>Ga0224559_1000219_pt1 | contig 39997 bp, 38 predicted proteins | sample 714S33034metaG_FD_180676 | JGI IMG/M metagenome (GOLD analysis project Ga0224559, IMG submission 180676) | Peat soil microbial communities from Stordalen Mire, Sweden - 717 S3 30-34 | ecosystem: Environmental > Terrestrial > Soil > Wetlands > Peat | place: Sweden: Norrbotten County, Stordalen... | reverse complement strand
TATTTTTAATTTATATTTTTAATCATTTTCTACAACCAATCCACGGGATATGATTATTATTATAGTTATATTTCAACATCAGTGAAATTTAACACGTTGAAAGTAACCAAGAGTATCATACAAAGTCATGATAAGATTTTATACTCCAGTATAGTTTAATGATATTAATCTGTTATAATTGGAAAAAATATTTAATACACTTTTTATTGCCCCTTTTAATACTACTTAGTTGATTAAATTTTAGACAATTTTTTGTATTAACCCAAGATTTATAGATTTTGTAAAAATAATATATAATAAAAGATATTATTTCTAAAGAATTAAAGGGGTTTTGTACCTTCTCTGCAAAAATAATTCTCTCAATAGGGGTTGATCCTAATTTCTGCCTGTTGGATTCACATATTTATCTTTTAAATCTTCGGCACCTACGTCTTCATAATTTTATAATCATATTCCTCTAGAAATTTTGGCCATTCCTCTGGATTGACATAACCAAATTTGTAATGCATTATGTATCAATAGTATTACTCATCATAAAACTTCAGAGATTATATAGCTCTTTATGAAAGATAATAAGAAAAAATTGGATAACATAAACTAAAATGCCAATATGAAAAACGATTCAGTATTCATTGGGAAATTATAATAGCGTTTTGAATTTTATTATCAATTCATATTATGATCATCTAGCACTGTAAACAAGGGATTCTAATCTTTTCAATCTTATTAAGTATTTCATTAAAATAATTATAATTTTTGCATTGATGACCATTCCCCTGTATTTAAAAGTGTAGGAACTTAAAAGAATTGTAATAACCAGTGTGAAAATTTAGTCCGTATTATGTGAATATAGTATTTTTTTTGTGAGGATCGTAACATTCCATCCTAAACTTTTTTAATTATAATTCAAACCGAAAAATAATTAACTATACTCAACCTAATCAAAATGTTAATTATTTACTAAAACCATAAAAACAAATTTTAATAATATTACAGGAGGGAATAATGTGGCAAGAAGAAGTATTGAAGTATACCCATGTAAATGTAGTAAAGGAAATATTAAATTGGAAAAACTTCATATTGAAGCATCGACTAACGATGTTGAAAAATCATATTATTCCGCTATAACTCCTTGTTTTGTGTGTGGTGGAGTTATCGATAGTCAAGATAATGATCTTTCACATTTAGTCAATACATACGATTATTTTAATTAAAAATTTACTTTTTTTATAATCAATTTGTTCATTAAAGCCATATTTTAAATAGTAATATATGGGCATGAATTAACGAACCAAAACACTCCATATCTCCAATAACTTGTCTCCTTGTCCTTAAATAAGAAATATTTTCTACAGTAGAAAAAATGTTTATGGTTAACATACCAAAACATCCACTATCCAAAATAAAATTATGAAAATATTAACAAACATTTATTCAAATATAAATTTTCAACAACAGACCGCGGATATTTACAAACTCCACCAAAAAAAAGATAATAATTAATGGGGTTGAATTTACTAAATGGGTAATAATCACCTTCAAATAGAACATTCAACCAAACAAAATTTGAGGACAGGACATTATTTTTAAATATTCTTCAATAAAATCACCCTCCTAAACTATTATCGGAATTATTGTCGTTGTCCTGTCCCTCAATATTTTTATTATAAAAAAAATTTGATAAAATCTAGTAAAATAAATTAAATAATTTAAAAAGGAAAAAAATTTATGAGTCACATTAACTCATGGAATTAATCAACCACCACCATCACAGAGTTCATTGCTCATATCAACATCTTCAAATTTGCTTTTAGCTTTATTGATTTTGTCCTTAACACTTTCCTCTGAATTAGCGTCTTTTTGTGTTTTCTCTGATTTAAAAATGGTATGATTCTTCATTTTATTGTACTCAGTTTCACCAATAACCTCAAGAGATTTAGTTTTATACCACAGATCCGTTGTATCTAACAGTACCCATGTTCCTTGATCATCAGTTTTAAAATCCACAACTTCACCAGCACTGCCAGTACCTGTGTATCTTACATGGATTCCTTTTTGAATTGGTTTTCCACGTACATCCTCAACTTCCATTTAAAATCACCCCACTTTTATTTAAAAAAAATTAAATATGAAATTTTGTTATTTATTTTATAAAAATTAATCAGCCAAAATTTCTTCCTTATCAATGTTGAGTACCAAATATTCACCTAACACATCTATCTGATCTGGTTTAATCTCAATATCTTTTCTTCTAATTCCAAATTCATTAGCAGATATAGTAATAACATCAATTATACCTGCCACTGGGTCTATAAACATGTCAGAGACTTTGCCTATTTCAAATGCATTTTTATCCAATACTCTAGTTCCTAGAAATTCGCTAACCTTCATTGAAACACCTTTATATTGATATGTTTTTCTTGTATTATTAAATTTTTCAGCCAATTAATTAATGGATTAATTGATGATTTTACTATTATTAATAGTTAGTTATTATTTAATTTAAGTTATTTTAACGTTATTTATCCTATATTTTAATAACTAATTCATATAAAAACTTGTAAAAACATAAAAAATTTATTGATATTAAATTTCATGTTTATCATTCCACATTAATAGGCTTCAAATCGATTTTGATAATTTTGTATTAGAACTATATCTAATGATTAAATTTAATCCAAACCCATGCCTAATGTATACTCCTATTTTATATAAAATAATTCCAAATAACTAATTAATTGTATTTAATAAAATGGGGGGTATACAAATGAACATAGGAGAAATTATAGGAGATGCAGTACGATATCCACTGTCAGACCCTAAGAAATTATTTATATTTGGAATTATTTTCGTGTTTGCTACGTTATATTCAAATTTCATGACAACCGGTGCAGCAAATGTACCGTTATTACTTATTCTATTTTTGATAGGTCTGATAGCTTTTGTATTTACATTCGGTTATGAACTTCGAATCTTAAGAGCCACATTGGCAGGATTCATTGAAATTCCAGAATTTAATGATCCAATAGATATGTTTTTTGACGGCCTTAAAGTTGTTATAGTAGGCATAGTTTATACGATTCTTTTGGTTGTTATATTAGGTATTTTATTTATTGTATTTGCCATTGCAGCAGGAGGTTTAACGAAATTATCCCCAACTAGTGGGGGTTCTATGGTATTTATGGGGATTATTTTAATTTTTATACTTATAATTGCTCTTTTTATTTATCCACTAATATTGATGTCATTGACAAATATGGTTTACAATAACAGTGAAATAAACGCTGCCCTTAAATTTGGTGAAATCTTCAATAAAATCTCTAATATTGGATGGGGCAATTTTTTAGTGTGGTATATTGTTACTGGAATAATTTATCTGATCTTGCTGGCAATTGGTATAACTATAGTAGGCATCTTTGATTTAATCCATCTTAAAATTATAGGTGGAATACTATATCCACTAATAATAGGCTCATATATGTCATTTTTCATCTACAGATCTGCCGCATTATTTTATATGTCTGGAGATTATGAAATAGGATATCTTGAATGTGATAACTGCAAAGGATACTATGAATTACAAAATGGAGAATCTCCAGAAGATTTCAGTGAATGTGAGTGTGGTGGAAAATTAGTTTACAAAAGGAAATAAGAATTTAAACGGATATTTATATGTAACATTCCAGGGACTCTTGAAACAATTAATTACATATTACCATTTTTTTTTAGCTGAATTATTTTAGGCATATTTATCTTGGATACTATTTTTAATGAGTATTATCAGCTGAAATTTTGTTTAGGATTATTAAATATGATAATTTTTTTAACCATCACACCATCATTTTTTATATTGGAAATGGAAGGTTATTATTTATTAATTATTATAATCTCCACCTATTCCCAGAGATCTAAAGAATAAAAACCTTTAAACACCATATTTTCAATCAAATGAATCACATAATCCTTTAAATATCATCTGAGTTGTAACTCTGAAATCTATGATTATATCCATGCCATGTTAAAACACCCAAAGGTCTAAACAAGATATAATAGAATTAAATAATTTGGAAAACAATAATAATACTATATAAATTTAAAATAAATTATCAATTTTTAAATCTTCCATACTCATCTAAGGAATCAGTTGATTTCGATGTTAAAAATAGATATATAAAAAAATAGATAGGTGTACAAAAAATGAAATATTCCTTTAAAATCTTTAGTGTATTTGGAATACCTATAGAACTCCATATTTCATTCTTAGCTCTTATATTGTTAATCTATATAATAGCATTGTTTAATTTTGTTTCCTCTATAAATCTTTTAACTGCTGTTTTAATAACCCTGGTATTTGCAACAGTTGTTTTACACGAGTTAAGTCATTCATATTTCGCAAGACGTTATGGTATTAAAATCGAAAGAATAGTACTCCTACCTATTGGTGGAGTATCTGAAATGGAAGAACTGCCAAAGGACCCTGCACAGGAGTTAAGAATTTCATTAGCAGGTCCTGTTGCTAACCTTGTTATTGCTGCAATCAGTTTTGTTATTCTAATAATACTTAGACCATATCTTTCTATTGTACTGCTTGGTGCACTCTACTACTTCATAGTAGTAAACCTGCTTTTAGGTTTATTTAACCTTCTACCAGCATTTCCAATGGATGGTGGAAGAATATTGAGGGCATTTTTAGCCGAAAGAATGAGTTTTATTAAGGCAACAAAACAGGCCGCAACTATTGGTAAGCAATTTGCAATTGTAATGGCTATTGTGGGTGTATTCTTTAATTTTCTATTGATTCTCATAGCCATTTTTGTTTATGTTGGAGCCGACTCAGAATATAAATCTGTTGTTGTATCCACATTACTAGGTGATGATATGGTTAAAGACATTATGACAACAGATGTTCATACATTATCACCTGAAAATACAATCCAAGATACGCTGCGTACCATGTTCAGTGAGAAACATATGGGATATCCTGTTATGGATAATGGGACCTTAGTTGGAATAATTACATTTGAAGATATTTCAAAGGTTCCAGAGGATGAGAGAGATAAACCAATAGGAAATGTCATGAGTACAGAATTGATCACATCAGATCCTAAAGAAGGACTTGTACAAACTATTGAAAAACTTAACAAGAAGAGAATTGGTAGGGTTCCAGTATTAAAAGATGGTAAACTGGTTGGAATCGTTTCAAAAACAGATATAACCAACACATTACAGAAAAGAGAACTTAAATTAGATTAATAATAATTTTTTTAAATAATTATATTCATTTTTTTTTAATGGATTATATGGGTAGGATTAGATAGTTAGAAAATAAATGAACATATAAACAAAGTTTATTATAACAAATCAAAATATCCATATTAAATAGACACACCTGATCAAATTAAACTTATTATAGGAGATTTTAGTCATGGAAAATGCCTGCAGATTCATAATCAATGAAATAATGGAGGGAAATGTTAAATCAAAAAAAGAGCTTGAAAAACTTAAGTTAAAGGCTTGTAAAGACTTCAAACTCATGGAATTTATGAGTAATTCCCTACTTCTTGAAAATGCAACACCCTCAGAAAGGGCAAAGATATCTCCACTAATTCGTAAAAAACCTACACGGACTATTTCAGGAGTGGCAGTTGTTGCTGTTATGTGCAAACCTCATAAATGCCCACATGGAAGATGTAATTACTGTCCTGAAAGTGATATAGCACCACCAAGTTATACAGGGGAAGAACCCGCTGCCTTGAGGGCACGTATGTTCGATTTCGATCCTTACAGACAGGCATACAACAGATTGCTACAACTTGAAAGTATAGGACATCCAATTGATAAAGTTGAACTTATTGTAATGGGAGGTACATTTCCATCTTACTTCACATGTTACCAGGAATGGTTTGTAACAAGATGTATCGAGGCAATGAATAACTATGGTTTAACCGATGAAGATACGAAAATATATATTCGTAATGGTGGTATTTTAACCGTTCCAAATAAATTCAATTACCTTGATGATATTCAGACAGCCAATGAAATATCATCTGTTAGATGTGTGGGCATGACATTCGAAACACGACCAGACTACGCCAAAATACCTGATGTAGATCGAATGCTCAAACTAGGAGTTACAAGGGTGGAATTAGGAGTACAAACCATATACAATTTTATTTATAAACGTATAGAAAGAGGTCACAGGGTTTCAGATGTTATAGAATCTACAAGAATACTAAGAGATTCTGGACTTAAGGTGGCCATGCATCTGATGCCTGGTCTGTTTTCAGATCCTGAAAGGGATATGAGAATATTTCATCGGATCTTTAAGGATGATAACTTCAAACCAGACATGCTAAAAATATATCCATGCCTAGTCACAAAGGGGTCCGAATTCTATGATCTATGGAAAAAAGGAGATTATATACCCTACACAACAGAAGAAGCTGTGGATTTAATAGTTAATATTAAAAAAATGCTCCCCAAATGGGTTAGAACCATGCGTATACAGCGTGATATACCATCACAACTCATAGAAGCAGGAGTCAAAAAATCAAACCTAGGAGAACTTGTTTATAATAAACTCGCCGAAGAAAATGTTAAATGCCAGTGTATCCGATGCAGGGAAGTGGGTCATCAAGGAGTTGGTGTAAACCCTGTTTTTGGAGATATTAAATTAATGAAGGAAGAATACAGTGCAGGTATGGGACGTGAAATATTTTTATCACATGAAGATCCATTAAATGATATTTTAATCGGATTTTTAAGACTTAGAATACCCTCCAGTATAGCACATCGAAAAGAAGTCGATGAAAAAACAGCAATAGTCAGAGAACTTCATGTATATGGACAAATGGCAGAATTAGGTCAGAAAAAGGACGAAATATGGCAACATATGGGATATGGAAAGGATTTATTAGCTGAAGCTGAAAAATTAGCGTTGGAAACCTATGATAAAAATAAATTACTCATAATTAGTGGTGTTGGAGCACGTAATTATTATAGGAAATTTGGTTATGAAAGAGAAGGTCCTTATATGTCTAAAATCCTTAAATAATAATATTCAGATAATTTTCATGAATCATGTACCAAAATGTATAGGAGTTGATTTGTTTGATATCCACTGAAGAACTTGCAGGAATGATAGACCATACAAATATAAAGCCAAATGCAACCAAGTATGATATAAAAAAACTTTGTAATGAATGTATTGAATATAATTTTTCATCTGCATGTGTAACACCAACAAATGTGCCATTAGCATGTGAATTTTTAGGAAATAGTGAAATTAAAGTCTGTTCAGTTATTGGATTTCCCTTTGGAACGAATAAGTCTGAAATAAAAGCATTTGAAGCACTTGTTGCAGTAGAAGATGGAGCAGAAGAACTTGATATGGTTATGAATATTGGTGCTATTAAATCATCAGAAAATGCATTTGTTCAAAGGGATATTGAGGGTGTTGTTGAATCTGCAGATGCTATGGTTGTTAAAGTAATAATAGAAACAGCTATATTAACTGATAGTGAAAAGATAAGTGCAAGTATATTGTGTCAAAAAGCTGGAGCAGATTATGTTAAAACCTCAACTGGAATAGGATATTCCGGTGCAAATGTCCATGATGTGTCACTCATAAGAGAAACAATCGGACAAACTATGGGTGTTAAAGCATCTGGAGGTATAAGAAACCTTAAAACTGCACTAAAAATGATAGATGCAGGAGCATCTAAGATAGGAACTTCAACAGGCCCTGCAATAATGAATGAACTCCTAAAAAAATAATTCCAAATAAATTTTTTCTTTGGATAAAAGATTTAAATAGGAAGGAATTTTATGGATATAGAGATAGAAATTATTGGAAAAGGAAAAGTAAAAGCCATTCTCGACGATAGAAATCCAGAAACCGCAAAGATGATCTACGATAACCTGCCCATTGAAGGTGAAGCCAACATATGGCTCGAAGAGATCTACTTCGATGTACCGCTAAAATTAGACTATGAAAATCCTTCCTCAACAACTAAAAGAGGAGATCTATCCTACTGGCCACCTGGATCAGCATTCTGTATATTTTATGGAAATTCACAACCAGCTTCAGATGTTAACAACATAGGACGTGTAGAAAGTGACCTTGAATTGTTCCATGATGCAAAAAATGATGATAAAATAGTAATAAGAAAATTTACTAATATACAACAGGAATTTTAAGTAAAATATTTAAATTCTTTTTTTAAGATAATAAATTCTAAACTAAACGTATATCCTTGTATAATGTATCCCTTTCTGCTGGAATCCTTCCCATATTCCTTATTACTCTTTGAAAGTTTTGTGGATTGGTTTGTACACCATGTTGAGCTCCTGCAGATTTAGATATATTCTCTTCTCCAAGTGTGCCACCAAGGTCGTTGGCACCTGCTGTTAAACATATCTGGGCAAATTTAAAACCAAGTTTAACCCATGAAACTTGGATATTCGGCAATAAATCCCCAAACATTAACCTTGAAACTGCATATACCTTAAGATCTTCTATACCCGTTGAACCAGGACTTGCTAATCCCTCACAATAGATGGGTGTATTTTGATGCATAAATGTTAACGGCACAAACTCTGTAAATCCACCTGTTTTTTCTTGTATACTTCTTAAAATATCAATATGTTCAACTCTATGTTTTAATTCTTCTATATGTCCATACATCATCGTGCATGTTGTTGGTATTCCTGTCTTATGAGCTGTTTCAACTATTTCAATCCATTTAGCAGTGTTCATCTTACTGGGACATAGAATCTTTCTGATATCATCGTTTAAAATTTCTGCAGCATTTCCAGGTATGGAATCTAATCCTGCATCTTTTAGCATTTTAAGTTCTTCAGATAATGAAATATCCGATTTTTCAGCCCCGTATAATATCTCCATTGGAGAAAATGCATGAATATAAATATCCGGAAGTTCCGATCTCAACTTTAGAAGAATATCCTCATAGTAATAAGCATCGATATCGGGATGAAGTCCTCCCTGTATACACACTTCCTTTGCACCATTATCCCAGGCTGTTTTAGCTCTTTTAACTATTTCTTCAGTACTCAAAAAATAAGATTCACTATTAGTTTCATCCCTTTTAAATGCACAGAATCCACATGTACCCGTACATATATTGGTAAAATTAATATTCCAGTTCTTTATGTAAGTTACGTTGTCACCAACAATGTGTTCACGTCGAATATCAGCAATTATCAAAAGGGCTTGTAATTCCCTTCCAGTTGTTTTCATGAGTGTGAGTGCTTCTTTGTGTGATATTCTTTTATCTAAAGATTTCCCTAAAATATCTTCTATATGAGTGTCAATGTTTAACTGCTCTAACATGGAATTTGATATCCTACTTAATACCCTTATAACTTTTGGTTATATAATGATCTCATCATTTGGTTCATTATTGTATATGTGATGGCTAAAAATAAGAGTATAACCGATAAATTTAAATATTAATTATCCCTAGGTTAAATAGGAGGTGAAATTATGGCCGAATTACCAATTGCTCCAGTTGGAAGGATCATAAAAAACGCTGGTGCTCAAAGAATTAGTGATGATGCAAAAGAAGCTTTAGCAAAATCACTCGAAGAAAAAGGTGAAGAAATCGCTAAAAAAGCTGTAGAGCTTGCAAAACACGCTGGAAGAAAAACTGTCAAAGCAGATGACATTGACATGGCTGTTAAAACAGCCTAATTTTCTTCTTTTTTTATTTGTTCTAAATTTTAAATTATAAATATAGAAATATAAATAATTACAAATCTATTTTAATTACTAATATTTAATCAATATTAATTATCTTATCAAAGTCATATCTAATGTTTTTATGATATTATTTTGAATTTAACTGGTTTATAATTGAATTATATCTGATTTATCGTCTAAATTCAAAATTCTTCCAGAATTTCTATCAGATACAAAACAATTTTAATAGAGTAGTTACCAATTAAGTGTACTGGTATTATTTTAATAAATATAAAGAGGTAGAAATATGAGCTCAAAAGAAAATTTAATGGAAGCATTTGCAGGGGAATCACAAGCCAACAGGAAATATTTGGCTTTTGCTAAGAAAGCTGATCAAGAAGGTTTTAAACAGGTTGCAAAATTGTTCAGAGCAGCAGCAGCAGCAGAAACAGTCCACGCTCACAACCACCTTGAAATAGCTGGAGGAATAGACGAAACTAAAGAAAACCTTCAAGCAGCCATAGCAGGTGAAACAGAAGAGTTTACAGATATGTATCCTAACTTTATTGCCGAAGCAAAGGCTGAAAAAAATAATACAGCACTCTGGACCTTTGATGTAGCAAATAAGGTTGAAAAAATCCACGCAACCCTTTATAAACAGGCACTTGAGAAGCTTGGAGATAATTCTGAAGTCGATTATTATGTATGTGCACTCTGTGGTAACACTGTTGAAGATGGAGCTCCTGAAAAATGCCCTATCTGTGGTGCATCAAATTCAGAATTCATGAAAATTGATTAAAAAATATTTTTTTTTATCAATTACATTTTTTTATTTCATAATCCTAAAAAAAAATTAAGAAATTCCTATTTTCAAAAATCTTTCCAACTACCATGGATATTTAATTCATTTATAAACTGGCTTGATACCATTAAACATAAACACATTAGATATCGATAAATAATCCTCAGGAATCAATTTAATATTTCTTGTTTGGTTGTAAGATAAAAATTATTAATGGTTCTATCCTTCCACTGACCATGGATTTTAGATGTTCTATGTAAAATCAAACAGATCGATGATCTCAGCAGAATCTACTTCCTCGTCAGTCAGTGGCAATATATATTTTTTTAATGGTTCTACAACAACTAATGCTATTGGAGAAATAGATTCAGCAAACGATGTTTCCATTTCAACTGTTGAAATTTCAATAATCGGATAAAAGGTTCTTTCACCGATCTGAAACATCTTTCCAACTTCCTTTACCTTTTTTGTTCTTGGAGTCATACTATTGCCGATACTGTTTTATTACTATAAAATGTCAGGAATAACTTACAAATAACTGATATGATATTTCGGGGTTATTAATTATTTTTTTAGGCTCTAAACTCGTTTATTAAACTTCTTACAGGCTTTTTAGTGATGGCCTTTAACCCTTCTACAGCTATCCAAAAGAGTCTGATTTTAACTTTGAATTCTAAATTTCCCTCAAATGTTGATTTCATAAATACTGGATTCATATGAATTGAGACCTTTGGAATTAAATTAACAGTCGGAAGTAAAGACCAGAAAAAACCAGCCATTTGTGCCGTATCTACTGGACTGTCCATTCCTAAAGCAAGGTTCAACTTTAATTTTTCTATTGTGATGGATCTGAGAAATGCATAGAAGATGTTCTCAAAATAGGGCATTGATTCTAAAAAAAGGTTAAAAATTTTTATAATCCTGTTAAGAGTCCATTCTGCCTTAGCCTTCTTCTCAACTTCCTTTTTCTCTTCCTTCTCTTCTTCCTTTGCAGGTATTTCCCTTTGAAGAATCCTTATCCTGAGCCAAGTTACTTTGAAGTATACATTATAATCTAAACCCTTATTATCCAAGTTTAGAGTTATGTGAAATGGGATCAACATAATACTTGCTATTAATATTACTAATAATATTATTATAACAAGTATTATGAAAAATAGAAGGTTGATCAATGTTGTTCTCCATAATTATATTTATTAGTTATTTATTTCTCTCTAATATCAAGCTTAGCTTTATCCTTATCGACTTTAAATTCAGCTTCGCCCTTTTTAGTATCAATTTTGGCCTCTTTCTTTTTTTGACCTTTTTCCTTCATCATTTTGCTGCCTTGGCCCATAATTTCAACAACAGCATTACTTATTTCACCTATAGCCCTTGTTAATGGGTCTGGAGCTTTTAATGACATGACCTTAACTCCTTCAGGACCACTTACTCCCTTGAAAACAACTATAACAGCTATTGGTTCAATACCAGCAGCTCCACCAGCTCCGGCAGCGCCTCCACTCATATCATCTGAACCTCTACCTTCACCCATACCTGCTCCGAATCCCATACCCATTCTAGTAATAGGAATTAAAAGTTTATCATCGGTTTCTATTGTTTCTCCGACCACATTTTCTATGTTTAAAACTTTACGAATTTCTTCAACAGTTGTTTTAATTGGATCTCCTATATTCAATAAAATTCCCCCTAAAATTTTAATTAAATTTTCTTCCCTCTTTACTATGTAAGCTAACTCATATAAAATTTATTACTCTACGATTTTCAACGGACTTAAATCCTTTTTTGCCCAGTTTTTAAGAGTATTTTATATAATTTATGATTATTTTAATCTAAAACAGTATGTTAAAATGTAATTCAACATGATTTGTATAAATTTAAGACTTTCAAATGTTTTTCCCTTTTATCATTAATTTTTAATAGATATTAACCAATTGAGAAGGATATACAAATCCAAAACTGCGAATATCGGGAAATTATAAAATATAGAAACATCACTCGTATACTGACTATATCCAAGTCCATGATGTCTTAAAGTTACCATTACCAAATATTGAAGTTCAGTTTATCCAAAACATGTTATCTTCTGGAATAGCTTTAGTATCAATGTCCGGAAGAGAAATCGGAAGAATGAAACATATCAAAATATAATTAAGAAAATAAAGATTTCATATATTATAAAATTACTCTATGAGTTATTCTAACCTTTTAGTATCTGTGAAATTTTGAATAAATTTTTTTTACATTATATGTTAGATAATCTATTGGAATTTCCTCTTAACCAATAGTCAAGTATATCTTCATGTAATTGCATAGTAAATCTCATATCCTGAATCTACATTTGTTTAATAAGGTATAGGTCTAATGCAAGAGCAGAATTAGGTTTACTTATGCAAAACATTAAATAGGAATAGAGTTATATTCAAGATGGACTCATTTTGGGCCGGTGGTCTAGGGGTATGATACCTCCCTGACACGGAGGTGATCACGAGTTCGAATCTCGTCCGGCCCATTTGCCGTGGTAGTTCAGTTGGGAGAACGCCAGACTGAAGATCTGGATGTCGCTGGTTCAAGTCCGGCCCACGGCACTTATTTTAAATTTTATGATTCAAAACAGAATTTTACAGTTTTTAAGAGGTTTTATATGCCCCTATTTTTTATTATATTTAAACCCAATTTCTGCTACTAACTATCAATAATAAATAGTTTTATCATGAGAAAATCTATAAGAAATATGATTATTTTTTAGGAGGGATTTTTTTATGGGAAAAATAAAATTATGCCCTAAGTGTGGTTCAAAAAGGATTAAAATACTTGTGCCCCAAACAGGAATATGGACCTGTATGAAATGTGGATATCAGGGCGGTGTTTTAATTGAAGATAGTAAGATGGAAAGACAAATAAATGATGCTAAGAAAATGGATAAACTTAGTAAAAAACTAATGAAGGGCAGATTGTAAGTTTATCCATTTTTTTATTTTATTTTAAAAAAATATTATTCTCATAATTATTTATTAAATCTTCTCTTTAAAAATGTTCCAAACACTCCTCCAAGCCCTGTTAAAGATCCAAAAATTGCTAAAGCCGCAATAGATAATATGGAACCTGAAGTAGCACCAACAATCAATCCAAGGATTACACCAACCAATCCACCGTTAATAATACCATTTTTTAATTTTACACTGCCCCCAATTAATGAAGCTATTAAACCAGACACAACGAGCAGAAACATGGCTAGAATTCCAAACTGTACTAAAAGGTTGTATGGGATGTCTGCAGCGTTTTGGGGAATGTTTGTACCAAAAATTGCTACAATACCAAACATTATAGTGGTTAAGAGAAATCCAAACCCGATAGCAATCCCCACCCAACTTACACTCCTATTTAATGGGGAGTTAATATTTTTTAACTGTTGATTAGACTCTAATCTCCTTCCACAACCGGAACATATCATTGAACCATCAGGATTTTTATTTCCACAGTTTGTGCATGTGATTTCAGAGCCTTTTAATGTTATATCCCTATTATTAATTCCATTTAATGTGTCGGTATATCTTAATTTACCCCCACAAGAACATTTTTCATAACTGAAAGAGTCTTTACCCTCCTTGAGTTCATAGTATTTTCCACATTCTTCACACACAAGATATGACATTAAATCACCCATTTTTATTAATTTTAAACTCATAAATCGAGATATATAATAAATTTTTATCAAACAAATATCAGAAACAAAATCAAATTTCTTTTAGATTTGGACCATTTCTTCATTATATGTTAGTTGTCAATTAATAAAGTTAAGTACATTTCATGAAACTGTGTATAAACAATTAACTCAATAAAGAAGAGGAAATACTGATTATTATCATCAATTAAACATAATCCCAAAAAGTAAACTTTAAAACATAAGTATATATGTTCATATGCACAGCCATACATATGAAAGTTGATGATGTTTGTGAAATCGAATGTACCGATGAAAAAGCAGTAGCAGAAGTCAAATCTAAAATGCTTGATGAAAATATTCTCATAATCATAGCAGAGAATTTTAAGATATTTGGCGATCCCACCAGACTCAAGATCTTGCAGGCATTATACCAGAGGGAACTTTGTGTTTGTGATCTGACTGCTGCTTTAGATGCAAATCAATCCACAATATCCCATCAGTTAAGACTTTTACGCACCAAAAATCTTGTTAAATTTCGAAAGCAAGGAAAAATGGCCTATTATTCCCTTGCAGATGATCATGTAAAGAAAATAATAGAACTAGGAGTTGAACATGCACGGGAATAATAAAGACACCCCCAGACTTGATGACACAAAAGATACGTGTAAATATTGTTCAGCAAATATATATGAAGAAAATGTACCGGAAAATAGAGTTAAGGCTGTTTATATCGTAGGATTATCTGCAATAATCCTAGCCAATGCATTATATTTAAATTTCTTTACCAGTCAACAGATTTTAGCCGAGATTTTATTTGTTACAGTTGTTATTATCTCAGGATATGAAACTATACCCAATGGTTTTAGGGCTCTTTTTAAAGGAAAATTTAGTATAAGTCTATTAATAACCATTGCAGCTGTAGGTGCTTTTTTAATAGGTCAAGGAGCTGAAGGCGCATCTGTAATATTTTTATTTTTTATAGCTGAATTTTTAGAAGACTATGCAAGTGAAAGGGCAAAAAAATCCATTGGATCATTGATAAAACTTACTCCTCAAACAGCAACAGTTAAAAGAGATGGTCAAAAACTTAAATTGCATGCACATGCAGTTGATGTAGATGAAATAGTAGTTGTTATGCCGGGTGATAAAATTCCATTAGATGGGATTATAATAAATGGGATATCATCAGTTAATCAATCTGCAATAACAGGAGAGAGTATTCCAGTTACAAAAAAAGAGGGAGATATTGTCTATGCAGGTACAATTAATGAAGAAGGCTATTTTGAATTAAGAGTTACAAAAAGATCCGATGAAACAGTACTGTCGAAAATAATAGACCTTGTAAAAACATCACAAAAGAACAAATCCAAAACCGAAGCATTCATCGACAAATTTTCCAATTATTACACCCCTACCGTGTTGCTAATAGCGGTTATTGTTGCAACTGTTCCCTCATTTATTTTGGGTCTAAATTTTGACACATGGTTCTACAGAGCATTAGTATTGCTTGTTGTTTCCTGTCCATGTGCATTAGCCATATCCACCCCAGTATCCATGGTATCTGGAATAACAGCCGGTACTAATAATGGAGTGTTGATAAAAGGTGGGGAATATGTTGAAGAAATGCAGAAGATTAAAACAATTGTATTTGACAAAACAGGAACCTTAACAGAGGGGAAATTAGAAGTAACAGATATTATCCCCCTCAATAATTATACAAAAGATGAAATATTGGAAATCGCAGGTTCATTAGAATCTAAATCAAAACATCCACTCGCAGAGGCTGTTGTAAAATATAGTGAAAAGGAAGGTGTAACATTTTTATATGTTAACAATTTTGAATCAGTTACAGGAAAGGGTGTTAAAGGTCAGATCAATAAAGAAATGTTTTATGTTGGTAGAAAAAGTTTATTAACCATTAATAATGAATTTCCAGAGGATTTAATAGAAAAATTAGAGATTACTGGCAAAACTGTATTAATAATCTCTAATCCGGAACATGTTATTGGTTTGATAGGATTGATGGATAAAATCAAACCATCATCACAAAGCACCATAATGGGTCTTAAAGAAAGGAATATTAAAACCATAATGCTTACAGGTGATAATGAAGGCACAGCTAAGGCCGTATCTTCAAAAATAGGGATAGATAATCATTATTCTGGTCTTTTACCCAAGGATAAAGTTGAAATTATTAATGACCTCATTTTAAATGATGAACATGTGGCAATGGTTGGTGATGGCATAAATGATGCTCCAGCACTTGCAAGATCCAACGTGGGTATTGCTATGGGTTCAGCAGGTTCAGATGTTGCAATTGAAACTGCTGATATTGCATTGATGCACGATGATATCTCAAAAATAAGTTATATTATGGATCTAAGTAGAAAAACTATGTCCGTTGTTAAACAGAATGTTTCACTATCAATACTAGTTAAAAGTTCATTTGCATTCTTTGCTATTTTAGGATTTGTTTCACTATGGATGGCCGTAGCATTTGGAGATATGGGACTGACTCTCGTTGTAATAATAAATGCACTAAGAATTGGAAATAATAAAATTAAACACATATGATAATATTAAAAAAAAATTTAGTAAATAATAGTTTAAAAAAGATTATTCTATTGATTCATTGGTTAATTGAACCCATTAAATATGTGGACTTTGCATCAGTAATAATAACATCTAAAAATGTTCCAATTTCTGCAGATTCGATTATTACTGTCTTATATGAATCTGTACGTCCAACATACCCTCCTTTACTTCCTTTACCAGTCACCAGAACATGTTGTTTGGTTCCAACTAATTCAAGATTTTTTTCAAGTGAGATCTCTGATTTTAAATTTGTAAGTTCCTTTGAACGCTTCTTCATTGTTTCATATCCAATTTCTTCAAGATTAGAAGAAGTAGTGCCTGGTCTGTGCATGTACTTGGAAATATGAAGTAAATCCGGCTTTATCTCATTAATTAAATTAATAGTATCAGAAAAGGCTTTATCATCTTCTGTTGGATATCCTACTATTATATCGGTTGATATGGAAATTTCTGGTATTTCCTCTTTAAACCTAGATATTATAGATTTAAATTCTTCTACAGTATGGCAACGATTCATTTCATTAAGAACTATGTTACTACCGCTTTGAATAGGAATATGTAAAAATTTATATAATTTATCCCTTTTAAATGCATTTATAATCCCTTCAACATCCCCTATCATACTTTTTGGATGCATCATACCCACTCTTATCCTAAACTCCCCATCTATATCAGCTATTTTATTCATAAGAGAAGAAAGAGATTCTCCAGTATCTTTACCGTATGCTGCTGAGTCCTGGGCTGTTAATTGTATTTCACGACATCCCTCAGCAACTGCTTGTTCTGCTTCTTTTTTGATCATAGTAGAAGGATAACTTTGAAGTGGTCCTCTTGCAAATCTGGTGCAGCAGTAAGTACAAGCACCATCACAGCCCTCACAAATCTGAATAATATGTATCAATGGATTTGAACGTATTTTAGGAAGACAAACCTTAGACTCATTGGAATATCCTGTTGATCTGACTATTTCTCCCTCAAGTACAGATCTGACTATGGATGGTATGGATTGTATTCTATGTGGACCTATCCAACTTGCATCGGGTGCTGCTCTTTCAAGTTTAGTTGGATCTATTTCAACCATGCAACCTGTAATTATCAGTTTTATTTCTGGAAAATGTTTTTTCATTTTTTGGATATTATTAATGACTTTCTGCTCTGTTGGATGCTTGACGTAACATGTGTTCATTATGATTACATCAGCATCAGCAGGAGAATCTGTTAATGTCCAGTCATTATTTTTTAGTAGGCCTGCCATTATCTGTGAATCTGCCTGGTTGAATGTGCATCCAAAGGTATCGATGTATATCTTCATGCTTATATTCCTAAAATATTTTTAAATATGAAATAAATTTATATTTTTTTTTAATTTATAACTACTCTATAATTATGTATAGAATTAAATTATCCTGAAATAATTCCTAGAGTTTAAAGTATAGAAAATTAGGAGATTATATTTTTTTTAGTAGAATTAAGGATTCTATATATTATTCAGGCCATCCATGTTCCCCAATCATAGGAACAAAAACAACTCCCCCAAGATTATATGATTTGTAATCGTCTTCACCGACCCTGCTTAAACATAAAAGTTCTTGAACTGATGTATCAAGTCCAATCGGTGTCAATAATCTTCCACCAATTTTTAACTGTTTTTTAAGGGGTTCGGGAATTTTAGGTGCGCTTGCAGTTGCATATACCCGATCGTAAGGTGATTTTTCTTCATATCCCTTAGTACCGTCACCATATATTATTGTAACATTATCAGAGTAACCTGTACGTTTTAGATTCTGTTCTGCAATATTTTTGAGTTTTTCTATTCTTTCTATTGTGTAAACATGTCCCTTGGGCCCTATTATCTCAGAAACCACTGCAGCATTGTATCCAAATCCGGTTCCTATTTCAAGAACTTGCATTCCCTTCTTAAGGGCCAATTTTTCACATATAATGGCCACCATATGTGGTGCTGAAATTGTTTGACCTTCTTCCAGTGGTATTGGTCTGTCAAGGTAGGCATAGTTTTTAGTTTCAGGGGTCATGAATTCTTCCCTTGGAACCTTCTCCATTGCATCCTTAACAATATCCGATGATATATAGCCCATTTCTAATAATTTCGAAACCAGATTTGTTCTATTCTTCATCATCATAATCAATCACGTTAGGCACAGTAACCACTTCAACTATCTTAGAAGTTAAATCATATTTATAACGTTTAAGGTCATCACCAGGCTTTCCGTATACTCTTTTAACAACAAATGCCTTTGCAAAACCCTTTCTCATCTTCCGGTCTTGGGTTTTAATTCCCCTGATCTTGAAAATTACATTTTCGATCTTAACAATGTCACCAATTGTAAATTCAAATTCCCTGTCCACTTCAACCTTTCTTGATAGTATTTTACCACCAAAATCAACTGAAATTCCAACACGTGCAGGTGTGTCTATATAATTAGCCCATATAGTATCTATTTCAGTTACAGGTGCAAACATAACTCGCCCACTTCTATTATTTTCAATTGATGTTATCTCGGCCGGACGACCATCAAGATCCAGTACACCCTCAAATTCTAGAAATTCATCCGGATAAAGTTTTACAGATGTTTTATGGGATGATTCATATTCACTAACAACTACCCTTATTTCAATTGGTTTTTCAACCTCGACAACCTCTCTGAAAATGTTTCCACATTTATTACATTTTAATAGAAGTTCCTTAGTTAATTTACCCTTAGTTTTTAATATTTCGCAGGATTCTGATCCGCAAACAGTACACTTCATTTTTTACTTCCCTTAAATTTGAATTTAATAAATTTAAATAAAATATTCATTCAAATTAGTTTTTTTATGTAATATATTTTTTTTAGTTATCTAGTATTTTTATATATTTTAACTGGCATATTAATTTCATTAAATAAATATTTTCAAAATATATAATATTTTAAAATATCCTATAAATAATATCCTATAATTTGTTTGATATAAGGATTTAATATCATCAAAAAAGTATATTTCTTTAAAAAATTTTTGATAAGAAAAGTTACACCTATTCCTTTGTTTTGAGGTGGTGTTTTACAAGTCCACCATCGTTCAGGATGTCAAGCATGAACTGGTCGAATGGTTTTATTTTAAATTTCTTTCCGGTGCTCATGTTTTCAATGATCCCATTCTCAAGGTCAATAGACATAATATCTCCCTTATCTACCTCAACATCTGCTGTAATTACAGGCAGTCCCACATTTATGGCATTTCTATAGAATATTCTTGCAAAAGATTTTGCTATGATAGCTGAAACACCCGCATGTTTCAAAGCAACTGGAGCCTGTTCCCTTGATGATCCACATCCAAAATTCCATCCAGCAACTATTATATCACCTTTCTGAACGTTATCAGCAAATTTAGGATCTTCAGCTTCCATTACATGTGCTGATAGATCGTCTAGGCTGAAGGTTCGAAGATACCTTCCAGCTATTATAACATCTGTATCAATACTATCTCGAAATTTCCAAACTTTTCCCTCTATCTTTTCCATGGTTTCATACCTTCATAAAGTCTAGTTTAATAGTTTAGCACCACTATTTTGAGCACTGGTACAGATAATTTCACCACCAACATCATTCAGTGCATCATTTGCTGCATTCACTATATCTAGTTCATTGGTATCTGTAACAGCAAAGATAGTTGGGCCAAAACTACTCATACCAACACCTGCAGCGCCAGCAACCATTAACTCATTCATAATTTTCGCTATATAGGGATTTTGAAGTTTATTTTCTATTCTTTTAAATCCTATAGTTTGTATTTTATTTACTGCATCACCAAAAGTATCAAGATCAGCTTCTAAAACTGATGGCATGAGTTTCATTAAAATGATATGTGATAATCTCTCAACTTCTTTGAGTGGTATTGGACAGTAGGTCTGAAAAGCATCTACCTCCTTAGCACCTGAAACACCCCTTTCAACTTCGGGTATCACAAGAATTATCCGCCAATCCTCTGGAAAATCATACCTTGCAATAATTGGTGGTGGAGATGCACACGATGCAGATGATGGGAGAAATCCCTCTTTTTCATTACATTTATGGCCCCCATCAATTATGAAACCGCCATTTTCGAAGGATTCAACCCCAATACCTGAGGTTCCACCTCTTCCCACTATTTTTGCCAGATCTAATGCTGTTAAATCTTGATCATTCATGGTGGAAATGAGTTTGGCAACTGCTAATGATAGCTGAGTTCCTGATCCTAATCCCGAATGGGGAGGGAATGCAGTTTCTACAGTAAATTTAAACCCACCTTCAATTTCCAGTTTGTTTTTAATTTTAATAGCAGAATTTTCTATTTTAATTGTGTAATCATGTACATAATCACTAATAAGTTGACTTGATTTTGAAAATCCCACTTCAATCCCATTATGGGCTGATTCTGCTTCAAGTTTGAGACATGGATTTTTTAATGTGATCCCCACACCACCATCTATCCTACCGTAGATACCATTAAGATCAAGTAGGGTCAGATGAAGGCGGGATGGTGTTTCGATTATCAATTGATACAACCAAAAAGATTATTGTTAATAAATTTATTTAGAGATTTCACTGAACGGTTTAGAGAATTTATCCTCTATCTCTTTCCTATAAATAGTGTTCATAGAACAGAATGGTATTATTCTTCCGTCAGGCACAGCATAATGGATAACACATCTTCTAACCCTATCTTGGTCGAAGTTGAATGGATCCATGAAGTGCATACATGATATAAGAAGTGTTTTCCTATGGAATTCTCCAAGAGATTTATATGACCTGTCCTTAAATACAGCGGTAAGTATACTTCTTAGATCAACACTGTCTGGAGATTTTGACATATCCACTGTTTTTGGAAGTGCTACAGTTGCTCTGGCAACAATCTTTGCCTTATTAACCAGTCCTCCCTTCTCCATATTCTCGGTGTTACTTTTTAATAGGTTGAAAAATCTGTCAACATCAACAAACCGTGTGATTGGAACCATTCCATCCTCTTCAACAAAAACATATGTTCCTGTTCCGCAGTGTGGATGGCATGTAAATGATACCTTTGGATTCCCATCTATAGCCTCTATAAAATCTGAAACAGGAGTTACACAGCTAGCAGGATAGAAATCGTCCGCTTTTATCTGAGCATCTGTCTGTTCTTCCACCATTCTCTCAAAATCAGGGACTGTTACACGTTGAGCTTCAACCTCTTCTGCGGGTGTTCTACCTGCAAATGATACGGGTTGGAAGTTTACTCCCCTAATAATATCGATATTTTTGGCTGCAAAACGGAGTATATCTCCAATTTGGTCATGGTTAACACCTTTCAAAATTGTTGGCACTAATACAATTCCAAGATTGGCTTTACGACAGTTTTCAATTGCTGCAAGCTTAATATCTAACATATTTCTATTTCTTAATTTGAGATAAGGTTCCTCTGTTATCCCATCAAATTGAAGATAAACAGTATTTAATCCTGCTTCCTTAAGATCTACTGCTAATGAAGGAAGTCTGGCAAGTCTCATACCATTAGTGGCTATTTGTGTGTGCCTAAATCCTTCTTCTTTAGCAAGTTTTATTAATTCAACAATATCTTTACGAACAGTTGGTTCACCGCCAGCATATTGAATAGCTGGTGTTGGAACGGGCCTGTTATTTCTTAAATTTTGGAGCATTGTCCTAATTTCTTCATAGGTTGGCTCGTATAAAGTCTTTGAAACTGCTGCATTGGCGAAACAAACAGGACATTTCATGTTACATCTATTGGTAACATCGATAAGTCCAAGAACAGTGTGGCTCTCATGTTCATCGCATAATCCACAATTTTGAGGACATTCAGAATCAGCAATGGTTTGAGGGTTTTCAATTCCCTTACCAACTTTCCCATATACATCTGCTTTTTTATAAACTTCTGAATCGCTCCAATAAGTATTATTAAACTCTCCGTGCTCTTTACACGTTTTCTTTATCATTATTTTGTCTTTGTCCTCATATACTTCAGCATCTAGTATTGCAAGACACTCTGGACACAGACTCTTAGTATTTTTTATAACCATTATTTCACCCAAAACGTTATTTAAGTAGCTAACATAATTATTATCTTGTTTTAAATTGGAGGTAAACTATGGACTCAAGTGTAGTCAGTGTAATAAATTTATCAGCATATGCTATATACTTTATGTTACCTGCATACCTTGCCAACGTTACAGCTTTAGCATTTGGTGGCGGAAAACCTCTGGATTTTAACCATGAATTCAGTGACGGCCAAAGAATACTAGGAAATGGAGTAACATGGAGAGGAACCATTATCGGTACCATTATTGGGACTTTAGTGGGAGTTGCACAAAGCATAATTACAGGAGATATTATACAAGGATTCTTATTGGGTCTTACTCTTGGTGGAGGAGCATTAATAGGTGATGCTTTTGGAAGCTTTATTAAAAGGCGATTAAAACTTGAAAGTGGAAGACCAGCTCCAATTTTAGACCAGTTAGACTTTGTTGTAGGCGCACTCGTATTTGCATCCTTAATTGTTGTTATACCTGTTGAAATGATTGTGATTATACTCGTGATTAGTGTATTCCTACATCTTGGAGCTAACATTATTGCGTATTTATTAGGCATTAAAAAGGTATGGTACTAAATCTAAAGAATTTAAATCCTAATAATCTTAAAAAATTTGTAAATTAACATTTAAATAAAATATTAACAGTTTTAATGGTTATTTAGATAAAAAATATATATCTATAATATTATTTTTTTACTTTTATTTCTTTTTTTAATTTATGTCAAATAAATTCATTAATTAATTTTATTATTTATGATGAACTGTTCCATTAAAATTGCTGTTCCAACAGCAGGGGCAACAACACAATCCTTCTTATTCAGTAACTTATCCATTCCAATGTATTCAAGACCAGATAGTTCACATACCCTGGCACCCAAAATATCCATTCCAAGGCCTGTGTTAACAACCTTTGATATATTATTCCTTTCAGAAACTTCTAGGAGAGCTTCAGAAATCCTTGAAACTTGTTCTGAATATATGTATTCTGCCATGACTTTAATTTCATCTGGATTTAAAACATCCATGTCTCCACATACAACACGTGATAATCTTCTCATACACTCTTCAACGGATTTTCCAGAACCATCCATAGTGTCACAACTATATTCCTCTTCTGTGATGTTTCCAAGTATCATCTGAATATCGGCTGTCACAGCAAATAGTTCAGAAGCTATTCTTAACACTGCCCCATCCAATGGTATTTTTTCTATTAATGCAGCCACATTGGTTCTTAAAGTACCACTGTAAACCAATTCTCCAGTTTTCAATCTTTCAAGATCAGATCTACCCACAGAACACTCTTTACCATTTTTAATGGGAATAATATCGGTTGTTGTACTTCCAATATCTATCAAAATACAGTTTTGATCTAATTTCGCTGCAAGTGGTGCTGTTGCAATCCAATTAGCAGCTGCAACCATCATCGGATTATCAACCACTTCTGATAATTCCATTATCCCATCAAGACCTACAAATCCTACCGGTACATTAAATGTAGCAAATGACTTGTTTGAAATATCAATAACGCCCTCTTTTTTTGTTTTATATGCATCAACAAGTTCAGCGGTCATTGAAACTCCTACTCCATCTACTTCATCAACACCTTTTCCAAGGAGTCTTATTAATGCTTCTGATAATTCATCATTTTTCATCCACATTGGCAGATAAACAAAATCTGTTTCGATCCCAACTATATTACCTGATTCATCAAAATCAACCACAGCAACATCTGTATTTGCCCCACCTATATCAAAACCTGCGATCTTCATTTTAAAACACTGATCCTAAGGGTTTTACCCTCTTTGTAAAAATTTATACTTCCATTTAAAGTTATTTCATCGGGTAGTTCCCCTTGAACAGATTTTAGTATTGCCTCTCCAAGATTGAAGTTAATAATCTTTCTGAGTGCAACATAGGCTGTTGTTATCCTTGAGTTGATCTCGACTATGTGGACCATATTACTATCTTCATCAAGTATCATATCCACACCAACATAACCCTTAATCCCACCAATTGATTCAATAACATTTTTTGCTATTTCCATTGCAATTTCAGAGAGTTTATGTTCAAATGGAACATTACCTCCACAATATTCTATTTCACCCGAATTTAAACTGATATCTTGATAGTTCAAGCTTAAAGGAACGGCTTTATCACCATTACATAAAAGACTGACACTGACACTGACACCATTTATATAATCTTGGACAATGCAGTATGGAAGTTGTGTAAACCTATGAATATGATCCTGGGCAGTTATGAATTCATTTAAAGAATTCACAACCATAACTCCCGAACATGAAACACCATCAGCAGGTTTAACAACTGTCGATAAACCATTTTTCATGTGAGATTCATAATACGCCCCATGTTCACCAGATTTTTGATCTGAATTCTTGAAATATATTTTTTCAGTTTTGATAATCGGAAACTTATCTTCTAAAGCATTGTAGGTTTCAAATTTATTGGTTGTTAATTTTACAGCATTTGAACTGGAACCTAAAACTTTAACTCCTTGCTCTTCGATTATCGATGTCAGATCATGCAGTATGTTGTTCTCTTCGGGTGCAATGGGAAGACATGCATCATAATTTTGAATGTTCTTTCTAAGCCATTCCCCTAGGTCTTCATTGACAGTCACAGGAATTGATTGGGTGTTCATTATTTGAGAATCATTAGAAATTAAATGATATGTTTTAAAATCTTTTAAATCTTCTAACAGCCCATAGAGCATTGCATGGCCCTCGGCTATGAATGATGGATCATCTGATCCAGTTGCAGTTGCAAATTCAAAAACAAGTATTTTCATTTACTTTCTCCATATAAAATCAAATAGTTATACCTACCTATTATTCACTGTTTTTCATTGGAATATAAATCAGATAAACCTTTGCATGAATTAAATGATAAAATATTAAATATTTGATAAATAATAACAAATATCAATTAATATGACTTAAATTTATTTATAAGCACATTCATATCCCTAAGATTAACATCAGAATAAGGAAATTTGATTTCATTATTCATAAATATCATGTTAACAGTTGAACCATGATATTTTTTCTCATATTCAGATACAGTAATATTTTCTTGAATTTTTAGGACTTCCCGACCAATGAAACTTTTCACATGTTCAGGCAATTTAATATCAAACTTACCATTATCGTATTCATCTATAATTGCTTTTAAAATATTTTTTGATGATCGACCATCTCCATAGGGATTCCCTGCGTTTTTCATTTTCTGGTAGAGTGTGGAGTCGGTTGATATCCTTTTGTAGGTATCTACTATTATATTTTTATCGGTACCAACAAGGACATTTCCACCAGCTTTAACAGTTTCTGGTCTCTCTGTATTATAACGTAATGTTATACATGGAATATTAAGTGTTATGGCTTCTTCCTGTAATCCTCCAGAGTCGGTCATTACAAATTTTGATTTAGAAAGGAGTAAAAGAAAATCAAGATATCCTAATGGTTTAATGAGTTTGATGTGAGGAGCTTCTTCTAGTTTATCATAAAATTTAAATTTTTTAAGTGTTTTAACCGTTCTTGGATGGACCGGAAATACCACCGTAATATTATTAAGTTCCAGAAGGGCGTCTACTATATTTTTAAGCCTTTTAGGGTCGTCAACATTCTCTGCCCTGTGAATTGTAAGTATTATGATGTCACCTGTTATTTGAAGTTCATTTAAAATGTTTGATTCATTTTCTGCAATTTTTAAATGTCTATTACATGCATCAACAATTGTGTTGCCTGTTACATATATTTCATTAGGATTAATATTTTCAAATAATAGGTTTATAGCAGATTCTTCGGTGGGAACAAAGAATATGTTTGAACAAATATCTGCTATCTGTCTGTTTATTTCTTCGGGCATGGTTTTGTCATAGGATCTTAAACCCGCCTCCACATGACCAACCGCCATATGCAGCTTGGAAGCTGTTAAAGCACCAGCCAGAACTGCATTGGTGTCACCCTGAACCATGATAATATCCGGTTTTTCAGCTATTAAAACATTTTCTATACTTTCCATCATGATAGCTGTTTGTTTTCCATGGGAATTTGAACCAACACCAATATTGTAGTCGGGTTTTTTAATCTTTAAATCTTGGAAGAACTGTTGTGACATTTCATGATCATAATGCTGTCCAGTATGAATTAAAATATTATCAATCCCCATTTTTTCCATTTCATCTAAAACAGGGGCCATTTTAATTATTTCTGGTCTTGTACCTATTACAGTCGCAATTTTCATTATAAAACTCCATTTAATAAATAAAAAATTAAGAATAGTATAAATATAAAATGAGTTTAAGTTTTATTAATAGTTATTTACAGAAATATTCATGGTCTTCTTCTCTGGGCTCGATACTCATCAACAAGTTTTAGAAGATTTTTATTATTTTCCTGTTCCTTCTGATTGTTTACATATTCCTTCCATCTTTCAATTTCCAATTTGAAATCTTTGGAGTTTACAAGATAAAATTCAGTCATAGAAGTCATTTTTACACTGTTTGCATGTATCAATGGGACCATATTTTCTTCAAATATATTTTCTGCTGGATCCGATATTTTATCCATTGTGATAACGGCTTTAACACCTAAATTGATTATCATTGAAGCAGTTTGTGATCCACCACCTTCAGAATTTTTAAGAAGAACAATATCATCCATCCTAATTTCCCATTTATCACAAGCTTCTCTTATACCCTCTTTTGTGAAGAATTCTATTATCTTTACTGGCAAATTATTTTCAGAAATTTTTAAAGGTTTAATTTCAGTTAATGACCTTAATTCTTCTTCTAATTGTATCCTCCGGGATTTTTCTTCGTTGTATTTTTCCTGGATACGTTTAATTATTGCAATTTTAGATGATACTTCCTTCTTTTGAAGGATTTTTTTGGTGTAATTGTAGTGAAGTTTATCCACCTTAGACTGGAGTTTAGAAATTTCCGTCTTATAATAACGATTATCTTTTTCTAGAAGAATATTTTTCCTTGTTAAATTGTCAATATATCTTTTTTGAGACTTTAATTTATGTTTCAATTTGGATATTACCACATCCTCATAATCTGTTCTACTTATGTCCTGTGTATCATCAGAATCATCAGTTGTGGATTCAATCCTATTTATTTCAGCCCCATTAGGGTTTATACCGGACTCTGATACATTAAGATTATCTAAATTATTATCAGAATCTTTTAAAATAGTATTTTCTTTATTAATCTCTTCAGATATTTGTTTTATAGCATTACTTATGGATACACCATTTATAACCAACATCTTTACTGATTCAATAGCACTATCATCCAATTCTGCCTTTTCAGCACGCTTTGTTATCTGTTGAAATTTATTAAAAAAATCACGATAAGTTTTTACAGCTGCTGCAAGTGCATCCCGCTCGTGTGCATTTTGTCGAATTTCAAGTAATTTATTGTTCTCATATTGTAGATATGAATCAACTATATCTGTCTTGGATTCAATGGACATACACTTATAAGGAGACCATATTTTAGAATTTAAAGTTGTTGCAAGTTTTTTAACAGTTTTTGGTATGGGATATACATCTGTAGCAACTAAAACTGTTTTTCCATATGCTATTATGTGACTAATAATTTCAGAACGCCGGATTTCCTTACAGCTTACCAGTGAGATCAAATTTCCATTAAGGTCTAATATAGCTATTCCTACTGTAAGTCCAGGATCAAATCCAACAATGATTCCTCTATGTGAATTATTGGTTCTGTCAGGTTTTAAAAATAAATCTGAACCTTTCATAGTTTGTGAACTAACATTTCTATATACCAGGTGATTTCCTCCATCTGGGTAATTTTATGCTAATTATTTGTAATTTATTGTTTTCATAATATTTATGGTTTGCATGGGATTTTTATGGTAGTCTTAAAACCTTGATAATTTCTTCTTCTGCAGCAGCAATAGTTCTTCTTTTAATATATTCCTCTTTAATTGTTTTAAAGAAGTTATGTTTAGCATATCTATCAAATGTAAAATCAATATCCTCATAGTTTACATCCATTAATATAAGTCCATCTGGAGGTACAGGAGTGATTGAAGCATAAATATCCGGATTCAAAAGTAATTCCATATCCGCTTCATCCATTTTCCCTGCACCAACCATTGTTACCACCTGAACCATCTTTCGAACCATATTCCAAAGGAAGCTTTGACCAACTACATCGATAACTGTTATCATCTTGTTCTGTGAAACTTTCATTTCTTTGATAAATCTTATAGGTGTCCTTTCACATCTTTTTGTAAAATTTTGAAAATTATGCTCACCTACAAATAGTTTAGAAGCATCCTGCATCCTTTTTAAATCCAAAGATGTTTTATCATATGGATCCTTGAAAAAAACATACCTGTAATATCTATAATCAGCATATCTTGGCTTGAAATTATCTGAAACTTCTGCTTGGGCTATGATCTGGATAGTTGATGGCAGATAATAATTAATCTGATTGATAGTTGCTTCAGAATCCGGTTCAAGTGATACAACATTTCCAAGTGAATGAACTCCCCTATCGGTTCTACCTGCAATGGAATATCCGGATCTAATAGGATCATCCATTACTCTTGCCTTTTTGAACGCCCTAAAAAGTTCTCCCTCTACAGTGGGAAACTTTGGTTGTCTTTGAAACCCGTAGAACTGTGTGCCCATATAAGCCACTTTAAAAGCTGTTTTAACCATTTGAACCTCGTGAGTGAATTTTTCCCGATTATTTAATGAATAAAATGATTTTAATACCCTTTCAAACCTATAATACATATAATTTATACATTAACATAAAATAATCTATTTATTATAAAATATATTGATAATATTAGAAATATTAAGATTTATTAAATATATTTAGTGTGATTGATTGGAAAAAAATTAATGAATTCTGTTATATTTCTTTAATTATCTGACATTATCTCATCTATTGTTTCTGAGCCTCTTTATAATTAGGATTTAATTTTAAAGTTTTATTAAAACATTCCAATGCTTCTTGGTTTTCTTGAAGTTTCTGATGAGCTTTCCCTTTACTGTACTGTATTTCATGATCTTCTGGGTTGGTTTGAACATCTCTTTATATCTCAGGATATATTCAGTTATTGTTATTGATTAGTTTGATTTAATAACATTCATTTATTCAAGAAGATTAATAAACAGTATAGAATTAATTTCATTAAAAGTTGAACACCAGCTATAATAGTAAACATGGGATATCATGGCCAATCAAATTGTTGTTTCAGATAAAAAATGGGGATATATCAGTGTATTTACTGCAACAATCCTTTATGGTATTTGGAATACCTTCAGCAAAATTTTACTCCAAGATCTTAATCCACTGGCACTTTCAGCACTTGTTTACTGTATAGCCGGTATATTCCTATTTGCTGTTCGTTTTTCAGGATTTAACAATAAATTAATGGGAATGCTTGATTCCAAATCCGAAGCCGAAACCCATATGTCAAGGAAGGATTATCTCGTACTCATAATAACCTCATTAGCAGGTTCAGTAATTGCCCCTGTTGTATATTTAACAGGATTAAATCAAATAACTGCGGTAAGCGCATCGCTTCTATTGAATTCTGAAGTACTTTTCATTATAATCATTGGAATTCTGGTTTTAAATGAAAGATTTCAAAAAAAGGAGGGAATAGGTTTAATTCTCCTATTAATTGGTACAGTTTTTCTCGCAACCAATGGAAATCTACATGAATTTTCAGTATCCGAGAACCTAGGAACATTACTCGTGATTGTTGCTGCATTTTTCTGGAGTATAGACACCACAATGAGCAAATTCTTAAGCAATAAAAGAGATTTGCTTGGAGTGAGTGCTTTAAAATGTTCAATAGGAGGAATTATACTCCTAATATTATCATTGATGCTTGGTTTGAATCTTAAAATACCATTAGACCATCTACCCTATCTACTTTTTATCGGGCTTGTGAGTATAGGATTTTCATTTGTAATGATCTACTATGCAATAAGGAAAATTGGCTCGTTAAGAACAGGATCAATATTTCCGTTCACTTCACTATTCGGTGCCTTCATTGCATTTATAGTTCTTGGTGAACCATTCACATATGAGGAGCTAGCATTTGGTCTTTTAATGCTATTAGGAGTGTTTATTATCTACAGATATCAGAAGAAATAATATGGGAAATTAGATTGTTAAAACTATTAAATTTAAAAAATACAATCCATTTATATAAAAAAAATTGGGGAGAATCCTTAAAATGTATATTATACCCGCAGTGGATATTAAAAATGGTAAATGTGTACAATTAGTTCAGGGTAAACCCGGAACAGAACAGGTTATTATTGAAAATCCTGATGTGGTTGCTCAAGAATGGGAGAGTAAAGGTGCAGAAATATTACACGTTATAAATCTTGATGGAGCCTTCGGCAATACCTCTAAGAATTTAGAAATAATTAAGAAAATTATTAAAACCGTTTCAATCCCTGTGCAGTTAGGCGGTGGCATAAGAACTGTAAAAGATGCTTCTAATCTTCTGGATATAGGTGTTGAAAAGGTTATTTTAGGTACAATGGCCGTTGAAAATCCTAAGAATATAGAAGAGCTATCAAATGAATATGGAAGTAAAAGAACCATTGTGGCATTGGATAGTAAGGATGGTAAAGTGGTTGTTAAGGGGTGGACAGAAAAAACCGAAAAAACAGCCCCAGAATTGGGTGTTTCATTAGAAAAAAGAGGTGCGGGAGGTATACTCTATACAAATGTGGATGTTGAAGGGATGATGAATGGATTCAATATGACTCCATTAGAAGACCTTTTAAAAGCTGTGAATATACCAGTTATTTATTCAGGCGGAGTAACATCACTTGACGATGTTAAAAAACTAAGCAAAACAGAAGCCTATGGTGTTGTAATTGGTTCTGCACTTTATAAAGGTAATATAAAATTTGAAGACACCCTTAAATATCAATCTTAATGAATCTATATTTTTTTTTAGAACAATTTTTAGGATATGATAGAGTTCATTGTTTAATATAGAAATCAAATGGAGAAGAAACTCTAACCATTTTCCCATTTTATTTTAGTCATTACGGTCCCATTATGCCCTAAGATTGTTAAGTATTAATTATCTTATACATTATAACTGTATCATGGTTTATTAGTTACCGTGCAAATCTTTCAATTAAACTTATCAAACTATTAATAATGCCAGATAACGGTCCTAATCTACTACTGACTTTATAAAGCATCCTAACATCTTCTACTTTTAATCCACCTATAACAGAGAGAATTCCAAGATATATGAATGGTGATAGGATTAACGCTACAATTAAATAGATTTTTGTCTGAGGAAATGTTATGAATACCAGTCCCATTGCAATTGAAGCTATTATAATTTTTCCAAATTCAACAATAGGCAAACTTACCCTTGCAAGTCTCAAAGTTCTCCACATCAGCACAGACATTAAGACAAGTGCAGCAACTGTTGTGGCTATAGCTGCACCATTAATACCCATACTAGGTACAAGGATTATGCTTAGTGCTATATTGATAGCAGTTCCAAAGATCAACACATACATTGGAAGTCTGGGCCTTCCAAGTCCCTGTGCAATGCTTGAAGAAATTGTGTACAGGGTAAAGAAAAGCATTCCAGCTGCAAGTATCTGTAAAGATACAGATCCCGGGAGATATGCATTTCCAAATAGAATAGCTATAATCGGAGCTGCAAATACAATGGTTCCAACACAGAGTGGCATAACAACAAATGAAACATAACGGTATGACTGTAAAACATATGTTTTTAGAAGAGTATGGTCGTTAAGACTCATGGCCTCGGCTGCTGCTGGAAGTACAGATGTTGCAACAGCCATGGATATTATAAGTGGAAACCTAGCAACTGTACTTGCGACGTTGAAGTATCCTGCATCGCTGCTGATCATATAATGACCAATAACTAATGTTCCTGTATCATAGAGTGCTAGCTCTGCTAATCCTGTTATAACCACAGGAACAGAAAATAAAATTAACATCTTAGCTACTCTGTACTTATCATAAGTAGTTAACTGCCTACGTGATCTTGCTAATAATTTTTTTGGAGGGTTGATTTTACCACGTACATCTCTTTGGAATAAATAGATGGCTGCAACCATTGCCATCATAAATCCAACAGCAGTACCAACAACCGCACCTGCAACATAAAAACCACCAAATACCAGGCCCACTGCAACTGTTACCATGAAAAATAGTTCAAAAGCTCTTGTTATCAGGATGTTTTTCATCTGATAAAATCCCTGGAAAGTTCCTCTTAATGCTCCAACAATAACACTGAATGGTGTTATAAGAGCAATTAACTGGAAGGGAATAATAGCCTCAGGTTTGTTGAACAATCCTATAGCAATAGGTTTTGCTAGTATGAAGATAACAACACTGAATATGAGTCCAAAAGCTATCATCATCCGGATAGATATACTTATAACCGCTTTAACCATTTCAGGGTCATCTTTAGCATAGTACTCTGAAACATGCTTGGCAATGGCCGGTGGAAGGCCAGCTGTTGCAATCATTATTAAGAAGTTCTGGAGTGGCCATGTTAAACTGAGTATACCATATCCTGAAGGACCTAATAAATTGGCCATGGCTACCTTGTAAATGTAACCCCCTATACGAAATAAAAAGGCCCCAATTACCAGTAAAAAGCTGCCCTTCGCTAGTTTTGAATTCATAAATATTACCATTAGTTAATTTAAATATGTTAAATCCCAAATATCTATTAAATAGTAATTTTATAGGCTCATAATCCGATATGATCAATTCTAAAATGGATTGTAGTTTTTTTTTGGGATGTAGAATATAGATTTATAATTTTAGAAATTATGATACTTTAATATTTATATACACAAGATAGTTTTTATTGTTTGACGAAGTATAAATACATGGAACAAAGAAAAATAATTGAACTTCAATGATTAAAACATTGAAAATCATTATAAACAATATAACAGAATCATACAGGGGTGCAAATATTATAATCGTTATGGCAACAGGAACATTTGATATAATACATCCAGGTCATGGATATTACCTTGAAGAATCAAAGAAAGTTGGGGGTGCAGATGCCCACCTTGTGGTTGTTGTTGCAAGGGATTCGACTGTAAGGTCAAGGAAAAGAATACCGGTAGTTGATGAAGAACAGAGACTGGAAGTGATTAAAATGATGAAACCAGTTGATGAAGCCTATCTTGGAAGTGAAAGTGATATGTTCGAGATAGTAGAAAAGATAAAACCAAATATAATAACTATTGGTTCTGATCAAAACTACAACATTGACGAACTCAAAAAACAACTACTTGAAAAGGGTAGTAATGCTGATGTTGTAAAAATAGAAGGTTATAAAACCTCGTTACTTGACAGCACATGTAAAATAATAAAAAGAATTAAGGGCATGGAATTTGACGAAGATATCTTCAAAGATTGCTAAAGATTAAATCCTAATTTTTTTTTAATAATTTTAATTAAAGTTATTCTATTTTTTAATCAATATTCACCATTCACAGGATATAAAATGGAAATGAAATTTTTTTTATTTATTTAAAGCTTCAGACAACATATTTCTTTGAGATATATTAATTTTAACACTAAAATTCCATATACTAACTATAATATGTAGATATAAGACCACGTAACAAAAAAAATATAATATTAAACTAAAAAGTAACAAATCCGGATTAAAGAATTTGAATAAAAAGAATGAATATAAATCCTCATTAAAATCCATTAAATGGGCATTAAGTTAATTTTATATATCGTTGAAGCAATCCATTCTCCTCTGCAATAATGATACCTGTATGCATTAATTGCAAATCAGATACCATCCAATTTGTAACCTGCTTCAAATCTTTAGTTTCTTTATTATCAGAATGATCTATTGATATGTTTTCAATTGATAGTTTTAATGGATTTATATCATCAATTTTTGAATTATCTATTTTTTGAAGTGTATTTTTAATTTTATTAATATTAATATCTAGATCAGCCAATGCTTCACCATTTATATTTAGTATTGCTACTATTAGGCTCAAATCTACTATAATCCTATTATTTAAAAATAGTATCTCCTCATAAAACTCCAGATCATCATTTATATCATTGAAAGTATCTTCTAATTTTCTAATACCTGCTTCTAAATTATTTTCTTCTGTAATATATTTTTTAAGACATTCAGACAAATCTTTAGCACTATGTTTCAATGGAGTGTAAACTAAAATAAATTTAGCATATTCTATATTCGCTTTTATAGTACGAAACAGTTGATCAGGAAGGTTAACGGAAAGTCTACTGGGCAAAATTATATAAGCACACACATATGCAATCAGACCACCTAAAGCTATGTCTAAAAGTCGAGATATGGCATTATCAAATACTGTTCCTGTAGGCCAAATTAACACTATGAAAACCGTCATTGTCATTACAGATAAACTCATGTAATTTGGATAGAAAGCTCTAAATAAAAACAACATCATAAATGCCAACCCAACCAGTAAATAATGGGGAAAAATTAATGAGAAGATAATGGCCAGTATAATAGCAAAAAAGTTGGCCCCTACCCTTGAAATTAAGTTATCCACTGTACTGTTAATATCTGGCTTTAAAATAATTAAAACTCCCATGGTTATCCATATTACACTTCTTTCCCTTGTTAAATATATTAAAACTAAAGATATAGTCATTGCTATTGTAAAACGAATAGTATGTCTGATATAAAGGTTTTGAAAATTAAAATTGGCTCTTAAAACTTCTTTTAAAGATTTATTTGGTACTTTTATTTTTTTTACTTTTTTCCCATCAGCCTTAGACAGTACTTCATTGCTTTTATTCAATATATCCCGTATAGAATTGGAAATTTCTATAATAATTGCATTGTTATCTTTAACAGCAGAAAATTCTGATTCAAATGTTGATTGTTGTTTATTAAAATCAATTAAATCAATTGGTCCTTTTTTCTTATTAAAATTATCCCCAATTTGAGAGCTAAAATTATCTGCTCTATCTAAAAAATTTTTAAAGTAGGATTGTGATTTAGAGTTCTGCATGGAGTTTATTAAATTACAGATACTCCTTAAGATTTTTAAATAACTTCCAAGTTTAAAAAATTCATAATAATTAGAATTGATAGGAATTCCTGATATTAAATTTTTAGAGTTTAAAACATTCTTGAGGGACGAATCTGGATTAAAACCTAAAGATACCATTTCACGAATTCTCTTCCTTTCAATCCATATTTTTGGTAAGAAAAGGATAGATGCTACTAAATAAGCTATTATACTGTAAATAACCCAGTCTAAAGTACTAGATTGATTATTTACAAGTAATACTGCTACAAAGTAAATTAAAAAGAATGTAAAGCCCAGGGATCCTTCTACTTTCCCAAAAATGTACATTGAAATACTGAAAAATGTCCATACTACTGTAAAAAATATAAATACTCCAAGACTGGAAAGAGCTAAAGAAGCACTTACAAATGCTAAAATGGTTATTAAAAATCCTAATGATGCTAAAATTGCTACTTTTCTGATGGGGAGCGCTGTATCAATTATTATGCTTGCTAACAAAGTTAAAAATATTATAGTATTTATTCCATTATCTAGACCCAAATATTTACCAATCAACCCTGCAATAGCCATTAAAATAATAGCCCTAATTGCAATTCCCCATTGAGGCTTGCCTGTAGGTTTAGATAGTCTCTTAAATCTATACCAAAAACCCTTTTTCTTCAATTTATCCCCTTTTACTTAATAGTTAAGGATCTCATAATTGCCAATATTAATATCTTTGCATATCAATAAAGAACAATTAAAAACGTTATTTTAAAGATCTGATATTTCATGATTATTTTCTTTCTATTTTTTTAATATTTGATTCATATTGATAATTTTTTTCATAATTTTTTTGGAATACAAATTATATCGGATTACTCTAAACATATGCATTATAATTTTCAGTTGAAAATAACAATTTTGAGTGGATATAGCCATTCTAGTAGCTGTTTTTAGAATAAATGCATGAACATTTAACTGTAATCAGACCATTAATAGTGCTGTACACATAATTTGGTTTGTATGAACGTTATACTTTCAAAAATTATATTATTAACAGAACTAAACATTAAAATCTATGAATTAAATATGATTTAATACTTTATAATTTAATTTCAAGAATTAATTATACTTTAATATAAATAATAAACTTTAATTTGTATTAAAAAATAAAAAACTACTTTATATAACGAGAAAAATATGGCAACGACAAAATAAAATTAAAAATAGGAAAATATTAATGCTATCCCCATTACAGGGTCATATATCAGTGGTAATGTATCTTTAGATGAGTATAATTCACAGTAGAAAATGAATTGAACTAATGATGTTGAATTAGCACTATAGTGGCCCCATTAGGATCTTCTAAGAAAGCTAATGTTCCAATTGTTATTTTAGTTGGTTCTCTTGTGATTTTAGCACCTTTAGATTTGAGTTCTTTTACAGTGGCGTTTATGTCTTCAACTTCCATTCCAACCGAAAACAGACCAATTTCATTTTCTGTATCTTTTATGAGTTCTATCATAGCATCCCCTTCCCCTTTTAATAATGTGATGGTTAATCCTGGAAAAGGGTTGTGTTTGCTATCTACTTCAAATCCCATAACATCTGTATAAAATTTGACAGACTCATCCATATCCTTAACTATTATGGTAGCATATATAACTTTCATATCAAATCCCCCCAATTATGAATAATAATTTTCATCAATTGTAACTGCTTAAAAAAAAGTAATAAGAATTTATTTCTACTTTATATTTAATTTATTTACTATTTTTGACTTAATTCTTTTTTTTATCGTTTGAATAAAACATTGTCCTTTATAGGGCACATGAAATAAATTCATTCCCCTTTAAACATTTTTAATGTGGCTGCTTCTATTGCATCCAGCATATAATCTTTGTTTCCCTGGGTAACACCAATATAATCAGAGCTTGTTATATTTTTGTAATTCATCTTGTTCAGGTGGAAAAATAATCTTTCCATACTGGTTAAACATGGGAGAGTACCGCCACCAGTAGCAGCTGCCACACATATAAAAGGCTTATTCTGTATTTTATTTATTCTTTCAGGAGTAAAAAAATTCGCTTCACACCTTCTTAACCTGTCGAAGAATGTCTTGGCAGATTCACTCATCTCCTGGAAGTATACTGGAGTAATAACAACAAAACCATCAACTGCACCCATTGCTCTATGCAAAACCTCGAAATCATCTTCTAATTTACATTTACCTTCAAGACAAATTCCCCAACCTTCATCACATGCCTCACATTTGGAAATATTTAAATCATTTAAACGGACCATTATTGCTGTGCTGTTTCCCATTTCAATTCCTTTTTCTGCAGCAGCAGCACAACTTTCTGTTAAACCTTCAATATTAGGGGTACATGTTATAACCATTATTTTCATAAATTACACCTCAATTATTTAAAATAAACTTACAATGACCACAATATAATCTAACTGTCTATAATATTACATTTTATATATGTATATATGATTTATTATATTTTGAAGATAGTTGATTATTAGATGTCTTGAGGGAATATAACGTAAATAGTTGTGTAATTCAGTCTAACTCTTATTCTGTTAATGTATTTGTTCTAGTATAGGATTTTTCTCTATAAATCCTTCCAGTTCATAACATTAAAGAATTATTAATTATATTTTTAAAATAATAAATTTTTAAACTAATCTAATTTTTTTATAGCTAAAAAAAGAAAAAAAGAAAGAATTAAAAAGGCAATTCTGAGTAGATGCCCTTTAAGGTCCACGAGTTTGTATTCCAATTATTTATTACTCCAAATTGATTATTTAAGCTTATTGCATCAGCATTGTACCATTTACCATTCACGTAGAGCTGAGCCCATACATGTCCGTACCATGTACCACTATTGAACTGGCATACACCATTTACATATCTTGCTGGGATTCCTGCTGCTCTTGATAGAGCAATCAACAGATGGGTCGTATCAACACAGTTTCCGGTCTTGGCACTTAAAGTTCCAAGAGCACCGTACTTGGTGTTGTAATAGAAGGAATAACCAATGTTATTTCTCACCCAGTTGAATAAATCAACCCCTTTTTGGTATGTTGAGGATGTTCCTGATGTAATTGATGCTGCAAGTACTTTTATAGTAGGACTAGTAGACTGACAATTATTTGTTGGTTGCAGATATATCTGCAATGCTGCCGGTATTAATGGATCAGGGTCACTTGAAGTTGTTTGCCATGGTTTCATAGACACGTAATTTGACAGGACCTTATTGGTGCCATAGTAATTCATTATTCTTGAATACATGTACACTAATGATTCGTACTGAATTTTCCCTAGAGTGCTTGTGGCGTAGTTGGGTGCTTTTCCATTAGAATCTATAAAGGAAATTATTTTCCCGGCCATTGAAAGGTACTCTGATTTGTATATGTTCCCATTTTTCAAGTCTGCTGTTGGTTTTACAGGGGGTAATGCACTTTTAATTGCTATTGTTCCCGATGATCCACTGCTGACCTTTAATAATCCTGCTGTTAACAACCGCAAGAACTCTGGCATTGTAACCTGTCTTGTGCCCATTTGTACATAATTTGGTAGGCAATTATTCTTTTCTATATAGGCTTTTACCTTAGTTGCAGCATTTTTAATATCAGCTACTGTGTAACTATTTGTAGTTGTTGACGTTGTGGTATTTTTGACTGGAGTAATGATCTTAAAGAAGCTCTTATCCAGCCAACCATATCTGAATAGGGCATATCCTGATGCCCCACCTTTAATTGCGGAGTTTATATTGGTTCGTATTTCAGATGCCGGTATAATCGTTAAATTCTTATCCGAGCGGTAGGTTTGTAGTCCTGCAATAACTGGTTTTCCATTTGAATGTGCTACAATATATTTTGTAGTACTGGTTATCCAGCTGGAGTTTTCATTGTAATTTCCACTGTATACCATTGGTACAAGGAAGTCAAGGTACTTTGAAAGTTGTGAGTAATCCTGACCATAGTAATAGCTATTTACAGCCCCTTCAGGCATTAAAGCTGCTGAAACTGCTACTTTAGGTTTTATAGATTTAACTGTACTGTAAACCTT
>Ga0224559_1000218_pt1 | contig 40005 bp, 33 predicted proteins | sample 714S33034metaG_FD_180676 | JGI IMG/M metagenome (GOLD analysis project Ga0224559, IMG submission 180676) | Peat soil microbial communities from Stordalen Mire, Sweden - 717 S3 30-34 | ecosystem: Environmental > Terrestrial > Soil > Wetlands > Peat | place: Sweden: Norrbotten County, Stordalen... | reverse complement strand
GCCGGAATCCTCGGCCCCTGTTCGAGAGGCAGCCCCGCCGCGTCGTGAGAGCGAATCCGCGGCCGCGCGTGGTCGTAGAGCCCGTCCGACTCGTCGTAGGTGATGATGATGGCGCTCTGGCTCCAGTAAGGGCTATCCACAATGGCGTTGACCTCTTCGGCCACCAGCCCCTCGCTGATTTGCGTGTCCGAGTAGCCGGGATGGTCGTCGTTGCCGTTGAAGACCTCGGCCAGCTTCGGGTTCGGATCCTGCGGCTTCCAGTTGTCGATGTTGCCGTAGCCGCCGCGCACATAAAACACGCCCGAGGAGGGCAGCCGCCGGGCCTTGATGTCCGCGAAAAACTCGCTCAGCCCGTGCAAATGCGTCGTCGCCAGAGGATTATTCGCCACGTAGCCAAAGTACTGCGGCGCATTGTGGTGCGCCACGTAGCCCTCGTGCGAGGCCTTCCCCTGGGCATCGTTCTTTTCGTGGTCGTAGCCCTGCTGATACCATCCCCAGTTGACCGCGCCGACGCCGTGACCGGCGATTTTTTCAATGTCCTCGCGCACATCGGGCAGATCGAAGGCCGGATCATAATCGGCCGCCGTGGTCTTCTTGATCTCGCTGCCCATGAACGAAAGCGGCAGGCTGGCGAAGGTCAGGTTCTTCGAGATGCCCCCGGTGGGCTTCACGGCCTGCGGCTGCTTCAGCCGGTTTTGAGAGTCCAGGGGCGATCCCCAGTAGGGCGCCGGGTCGGAGATCATCGGCACCACCGCGGCCTTTCCCTGGCCACCTGTCTCGGCCTGGTCCGGATGCAGCATCCACTGCGTCTCGCCGCCCTGGCCGGAGATCATGGCAATCGCATTGGGCGTCGATGGCCCCACGATCGTGTCCATGAAGTGGTCGAAGAGCGTGAAGCGGTCGGCGTAGCGCCAGAGGAACGGCGCCGTGTCGCAATCCACGTGCGCCATCACCAGTTCGCCAAACTGCTTGCGTTCGAGCGTGGGCGCCTTTGACGGCTTGCCGCCGGTCAGCATCACACCCTCTTCGGTCAGCGCGTACTCGGAGTTCTGCGCCACGCCGTTGGCATCCAGCGCAATCTTGCGCGCAATGCCCCGATGCGAGTGGTTCACCGAGGCGATGTCGGCCGGATAAAGCGGCACCGTCTTGCCCGCCGCATCGACGATCGCCGCCGGAATCCGGAAGGGTGTAACCGTCCCCAGCGTCCCGTCGGTATTCACAATCGCCTGCGTGAATCCCGCCACCTGCGCGGCGGAATAAGCCCCATTCGGCCCGGCATAGAGCCCGTCCGCGCCCGGATAGGTGCCAAAGTAGAAGTCGAAGGAGCGATTCTCCTGGAAGAGCACAAAAACGTACTTGATCTTGCCGCGCAGCAGCCGCAGCTTCTCTGTTTCTGAGATCGCCGGCTCTTTAGCCGGGTCGATCACCTGCGCGCTCACCGTCGCGCTCGACCGGGGCGCAATCGTAACCTCCGGCAACACTGCCGCGGCCTTTTGCTGCGGCGCGCACACGCCCAGTCCAGTTGCGCCAAGAACAGCCAGCGCCGCGAAGATTTTGAGGCCATTCAGAGTCTTCATGCCCCTAAGCTATTCCCTCCGGCATTACATTGACAACAAAAACATTTCTGCCAGCAGAGGAAGTTAAAACCGCGTAAAAACCAGCTCGTCTCCGGAGTTACAAGTTACAGTTCCATGAAAACCTGACTTGTTGCCTGACTTATTCCCTGCCCCGCGCAATCCACCACGCCTTGATGAATTTCCAGTGAATATAGACCGAGTGGTTCAGGTGCAGCAGCAGGCCCTCGCGGCCATCCAGAAAACCCAGCCGGAAAAAGTAGTTATAAAGGAAGGTCGCCGCCGGATTCACAATTGCATTGCAGAGAAATGCGGGCAGGGATTTGCTGTCGCGGCCGCGCTTCACCAGCAGTTGCGCAATCTCCGAGCTATAACGGTTCATGTGTTCGAAATAAATTCCCAGGGTGGGATAGGCGTAGTGGAGCATATCGTGCCGCAGCCTGCCGCGCGGGCCTTCGAACTCTGGCGTCGAGTGCGGCCCCACGCCCTCGCTGAGCCTTGCCGAGCCGCGTTTGAACAATCGCAGCTTGCGGTCGGGATATAAGCCGCCATGGCGCATCCAGCGGCCGAAGTAAAGGTTCAGCCGGGGAATCCAGTAGGCGCCAAACTCTGGCTCGGTGCCGTCCGCGCAGACCAGAAGCTGGCGAATCTCGTTTTGCAGCTCCGGCGTCAGCACCTCGTCAGCGTCCAGCAGCAGAATCCACTCCGAGCGGCACAGCTCCAGAGCCACATTCTTCTGCTCGCCGTGGCCGCCGAAGGCGTGGTAGAAGGTCTTGGCGCCAAAGGATTGCGCAATCTCCAGCGTGCGGTCCGTCGATCCCGCATCGACGAGCACAATCTCGTCGGCCCAGCGAACGCTCTCGAGCGTACGGGGAAGGTTCTCTTCCTCGTTTAGGGCGATCATGGCTACCGATAGGGTTTTCCGCATTAAATGGAAGAATAAATCAACCGGGCAGGGGGCTTCGGCGGGCAGCGATATTCCTGGCAGTTCGCCTTCCCTTTCGCCCAGCAGCCTTCCCTTTCGCTCTACAATAATCCGGTATGCCCACCGCCGTCCGTTCCCACGCGAAGATCAACCTCGGCCTCTACATCGGCGCGCCGCGCCCTGACGGGTTTCATGCGCTTTCGACCGTCTACCAGACCCTGGAAATTCACGATGTGGTCACGGTCGCGGCCCGTCCCGCCCCGGCCACCCGGTTGCGGCTCAGCTCGAACGACAGCCGCGTTCCCACCGACGAGCGCAACACCGCCTGGAAGATGGTTGCGCTGGCCCTGGAGGCTCTGGGCCTTACCGCCGAGGTCGAAATCGCCATCGAAAAGCGCCTGCCGGTGCAGGGCGGTCTGGGCGCTGGATCGGCCAACGCCGTGGCCGCGCTGGTGGGGCTGCAGATTGAGTTGGGGATTGGAACGGGGGAGAGGAAGGCAGGGGTTCCTGCTCTCCCGCCCTTCGAGCAAAATGCGCTCGAAGGATGGGGCACCCAGGCGAATTTATCTACCCAACCGAATTTATCTCAGAAGTTGGGTGCCCCATCCATTTCTCGTTCTTCGAGAAATGGGTGGGAAGCCAAGCGCCTGGAAATTGCCGCCCAGGTCGGCTCCGACGTGCCGCTGTTTCTCATCGGCGGCGCCGTTCTGGGCCTCGACCGCGGCCAGCAGGTTTATCCCCTGCCGGACTTTGAGCCGGTCTGGTGCGTCGTGACCACACCCGCGATGGGGGTCTCCACGCCGCAGGCCTTCCGCGACTGGGATGCCCTCTGCCTGGCCGAAGGTTTGACCGATGAGGCCAGTGCAGATAAACTAAGTGAGTTGAGCCGCGCCTACGCCAGCGCCTTTGCGGGAGCAATCCCCAGGGGTCGGCCGGGAGCAGGCTCCTCCGGTGTTCTTCCCTCTTGCGAGTCTGGCGGGGAGAACCTGGCCGGACCTCCAGAGTCCGCGCTTGTCCGCACCGGGATCACGAGCTGGATCGAGAACGACTTTGAACGCGTCGTCTTCGGCCAGCATCCCTCCCTTGCAGAAATCAAGCGCATTCTTTTGGGCTTCGGTAGACCGGAGGCAGCCCTCCATGCCTCGCTGTCCGGCTCCGGTTCGGCGCTCTTTGGGTTGTACCAGACCCGCGGAGATGCGGAAGCGGCGTGCGAGCGTTTGCGCGCTGGCGGAGTTCGGAGTCTCATGACCCGCACCCTGCCGCGCACCGAATACTGGCGCGAAATGCTTCTGCCTTGAGGCGGGTTGACAGTCGGCCGTTCCGCGCGAGAGACTCGGCAACGGCAGCGAAGTTGGGCGATCGTCTAATGGTAGGACAGTGCCCTTTGGAGGCACTTGTCCAGGTTCGAATCCTGGTCGCCCAGCCAAGGTTTTCAGGGATCAGGGATCAGTGGTTAGAAGGCAGTGGTCAAAGAGCATAAGCCGGCAACGGCATTTGCCGACCACTGGCAACTGGCCACTGACAGCTGTACAAAAGCAGCCAAAGCCAACCAGCTTGGAGGTGCTCGAAGATGGAAATGGATGTGGAAGCATTGACAGTGACGGCAGACGAGACGCCGCAGGAGATGGGGCAGGCCGAGGCCAAAGAGGCCGCGCAGCTTGCCACCGTTGCGGCCCAGGACGCCAAGGCCAATGGGGCCAAGCCGGCTCCCGAACGCAAGCGCGCTCGCAACTTGAGCGAGGACAAGCGCTTCAAGCTCTTCTCGGGCTCGGCCAACCGGCCGCTGGCCGAGGAGATCGGCCGCCACATCGGGGTTCCGGTGGGCGAGGCCAAGCTGCAGCGCTTTGCCGACGGCGAGGTCTACTTTCAACTACTTGAGAACGTGCGCGGCGTTGATGTTTTTGTGGTGCAGCCCACCTGCTACCCGGTGGATCAGCACCTGGTCGAACTGCTGATCATGATCGACGCCCTCAAGCGGGCCTCGGCAGCCAGGATTACGGTGGTCGTGCCCTACTACGGCTACGCCCGCCAGGATCGCAAGGACAAGCCCCGCGTGGCCATCAGCTCCAAGCTGGTCGCCGACCTGCTGACCACGGCCGGCGCCAACCGCGCCCTCTTCGTTGACCTGCACGCCGCCCAGATTCAGGGCTTCTTCAACATTCCCGTCGATCACCTTTACGCCAGCCCGGTGCTGGTCAGCTACTTCCGCGAACTGGCGCTGCCCAACCTGACGGTGGTCTCGCCCGACGCCGGCGGCGTGGAGCGCGCGCGCTTCTTCGCGCAGAAGGTCGGGGCTCCGCTGGCCATCGTGGACAAGCGCCGCACCGACATCAACATCACCGAGGTGATGAACGTCATCGGCGACGTAAACGGCAAGAACTGCCTCATCATCGACGACATCATCGACACCGCCGGCACGCTGGTCAAGACCGTCGACGCGCTTTACGCCAACGGCGCGGCCTCGGTTTACGCCGCGGCCAGCCACGCCGTGCTCTCCGGGCCGGCCATCGAACGCATCGCCGCCTCGCGCTTGGCGCAGGTGGTGGTCACTAACACCATTCCCTTGCGCGAGGTGGCCCAGAAGCTGCCCAAGATCAAGGTGCTCTCCATCGCCGGCCTGCTGGGCGCGGCCATCGAGAGCATTCACATGGAAACCAGCGTGAGCAAGCTGTTTTCTTAAGTGCAGGGACTAAAGGACTAGGGACTAGGGACCAGGGAACAGAAGCCAGCGCAAAGAGTTTTTACCAGTCCCTTGTCCCCTTAGTCCCTAGTCCCTGAGTAACCACCTCGGCCGCCATTCATGGCCGCCGCGCACAAAGGGAGCGGAGCGATTCAGCTTGCCGCAGCAACAAGTAGCTAAAAGCTAGAAGCTAATAGCTAAAAGCTGTTTCACCGTGCCCGAAACTAGGAAATGAGAGACTGAATGCCAGAAGTTGTGATCGCCAAGCCCCGTGAGGGCAAGTTCAACAAGAATGCCGCTCGCCGCGTGCGCGTCGCGGGCAAGATTCCCGCCGTGCTGTATGGCCCGGGGCACGACCCGGTCGCCATCGAGGTGGACCCCAAGCAGATTTCGCGGATTCTTTTCTCCGAGACCGGCCATAATACGATCTTCGACGTGGAAATCGCCGGCCTTCCCGCGGCCAAGGCGATGATCGTCGATTGGCAGCGCGAGCCGCTCAAGGACCAGTTGATCCACATCGACCTGAAGCGCATTGCCCTGGACAAAACCCTCCGCGTCAAGGTGCGCATCAAGCTGCTAGGGATTCCCGTGGGCGTCAAAACCACCGGCGGCATTCTCGACCATGTGCTGCGCGAGGTGGAAATCGAGTGCCTGCCGGCGAAGATTCCCAGCCATATCGACTTGGACGTCAGCGGCCTGGAGTTGCACGGCGTGCTGCGCGTCGGCGATCTGCCTCGCTTTGAAGGCGTTCAGTACATCAACCCCGAAGAGGCTACCGTGGCTCACGTCGTCTCGATTCGTGAAGAGGCGCCGACCGCTGCCGAGCTCGAGACAGCCGCCGCGGCGGAAGCAGCAGCGGCTTCAGCAGCCGAGCCGGAGGTTGCCAAGAAGGGCAAGCCGGAGGCCGAAGCGGCTGCCAAAAAGCCCGAGGCGAAGAAGTAGCTCTTGGCCGGGACAGCAGAGTCCGGCGAAGGGATTGGCCCTTTGCGCAGCTCCTCCACCGGGCCGTTTCTGGTGGTGGGGCTGGGCAATCCGGGCAGTGAGTATCTATGGACTCCGCATAACGCGGGCTTCATGGCCATCGACCGCATCGCCCAGCAAGAGGGCGTGGTGGTTCAGAACCGGCGCTGCCGGGCCGCGACCGCAACCTGCCGCATGGCAGGGCGCGAGGTGATCCTGGCCAAGCCGGAGACCTTTATGAACCTGAGCGGGCAGGCGGTAGCCGCTCTGGTGAAGGAGTTTGAGGCCGACCCGGCCCAGGATCTGCTCGTGATTTACGACGAGCTGGACCTGAAGCTGGGCAGCTTCAAGATCAGGGAGCGCGGATCGCCGGCCGGGCACAACGGAGCCCGCAGCGTGACCGGCGCTCTGGGAAGCAAGGAGTGGTTGCGCCTACGAATTGGAGTGGGCCCCGATCTTCCGCCTGAGGCTTTTGCGACCGGCGGCGGCAGGCGTCCGGGTAAGGATTACCTGCTCTCGCCGATGCGCCAGAAGGATTTGGCGGTGCTGGACGAGGTTTTGGACCGGGTTGCGACTGCGACCCGCCGCATTCTCGAACTGGGATCGGCAGCCGCGATGAATGAGTTTAATCGCCGTGAGCTAAACAGCCCGGCGGAGCAGTAACGAAGGCAGCAAGCCGCCGGGCAGCAAGCCTGCGGCGAAGACAGGAATGCAAGGCCGGAAGGCAAGGCTGCGAAGGCAATGCTGGAATTCGGGGATCGACCCTGAGAATCCAGCGGAAAAGGAAACCGGATGTCCCGTGTGTATGAGGTTATGTTCATTGTTCGGCCCGATGTGGTCGAAGAAGATGTTGACAAGCTGATCGCCGGCTTTTCCACCAATGTCACCAACGGTGGCGGCGTGGTCAAGACGGTCGAGAAGATGGGCCGGCGCAAGCTCGCCTACACGGTGCGCAAGTTCAACGACGGCAATTACGTTCTGCTCACGATTGAAGCCGGCGGGCCGGTGGTGCTGGAGTTGGAGCGCCGCTTGCGCGTCACCGAGCCGGTGATCAAGTTCATCACCGTGCGCATTGACGAGGAAGAGAAGCGCTTGGCCAAGGTCAAGGCCAATCGCGGCGTTCGCCGGAGCGCAAATGTTGAACACGCCGCCCCGGTTTCAGCCCCAGCCCAAGCCTCGGCTCCAGTCGCGGCAGCTCCGCCCGCCGCGCCCGCCACTCCTGTAGCCGCGCCTGTTTCCACCGGCTCGGCGGCAGAGGCAGCCGCAGAGCCGGTCCAGGCCGTCTAAAACGGCTCTAAACGAATGCCGCGCCGGCCCTGTTTTGCGGGGCAAACGGCAGCGGCCCGATCCATTGTTCCCCTGGACGCAGAATGAGCGTTTACCGGGGGCCAAGAGAGTGAAGAGGAAAGAATATGTCTGAAGAGACTCAAGCAAAGGCGCCCGAAACGAGCGAGCCGGCAGCTCACCCAGCCGCGTCCAGCTCGGAATCCAGCCCGGTTTCAGGTTCCAGTTCAGGTTCAGGTTCAGGTTCCAGTTCCAGCTCAGGCTCTGGCCACAGTTATGGTTCAGGACGGCCTGCTGGCGGACGGCCTGCTGGCGGACGGCCCTCCGGCGGTCCGGGTGGACGCGGCAAGTTCTTCCGCCGCAAGAAGGTCTGCAAGTTCTGCACCGAGAAGATCGACGCGATCTCCTACCGCGATGTCCGCCTGCTGCAGGGCTTTGTGGCCGAGCGCGGCAAGATCGTGCCCCGGCGGCTAACCGGCGTCTGCACCACGCACCAGCGCCGCCTGACCCGCGCCATCAAGCAGGCCCGGAACATCGCCCTGCTGCCGTTTGCCACGCGGCACTAACCATCGGCTGCCGTCCTGCCAGAGTTTTGAGTGCCCCATCCTTCGCGCTTTGGGCGAAGGATGGGAAACAAACTCTTTTGGCGGAAGGCGATATTGTGGATGCCGACGTAGAACCGAGTGCGGCCCGCCCGCAACATTGGAGAGTTTCATATGGAAGTCATTCTGAAGGAAGACGTAACCAACCTGGGCCACCGCGGCGATCTCGTCAAAGTGGCCGACGGCTACGGACGCAACTTTCTGCTGCCCCGCAAGCTGGCGCTGCAGGCTACCCTGGCCAACCGGGCCGTCATCGAGCAGATGAAGGCCGCCGCCGCCCGCCGCTCCGCTACCGAGAAGGCCGCCGCCGAGGAACTGGTCGTCAAGCTCGAGCCGGTAGTGCTCGACTTCACCCGCAAATCGGGCGAGGCCGGCCACCTCTTCGGCTCCGTCACCTCGGCCGACATCGCCGCCGCTCTCGAAGCCAAAGGCTTCGAGGTCGATCGCCGCAAGATTCAACTAGACGAGCCGCTGAAGAGCGTGGGCGAGTTCAGCGTGGCCATCAAGCTGCACCGCGAGGTCACCGCCCAGGTGAAGGTCACGATTCAGGCTGAAGCCAGCGCCGAAGCCAGCGAAGAAGCGCCCGCCGCCGAAGTCCCCGCCGCCGAGCCGGTTGCGGAAACAGCCGTCACCGAGTCGTAGAGCGACTCAGCCACTCTCGCCTCCACCCACACTCGCCGTCTCGCAATTCACCGCGAGGCGGCGAGTTTCTGTTTGGCGCTCGCGCCTTTGATTCCAGGGAAATGGGAGTTTCAGAGCGATTTGCCGCTCATTCTGGGCGATCTTCCGCCGCCGCACGTACAACAATCAGCACTGGAATCCCATCGACAATCGGGTAGGCGCGGCCACAGCCGGCGCAGACCAGCCTCGTCTCTTCAAGACGAAGTTCGCCGAGGCAGGCCGGGCAGGCCAATTGAGCTAGAACGGCAGGGTCGAAGGCGGCAGGATGGCGTGAAGCAGCGGGCATGGCGCGCTACTGGACGGCCGCGTCGGGATTGGACGGCGGCTTGGAGGCCAGATCGGAGGCCGGATCGGCGTGAGCGGCGTCCAGCGTGGCCGGGGAGCTGGACGGCTGGCCGTCGCGCCGGGAATTTCCCGCAAGCTCCTGCTCGATGCGCTCGTTGGTGCCCGCCTTGGCAAACTCATAGGCCACGCGAATACCGTTGAAGATGGCCACATCGTTCGAGGAGCCGTGGCCGATGATGCAGACCCCGCGCACCCCCAGCAGCGGCGCGCCACCGTACTCGGTGTAGTCCAGGCGGCGGCGGAAGTCGTTGAAGGCCCGCCGCGAAAGCAGCGCTCCCACCTGGGCGGTGACGGTGCGGTTCAGCGACTCGCGCAGCACATCGCGCACAAAGCGGCCGATGCCCTCGCTGGTCTTCAGCGCCACGTTGCCCACAAAGCCGTCGCAGACGATCACGTCGGCGTTGCCGTTGAAGATGTCGCGGCCCTCGACGTTGCCGATAAAGCGGATGGGCAGCGCCTTGAGCAGCGGGAAGGCCTCGCGGGTCAGCTCGTTGCCCTTGGTCTCTTCCTCGCCGATCGAGAGCAGCCCCACGCGCGGCTTGTGAATCTTCAGCACGCTGCGAGCGTACATCTCGCCCATCACGGCAAACTGCGCCAGATTGTGCGCCTTGCAATCGACGTTGGCGCCCACATCGAGCAACACGCAGGGATTTCCCTTGGAGGTGGGCATCGGGGTAGCCAGCGCCGGACGGTCCACGCCCGCCATGGCGCCCAACACCATCTTGGCCGTGGCCATGGCCGCGCCGGTGTTGCCGGCGGTCACAAAGCCCGCCACCTTGCCCTCGCGCACCAGCTTGAGGCCGACGCGGATCGAGCTGTCTTTTTTGGCGCGCACCGCCTGCACCGCCTTCTCCATCATGCCGATGCGTTCCGAGGCGTGGTGAATGACGATGGGCAGATCCTCGTTCTCGAGGTGCTCGTCCAGCAGGTCGCGCAGCTCCGCCTCCGGGCCCACCAGGTGGACCCGCACGGGCAGAGACTTGCAGGCGAGGATCGCCCCGCGAATCTCCGGATCGGGAGCTTTGTCGGAACCTACGGCGTCAAGCGCAATGTCGATGAGCATAGGCGCGCAAGCTTACTTGGCGGCTTCCTTGATGTCCAGCACGGCGCGGCCCTTGTAGGCTCCGCACTTGGGGCAGGCGCGATGCGGCAGCTTCTTCTCGTGGCAGTTGGGGCACTCGGAGACGCCGACGGCGGTCAAAAAATCGTGAGAGCGGCGGAGTGCGGTACGGCGCGTTGAATGGCGCCTCTTCGGATTAGGCATAACGGAAATTCCTTTCGTCTCGGGCCCGATTCCGGCTGTTCAGACCGGTTCCGGACGGCCATCAGGCCGCACAAAATCCCGTCTGCTCTCCGGCATAGGGCAGAGCACCCTCAATTGATCCAGATCTTCTCTGGGAGCTGGCTTACACTGACTCAATCCGGCTGCGAAGATCGGCCAGCGCCTCCCAGCGGGGGTCGCTCGGACCCGCATCGCAGGAGCAGACCTGGCGGTTGCGGTTTACCCCGCAGCGCGGGCAAAGTCCTTTGCAGTCAGGCTTGCAGAGCGTCCTCACGGGCAGGGACAAGAGCACCTGCTCGCGCAGCACATCCTCCAGCGCAAGACTGTCTCCTTGATAATAACCGATTTCCGTCTCCGGCGCAGTCATGGACCGTTCGGGAAGATCGGCATCGGCCTCCGCGGGGCGGAAGATCAAGTCGAAATCGGCATCCAGGGGAATCTCGACCGGATCGAGGCAGCGGGCGCAGGGCACCTCGAAGCGGCCGGAAAAATGGCCCCGGAGCCGAATATCGGCCACAATATCCTTGGGCCCGCGATGTTCGTGCAGCACCTCGGCCCGGCCGCCGGTTTTGAGCGGCCCCTGCTGCGCGGCCTCTTCGCCTAAATCGACTGCGCCCGGAGCCAGTTCCAAATCGAAATCGACCGGCTCCCGTTCCAGATCTCGTATCTTGAACTTCATACTATGAGCCTACGGCGCATCCAACGGCGAGTCAATGCGCCGCCACGCCTGCCAAGCGCTCAACTCGAATCCGGCCCAGGCGGCAAGCAGCCGCATTTCCTGCGCCAGCCGCTCTTTGGCTCCAACTGAATAGCTCAAGTCAGGCTGGGTTGCGCCGATGAAATCCTTGACTCATTTCAGAAAGGGTTTCTGGCATGCATTGGCTGAAAACTATCCCTCTTTCCCGCAAGCTTCTCTACGCTTTCGGTGTTATTTGCTGCTTCTGCGTCTTGCAAGGAGCCTATACCTTCGTCACCTTCCGGGACATCGCCAAGAAGAGCGTGGATGTAAGCGAAAATTCGTTCCCCTCCGTGCTCGCCCTGGCGGACATTCAGAGGGACGCCAATGTCGTACGGCAAGAGGATCTTGACCTCCTGCTCTGCAAGACGCCCGCCTGTCTGGCTGAAAACTCCGCAAAGCGGGATAAGGCCTTCGCCGAGTACCAGGCCTCTGTCAAGTTATACGAACCGATGGTGATCTACCCTGGCGAGCGTGAGCTTTACGAAAAATTCTCCGCCGCCTTTGCTCAGTACATGGAGACCAGCAGCCGCGCCGTCTCCCTGTTGCAGGAGGCCAGGCCAGGCGATGCGTCCGCCCTGCTCCTGGCCGACTCCACGCTCGCCTCGATCAACATGGCTCTGACAGGGATCACCGACGATCTTGGTCTCAATGCGAAGTTCGGCACGAATGAATCCAAGGACTTGTCTCATGCCAGCGCCCACTCCGTCGGGGTCAACGCCGGGGGCACCCTGTTGATCGTTCTGCTCTGCGCGCTCATTGGCAGGATACTCACACAGGCGATTGCGCCGCGGCTGGAGCGCGTACTGACCGCCTTGGAACATTTAGCGGCCAAGGATCTGACGATATGCCTTAACGCGACCGGAGCCGACGAAATCAGCCGCGTGGCCGATGCGTTTGACGCGAGCGTAGCCGCCATTCGCGGCGTTCTGCAATCGGTAGCCCAGGGCGCGGAGACGCTCTCGGCGGCCAGCACCCAGATCAGCGCCCGCGCGGTCCAGACCGCCGGCAACGCCAACACCCAGTCCAGCAAAACCAACCAGATCGCCGCGGCCGCGCAGGAGATGACCGCGACCATCGGCGAGATCAGCAACAACGCCGATAGCGCCGCCCACGCCAGCAGGAAATCGGCCGAAACCGCCGATCAGGGCGGGATGGTGATGCAGGCCGCCGCCGCGACCATGGAGAAGATTGCCGCGGCCACCAGCACGGTAGCCGAGAAGATGACCTCGCTGGCTCAGCGCTCCGAGGAGATCGGCAAGGTGGTCAACGTCATCCAGGAGATCAGCGAGCAGACCAACCTGCTGGCCCTCAACGCGGCCATCGAGGCGGCCCGCGCCGGCGAGCATGGCCGCGGTTTTGCCGTGGTGGCGGGCGAGGTGCGCCGCCTGGCCGAACGCACCAAGGGCGCCACCGAGGAGATCGCCAGCACCATCCGCAGCATCCAGGATGAAACGCGCGAAACCCTTCAGGTCATGGAAGACAGCCGCACGGCGGTCGAATCCGGCATGGGAGAGACCTCGCGTGCCCGCCAGAGCCTGGAGGAGATCATCGAGTCCTCCAAAGAGGTCGAGCAGCAGATTCACCTTATCGCGACCGCCGCCACCGAGCAGACCGCGGCTTCGGGCGAAATCTCCGAGTCGGCCGGCCAGATCTCGCAGTTGTCGGTGGAAAACTCGCAGGGCGCCGAAGAAGCCGTCGAAGCTCTCAAGAGCCTTTCCACGCTGGCCAGCCAGTTGGACGGCACTATCCGCCAGTTCCAGCTTGGAACAGACCAGCAGGCCGGCGGCAGATTCGCGGGCAAAAGCCAGCCGGCCGGCCGCACGGCATTCAGAACCGCGCACTCATAAGCCATTTCCAGACGGCGGCAGCCGCATCCCAGATCCGCGCGTTCCAGCGGCCAAACCACTTCGCTGGAGAACCCAAGGCTGCCGCCCCAACTTACGGGAAGCATTCACAGGAAACCCCGAAAAGAAAAGCCTCACCGGTTGCGCACGCAGTCGCCGGTAAGCTGAATGGGCCTTCCCATAGCGACAACCTCAAAAACATTCAAGCTAGCTCCCGGACCTGCGATTTCGGCAGATCAGCCTCACGAGAAGCATGGTGAGCCGTATGGCGTCTCAACACGGCCTTCCTGATTTGCAGGAAGGGATATTCCACACAGCAGAAGGTCGCAAGCGCTATAGATGCCGAAAACATCGCGATCAGAATAACGCCTGCAAGATTCGTAAGGACCGGAAACCGTACCGCGTACGGCAGCATGGGCAGCAGCCTATTGACCATCCAAGGGCACATATATTCGTGATTCAGATACATGCCGAATGAGAGGCGGGATACCCAATAAAATATCCGCGAGTTAAAGATGGCCGGGCGGCATTGAAGCCCTAGCCACACAAGCGATCCAAAAAACAAAGCCAGAGCAGTGAAATCAAAAATCTCTTTTTGTAATTGGTGCAGCACGAACATCAAAGTAACAGCCAGAGCAATCAAGACGCCGGGAGTTGCGAATCTGGACGCTGGTTTCTCGCGCGTTACCCATAGATTCGCAATGATCAATCCTATAATCAAACCGTCGCAATGAGTCAAAGAACTGTAATAGAGGGGAGCAAAAAGCTCCGGGCTATGCTGAAAAATGTGTCCAGTAACGTGAATCCATATAGCTGCTCTCAGCAGCGGAACGGAAAAAAACAGTCCCCACAACCACGGGCGGCAATTTCTGACTTGCCGCAGATGGCGCGCTAGAAAAAACAACGCAAGCGGCGTGACGATGTAAAACTGCTCCTCAGTGCAGAGGGACCAACTGCCCATAACCAGGCCGCGATTGTGAAAGTTTGTTATGAAGATGAGATCTGACCAACCGTATTGCTTGGCTTGCGCACCATGCCCAAATGTAAGAGCAAAAATCAGAACACACAGAAAAGTAAAGAAGTACAAAGGCCAAATTCTAAGTCCGCGGCGAATCACGAATTGGCCGACGTCGATGGAATTCCGGTCACGGAGCTCTTTCCACAACTGCCCCCCGATAAAGAAGCCGCTGAGGACGAAAAACAGGTCGACTCCGATCCAGCCGTTGGCGACAAAAGGTAGTTTGGAATAAAGATTTGGGCCGTGTGCGTCCACGAATTTACCGCTGAGATGGCCGCTGACCACGAGCAAAATAGCGATTGATCGCAAGCCGTCGAGAAAGGGGATTTGACCGGCAGGAGGGTGCAGCAGTTCAGTGACCGAGCCTCGAAAGAGGGCGAAGTCGATTGGACTATGCTTGAAATTCCACATATCTCTCCACGACCTCGCACTAGAGCGAACCAGTCGGCCATCGTATCGTCCAACGGCAATTCCAGAATACGGGCCGCTCCAGAAACTTCCCGGAGCGGCCTGCAGAACTTGGGTGACCGTCTTCTATCAGGGCAATGGGCTTTCCGCTCCTATTGCCAGGACTTCCATGGCGTCACCGGTTGCGCACGCAGTCGTCGGTCAGCGGGATGGGCCTTCCCATATCGAGAACCTCAAAGTCGGTCACCTTCAGGTCGACCAGATCGTGGGGGGTAAAGTCCAAGTCGGCGTACTTTGCCACCGTGTCCTGGTCGCCCTGCGCGGTGAGGGCGATATTGCCGCCGTCCGACAGGAACATACCATATTTCTGCATGGCGCGCGCCACGACCTGCGCGGCGGGCGTCAGCTTCGACATGTCAAACGAGGCCTTCAGGCGGAAGCGTGCACCCATCGGCGGAGCGTCAACCGGTCCGCGCGGAGCGCCGGCATGCGTGGCGGGATGAACAAAGACGTGCGCGCGAATCCGCGGGTTGGGAAGAATGAAGCGGATGGCGTGGTCGATGTGCCCGGCGGCAAGCTCGTCGGCATTGAAGAGCAATGGAGCAATCGGCATGCCGGCGGCATCGGCGCTGGTGCATTGGTCGCCGCGCTCCGAGGGCGGATACACCCGGTTGAGATCCCAGACCGCGAGAAAGTTTGCGGTAACAAGCCCCCCCGACAAGTTAGCCTCGTAGGCTTCGTAGAGTTTGCCGTGCCCGCGGTCGGCCACGATGAGGTGGCAGTCGTCGTCGGGCGATGGGCACTGATAGCCTGACTGGCCTTCTAGGCCACCGCCGGCGGGAAGGGGAAAGCGAGAAACCGAGTCGGAATCGGCGGCTATCCATCCCGGCCCCTTGCGAAAGGGAAGATATGGCGTATGGGCATCAGTCTGCATGACGCGGAGGCTGAAGTCCACTTGCATCCGGTTATTGTTCCCCCATCCGCCCGCATCCGCCAGCCAGGTGATGATAGTGGAGGAGTGAGGATCCAGAGGCGCATGACTCACATCCTGCGTCCAGATGGAGCCAGGGGGGAAGTAAGGCGCGGGCGCGACGGCGTGCTCGAGCCTCGCCGCCTTCACCTTGACGATGTGATCGTGGAGACCGTAGCCCACCAGGATGGCTCCGATTCCCAGGATGGAAATGAACAGTACCTTCAAGTGGCTCATAACGGTTGAACGCTCCTCTCACGGACGTTAATCTTTCAGAAGAATTCTACACCCGGTCATTTTCCGCTGGGGCGCCAGAGCCTCCGGAAGCGGGGGAATTCTTCGTTTCGGCGGCAACAGCCCCTGCCACCGGCTGATTCGAGGTCCAGATCTTCCAAAGCGGGCCACGGGTAAAAAGAAATTTGTAAAGCCCGGCGACGGCCGCCGCCTCGAGCACCAGCAGCGCGCTGGCCGCGGCCGCGACCCGATGGAGCAAGGGAATTCTGAAGCGCAGGGCCGTACCCGCGACCGTCCAGCCAAAAATCTGCAAAATGGCGAAGGCCGCATAAAAATACGAACCGCGCGCCAGCGCCAAGCTGGAGGCCAGCAGCAGGATCTGCAGATAAGGCGCCACCAGGCGCGTGAGCTTGTGCGAGACCAGTTGAAAAAAAACCGGATTCCGCCAGCTCAGCGTCCACGGAGCCAGTTGGAAGAGCTGGAAGTTGCCCGCCAGGGTGCGCACCTTGCGGTGAAACTCCGCTTCGATTCTGGCCGGCCAGGTGTCGTAAACGCAGGCCCGCGGATCGAGGACCGACCGGTAGCCTTGGCGGATGATCGCCAGCGGCTGAAACATGTCGTCCAAAATCATTCCCGGCGGCTGCGGCACGGCCAGTTCGCGGCGAATCGCATAAAAACCGCCATAAACCCCCACCGGGGAGCTGAAAATCGATTCGCAGGCCCGTATCCATTTTTCATAGCGCCAATAGATTCCGCCGACCGCCGCGGAGGCGGCGTCGTGGCTCGCCTGGCGCAGAACCAGCTCGCCGGTCACGCAGCCCACCTTGGGATCGGCAAAATTGGAAACCAATTGCCCGACCGCGCCCGGCGCAATCTCTGGACGGATGTCCACAAAGAGGATCACCTCGGCCGTGGCGCGGCTCATGCCGGCGTTGACGGCCGCCGCCTTGCCACTGTGCTCTTTGAGGATGATCGTGGTCAGGCGCGGATGGCGCTGCCGGGCCAGCCATTCCGCCGTGCCGTCGGTCGAGCCGTCCGAGACGATGATGATCTCTTTTATATTGGGGTAGTCGAGAGCCAGCAGGCGCTCGATCTGGCCTTCGAGACGCGCCGCGCCGTTATGCACCGCCAGCACGACGCTCACGCCGGGAGTGATCGGAGCCGCCGTCCAGCGCCGCGGCCGCAGGCGCGCCAGCAGCCACGCCAGCGCCGGGTATCCAGCGTAGGTGTAGAACAGGCCGGCCAGCGACAGCCAGAAGATGAGCCTCACTGTGCGCCTCTCCGCAGGATGATGGTCTTGATGGTCTCGAACATGATCAGCAGGTCAAGGCCAATGGACTGGTTCTTGACGTAGTAGAGGTCGTATTCGAGCTTCCGCTTGGTCTCTTCAAGGCTGGCGCCGTACTGGTAGCGCACCTGCGCCCAGCCGGTGATTCCGGGGCGGATCATGTGCCGCAGGTCGTAGAAGGGAATCTCCTTGCTCAGCCACTGGACAAACTCCGGGCGCTCCGGGCGGGGGCCGACAAAGGCCATATCCCCGCGCAGCACATTCCAGAGCTGGGGGATCTCGTCCAGCCGGGTCTTGCGCATGAATCCGCCAATCGGCGTAACGCGCGGATCTTCCTTGGCCGCCCACACCGCGCCATTGGCTTCGGCGTCCTGGCGCATGGTGCGGAATTTGTAGGCGGTAAACGGGCACCCGCGCCGTCCGACGCGCGTCTGGCTGAAAAAGACGGGACCCGGCGAGGAGAGGCGCACCGCGAGGATAATCAGCGGGATGAAGGGCAAGCAGATCACCAGCGCCAGAAAGGCGACGGCCAGCGAGAGCAGGCGGCGAAGAAGCTGCTGTGTGGCGCTCATGCGGAAGCCCTCGGTGAAGATGAGGGTGCTGGGATTGAGCCCGTCCAGCGGCAGTTTGGCCGTGAGCCGCTCCAGCAGCGTGCTGGAGTTTTCAATCACCACGCCGCGGAGGCGAAGATCCAGCAGTTCCCGAACCGGCATCGACTGGCGGCGGTCTTCCATGGCGACAATGACGCGGTCCACGCCCGGCTTCAGGCCGCGGAAGGCGCGCAACTCGGCGGCGAAGTGATCGTGCTGGCCATTGGTCTCGCTTTCGCCCTTCCAGCCAATCACTTCCATGCCCGCGTCGCGGCTGGAACGCAGCGTTTCGACCACCATGCGCGCCTGTTGCCCACAACCCAGGACATAAACCCGCTCGCGGAAGACGGCAAGGCTGATGATCCGCTCATAAGCCCAGCGCCAGAGGACGAGAGCAACAGTAAGAAAGGAGACGCCGGCGACCAGAACATAAGGAGCGATGTCCGTTTCCGGGAAAATAAAGACGATTCCCGCGAGAACAAATGACAGAACGCTGAGAACCAGCAGTAGGCGAAAGTAGATCTCCCAGCTCTCGGCGATGCGCCGCGGTCCATACAGATCGAAGTAATAGGTGAGCAGCAGGGTGAAAACGGTGATGGCCGCAATCTTCAGCAAGCCGTTTTCGTAAATCAGGACGATGTACCCGTCCGGCCCCGTTATGCAGATGGTGGCCGCGAGGAATGAGCCGCCCACCAGCAGCACTTCGCAAAACAGCAGCAGCAAGGTCCGGGTTGGATAGTAAACGTTGAAAAGCCTGATCATTCTTGCCGCCGATTATCCCTTCGTCCCTGCGCCTCACGGCCGCTCTTCTGCTTTCCATAGTAATGGTAATAGTAGGACCGGTTGCGCGGAGCGTTTTTGACCGCATTCAGCACAAAGCCCAGGATGCGCGAGTTGCTGAAGGCCGCCTGCGCGCGCTGCGCCACGTCATAAGGCGTACTGGCGCCGCGGGCCACCAAGAGAATGGCGTCGGCGGCGCGGGCCATATCAATGGCGTCGGCAAAGACCAGCACCGGCGGGGTGTCGATCAATATCCAGTCAAAATGCGGTGAAAGCGTCGCGATCAGCTCTTCCATGCGGTGATTGGCGGCCAGCTCCGAAGCGTTATCGCCACCCTCCCCGGCGGGAATAAACGTGAGATTGGGAATACTGTGCGCCGGGTCCGTAGCAGCGGAGCTCCGGTTGCGCTGCAGGATCTCGTTCACCCCCGCCTCCCCGGCCAGGTACTCGGCCAGCCCCGGCTTGTTGGGAGCGCCCAGGATGGCGTGGATCGAGGGACCGCGCAGATCGGCGTCAATCAGCAGAATACTGTTCTCGCTGTTGCGCGCCAGGCTCATGGCCAGGTTGGCCGCCACAAAGGTCTTGCCCTCGGCCGGCATGCCGCTGCTGATCAGGATAGTCTTCAATGGCGCCTGGTTGCATAACTCGTAAATTTGCGAGCGCAGACTGCGAAACTGCTCAATGCTCTCGCCGCGCTCGTCGAGCGTCGGCAAAAAGGCCATGAGGGGATTCCACGGCTGCTCGGCGATCTCCTCGATGATGACCTCGGCTTTGACCGGAGGAAGTTCCTCGTCGCCGGGAAGAACGAAGGCCTCCTCGGCCGCTTCGGTCTCCTCGGTTTGCTGGCCAGCCTTTCGCTCCAGGCTCGCCCTTCGCAGTGCGTCGTAGATGCGGCTCATATCTTACGCTCCTTCAGTGAATTGGCGCTGTCCGCCGCGGGCTCGAGGGAATCACGTGGAGTAGTTTGCAGGGTGTGCTTCATCAACGCATGCATGGCCGGGGAGGAAATAGTGAAAGGATGCTGGACAAGGTCGAGTTCCAATCCAACCGATTCCACCAGGTGCGCCGGAATGGGCTTGATCTGTTCCGCATAAGCATAGATCAAGGATTGTTCGCAGATCAGGTTGATAATGCGCGGAATTCCCCCCGAATACAAATAAACCAGCTCCGCCGCCTCGGGCAATAGCACCGTCTCGGTAGCTCCGGCGATGCGCAACCGTTCGGCGATGTAGGCCTGCGTCTCATCCAGGTCCAGCGGCTGCGTCCTCGACCAAAGCGCCACCCGCTGGCGAAGCTGGCGAAGGCTGGGGTGGTGCAGCTTCTCTTCGAGCTCCGGCTGGCCGGACAGGACAATCTGCACCAGCTTCTCCGAGGAGGTCTCCAAATTCGTCAGTAGGCGAATCTCTTCGAGAAGCTCCCAGGAGAGATTCTGCGCCTCATCGATCACAATGGCGCACAGCTGATGGGCGCGATAGCGCTCCACCAGCCAGCGATTGAGCTGCAGCAGCATACCCGACTTGGTCCGCGTCACAGGCGGAATGCCTAAATCGGTGAGCACAAACTCGAAAAAATCCAGCACCTCCAGGCGAGGATTGAAGACGAAGGCCGTCGCAATGCGATCCTGGGCAAAGCTGTCCAGGACGGTCTTGAGCAGGGTAGTCTTGCCCGTCCCCACCTCTCCGGTCAGCACCACAAAGCCCTTGCGCGAGGCAATGCCATACTGCAGGCAGGCCAGCGTCTCCCTGATCCGCGGCCTCAGAAAGAGAAACCGCGGATCTGGACTGGCTCCGAATGGCTGGGCGCGAAGGCCGAAGAAGGATTTGTACATGGTTAGTCGCGTGCGCCTTCCATGGATTTTGCCGGGCGGGAAAACAGCCTTCTGCGCTCGTTGGCGGTGCGGGACGGAGCCAGGTTGTTGATATAGGAGACCACCGCCAGCGTCGGCAGCTTGGTGAAGGCCCAGATGTCGCTCTCGCTGCGCAGCGAGGTGTCGCGATACTCCAGCAGCGCGGTCAAAAGCAGGCCCAGGAAAAGGCCGGCCCCCAGGCCGCCGGCGGCAAAAATCCGGTGATTTGGGAAGGTGGGCGAGTCGGGCAGGTTGGGCGCGTCCATCACGCGGAACTGTTCGCCCTGCTGGCGCTGTTCGAGAGCCGTCGCCATCGACGATTCATTCATCTTGGTCAGCAGCGTGTTGTAGAACTGCAGGGCCGTCTCGTGGTCGCGCGTGACCTTTTTGTACTCTTCCTCGACCATGGGGCTGGCGTCAATCCGCGCCTCATAGTTGCGCACCTGCTGCTCGATGCGGGCCTGGTCCTGCTTGGCCGAGGCGATCGACGCCCGCTCGGCACGCAGCTGCGCCCTCAACTGCTGAAGCTGCGGCGTCTCGGTGTGCGCCGTGGACGGCTTTCCCTTCGCCGGTTCAGCCGCGTCGCGCGCGATCTCGGCGCGTAGGCTGACGATCCGGCGCTTGATCGCCACCACGTCCGGGTAGTCGGGCGTATAGAGGGCCTCCAGCTCCTTTTCCTGCGTGAGAGCGGCCTTGAGTTGAGAGCTGAGGCTGTCCAGCGAGGCTCCTCCCGTCGCGGCCGGGCTGGCGCTGGACGGCTCCTGCTCTTGCTGAGTGACCAAGGCCTGGAGAAAGGTCTCTTCCTGCTGCATGCGGCTCAGCGCCTGTGTCGAGGCGTCCAGCTGGGTGGTCATCGCCTGCAGGGTATTCATATTCGAGGGCTCCTGGTCGGGCAACCGGCCAAGGTACTTCTGCTCGAAGCCCGCCAGTTTGGCGTCCTGCTCGTCCAGGTTCCGCTTGGCGTCGTCCAGTTGCTGCTTCAGGAAGTCGGTGGTGCCCTCGGCCGACTCCTGGCGCGCGCTCAGGTTGGCGCTGACAAACAGCGAGGTGATCTCGCCGCAGACCTGCTGGGCGGTGCGCGCGTCCTGCGCCTGGAAGGTAATGTAGAAGCCCGGCATGCCACGCGTCGACGGGCCGGAGGGAATGGGGTTGATCCCGATCGCCTTGCGCGTCAGATCGACGCGATCGTCCATGGTGTACTTGCCGCCGGGGTACAGATTGAAGCGGTCGATGATCGGCTCGATGCGCGACCGGCTCAGAATCTGCTCCCGCATCGACGCCAGCCGCGCATTCAGATCCTCGTTGACCACCGGCTTCACATAGTCCTCGGGGACCTTCTGCTGCTCGATCAGCACCAGCGTCTGCGAGACGTAGCGCGGGGGAATCAAATAGCTGATGCCGAGGCCGATGCCCAGAGAAATCAGGGCGCAGGCCAGAATCAGCCAGAACCGCCGCTTCAAGATCTCCGCGTAGTCCCCGATAGTCAGTTCCCGATGTCCGAGCATAAGCCCCCTTGATCCTTATCCATTACTTTCTGAGATGCGTTTGCCGCGGTGAGTAGCCGATGCCGAAACCGATCACCTGCGATAGTCCGGAGATGGCATTCGTGGGGAGCGCTGAGCTCGACGACTGCTGGGTTGCCGTGTAGTTTGCGAATATGGTGATGTACCGGCCCAATCGCCGCGTGGCCCCTGCTCCCCCATACACTCCGTTGGTCACGCCGCCGGGCTGTGCCGATCCCAATTCCAGGGCCAATCCCGATATCAATGCCTGGGTGCGCATGTACGCGCCTGAAGCGCTAATCGTCAGGTTCCTTCCAAACTGCCGCGAAAGCCCTCCGCTGAGATCCTTGTTGTTCGTGCCGAACGACTCCAGCACCCCCGCGCCGCCCGAGGTTCCTTGAAAGTAGCCCAGCGTGGCTGTCATTGACTTGATCTCATAGCTGGCGCTTGCATTCACGGTTAGCCCCGACGATGTTGATGGAGGAAGAGGAATGATGAGTCCAAGAAGATTGGTCTCAATGCCCGTAATCTTATCCCACTCCGGTCCCATGGAGACGCTCGTCTTGAACCGCCGGTTCCACGTGCGCGTGTAGCCGAAGAGCGCGGATTGAGTGTCCGTGGTGATGGTGTTATCAGGGTAGGTGGAACGGGAATAGGCGTATTGCGCAAAAACCGAATTGTGCGCGTTCAACCGCCGGGTGATCTGCCCGTTCACCTGCCACTGATTGTCCTCCAGGCCGTTGCCGTCCGGGAAGCGAAGAATTTCGTAGCTGCCGCCGGCGCTGAGGCTGGTTGAGGGGCCGAGGCTATGCGAAAAATTCGCGTTCGCGGTGTTGTCCACGCTGCGCGTGTTCAGCGTCAGGACCGGCTGGACCGGCTGGGTTGGCTGGCTTGGCAGGTCGCCCACGCCCGGAATTCCCGAAAACCCCGTGGTCGGAGCCTGCGGCATATAGCCAATATTGTCGCTGAAATTCAATGTCCATTTGCGCCCCACGATCCCTTGCGAGACAAACAGATGCTGAAAGACTCCGGTTTCTCCAGATCCGCCGGTAATATTCCACATATCGCCGCCGGAATACGTCAGGGTAAAGGGGCGCTTGCGGCTGGAATTCGCATAGGCCAGATCTCCCGAGACGACGCTGCTCTGCGAGTTGCCTTGCGGGCCGTCATAGAACTGCGCGGTCTGCGTATAGCGCAGATCGTAGCGTAGCGTGCCGCCGACCGGAAACCCGGCCGGGCCGGCCGTGGCCGGCGCAACCTGCGCCTGGGCCGCGGCGCCAAGAGTGAAAATCATCGCCAGCAGTGTGTAACTCGGTTTCATTTGGGCCGCCCTATGGAACGACAATCGTATCACCTGGATTCAAAGTGAGATTGAGCGCGGCGTCACCCTGCAACGCCTGCTTGTAGCGCACGGGAATCTTCTGCTGCCTGCCGTCCACGGTGCGCAGAATGTAAATCTTCTTCGCATTGGCGAACTCCGTCAAGCCGCCGGTGGTGGCGATGGCCTGCAGCATGGTCATGCCCGGCGTCATTCCGATCGGCCCCGGCTTGCCCACTTCGCCGATCAAATAAATGATCTTGCTGTTGCTCTGGCTCAGAACAATGGAGACATTGGGATCCTGCACGTACTTTTTGAGCGCCACGGCAATTTCGTCCGCCAACTGCAGCGGCGTCTTGCCGGAGGCCTTGACGTCGCCCAGCAGCGGCACCGAGATCATGCCGTCGGGCCGGACCAGCAGGCTGCCCGAAAGGGTCGGCTCCTTGAAGACGGTAACGGTAATCACATCGGAGGCGCCGATCACGTAGCTGTTGCCGGCAGGAGCCTGCGCGGCCGCGCCCGGCGCCGCGGGCTTGGCTGAATCCAGCGCAGAGGGCGCGGCGGCAGGCTCCGCGGCGGGAGCGGCCGTGTTCTGCGCGGCCGGTTGACCGGCAGCGGGCTGGTCTTGAGCGTGGCAGAAGAGCGCGGGAGCAAGAAATGCCACCATCAGAAGGCTTCCAGGTTTCATCGTGCGACTCCTTTTCCGTAGAACAAAAGTTCCGTAGAACAAAAGCTGGTTCTGTTAAACAAATGCAAGTTCTGTTGAACAAAAGCCGATTCCCGTTTCGCTCCGCCTGAATTCTTGAAGCAGGGGCTTCAAATTGATCTCCGGCCGGGGCGGCGGCAGTGCCGGCGCCTTCTAAAGCGGTCCTCCAATTCATCTACACTGACCCGCTCTGTGCAAGGCGGCTTTTACTTCCGCCCCACGGACGAAGACCTGTCCGCGGGGGCCCCGTTACACCCCACGGACGAAGACCTGTCCGCGGGGGCCCCGTTGTGAAAAAGCCACTCAGAGGTTGCGGTTTCGGCGTACAGCAATTGCAGAACCGCTATACGGGCCGGCCCACCATCTTAACCCGAAAGAGCGTCTCTGCAAAGTGCGTCTTCGCTGGCCGGCAGCCGCTACGGGAATCTTCGGCGAGCCGGCCCGCCAACTTAAGCTGGAAGTGCGTCTCCGGTGACCGCCGGTGGAATCCGGAAACCCGGAAAGCCGCGGGCCTTCCATCGGGAGCAGCGGTGCTCGCGCCGCCCGGATTCGCGCCCGCAACCGGATTGGCCCGGCAGCGAAAGGCTTGCCAGAATCCCGGCCGCTCACGGTTCGCAATGGGAACCAGGGGCCGGCCCTCTGGGCAGTTGCGCCCCAAATTCCTGCGCCCCAAATTCCCGCCCCTGCCGGAGGAATAAGTTCAGACGGCCTGTTCCCATCCCGGACCTTGGCCACTGCCGCCACAGCGAGAGCAGGCTCCTCGCCGGTTATCGCAACGCAAATTTCCGCTTCAGCAACGCGGGTTTCAGCAACGCCGGCCCCAGGCCCGGGGGAATACGGGGCATGGAATGAACCTACCCTGCAAAAGATAGGCTCTGGAGCGCGCTTCTTCGGCGGATGGCGAAGAAAGAGCAGAGTTTACCCCTCCCTTTGGGGAAGAGTATACCATTGACTTGCTTGGAGAGTGGGCTTCACGCACGCTTGCGGGTTACCTCCGTATAGAGGGCGACCCATGCAAGGGGAAATTGCCGGAAAATTCTCCTGCATCAAATGGCTTCACTCCTGATTTTCACTGCCAGCGTTCCAATGGCTGGTGTAAAGTGGAACGGATTGCTGATAGCGAGGACTCCATCTCCGGGAAAATGACTCAAGACGCGCAAACCCCTGCGGCTTCTACGGCTCTCTGTCCCTTGCGCGACGCCCAGTTCGCTTGGGGCTCGGCGATCATCTGCCTGCTGATCCTGGCGGTTTATTACCAGGTGCTGGGGAAGCTGGTCAGCGACTGGTGGCAGATTCCCGATTTTTCTCACGGCTTTCTGGTTCCTTTCTTCGCCGCCTATCTGGTGTGGGAGAAGAGAGAGGTTCTGCGCGGCACAAAAGTTACTCCCTCCTGGAATGGAATCGCCGTGATGGCGCTGGGCCTCGCCGTTCTGCTGCTGGGAGTCTACGGCTCGGAGCTGTTTTTATCGCGGGTTTCCCTGATCATTCTGCTGGCCGGCGTGGTGCTTTGCTTCGGCGGGCCGCTCTACCTGAAGGAGTTGCGCTTCGCCCTGCTGGTTCTGCTGCTGGCCATCCCCATTCCCGATATTATCTTCAACCAGATCACCTTTCCGCTGCAGATTCTGGCCTCCAAGCTGGCCAGCAGCCTGCTGCCCCTGTTTGGCGTGCCGGTTCTGCGCGAGGGTAACGTCATCGAGCTACCGCTGATGAAGCTGGAGGTGGCCGAGGCCTGCAGCGGCATCCGCTCGCTGATGAGCCTGTTCACGCTGGCCGTCTTTTACGGGTACTTCATGGAGAAATCCCTGTGGAAGCGGGTGGCGCTGGTTCTGGCCAGCATTCCCATCGCGATTGCGGCCAATGCGGTGCGCATTGTCGGCACCGGGCTCTGCGTCCAATACTGGGATCCGGACAAGGCTATGGGCTTTTTCCACGAATTTTCCGGCTGGGTCGTCTTTCTGGTCTCGCTGGCGTGCCTTTATCTCGTCAATCGCGCCATGCTCCTGGTCCCGTTCAAAAGGGTCCCCTTCAAAAGGCGGCCGCGATGAAGAATCTTCGTTTTTTGACCGTGGTCCTGCTGCTGGCCGCTACGGCGCTGCTGCTGCATTCGCGCGCCAGTACAGACGTGAATCCACCCAGCGAGCCTTTGTCGCAGCTTCCCTCCGTGCTGGCGGGGTGGGTGGGCAGCGATCAGCCGATCGACCAGGAGACGCGCGATGTGCTCGGAGCCGGGGATTTCCTTTCGCGCATTTATACCCAAAGTGGGCAGACGGCACCCATCGGCCTCTTCATCGGCTACTTCCCCACCCAACGCACGGGCCAGACCATTCACTCTCCCAAGCACTGCCTCCCAGGAGCCGGCTGGGTCTTCGAGTCGTCGAATTACGTGAATCTGACCGATGTGGATGGCAAGACGCACCGCGTAGGCGAATATATTATCGCCAACGGCGAGATGAGGCAGTTCGTCATCTACTGGTATCAGGCGCATGGGCGCAGCGTGGCCAATGAGTACATGGCGAAGATTTACATGGCCGCCGACGCCATGCGGATGAATCGCACCGATGGGGCGCTGATCCGGGTGATCACGCCGGTCGCCCCCAGCGAAAACGTGGCGGAGGCAAGAAGGCGCGCCGAGGGATTCGCCATGCGGCTGACTCCTTTGCTGCCGCGGTTTATCCCCGACTAGCGCCGCCGTCTGGTTTGGGCTGTCTGGCTTGGAATGCCGGCCGCGAAGGTTGGGCCAGTCACAAAGTGGGCCGGTCATGAAGATTGGGTGCCCCACCTTCGCCGCGTTCTTGTTTTTGCGGCTAAGGTGGGAAACCTCGACGCGGGTGCCCCAGGTCCCGTTTTTGGAACCTGGGAAATGACAAACTCACGCGGTCGCTGTATCCTGCGTATTTTGAAAAGGCAGCAAAAAGCGGCACAATGTCAGCCAATGGCTTCCGGATCGAGCCATTCGGCGGAGAGCTTGAAAGGATGGGAAAAGTGGAAGACAGAGGCAAGGCATTTCAGTCCAGCTTCAATGGCGGGTGGAGATTGCGGAATCACCGCGCCGCTCTGGGGGCGGTAGCGCTCCTGCTATCGCTCGCTCTATTGTCCGGCTGCCACCGCGATCCCAATGTGCGCAAGCACAAGTACCTGGAGAGCGGAGAGAGGTACAGCGCCCAGGGCAAGTACAGGGAGGCCGCCATTCAGTTTTCCAACGCCCTGAAGATCGACAAGAACTTTGCCGAGGCGCACTACGATCTGGCGCAGGCTTATCTTCACATGGGCGCTCTCAGCGCGGCTTACAGCGAACTGCTGCACGCCGCTGACCTGCAGCCAACCAACTACAAGGCGCGGATCGACCTGGGGAATATGCAGTTGGCCGGGGGCAGGATCGACGACGCCCAGGCGCAGGCCAATGCCGTGATCGCCGCGCAGCCGGCGAACGCCGACGCCCATGCGCTGCTGGCCCGCATCGCGGCCCGGCGAGGGCAGAAGGATCTGGCCTTGACCGAGATTCATCGCGCCCTAGAGCTGGCTCCGAACGAGGCGGCGCTGCATGAAACCCTCGCACTGCTTGAAGTGGGCGATCCGGCGCAAAGCTCCCTGGTTGAACAGGAGATGAAGAAGTCGGTCGCGCTCGATCCCAAGTCGGTGGACGTCAAACTGCTGCTGGCCGCCTTCTACATCAAGAGCAGCCGCTGGCCCGAGGCCGAGCAGACCTGCTGGAGCGCCATCGCCACCGATCCCAAGAGCCTCAGCGCGCGCAAGACCCTGGCCGAGGTCTTCCTCAAGCAGGGCAATCAGGCCAGCGCCGAGCAGGTCTTGCGGCAGGCTTCGAGCGATCTGGCCGACAATCCGCAAGGAGTGCTGGTGCTGGCCAACTACTACGCCAGCACCGGGCAGATCGGCAAGGCCAGGGCGGAGTTTGCCAGCCTGGCGCAAAAATACCCCAAGAATCTGGCCGTGCAGGAGGGTTATGTCCGGATTCTTATCGAGGTCAAGGACTACGCCAAAGCCCAGAGCGTGGTCTCCGAATTGATGAAGAAGAACTCCAAGGATCCCCAGGTCGCCGTGCTGAACGGGATTGTGCTTCTCAACAACGGCAAGACGGCCGACGCCGTCAATGCTCTTCAGGAGGCGGTCAACAACGCCCCCAAGGACGCATTCATTCAGTACTGGCTGGGCAAGGCCGCACAGGCCAAGGGCGACAGCGGGCTGGCCGAGACCAGTTTCCGCCAGGCGGCGCAGTTGAATCCCCGCGGCTTGGAAGCGCAGGAGGAGCTGGCGCGCATTGCGATGATGCGCGGCGACATGAATATGCTGGCCGATGTGGCCGGCAAGACTCTGGCCGCCGCGCCGCAGTTTCCCGGCGGTTACATCTGGCGGGCCATGGTCGAATTGAAGCGCAACGCGCCCGACAAGGCCGAGGCCGACCTGAATACGGCCATCGACACGGCCCCGCAAAGCCCCCAGGCTTATCTGATGCTGGGCGATCTTCGCTACTCGCAAAAGCGCCTCCCGGAGGGCGCGGCATTGCTGCAGCAATCTCTCGATCGCGACCCCAACTCCGTTCCCGCCATGCGCGGGCTGATCGCCTACGATTTTTCCCGCAAGCAGCCAGCCCAGGCCTTGGCGCGCCTGAATGCGCAGATTGCCAAGAGCCCGAATAACAGCGGCTTCTACGATCTGCTAGCCCAGTTGCAGATCGGCAACAAGAATTTCGATCAGGCGGCCATGGCGGCGCAGAAGGCCATGCAGCTCAATCCCAACGACGGCGAGGCGGTAGCGCTCTACGCGCAGCTTCAGGTGCAGCGCGGACAGGCGGCCAGCGCCATCGGCGTCTGGCAGCGGTGGGCGCAGGCTCATCCCAACAATGCCGGCGTTCTGGCCCTTCTGGGGACCATGGAGGAGTCGAGCGGGAATACGCGCCAGGCCGAGGACTACTACAAGCAGGCTCTTCAGATCCAGTCCTCGCAGCCCGTGGCGGCCAACAATCTCGCCTACCTGATGCTCCAGAATGGCGAGAATGTGGATGTTGCCCTGTCGCTGGCCGAAACCGCGCGGCGCGGTATGCCGAACTCGCCCGACAGCGCCGACACCCTGGCCTGGGCCTACTACTGCAAGGGAACCTATGGATTTGCCCGCAACCTTCTGGAAGACGCCGTGAAGATCGATGGCAACAACCCGACCATGCAGTACCACCTGGGGATGGTCTACAGCAAGCTGGGAGACCGGACCAACGCGGCCCTTCATCTGAAAAAGGCGATTTCGCTGGCGCCGAATTCGCCGGCGGCGCGCGATGCGCGCACGGCGCTGCAGAAACTCGGCTAGGGCCGTAACCGCGCGGTTTAGAAGGCCGGCCACAGAAGTTGGGGTGTCACAGAAGTTGGGGTGCCGCAGAAGTTGGGGTGCCCCAGGTCCCGATTTTGGGACCTGGGAATGACAGACTCACGGGTACCCCACCCTCGCTGTCATCCTGAGCCGGGCCGAAGGGGACCTGCTTCTTGTCACCTTTGAGCGCCGCACAGTCGACGAACCTGCGTTTTGACTCCTTTGCGGCCAGGGTGGAAACCTGAAGCAAATTCGGAATCATCAAGCCCCGGAGGGCTGCTTTTACTTACACCCCGCGGACGAAGCCCCCCTGGGCGAACCGGGGGGGAGATTTTTCGGCATTCAGGTTTCTGCAAAGCGGAAGTGAAAAATGTTCTGGTCCTGGCGCGGGCCGGCGGCCTGACTATGCTCTTTGGATAAGATATGAGTTGATCGACATGACAAACACCAGGACCATCGTCCGCAACTCCGGCTGGTACGGCCTCGAGAACATCATCGGTTTCGTCGTCACCCTGTTTACGTCGATCGCTATCGCCCGCACCCTGGGTCCGGCCAGGATGGGCTACATCATCTATGTCATCTGGATCGCATCGGTGGTCAGCAGCCTGGGCGGAATGGGCATTCCCGCCACCACCCGCAAATACATGGCCGAGTTTCTGGGCCGGGGCGACCGCGGCACGGCCAGATTCATCTTTCAGCGCACCTTGCTGCTGCAGGCGGGGCTGGCCACCGTGGCCACCGCCGGTCTCGCCCTCTGGGTGCTGAGCGACGCCAAGGGGGAGTACAAGCTGGCTTCGTTGCTGGTGGTCATCAGCATCTGGCCGGGGATGGTCAACTCCATTCCCGCCCAGGCCAACGTGGCCTGCGAAGAATTGTCCGCCAATCTGCCGGCCTCGGTCATTTCCATCTTCGCCTTTTTCCTGGCCGTGGCCGCGACCGTGGTCTTCAAATGGGGCGTGATCGGCTTTGGCGCCTCGGTGCTGATCATGCGCTCGGTCGATTTCCTGGTCCGCCTCTTGCCCACCATGAAACGCATCCACTCCTGGGAGCGGAACCACGTGTACCCCTGGGGACTGCACCGTCGCATGGCCTCCTTTGCCTGGCAGAGCATCGCTAGCATGATCGTGGCGCTGATCGTCTGGGATCGGTCAGAGTTTCTGCTGCTGAAGTACCTTTGCCCGGATATTCGCCAGATTTCCTACTATTCGGTGGCCTTCAACATGGCCGAGCGGCTGCTGATCAGTTCCGCCGTCTTCGGCTCGGCCGCCGGCGCGACGATCTTCGCTCAATACGGACGCGACAAGTCCCGGCTCCCGTCGCTGGCCGCCTCCTCTTTCCGCTATCTCGCCCTGACCTCGATTCCGCTACATTTCATCTCCGCCGCGCTGGCGCTGCCCGCCCTGCTGGTGCTTTACGGCAGCCAGTACAGGGGCGCGGCCATCGTGGTCACGCTGGCGCCGCTGCTCTGCATGCCGAAGGCCTTCATCGGTCCGGTGCAGAGCCTTTTGGAGAGCAATGAGCGGCAGGGCTATATCATCCTGGCCACCATACTGGCGGGCATCGCCGATATGGGCGTGGCCTGGTGGCTGATTCCAGCCCATGGCGCGGTGGGCGCCTGCATCGGCAGCGGAGCGGCGCAGGTGATGGCCGTCGGCGTGATGTGGGCCATCGGTATCCGGCTCTACAAAGTAAAACTTCCCTGGCGTCAGGTGGCCAAGATCTCCTTCATCAGCCTGCTGGCCTCGGTCACCGCGTTTATGATTGCGGCGCGCCTGGCACCGCTCTGGGCCATCCTCTGCGGCGGAAGCGCCTCTCTTCTGGTGCTCTTCGGGCTTCTTTACCTGCTGCGCGTGCTGGAACCGGAGGACCACGACCGCTTCCAGTTGCTGGCCGGGATGCTGCCCAAGCCCGTGGCCGTTCCCGTGCGCCGGATTCTGGCGCTCATGGCCCGCCCCGAATCCGGCAGTGCGGCCCCGGCGAAAGTTTAAAAAGAAGAAGATGTATTCGACAATACAGATAAAATTATTTCGACTGCGCGGATATATGCGCTTATATTTATGAAGAAAAGTTCCTAATGTTGATATTATCTCCGCCGGCATTGCGCAGCCGCGGATGAGCAGAGGTCCGGCATTCAAATCAGCGTAGTCATTCCCGCCTACAACGCGGCGCGCTTTCTGCCCCGCTGTCTCGCGTCTGTCTTTGCGCAGACCCTGAAGCCGGATGAGGTCATCGTCGTCGATGACGGCTCGACCGACGACACGGCGGCGCTGGCGGCGGAATTGGGCGCGAAAGTCATCAGCCGCCCCAATGGCGGACTTTCGGCCGCCAGAAACACAGGCATCCAGAATGCCTCGTGCGAGTGGATCGCCCTGCTGGATGCCGACGATCTGTGGGCGCCGGAGAAGCTCGAGCGCCAGGTTGCCTGCATTCGTCCCGAAACGGTGCTCGTTTACACCGGCATCCGCTTCTTCGACGATCACGGCAGCCGTGGCGAGAAGCCTGCCATCGATCCCGTTACGGCGACTAAAATGCTGCGCTATTGCAATCCGATAACTCCCTCGACCGTACTCGCACGCCGGGAGATGCTCATGCGGGACGGGGGATTCCGCGAGGATATTCGCGCCTGCGAGGATTGGGAGATGTGGTTCCGGATTCAGCGGCTCGGACAATTCGAGGCCATCCCCGAGGCTCTGACAAACTACTATGTTTACCCCAACAGCCTCAGCGCAAATCCGGAAAAGATGCTCCAGGCACTGGATCAGATCATGGATACGACGCTCTTAGCCGGCCTGCATGGCCTCAAGCGCTGGGCCTGGAGGCGCCGGATTCTGGCCACGCAGTTGCGCAGCGCCGGCCTGATTGCGCGCGACAATGGGCTCAAGAGCGACCTCCGCTACCTCTTCCTGTCGCTCTGCGCCTGGCCCTCGCCTTTCTGGGAGCCGCGCCGCTTTGCTATGCTGGCCGTAAGCGCAAGAAACCGGCTTCACCAGCGGGAGGAAGCCCGATGAACAGAAAGCCAAGAATCCTTCTGATCCCCAACGTGGCCTGGTGGATCATCGGCGAGATGGGAAAGCAGATCATCTCGCGCTTTGGCGGCAAGTATGATTTCTACTTCCTGCCCGAGTCGGTGCTCTCAAGGCGTCCTGACCTGCTTCGAGCGCTGCTTCCCGCAATCGATGCCATCCACTGCCTCAATGAGTCCTCGATCGGGCTGTTTCGCGACTTCGGCCAAGAGACACAGCCCCCCATCGCGACCTGGATTCATCACGTCACCACATGGTCGCCGGATCACCAGGCGGCTATCGAGCGCAGCTCGGCCCTGACGGTTTGCACCCGCGTATGGAAAGAGTTTTTTGACGGTCGCGTCGCAGGGAGAATTCCCGTCACCCTGATTCCGCACGGCGTGGACGCGGAGTTTTTTCACCGGAAGAAGGTCCATCCAGGCCGTTTCGGAATCCCCCCGGACCGCTTCGTGCTCGGCTTTGTCGGCAGCAAGGGCAGCGACTCTGACCTCGGCAGAAAAGGCACGGATATTCTTCTCGATGTCGTTCGCAAGGCCGCGGCGCGGTTGCCCCATCTGCATGTGGTGCTGGGCGGCCCGGGATGGGATAAGGAATTGGCCGAACTTCAGGCCTCCGGGATCTCGGCCAGCGCCACCGGGTACATTCGAAAGTCGGATCTTCCCGCCTTGTACTCTTCCCTCGACGTATACCTGCTGACCTCGCGCGTTGAAGGAGGGCCGTGCACGGTATTTGAGGCCATGGCCTGCCAGACCGCCGTCGTATCGACAAGAGTGGGCGCGGTGCCCGCTCTCATCGTAGACGGCGTCAACGGCTTTAGCGTCGATGTGGATGATGGCGAAGCACTCTTGGCGGCGATCGTTGCCCTGGACCAGTTCCCGGAGAAGAGAATCGAGATCGGGAAAAATGCCAGGGAGACGGTCTCCAGGCTCTCCTGGGCAACGGTACTGGGCCCGCTGGAGGCTGTTTACGATGAGTTGATTCAGCGCCGGCGCGCCATGGGACCAACCCTGCCAGGCCCCGTCTGGATGAAAGACCCGCAAAAACTGATGAGGGCAAGCTGCGCCGCCGACGCTCTGGCGAATGTGATTCCGCGTGTCCGGAAGGGATCGATCACTCCGGCGAAAGGCCTCCGGCTGCTGCTGGAGATGCTGGACAAACAGCCGATCCTCGATCTTGCCAGGGGAGCGGCTATGATTAGGGGAACGAGCTTCAAGACCGGCGCGCCGAAGCCGTAATGTTGCTTACTCTGCTGCTTTAGTCTGGACGCATGGAACCAGGGAAAAGCGGAATGATCAGTAGACATTCCACCTCAATAAGAGGAATGCAAGCGTGGATGAAGCAGTTAGGAGATTTACCCTCGACCCGGCTTTGGCCGCGATGATCTTTGCATTTGCCATGGTAGGTGCAAGCGCTTTGGTGCGCCTGTTTGATCGGCTGGGAGGGTATTTCAGGAAAGTCGTCAGTCCAAGCACGCATAAACTTGCATCCCTCGAAGGACTGCGCGGGGTTCTTGCTTTATCGGTTGTTGCTCACCACGCCTTCTGCTGGAATTTTTTCACTCAATATGGCGCATGGACCACCGGCAACAGTGTTATCTTCGGACGGCTGGCTAGTTTCGGCGTCGTACAGTTTTTCTACGTAAGCGGATTCCTCTTTTGGCGCAAGCTCATGAAAAGCGGTGGCATTCCATTTGGTAATTTCTATTTATCTCGTTTTATTCGCATCGGTCCCGTATATTATGCCTGCGTCGGAGCAGCAATTCTTGTAGGCCTTCTAACCACTGGCACGAGTTTGAAAGTTACGATCAGCGAACTCGCAACTTCTGTATTGTCTTGGTTGCTGTTTTCAGTAGCCGGGCAGCCCTTGGTAAATGGCGCAAATGTGCATATCATCACTGGCGGAGTAACCTGGACGCTCGCACTTGAGTGGATGTTTTATCTCTCGCTTCCATTCCTCGCCTGGTATGCGCGCAAACCCAGGCGTCTGCTGTATTTCGCGCTAACTTTCAGCATACTGTATTTTGCGATGGTGAGCCGGCATCTCCACTTTGGCGCGATGAATAATGAATATTTGCAGTCGGCACTTTTCATTGTGGCGAGATTTGCCAGACTCATGTTGACGGGATTTGGCGGTGGAATCCTGATCGCCACGCTAGAACCATGGATCAGAAAGTGGACGCGCTTTTTGTTGCCCTGGCAGAATTGGCTGTTACTGGGTAGTTATCTCGCCTTTCTGTTAATACCGGGCATCGACCAAATAGGAAATTTCCCGATTCTGGACGATATGGGGCAGATTTTTTTGCTTGCTGGATTTGCTCTCGTGGTGCAGGGCGCCGACCTTTTCGGCCTGCTCACCAGCCGCACTGCCCGCCTGCTTGGTATTGTAAGTTATCCGATTTATCTTGTGCATGGCATGGTTTACTATATTGCCATGCGTCTGCGAGGAGGCATACACACGGTGAATGCATTTGCCTACGCGGCGGAAACCGCGGCATGTCTTGCCGTGATACTCATTCTCGCAACCATCCTTCATCTTGTTGTCGAACGGCCAACCATGAAACTCTCGGAGCAGATCGCCCGTAAAGCCTCCGTGCCACAGATTAGTACCGCGTAGCTTACCCTGATACGCCAGCCCTATGGAATGGAAGCCCGGAGAAGCTAAATGACTGTAAATGCAATTCCCCCGAGTTCGGTTGAATTTGATCCGTCGCACCCCTCGAATTCCGTCTCGGTCATCATCCCCGTTTATAACGGCGCAAAGTTCATCGCTCAGACGCTGAATACAATCCTGGGGCAGACGGTTCGCCCGGCTGAGGTAATCGTCGTCAACGATGGCTCCACCGATAACACCGCGTCCATTGTCGAGGAGCACGGGGATTCTATCACCTTGATTAGTACTCCCAACGGCGGCGTGAGCGCGGCGCGGAATCTCGGCGCATCCAGGGCGAAGGGGAACTGGCTGGCTTTATGCGACGCTGACGACCTCTGGCTTCCGAGCAAGCTCGAGAAGCAGCTCCGTCTCGCCAACGAGGTTCCCGGCCTGCACTGCGTCCTGACCGACTATGCCGAGATCACCGACGGCGTGGTGTCGGACCGGAGCCATCTCTCCTATGCGCCCAAGGACTTTTGGGAGCCGGAGCAGCACAACGCCGGCTTCGTTGTCCGCGAGCCGATCACCGGAAAGTTGACGGCCTTTCAGCCCGCCGGTGCATCCGTAACGCTTGTCAGGAGGAGCTTCTATCAGAGCGTCGGCGGATTCGATGTGGAAGCTTCACGCTGGGCTGAAGACACCTGCTTCCACTTTCGCTGCTTGAGCGTGGTGCCTTTCGGCGTCGTGCCCGAGGTGCTGATGCACTACCGCCGCCATCCTGGCTCGATCAGCGCTGATTCTCTCAAGCAATTGCGCGACACCGTCGTTGTCTGGAAGCACATTATCGCCAACTACCCTCAGGCTCAGCCCTACCGCGCCGAACTGTTGAACGGCTTGGTGGCGATGCGCAAGGAAGTTGCGGAGACTGAGCGCTATCAGAGGCGGCAGAAGTTGAAGCGTCTACTCGGATTGAACTAGGGCCTGTCTGGACAAGGTATATCGAGCTTTGAATTCGTAACTCAACCTGATTCGCTAAGGGACGGAGAGTCTGCCTTCGAATTTCGTGAAAAGAACATCGAATTCGGGAGTTATTTGGGAACGGCCGGAGGTATTAACCGTGTTTACCGGGTAGAATTCGATTGGCACATAGCTGATACCGGCGTAATAACTCAGCAAAGTGGACATGGAAGGCATCCCATCGTACACTTCAACGGCGGGAAGCTCGCTCTGCAGTCCCGCAATGATGTCGAGTACCCCGGATGCACCCTTGACAACACTGACGTCATGGCCCTGCGTATCTATCTTCAGGAAGACTCGCGGAGAGCGGATTCCCTCCAGCAATTGCGGAAGGACTGCATCCAGCCGCTTGAGTTGAATTGGCGTCTGGCTCCAGCGCGCGGGATCGACAGAATAAGCCCGCCCCGCGTCCTCGCGCAGAGTCAGCAAGGAATTGAAGTCTCCCCGGCTATGCGTGTTGATGAGCGCTTCCTGATTCTCATCGCTCAATCCGTATGGTTCACCGGACCAAAGCGAGTCGTTGCGCATTGCCTCGTGTAATTGTTCATAAGAAGCTGGGACGGGCTCAAAGCTGATAATCTGTCCCCGGTACCCGGCCTCGCGCAGGTCTTTCGCATAGTTACCGATATATGCCCCAACATCCAGCACGACATTGATCTCCATCCGCGAGAGATAATCGCGCAAATCCCGCAAATAACCTCCAGGTGGCGGATAGCGGCTGATGGCGATGCCCAATCTCCGGGCGGTGTGCTTGACGAGATCCAAGACAGGTTTTGACACTGTAGTCGCTCGATTCTCCTTTTCGATTCTAAACGGTCAATGGCGCATCACATGAATAATTTCGCAAGTGCCGGCCTGCCCGCGGTCGAGAAAAAATGAGATTCTCTGCTATGCCAGCATCATTCAGTTTTCGCCCCGCCGCTCGTGAGCGGCGAACAAACTCCTGCACCTTCGCCACATCTTTGTGGCGCGACCCGGCTTCGACGCCGGAGGCTGCATCCTGGCGTCGGGAGCGCATTTCGCCCGGAAATTCGATCTGGCAAAGGGCGTAGATATCTTCGATGCCATCGATGCCGCCGTGCAAGAAGAGCTATTTTGCATTACTTCTACCGTCGAAGACTTCCGATGGCCGCTGACCGCATAAACCTAAAAAGTTTTCCCCGCCGACCTTCCTACTTCTTCTTGTAGAAGGCGGCGTTGATCGCGGCAAACTTCTTCAACTCTTCGGGCAAATCGTTCACTTCGTAGATGGCCTCGCTCTCGCAGACCGCGGCGCAAGAGCCGCAATTGACGCACCGGTTCGGGTCAATGTAAAGCTGAGGCACTTCGGCCATCTCCGGCTCCGAGGCAGTAGGGTGAATTGCGTCTGCCTGGCATACATCCAGACAAAGCAGCGCCTTGATGCACTTGCCAGTGATCACGTGATATTCGGCCATTGTCCCTATCTCCTTAAATGCAGATTGAAAGCAGATGGCATACTGTACCACAAATTTGCCCGCGAATTCCCTGCCCCGCTGGCCGGTCAACCCTGCCCGTCTTGGCCATCAAAATTTTCTACTGGTTAGCCGGCAGCCGCCTCTGCCAGCCGCGTCGAGTCCCTGCGCCAGCGCGCCAATAGCGTCGTGGCAACCACAATCAGGGCCAGCGTAAGGCCAATCCACAGCCCGAAGATGCCCCGGTGCAGCACAAAGCACAAACCCAGCCCCAGCGGCAATCCCAGCACCCAGTAGCCCACCAGGTTGGCCAGCATCGGAACCCGCGTCTCGCCCAGCCCGCGCAAAGCTCCGGTCGAGACAGTTTGAATGCCGTCGAAGACCTCGAAGGCCGCCACCACCCCCAGCAGCCGTCTTCCCAGCGCCATCACCTCCGGGTCGCGGGTGTAAAGCGCAATCAGCGGCCCCGGCGCCGCCAGGAAGACCACTGCGGCCAGCAGCATGAAGCCCGCGCCCAGCCCCAGCGCCAGCCAGCCGGCCCGCCGCGCCCGGCCAGGGTCTCCGGCCCCCACCGCGTGGCCCACGCTGACCGCCGCGGCCGCCGAAATCCCCAGCGGGACCATGTAGGTCAGGCTGGCGTAGTTGAGCGCAATCTGGTGAGTGGCGAGCACTGCTGGCGTCAGCCAGCCGGCCGAGAGCGTGGCCAGGTTCCATGCGCCCACCTCCAGCACAATCTGTCCCGCCGCCGGAGCGCCCACCCTCGCCAGCCCTTGCAGCCGAATCAGGCTCGGAGCGGCCCAGCGGCGAAAGAGCGGATGGCCGCGCCTTCGCTCATACCGCCAGGCAAAGCCCATCAGGGCCGCCGCCATGAAGATGCGCGAGAGGACCGTCGAAAGGGCCGAACCGTTCACCCCCATCGCCGGCATTCCCCACTTGCCGTAGATCAGCACCCAGTTGCCCAGCCAGTTCAGCAGGTTGGCCGCCACAAAGGTCACCGTCACCACCTGTACCTCGCCGACGGCCTGCAGGTAGCGCCGCGCCCCGCCGTAGACCAGCAGCGGCAGCGTGCCCCAGTTGAGCACGCGCAGGTAAGCCGCCGCCGGCGAGGCCACTTCGCCGGTAATGCCGCAGGGCGCAAAGCCCAGGCTGGCCACGGCGATCACCACCATCAGCGGCGGCGTAATCAGGACCGCCAGGTAAACGGCCTGGGCCAGCCAGCGGTGGCATTCGTCGTGGTCCCCTCGCCCCCAGGCCTGCGCCACCAGCGTATCCAGCCCCAGCAGCAAACCAAAGCCGCACAGCGCCGGCGTGTAGTAGACGGCGTTACCCAACGCGACCGCCCCGATGGCCGCCGGCCCCAGCCTGCCCACCATGATCGTGTCCACTATGCCCTGAGCCATCCAGCCCAGTTCGCTCAGCACCACCGGCAGCGCCAGCGCCACCATCGCGCCCAGCTCCCCTCTCCACCTGCCCTGCCCGGAGAACATGTTGGCTTCTGTGGACCTCATCGTTCCAATCTAACCGCCGCCCCCTTCACATCGATAGGATTGGACCCGCCGGATGGAGGAATCGGCCAGGCCAGCAGCCCCTGAAATTCAGGTCCCCAGCCACGCCCACCAGGCTAACTCGCCGACTCGCTTTCGCCGCGAAGCGGCGCTAACCTGCTGCTTTTAGAACCTGTCCAGAAACTCGGATTTGGGTGAAGGGTACGGGCTTTAGCCCGTACATCAAATGCAGAAAAGGCTGGGGCTTTAGCCCCCGAGGGCGATTTTTGGGCGATGTGCATTCCCTCAGGAGCGAAAGGAGGCAAATTTACCTTGCTCTCACTTGCTCTCAATGGATGGGCTAAAGCCCGTTTCCTTCAATGCCTGGAGTTTATGGACAGGTTCTAACATCTGGATCAAGCGATGACCTTTCCCGGAAAGCCGCTGCAACCTGATCCAGGCCACAGGAGGTGGGTAGCGCCACTGGGCGGGTGGTTCAAGTGTCTGACCAGTCCAAAATGTGCGGGTGCCCCAGAGCCTGGTGGTAGATTGAGATGCGGGCCACCCAGCGATTGTGCCCATGGTTACCCCGAATGAACCAGCCGATTCCGCCCTTGATCCTTGGCTTCGTACAATGCTCCATCGGCCCGTTTCAGGAGGGCGTCGAACTTCTCGTCCCCTGGGTTCAACTCCGCCAGTCCGAGGCTCACGGTGATCCCGAATCTGGCCCCCTCGAACAGAATAGTGCAGGCCTCCACGGAACGGCGAAGACGTTCTCCGATCTCCCGCCCAGCTTCCAAGGATGTCTCTGGCAACAGGATGGCGAACTCCTCGCCCCCAATACGGCCCATAAGATCTGTCTTTCGCAGGGTGGTCAGACAAACCTCGGCAAACGCGACGAGAGCATGGTCGCCCCCACCATGACCATGGGTATCGTTGACTCGCTTGAAAAAGTCAATGTCCAACATGAGCAGGGACAAAGGCCGGTGGTAACGTTTTGAACGCGAGGTTTCCTGCTGAGCCAGGTCGAGGAAATGCCTGCGATTAGCCAACCCGGTCAGAACATCCGTGGTCGCAAGCCGAAGGAGTTCTGCCTCGCTTCGCTTCCGCTCGGTGATATCGCGAATAATGAGGCAGACGAAGGACTTTCCCCCATAAGAGAAAGCGCCCACGGAAATTTCGACCGGAAAACAGGAACCGTCCTTGTGCCAATTCTCCAGTTCGAAAAGCCGGGGTTCTCCAGGATGCTCCTCCTCCCACATGCGCGGCATTTCCAGTGCCCTGCCATGGAAGAGATCCGCGAGGGAAAGGGAGAGAAACTGCTCCTGCGTATACCCGTATCGCTCAACTGCGGCCCGGTTTACGTTGAAAAAGTGCCCGGATCCGATGTCATAGATCGCCACTGCGTCCTGCTCCTCCTCGAACAGAAGGCGGTAGCGTTGCTCCTCCTCTCCCAGACGCTGAATCGTTTTATTCAGAGCCTTTTCTTTGGCCTCCAGGGCAATGACCATGGTGTTGAAGGCCACCGAAAAATCGCCCATAAAGTCCACCCGCTGGCTGAAGTCCC
>Ga0224559_1000215_pt1 | contig 40262 bp, 32 predicted proteins | sample 714S33034metaG_FD_180676 | JGI IMG/M metagenome (GOLD analysis project Ga0224559, IMG submission 180676) | Peat soil microbial communities from Stordalen Mire, Sweden - 717 S3 30-34 | ecosystem: Environmental > Terrestrial > Soil > Wetlands > Peat | place: Sweden: Norrbotten County, Stordalen... | reverse complement strand
CCCACGATGGGGATGATGACGTCGAACTCGTTGCCGATACCGGGAAAATGCCGGGTCATCCATTTCACCGTGGCGTCCGAGACCTTGCCCACCGACATGGTGCTGGTGAGCAAGATGGGCGTTTCGAGCAGGCCCCATTCCGCGACCTGGGTCAGGCCCGATACCTCGCCGGCGCCGTTGAGCACGAACGAGCCAGCCAGCACGCGGTTGGAAAACACGGGATCGGGCGGCAAGATGGCGGTGACGCCCGTGCGCACCGGACCCTCGCCCACCACCAGCGGGCCATCGCCCTTGATCAGAGTCGTGTGGCCGACGCGCACGCCGGGCACGTCGGTGATGGCGTTGCCGGGGCCCGTGGGCACGTGGCCGATGGCGAATCCCAGGTCACGAAACCGCGCGCGCATCCTGGGCATCGCCTTTCAGTGCGTTTCCGGCACCACCGGTGGGGTCTTCTCGACGGGCGGTGACTTGCTCTCGCTCTTGCCGTTGGATCCTTCGCTCTTGCCGTTGCCGTCGCTCTTGCCGTTGCCGTCGCCTTTGCCCTCGCCATTTGGGGGGACGCGCGCGGCATCGGCTTCACGCGCCTCGGCTCGCCGCTTCTCCCGCATGCGCTTGAGCCCACCGGCAAGGATTTCACCGATGAGCGAGCGGTAGTCGATGTTGGCGGCGGCGGCGATGAGGCACAGATCCGAATAGCCCGGTGTGAGTCCGGGCAGCGGGTTCACCTCGAGAACATAGATCTCGCCAGCCTCATCCATGCGCAGATCCACGCGCGCGACGTCGCGGCAGTCGAGGGCCACGAAGGTCTCGCGCGCGATGCGCTCCATGGACTTCAGCTCGGCGGGCGTGAGCTTGGCCGGGCACTGGTAGTAGACGTGCTTTTCCCACTCCTGCTTGATTTGGTAGTCGTAAACTGGTCGTGGGTTGTTCTTGTCGAGGAAAATGATCTCCATGGGCGGCAGCACGCGTGGCCTTTTATCGCCGAGGAGTCCGACCGTGAACTCGCGCCCCGCGATGTAGTACTCGATGAGCGCCGGCTGGCGGTACTTCTCGAGCAGCTCGCGCACCACCGCGCGCAGGCCTTCCTCATCGTCGACCACCGAGGCGTGGGCAGAAACGCCCTTGGACGAGCCTTCTTGGTTGGGCTTGACGATGAGCGGGAACTTCATCTTGGGCGACAGCCGCTCGCGCCCGGTTTCCATGACCTGGAACTCGGGGGTCAGGATGCCGTGCTGGCGCAGCACACGCTTCGACAGGGCCTTGTCGAGGGCGATGGAAAGCGTCGCCGCATCCGAGCCGGTGTAGGGAATACCCATCAATTCACACAACGCAGGCACTGCGGCCTCGCGGTTGCGGCCTGACACGCCCTCGGCGATGTTGAACACCAGATCCACCGGTGTGTCCATCAGCTGGCGCGGCAGTTCGGCCGTGGCCTCGACCGGCACCACCACGTGGCCGTAGCTTTCGAGAGCGTCGCGGATCGAGTTGATGGTCTCGGGCGCGTCGTACTCGGCCTCAGTGTCGTCGCCGCCCTTGGAATCCACACGCTTGACGTTGTAGGAAAAACCGATGCGCAAGGGTTCGGGCTGCCGTTTGCGCCGTCCCACTTGCGGGACCATGAGTCCCTGTCGGCGGGCGGCGCTGGCGACCACGGCGTTGAGGGTGGCGTCGTAGTCGAGGCCTTCGCGCGCGGCGGCCGAGAAGGTGCTTCCTCCCGGTTCGAGCGAGGGCAGTGCATTGACTTCCAAAAGATAGATGCGCCCGTCCTCGCCAAGGCGGAAGTCGACCCGGCACAGATCGCGGATGCCAAGGCTGCGGACGACCGACTTGGACAAGGCGCGCAGGCGAGCCACCACGTCGCGCTGCAGGTCGGGCGGGCAGCGCACGGACACGCGGCTCGCCTCCGCCGACTTGAGACGGTAATCGTAGATGTTGAACCGCGTGCGCGCGCTGGGCTCGATGACATAGTCGACCGGCATGAGCACGCCCTCGTCGCCCACGCCCTCGACGAAGGGCACGGTCACGTCGCTGCCGGGCACGAATTCCTCGGCCAGCACGCCGGACGGGTACTTGCGCAAGGTGCGCGGCAGAATTTCCTGCAAGGCGCGCATGTCGCGCGCGATAGCTTCATCGCCGATGCCCTTCGACGAGCCTTCGTAATTGGGCTTGACGATGACCGGAAACGACAAGCCGAGCATGCCGATGTCACGGCCGCGCTGCATGTCGTCTGGAACCACCAAGCGGGCACGGGGCGTATCGATGCCTTGCGCCCCGAGGACAAGCTTGGTCATCCACTTGTCCAGGGTCACGGTCATGACGTAGGCGTCCGACCCGGTGTACGGAAAGCCCAGCTCCTCGAAGAGAGCGGGATAGAAGGCCTCGCGGGAGCGGCCGCGCCGCCCTTCCGCGGTGTTGAAAATCAGGTCCGGCCCGAAGGACTCGATGCGCGCGGCCAGGTGCGAGGCCGGTCCGGTGACTTCGATCTTCTCGACTTCGTGGCCGCCAGCGCGCAGGCCATTCGCAATGGCGTCGACGGTTTCTACGCTGTCGAATTCTGCCTCGTCCTCGCTGTCAGTAAGACGGAGGTTGTGGGTAAATGCGATCTTCACGCTATCGACGCCGCCCGCATGGGCTTGCTTTCTAAGGTCTATGACTTAAACAAAAAGCAAGGGCTCCCGTCAACCGACAACTCGCGACAACTCGGGAATTCCGACAACTCGGGAATTCCGACAACTCGGGAATTCCTAGAGCACCGAACGGGTTGAGGGACCGAGTGAAATTGCGCAGATGCGAGCGGCCCAAGGCGCGAGGAGGGAGAATACTCGACGTATTTGACCGACGAGCAACGCAGGGACGCGACGCAAATGCGCGATTTCACGACGGGAGTCAACCCGTTCGGTGCTCTATCCCAGCAGAATTCCGCCACCCCGGCTGCGCAGGGCTCCGGCGACCTTGTCGGCCAGGGACTTCAGGTCCTGGTTGGGCCGCACGAGGTACGCATCCACGCCGAGATCGAAAGCTTCCTTGACGGTTTCGTACGAGGGGTAGGCCGTGTAGAGCACCGAGGCGCAGTGGGGCAGAAGTCGCTGCGCCTGTTCAATCACGCGCAAGCCCGACATGCCGGGTAGGTTGCGATCCGCGATGACGAGATCGAAGCGCGCCGTTTGCAGCAAGGCCAGGGCTTCCTCGCCGTTCGCCACGGCCGTCACGTTGTAGGTGCGGCCCAGGTATTCCGCCATCAGCTCGCGCCGACTCCCCTCGATTTCAACCACCAAGATGCGGAATTGCTTGGCGTCGTCCTTGCCGGCTTGGTTGTTGCGCTCAAGCTGTTCATTGCGTCGCGAGAGGGCGCGCCGGATGCGGAAACGCAGGGCTTCTACATCGCGGATGGGTTTCTCGATGTAGTCCTGGGCGCCGATGTCGAGAGCCGTGACCGCCGAATCATACGAGGAATAGCCGGTGATCATGACCACCGCGGGAGGTGGATTGAGCCCGCGGGCGACGCGCAAGACCTCAAGGCCCGAGGCCCCCGGCAGATTCTTGTCGGTGAGCACGAGATCGAAACTCCGCTTCTGCATGAGGTCGATGGCTTCCTCGGCCGAGGCTGCGGTGCTGACCCGATAGCCGCTGCGGCGGAGGATCTCGCGCAGAACGGTCAGCACGACCACTTCGTCGTCGACCACCAGCACTTCGTGCGCCGAAGGGACCACCGCGGTGGAGCCTTGCGTGGTCGCGTCGGCGATAAGCCGCGCATCGAGATCCTGGGTCGGGGCCAGCACGGTCCGGGCTCGCTCCGCCATGAAGCCGAAACGAGTCAGAGTTTCCACCAGCTGCCGGCCCGTGAGCTCCGCGCGCCGTCGGGTGGCCACATGCGAGGCCACGCGCGCGAGCCGCGGCAAGAGGTTGCGTCCGAGGTAGGCACGCACGCCGCCGTAGATCGCCGCCGTGAGGCGCTCGGTCGTGGGGGCCGCATCGACCGTCACCACGGCCGCGCCCGCGGCGCGGTCGCGCGCTTCACGCAAGCGCAGCTCGACGCGATCCGAGGCATCGAGTCCCACCACCACGACATCGGCCTGTCCCTGCGGCGCCGTGCCGCCGCTCGCACGCGCCAGTTCGCCGTCGCCCAGCACGGCCACGACCGGCGCTTTCTGTCCTGCCTCAAGGACCGCGACGAGGGCGTCTTCCAAGGTCGGCTCGATGGTGCGAAGAGTGGCGCCGTTGCGCCCGATGACGTGGGTGAGCATGAGCGCGCGGGTGCGTGCGCGGCGACAGGAAGCCAGGTAGCGCAGGTGGGCGCGAAAGAGGGCGTCGCTGGCGGGCAGCGGTCGTGGAAGTACCGCGGCAGCTTCCCGCGTGAACATCTCGCCGGCCAGGGCCGGATCGCCGGCAATGATGGGCACGATGTCCGCGAAGGGACGGATCTCGCACGCGGCGGCCAGGACATCATGTTGCGAGTCGGGCTGGTCCAGCACCACGAGTTCGAAGGATTCCTCGGCCAGTCGCTCCAGCGCCAATTCGGCGGAGGGCAGCTCGACGACCTCGCCTTCGGCCGCGAGCGCGGTGACGACCCGGGCGCGCTCGCTTGCCGAAGCCACACCCACCAGGTAACGCTCTTTGGTCAGACGCGCCGCCGCGCGCAGCGCAGCGAGGGTTTCTTCGTGGCCGGTCTCCGCCATCGCTATCTACTCTAGCAGTCTACCAGCCTTGGGGCGCACACTGGGGCTGGCGCGGTTTCTTAGACGAGATCATGCAAGCGAGCGCAGGCCTTCGCGATCGGCCAAGATGACCTTGCGGCCTTCGGTGTGGATGTAGCCCTTGCGTTTGAATTGCGACAAGGTCAGGGAAACCGTCTCGCGCGTCGAGCCAATGAGGTTGGCCATTTCCTGGTGCGTGATCTTGAGCCCCAGCACCAAGCCGCGTCGGTGTTCCACCCCGTGTTCCGAACCCAAACTCAGCAGCAGTTCGGCCAGCTTGGAGCCAACATCCTTGAACACCAGCTGCTCGACCTTAGTTTCGAGGTCGCGCCAACGGTCGATGAGGGAGCGCGCGAAAAGGTAGGCCACGGGAGCGTGGGAAAGAAACAAGCGGTCGAGACTTGTGCGCTCCAATTCCACGCTGGTCGTGGTCTCCATGGACTCGACCATCTCCTGGCGCGGGTTCCCGTCGAGCAGGCAAGCTTCGCCAAAAAAATCACCTCCGGTGCGGTAGGCGAGCGTCAGCTCCTTCCCGTCGCGCGTCACCTTGGAAACCTTCACGCGGCCACTGGCGATGAAGTGCACGCCCGAGGCGCGGTCGCCAGGAAGGTAAACAACCTGGCGTGCGCGGAAGGTCTGCGTCTTCGCCGTGGTGGCGAGCTTGGCCAAGGTTTCCAGGGGAGCATCAACGAGCACGGGACACTTGCGCAGAATCTGAACGACGCGCTTCTCTTCCGCCTGGGACATGGCCAAGCCATAGCAGACTCCGCACGTCCTGAGCAACATAAGTTGTCATCTAGCCTACATTTTCCCGGCTCGTCTAGAGCCCCGAACGAGCACCATTCCCGAGGCGGTGAGAGCCACGGAAACCATTACCAGCAGGGTCGTTTGGCGATGGCTCAACGTCTCCATGCGCTGGTCGAGGCGGAAGCTAGCCAAGGTGACGAGCACGGCGTTGTTACAGAAGTGGGCGACCATGGACGGCACGATCGACCCCGTTTCGAGAGCGAGAAAACCGAGCAGGATGCCGAGCAGCGTGGTCGGGATGAGGCGGTAGACGTCGAGGTGAAACAAGCCGAAGAGGGCGGCGGAAAGAATGATGGCGCTGGTTGGGCCCAGCCGTGCGCGCAAGCCGCGGAGAATGGGTCCGCGAAAAAGAGCTTCTTCGCAGATGGCTGGGCTGAGCGCCACCAACAGCAGGGTTGTGGCGAGGCCCCGGCTGCCGTCGAGAGGAACCAGCGACTTGCGCAGATCCTCGATCAGGGACTTGGGCACGGGCAGGAGCCATTCGCTGAGGATGGCCACGGCGGCCCAGGCACCGCAGCCGACAAGGGCGGCGCCGAGCAAGGCGCGCGGCGTGGGGCGGGCGAGCCCGAGGACGCTGGCGAGGCGTTGGCCAGACATGCGGGCGTAGAGCGCGACCAGCCCGAGAAGACCGGCCCATTCGGCGACGAGCAGTCCCGCGGCCAGGTGACGTCGCTCGATGGGAAGGAAGACGAAGTAGAGCATGAGAAAAGCGAGCGCGAAGAGCACCATGGCATCGCCGGCTTGCGTTCCGCGCGCCGGTGGACCGGCGGAGCGCGAAAGCCGCGCCTCGGGTGCGACCAAGCGCTCGGAATCGTAAATGCGCGCCGCTATGGCCAGTGCCAATCCGGAAAAGAGAATGGTCGAGGCGAGGACGGCCAATCCTCCCGACCAGCTGGCCCTGCCCACCATGAGATCGCGAGCCAGCAAGGTGACGTTCATGCCGGGAATCCATGCCGCGATCCCCGCCAAGCGGTATTCCCCGATGGCGCCCGCCATGGCCGGCGCCACGGTGAGAAAGTAGGCCGGCAAGAGCAGGGTTTGCGCTTCCTTGAAGGTGCGGGCGGTTGCTCCCAGCGCGACGAATGAGGCCGCGAAGAGCAGGGCGGCAGGAAGAATCACGAGGCTACTCGATAGGGCGTGGCCCCAGGGCACGTCGAGCACGATGTTTTGGCCGGCCAAACGCAGGATTTGCATGAGCGTGATGGCCATGGACGCCAGATTGAGAACCCCGGTCAAGGCGGCCAGCGTGGCCACTGCAAGCACCTTGCCGAGCATCAGGTCCACGCGCTCGATGGGCGAACTCAAAATGGTTTCCAAGGTGCCGCGCTCGCGCTCGCCCGCGGTCACGTCGATGGCCGGATAGAAGGCGCCGAGCAGGACCATGAGTACCACGAAGAGGGGCAGAGCTTTGGACAGCAGGTATCCGCCTAAGCGCGCTTCGGGAGCGACACTGTGGCGCTGCATGGAGAAGCGTGGTGCACAGCCGTCGGGCAAGACCTTGGACATGAGATCGTCTAGGCGCTCTTCGGCGACACGGGATTCGTCGCGGGTGGCGTCGTAGAGCACGGTGAGCTTGGTCGCGTCGGCTGGATCCGCTTCCGCTTCCACCACGGCGTCGATGCGGCCGCTTTCGACATCCGCGGCCGTGCCCGACGATAACAGGACGAAGAGATTCGGATTTTTCTCGATGCGCTCCGCCAGCGCGACCCGCACCGCGCCCGTCAGCGCGACCAGCGCGACCGTGGAGGGGCGCTCTTCACGTTTCTTCTCGCGGCCGGTGGCGACTTGCGCGGCCAACACCGACAGCAAGGGGTAGACCACCAGGGGCAGCAGGATCATGACCGCCAAGGTGCGCCGGTCGCGCAGAGCCTCGCGCAGCTCCTTGACGAAGGTCAAGCGCACGTGGCGCGGATTCACGCTGCGCCCTCGGGCTCTCGTGCCAGGGCGAGGAACGCTTCCTCCAAGGTGCTTCTGCCCGCGCGGGCGCGGATGGTCGCGGGCGCGCCCTCGCACAGCAGGCGTCCGTGGTGGAGAAAGCCGATGCGGTCGCACAGGAGCTCGGCCTCGGCCAAGTAGTGGGTCGAGAAGAGCACGGCCTTGCCGCGTTCGCGCTCGCCGCGCACGAATTCGCGCAGAAAACGGCTGGCCAGCACATCGAGACCGCTGGTTGGCTCGTCGAGGATGAGCACCGGTGGATCGTGCAAGACCGCGCGAGCGATGGACACGCGCTGGCGTTCCCCGGTGGAAAGGTGTTCGCAGCGCCGGTCGAGGATTCCTTCCAGGGCCAGCGGCATGGCCAGGGTCGCGATGCGACGGCCGATCTCCGCGACCGCGAGCCCGTGAATTTGGCCGAAGTAATGGATTACCTCGCGCCCTGTGAGGCGGCCGAAAAGGCCGGTGCTTCCGCTCAGGAAGCCTAGCCGACGTTTGGCCGCGGCTGTCTTGGCATCATGACCCGCCACCTGGGCGCGGCCGCTCGTGGGCGCGAGCAAGCCGGCGAGCAAACGCAACGCCGTGGTCTTGCCGGCGCCGTTCGGCCCAAGCAAGCCGTAGATTTCACCTCCGGGGATCGATAGCGAGAGCTCAACCACGGCACACACGGTGCCGAAGGACTTCGATGCGCTATCGAGAACCGCCAAAGGCTCGGGCATCGGTTCAACCTTACCCCTGCCTGGCATAAACCGCCCAGGATCGCGCCGCTTTGGGCGAACGCGATCCTGAGTGGTTTCCAGCGTCGCTAAGCGACGGCGTCTTTGGCGGCCTTGACCGGGCGGGCCTTGACGACCTTGCGGGCCGGCTTGGCTTTGAACACGGTTTCCTGGCCGGTGAAGGGATTGATTCCCTTGCGCTCCTTGGTCGCGGGCTTCTTGACCACGACCAGGCGGACCAAGCTGGGAACGACGAAGAGTCCGTTCTTCTTCAGTTCGGTGTGGCCGATGGTGGCAACAGCTTCGAGCACGCCTTTGACATCTTTGCGCGTGAGCTTGCCATCGGACTTGTCAGAAATGGTTTGAATCAGGGCGGATTTGGACAGGGGACCTTTAGCCATCTTCACTCCTCTCGATAAATGGATACTTTTCGCCGCCGCTCGCGAATTCAAGGTAGCCGCACCTGCGTCCGACACTCTTTCGCGAACGACCGTGCCGGCACTTTAGCCGAAATCCTGGCGCGCGCGTGCAAATAATCGACAAAAATGCGGAAAAAAGCCCTTGTTTCTTTCAGGTGTCGCAAAAAGGTGCGAGAAAAGCGCACGTTTGCGGTGGTCGTCTTCCACGCTGGGGCTGGATCGGAGCAGCGGTGGTATCGAGCCGAAGCTTCGTCCTTCGGGACCTTTGCCTAAATCAAATGGCCAATGGTAGAAGGCATGCAGTCCATGCGCGGGCATTTCATCAAGCAAATCGGGGATCTGCTTCGCCACGATCCGCGCGGCGAGGGCCTACGGCGCGAGAAGGACCCTGCCCGCGTGATGGTGTGCGGCCCATGAATGATCGATGGAAGCGTGCTCTTCCCTACCTTATCGCGGTGGTTGCCCTCATCGCGGTCTTTGCGTGCGCCATGCGCCAGTTCTTGCTCGGGGAGGCTTTCCCGATCTGGGACGCGGATGGCCTTTTCGGCCCCTACTACATGCTCATCGCCGACTTTGCACGGCACGGCAAGTTGCTGTGGTGGAATCCCTGGGCCAACGGCGGCGAACCGGACTTCATGGACCTTCAGTATGGCGCCCACAGCCCCGTGGTTCTCATCATGGCGTGGCTGTTCGGTCCGTCGGTGCGGGGATTTCTCGCGTACTGGTTCTCCCTCTGGTTGATTTTCGGGCTCGGCATCCTGGCGCTCGCCAAGCAATGGAAGGTGCCTGCTTGGGGTGGCTTGGTGGTGGCGCTCGGGTTGATGTTTTCGGGCTTCTTCGTGGGCCATGCCGAGCACACCCCGGTCCTTTTCTCGTGGGTGTGGCTACCCTTGGTGCTCTGGCGCCTGGAGGTCGCGTTGGCGCGGGCTTCCTGGGCCGCGGGTGCGCAAGCGGGCGTGTTGTTCGGATTGTCCGCGCTCGGGGGATACCCGGCGATTCTGTTCACCAACGGGGTCTTCCTGCTCTTCTGGATCGTCGTGCGTGTCTCCTTCCGCGACGAGCCCGAGGCAAGCGGTCGCGAACCGCCGGCTTCACCAGTCGGTGCCGCGCGCGTGGCCGCCGTGATGTTCGCCGTGGCTGCTCTCATCGCCTTGCCAGCCTTCTTCAATTTCTTCCATGAAGGACGTGGCTTCACCAATCGCGTCGGCATGCTGCCGCGCGAAGGCGCCATCACGTCCAACGCGCTTCATCCGAGGGCTCTCCTGACTTTTGCGAGTCCCTGCTTGGCAACGCTTCCCGTGAAGAATCTTTGGGACTACACGGATATTTCGTCTTGCAGCCTCTACGCGGGCGGACTGGTATTCGTCTTTGCCGTCTTTTCCATGCTTGTCCGTCCGAGCAGCCGAATGCGATGGGCGCTCTTCGGCGGCTTGGTCTTCACCGTTGTCGCCTCGCTTGCGCAAGTGTTGCCAGTGCGAGGGTGGCTCTACGACTTGGTTCCACCGACGCGGTACTTTCGACACGCTTCCTGGTTTCGCGCGTACACGATCTTTCTTCTTGGCGTCCTGGCCCTGCTTGGAATTCGCGATTTCGTCGGGGGCGACCTGCGCGCGAACCGCAAGCGGCGCCTGTTCATCGCCACGGTGTTTTCCGCGGTTCTCGCCGGTGTCGCGTATTGGGTCGTGCTCAATCGGGCCCATCCCGTCGATCACGCGAAGGGCGACATCCATTTTCTGTTCGCGTGGGTGGCGCCGGTCCTGGTCGTGCCGTGGGTGCGTTCTAGCCGCCTGACCCAGTCGGGAGTTTGGCTACCTCTTGCGTTCTGCATGCTCGCGGTCATCGACGCAATCCTGGGAGTCGGTCTAGCCAATACGCTGGCCTACACCGGCAAGGCGTACAAGGCAAAATGGGTCGAAGTGGAGCGCCAACATCGGAGCAGCCTCGATCTGCTCCGACAGGATGGAGCCAAACGCTTCCTTCAATCCAGAGGAGGGCCCTATGACAACCGGAACTTCTTGTCCCGTGAGGCGGCTCTTCGCAGCTACAGCGGGCTTCGCAACGATATCCACGACGAATGGCTCAAGGAACCCCTCCTTGTCGCGGCGGCAACCTCGGAGAACCGATTCTGGTTCTCGGCCGAGCCCATCAGGCTGTCTCCGTCCATGGACGCGTACCAAACCTTTCTGAAGCGGACCCGGGAGCTCGGAGCACCGCCGCTCGTCATCCACGACAGAGCTTCGATGCTTGCCCCAGCACCGAACAGCCCGGACGACCTGCAGCGCTTGAGCCATGCCACTGCCGCGGTCAAAGTCGGCGTGACGTTCGAGCGGTACGAGCCCGATGTACTTGCCTTGCGATTCGAGGCGCCGCGGGACGGCTGGCTTCTGGTGACGGATCGGTGGGCGTCGGGGTGGGTTGCGCGGGTCAACGACGCGCCGGTTCCGGTCGCTGGCGCCGACTTCTTGTTCCGCGGGCTTCCTGTTCGCGCAGGGGCGAATCGCATCGTGTTGACCTACGATCCTCCTGGCCATCCGTGGCTGCCGTTAGCGTCCTGGCTGTTCATTGGCGGGGTGCTGGCCGCGACCTGGTGGCCGTTCTCGCGGCGCTCGCGACACTCCGAAGCACCAGTTAGCTGAAGCTTCCACCCAGTCGCCGCTCCGCTTGTGCAACGCGGGTAGGACGTGCGAAAAGGGTTTCGCCCGCTTCAAACTGACCCGCGATTCAGCCACGATGGAACAGCCAGACGAGACCTGCGCGACGCGATTTCACCAGGATGGCCAAGCAAGGACCGCCAGCGGGTGGCTGCAGGCGGGCATCTTTCTGACGATTCTCTTCGCCTATCTCGTCGGCGAAGGCCGGACGCTGCCGTATATCGACTCAAAGCAGGTCTACGACGTTGCTGAGTCCATCGTCTATCGCGGGTCCGTGAAGATTCCGGTGGGAGGTGGTTTCAGCTATGCGACGCATCCGTTCCTGCCTTCCGCGATTCACGTGCCAGGCGCGGCCTTGCGCTATGCAATCGCGCGGAACAATCCGGAGCTGGACAAGATAGTCAAGCCCATCACAAGCCACTTCGGTTCCGAAGTCATGGCTGCTCTGGGCTGCCTCGTCTTCTTTCGGCTCCTTCTGTACCTCGGTGTTACCGCGGCGGCGGCAAGTCTTGGAACCCTGGTCTTGGCCTTCGGCACGCTTCTACCGATCTACGCGCGCACCGCATGGTCGGAAGCATGTCAGGCGACGTGCTTCATCGGATTTTATGCTGCACTTCTTCGGTTGAGGGGCGCGCCAGCGCGCAGGACGGGTCTCTGGTTCGGCCTGTGGACGGGGATGCTAGTGAACTCGAAGTATCTTTTCGCGCTCGTCCTGCCTGGAGCTTTGTTGTTTCTGGCCTACGAGGCGTGGCGCCGACGCAAGGTGCGTTTGTTCTTGGTGGGCAGCCTGTGGTCTATTCCGACCGGAGCGATCTTTCTTGCGTTGATGGTTTGGTACAACTGGGCGAGGACGGGCGATTCGTCAAGCACCGGCTATCCGACTATCAGCGGATTGGTGGCCAGCGTATTCCGCGAGAACATTTTGTTCGGCCTCTGGTCGCAGTTCTTCTCGCTCGGAAAGAACATCTTCTTCTATAGCCCGCCACTTGTATTGGCTGTGTTGGCGTTGCCGCACACGGCGCGCACGCGAGCCGCGGCTCTGTGGGCGCTCGTTCTCACGGCCGGGCCCGTGCTTTGTCTCTATGGCAAGTTCGTGTATTGGAGCGGGGATTGGTGCTGGGGACCGCGTTACCTGCTATTCCTGATTCCGGCGCTCATGGTGTTCGCGACACTGTATCTCGACCAGTCTCTGCGCGCACGGCGGCGGCTTCTTCTTGCGGCATGGGGTGGGATTTTCTTGGTCGGTGCATGGGTCCAACTGGCCGGCGCCAGTCAGTATTGGGACCACTTCATTCGCGTCAGCAAGTCGGTGCAGACCGAGTGGCTTGGCGGACCCAACAGGAAGGGCGCCTACGTGCCGGAAATGCACGGCCAGTGCGACCCTTGTTTCGAGGATTTCTATGCCCGCACCTACACTCCGGCTTTTCAGCCGATCGAGGCCCATTCTTGGTTCTTGTGGCACCACCTCAAGTCGGATCCGTGGCAGGTCGCCGCGCAGGACATGCCCCTCAAGCGGTACACATCGCTCGACTTTTCCAGCGTGCAGAGGTGGTACGAGCAGTCGCCTTGGGATTGGTGGAAGCTGAGTTTTGTGGGGCGCTATCGGAAGACGGGAAATCTGCTACTTGCCATCCTTGTCATCGGGCTGTGCGGCGGCGTCGTTTTGTGGGGAAGGGGTCTGTGGGACCATGGAGCGCCCAAACGGACTTCTCGCGATAAACCTAGCCCACAGCCAGGCCCCGCAGGTGACGCCAACTAGGAAGAAGGCAAAAAGGATCTTGCCCGCGATGGCGAATTTGCCCTTGAAACTGAGATACCACCAGTCGACTCCGGGCCAAGGATACCAACGTTTGGTCGTATCCAAACGCAAGGACGTGTAGCGACGCCAAGGAGCGTCCTCCACGGCCCGCTCCCAGTTGTCCCCTTTGACGGAGTGCTTGAGCAGCCAGTAGTGTCCTTCGATGGGCTGGAATGCCGGGAAATAGGTATGGCCGTGCAGATCCTCGAAGCAGGGGTCGCAGTGGTCGCCGCGCAACGGAGTATAGCCACCTGATCGATCCGGTGTTCCGAGCCATTGTCTGGTCGCCGCTTGCGAGAGACGGATGAAGTGATCCCAATACACGCCACCACCCATGAGTTGCACGAAGAGGCCAGTCGCGGCGACGGCGCCAAAGATGGCCAAAGTGAGTTTTCGCCGGCTGCACATGATCTCATCAAGAAAAAGTGCCACAGGGACCATCAAGACCGGAACCAAGAAGATGATATAGCGAGGTCCCCATGACCAATCGCCGCCCCAATTCGAGTACTTGCTGTAGAGCAAGACGACGGGGCCAGCGGTCGCGAGAACGGCCCACCACCAGTGCCGCGGCAATTTGCTCGACGGCTTGAAGGCGAATATCAGCGTGGGGTTGTAGATGAAAAGCCCCTTTCCGAAGGAGAAGAAGAGCGAATAGAGGCCCCATAGCACGGACTCTTGAAAGGGTTCCACGCCGTAGCCGTCGTGAAATAGCGTTCCGTTCCTGACGTAGTTGAACCAACAGACGGGAATGGCGAAGGGGAGGGCCGCGCAAGCCGCCCAACCAGCGAGACGCGCGAGTTTGCGCCACGCCAATTGGGTCCACAGTTGGGCGGCAACAAACGTGAAGCCGCCGATCAAGCTGAGAACGAAGAGATACTTGGTATTGACCAGCAGACCCGCCCAGACGCCAACCCGCAACGCGCCGTTTCTCTCGGGCCGCCGCACGAGCAGAAGCATTTCCGAGAAGAAGCCCCAGAAGGTCGTGGCTTGTGCGATGTCGGACCAGACCACGCGGCCGAACACGAACAACATCGTGCCGAAAGCCAGGATGAGGGCGGAAAGACTCGCTGCCCCCTCGCCAACACCGAGCACAAGAAGGAAGCGCACGTAGAGCACGCAGGTCGTCGCGGTCAGGAAAGCCGGCACGATGTGGCTCGTCATCACGCGGGTCAGAGGATCTGCTGCCGGAAACAGCTTGCTGATGGCTCGTCTCAGGAGGACGTCGGGGACGTGGATCAACGAAACGAGGATGGGCCGTGGGCCGTAGAACTCGACTCCCGGAGCGATATCGATCCCGATCTTTCCCTTGTAGACCAGGTTCTCGGCGTGATCGAAGATCTGCTTGCCGTCGTTGTACGGAGGAGTGTTGCTGCCAAGCAGAAGCAGCAAGAAGAACGTCGACAGGAATATTCCGGCGTACAGACGAGGGGTCTGATTTCGTTTTGGTGACGCTTGCACGAGCAGGTTCGTTGCCACACCCATGCGCGTGACACTAACCCATTCGGCGGAAGGAGCGATAGGATGCCCGCGACATCGCTTTCTTGAGACACCGGCCCGCCGCGCGGGCTGTGATCGCAAGGTTGCCGTCAAGGTGGCGTTTCGCGGTACACTAGCCGCGTGGATCGAGACCAGATCGTACAGGAAATCGCGCGGACATTCGTCGCCAGAAACGAGGAAGTCGCTGCCGTCTACCTGTTTGGCAGTGTGGCCCGTGGGAACGGAGGGCCGGACAGCGACGTGGACGTGGCGGTTTTGTACGGCAGGCCCGTGGATGCGGGTCTGTCCAGGCTGAGGCTCGGCCTGGCGGGCGACATCGAGGCGCGCCTCGGCCGGCGGGTCGACCTGGTGGTGCTCGACCATCAGCCGCCGGATCTTGTCCACCGCGTTCTGCGTGACGGGCTGATCGTGGTCGAGAACAATCGTTCTGCGCGCATCGGCTTCGAGGTGCGGGCGCGCAACGCGTATTTTGATATTCTGCCGGTGCTGCGGCGCTATCGAAGGCCGTCGGGGGTGCGTGCCGAGTGACCGACCAAGATCTCGTCGCCAAGAAGCTGGCGTTCATCGAAACCTGCCTGCGCGAACTAAGCCAGCAGGCGCGGCCCGATAGCCTGTCCACCGACGTGCGCGAGATGCGGTTCGTTGAGCACACCCTGCAAATTGCGATTCAAGCAGCGCTCGACGTCGCTTCCCATATCGTGTCGGACAATCGGCTCGGTGAACCGCGCACGAATCGGGATCTGTTCGACTTGCTCGGCCGACACGGATGGATCACGCCTGCCCTGGCAAGTGTCATGCGCGACATGGGCGGTTTCCGCAACGTCTTGGTTCGCGGCTACGCCGAGGTCGACGTCAGCGTCGTACGCGACGTTCTCGACCGCCACCTGCCTGATTTCGAGGCTTTCGTGGCGGCCATCCGCCAACGGATGGGCGGGATCGGCTAGGCGAGCTGGCCGCCCACGTTCGCCACCTGTCCACCGCCGCCGCAGCCATGCGCCTCGACGACTGCTATCGGCCATCGTCCCTGTAGATCTCGCTGCGCGACCAAGTCGTGCGCGTCGGGATATTCACGGTGTGGATCTTTAGCTCTCGGCGGAGTGGCTGCCCGAGGTTCTTCTCGGCAGTGCGTGCCTCGGACTCCAAGATGCTTTTCACCTCGCCCTGCAGGCTGCGATTGTGCCGCTGCGCCCGCGCCTTGAGTCGCGCCATCGCCGTGCCGTCCAAGTTCTGAATCAGTATCGATGCCATAGCAAGACGACAGCATAGCAGAGGCCAACGGATGGGGAACCTAGGTTTGGGGCGGCGCACCCTACCAGGTTACCAAACGATACGGACTCCAACTTTGGAAGCGAATGCGGTGATCCTTGAATCCAACGTGATCAAGGGCAAAGACAAAGCTGCGGCGCTGGCTAGGATGTGGCGATCGCATGGATCGCGGTGCTCCCACTCGAATGCGGCCGCAGCCCATGCGATGGTTGCGCTGACTGGTTGGACGGTAAATCCGAGCGCGAACCTGGCGAGCCAATCGACGGGCTTGACCGTCGTTTCAATTCTACCCTGCCGAAGCAGGCGCGCAGTCTCGCTGAGTGTGACGTCCGAAACGTAGAGCTCATGCGGCGCGGCCCCTGCGAGTGCCCGGCTGGCGCGCGCACCCAGACGCGAAGGCTCGACCTGCAACCAAATCGCGGCGTGCGTGTCGAGAAGATAGGCCTGCTTTTCCGTCACTGCCGCCAGTCGCTGTCGTCGAATACGGGCGCGACAGGATCGTAGCCTGGCGCAAAAGTGGCGGTACCGACTAGCGCGCCCATGGTCAACGCAGGTGGCATGCGCCGCAACTCGTTCTGGACCGCCTTGCGAGCAAACTGAGACGGTTTCAGCTTGGCGCGCTTGGCAGCGGCGCGGACACTCTTGTAGAGCGGCGCAGACAGATGCACGGACAATGTGGGCATACCTATAGACTTCTATAGATAGGTCTGAGAGTCAAGCCCGCGGCGCGCGCCCAAAGAATGAAAGGGCCCGGACCCTTTTGCGCTCGGCGTTCCTTGCGCCCAATGGTAGACTGGGAACATGCTGCGCGCGAAGGAAATTCTCGATGCTGCGCTTGAGCTCGAACCACAGGAGCGCGAGCAGATTGCCAATGATCTGTGGGGCAGCCTTGAAGAAGGTCATGACCAAGCGTCGATTGGCAGGGCCTGGGATGACGAGCTGGCCCGCAGAGCGAAGGAGCTCGACGAAGGTCGTGCCGAGATCGTCGAATGGGACGACCTGAAGGCCAAAATCGCCAAGCGCCTTGGTGAGCGATAGGCTGGCCCACGCGTGCCAGTCAAGCCTCGTGTCCGATTCGTCCGCGCCGCGGAGAGCGAGCTTTACGGTAGTGCCGATCGCTATAACGAGGAGCGCGCTGGTCGCGGTGACGATTTTCTGCGAGTCGTCCGTGCCGCCGTCGAAGAAATCGCCGAGGCGCCGGGACGCTGGCCTCGTGGCCCGCATGCGCATAAGCGCGTCCTCAGCCGCTTCCCTTTCACCATTCACTACCGCTTCGACGCCCGCGAAATCGTCATTATGGCGGTCGCCCACCAGAAGCGACGGCCCGGCTATTGGTCGCGCCGACGCTGAGCGACCCGGCCCGGCGAACAAGACTCAGGCACCGCCACCGAGATTGGCTAGCGGCCCGGCTACAGCACCTTTTTTAGAAACTGCCCCGTGTAGCTGGCCGCGACTCTGGCGACGTCATCGGGGGTGCCTTGCGCGACGATCTGGCCGCCGCCCGGGCCGCCCTCGGGGCCGAGGTCGATGACGAAGTCCGCGGTCTTGATCACGTCGAGGTTGTGTTCGATGACGATGACGGTGTTGCCGGCCTCGACCAGGCGGGAAAGCACCTGCAAGAGTTGGTCGATATCGGCGAAGTGCAGGCCGGTGGTCGGCTCGTCCAGGATGTAGACCGTGCGGCCCGTGGCGCGCTTGACCAGCTCCCTCGACAGTTTGATCCGCTGCGCTTCGCCGCCGGACAAGGTGGTGGCGGCTTGGCCGAGCTTGATGTAGCCGAGGCCCACTTCGCGCAGGGTTTCGAGCTTCTGCGACAGCTTGGGGATGGTTTGCAGAAAACCGCAGGCCTGGCTGACCGTCATGTCGAGCACGTCGGCGATGCTGGCCTGTCGGTATTTCACCTCCAGGGTGTCGCGGCTGTAGCGGCGACCGCCGCACTCCTCGCACTCGACGTATACGTCGGGAAGGAAGTGCATTTCGATGCGCAAGATGCCGTCGCCCTGGCAGGCTTCGCAACGCCCGCCCTTGATATTGAAGGAATAGCGGCCGGGCTTGTAGCCGCGCGCCTTGGATTCGGGCAACGCGGCGAAGAGATCGCGGATGTGGGTGAAGACGCCGGTGAAGGTAGCCGGGTTGGAGCGCGGGGTGCGGCCAATGGGGGCCTGGTCGATGTCGATGACCTTGTCCACGTTGGCCAGGCCCTCGATGGCATCGAACTCGGCGTCGGGCTGGCGCGCGCCGTGCAGCCGGTGTTTCAAGACGGGCAGAAGCGTATCGACGATCAAGCTGGACTTACCCGAGCCCGACACGCCCGTCACGCAGGTCAGTACGCCGAGAGGAAAAGACACGTCGAGGTTGCGCAGGTTGTGCGTGCGCGCGCCTCGCAAGACCAGGCCGCGCTGATTGGTTTGTCGACGGTGCTTGGGTACCGCGATGGCCTTCTCGCCCGCAAGATAGGCGCCGGTCAGGGACTGGGGATTCTTCTCGATTTCTTCCGGCGTGCCCGCGGCGACCACGCGGCCGCCCAGCTCGCCAGCGCGTGGCCCCATGTCGATGAGGTAATCGGCGGCGCGCATGGTGTCTTCGTCGTGCTCGACCACCAACACGGAGTTGCCCAAATTGCGCAGTTTGAGCAAGGTTTCGATGAGGCGCGCATTGTCGCGTTGGTGCAGTCCAATCGACGGCTCGTCGAGGATGTAGAGCACCCCTTGCAGGCCGCTGCCGATCTGCGTGGCCAGGCGAATGCGCTGTCCCTCGCCGCCCGAGAGGGTGGCGGCCGGGCGGTCGAGCGACAGGTAGTCCACGCCGACGCTGATGAGGAAGGAAAGCCGTGCCGTCACTTCGCGTACGATGCGATGGCAGACCTGCCAATCGCGCTTGGCCAACGGCAGGGAGCGTATGAATTCGTGGCTCTCGGCCACCGTCATGGCGGTGACTTCGATGATGTTTTTGCCGCCCACGCGCACGTGTCGCGCTTCCTTGCGCAGGCGCGTGCCGCCGCATTCCGCGCACGGCGAGTGCGACATGTAGCGATGGAATTCGTCGTACACCGCCTCGAAATCCTCGTCGGTGTTACGGCCCTGCTCGCGCCGGCGGCGCTGGTATTCGTCGAAGCGGCGCTGCAAGTTGGGCAGCACGCCTTCGAACTCCTTCTTGAACGTATGCTTGCGGCCGTTCTTGTCGAAGGTGAAGCTGATTTCCTTGCCCTGCGAACCTTCCAGGATGAGCTTGCGCTGCTCGGCCGGCAATTTGTGCCACGGCTGGTAGAGATCGATATCGAAGGCGGCCGCGACGGCGTCGAGAACTTGTTGGAAGAAGGCGCTGTTGCGCCGCTCCCACGCGTCGATGGCACCCTCGCGCAAGCACAGATCGGGATCGACGACGATGCGCTCGGGATCGAAGTACATGGTCGCGCCGATGCCGTCGCAGGCGGGGCATGCGCCCGCGGGGTTGTTGAACGAGAACAGGCTTGGTCCTATTTCCGGCAGCCCGATGCCGCACGAGGGGCAGGCAAATTTCTGGGAGAAGAGCAGGTCCTCTCCTTCGAGGGGTGATATTTTGACCAGACCACTGCCCAGCGTCGCGGCCAGTTCGATGGATTCGGCCAGGCGCTGCTCGATGCCCGCTTTGCGCACCAAGCGGTCAATGAAGACCTCGATGGTGTGCTTTTGCGCCTTGTCGAGCTTGGGCGGATCGGCCAGTTCGCAAAGCTCGCCGTCGATGTTGGCGCGGACATAGCCATCCTGGCGCAAGCGGTGCAGCTCGGCCGCGAAGTCGCCCTTCTTGTCACGCGCGACGGGCGCTAGCACCGAGAAGCGCGTGCCCTCGGGAAATCCCAGCACGCGGTCCACCATCTGTGGGACGGTTTGCGAGAAGATGCGCTGGTCGCATTTCCAGCAGTGGACCTCGCCCACGCGCGCCCACAAGAGGCGCAGGTAGTCGTAGATCTCGGTGATGGTGCCGACGCTGGAGCGCGGGTTGCGGCTGCCCGACTTCTGCTCGATGGCGATGGCGGGAGAGAGCCCCTCGATGGAATCGACGTCGGGCTTGCCCCGCTGTTCGAGGAACTGGCGCGCATAGGCCGAGAGCGACTCGACGTAGCGGCGCTGGCCCTCGGCGTAGATGGTGTCGAAGGCCAGCGACGACTTGCCCGAGCCCGACAGGCCCGTGATCACCACGAGCTTGTCGCGTGGGATCTCCACGTCGATGTTCTTGAGGTTGTGCTCGCGCGCGCCTTTGACGACAATCTTCTTCATGGCCGGGTGGCGCGGCCGTCACCCCTGTTGCAGAGCGATGATCAGCCGTGCCCAACCCTAGACAGTAACAGAAGGCGCGCGTGCGAATCGAGGATCAAAATGCGATGCCGGCCGAGATGCGCAGGTAGGGCGCATTGCGCTCGACTTTGCCGATGGCGACGGTGCTGGTGGGGATCGGCGTCGGCGCTTCCGAGGCTGGCGAAGAGTGCAACGTGACGTCGTTGCTTGCCGCCAGACTGTAGCCACCTTCCACGCGGCCGATAAGTCCCAGGCGCAAGGCGGACATGCTTTGCCACAAGCGCAAGGTTGGGGAGCGGAGGAAGACGCCCGCGCCGAGCGAGCCCTGGCCGTAGGTCTGACGGTTGCTGAGATCGCCCGCGCCGTTGCCGTAGGTCTGCACCTTCAAGTCGTCGCGCCCCCCGCCTCCCGCCAGGCGGGCGTAGGGTGCCAGCCAAGGAAGGATCTGGTAGCGCAATGAGGCCCCAAGCGAGATCAGGTTGCTGGTCAGGTTCTCCGTGAGGGCGCTGCCTTCCAAACTTTGGGAAGTCTTGGTGTTGATCCAGGAGAGATCCAACTCGATGGTGATGCGATCATTGGGGCGGAAGATTTCGCCGCGAACGGAGAGACCACCGCCAGCCGGCGCGCGCGTTCCCGCCAGGCGCTTGGCGGCGTCGTTTTGCGGCCAGGTCGTTCGCGACTCCAGCGCGACACCAAATCGCTGCGGATCCCAGGATAGTGCCGGGACTTCGGGGGCTGCGTGCTTCGGGGGCACGCGATAGGCGTAGTTCTCCCAGTATTGCGGTTGGCCGGGTGAGGGTGGTTGGACCGGCGTTGGCGGTTGGGCCGCTTCGAACGGTTCGGCCTCTTCCGACGTTTCGAGCGTTTTGGCCAGCGCGGGCGCGGCGACCGCGAACTGCGCGAACCCGAGGAAAATCAGGGCGGAGAAAGTGGCACGGGCGGTCGTCATGGCTGACCTCGCTCAAGGTAGTTCGAGAACAGGAAACCGTAGGCGGTTCGGGCCGTGGCGCGGTTGGGATTGTCCGCGTCGAGCACGGTGATGTTGCCGATATTCTGGGGGTCGCTCTGGCCGACGACCAGAAAGCGGGGGCCACCCACGCTGCTGGCCTTGGCCAGGGGAAGGATGCTGGCGATGGTTTGGTCCAGGTAGACGTCGCCGATGGCCAAGTTGGTCGTTTGCAGGTTGAAGTAGTGGAGGCCCTTGTTGGTCGCCGTGTCGACGCTCCACAGTCGGGCACCGACGATGTCGAAGGTGGGGTTCGAGAGCTGGGTCATCGACCCGATTGTCGAGAACGACCGCTTTGTCAGATCGAGAACCGAAAAGGCGTTGCTGCCAACCATCTTGCCGTACACCAGCACCACGGTTTGGGGATTGACGGGTTGGACTTGAGTGGCGGCGGCGCCCATGGTGTAATCCGCAAGCGCCAGGGATCCTGCGGTTTCGATGGTATCGAGATAAGCGAAGGTCGCGGTCATGCTGCCGCTGCTGGTGTCCACGAGCAGCGCTTGGGCCCGTGGCGCAGCCGAACCGGGGCTGGGCTGCACGAAGGGCATGATTGTGTTGACTGGAATCGTGGTGGTAACTGTGGTGGTGCTGGTGGTCTTTGGATCGATGACGAGCAAGTTCTTAGCGCTGGGCGTTGCCACCGCGAGACGGGCGGTTGGTCCCGCGCCATAGACAGCCATGTCCGCGGCGCTCGAACCTACCGTCAGCATTGAAAGCGATGCGCGGAAGTCGTTTTCGGGGGCCGCCGGTGCCGCCGAGCCCAGGTCGGTGAGGGTGATTTGGAAGACATCGGTGGCATCGCTTGCGCGCACGAAGATATTCAGGTTGGTCGGATCGAAGACCACTTGCGCCGGAATGTACGAGCAGCCCGAGGTCTGCGAGCACATGGGCACCGAGATCTCGGTGCGGTCGGGATGGTCGAGATCCACGATGGTGACGTAGTTCTGCGAGAGAACCACGGCCAGGGCGCGCGCTCCGGCGGTGAAGCCGAAGGAAGGGGAGAACACGATGCCGCTCGGAACTCCGCCCAGACTGCGAATCGACTTCAGTGTGACCTTGGGCGATGTGCTGGGGGTTGATGCCAAATCGACAATCTCGAGTTCGTTGGGGTTGTAAAGCGCGCCGGTGTTTGCGTCGCTCGCCGCCGAGGTGTGATAGAGGACGACGAACCTACCGTCATCCGATTGGATCCAGCCATCGAAGCGACTGTCGAGAGGCGTGGAATTCGGCTTGGCTCCCGAGGTTGCGGTTGCCTCGATGACTTGGAATTGCGCGGCCACTTCCGTTTGTGAAGCCGAGCCGGGCTTGCCTTGGCTCAGGACGAGCAGTTGATTGGCGCCGTTGCGCTCGAACGCCGCGGAGGGTGTTTCGCCGATTTGGATCTGCTGTGGCACCAGGGCGGTGTCGCTCGGGTCGAGCAGAAAGACCGTGTGCGAGTTGGTTTCGACGAAGGCGACGCGATCGTCGAGCGCGACGGTGGGAAGCAGTTGGTTCTGCGGTTGCCAGAACCCGGGGTTCTTGTTGCCGCAGGCGGCCAGGGGCACGAGCAGGAGCCAGGAGAGTGCGAGTCGGCGGTTCATTGCTGGATTCCTCCGTTGAGAACGAAGCCGGTGACCGAGGTGACGTTGTCGCTGTCGGATAGCCAATCGATGAAACTGATACGGCCTTGGGGGTGAACCTGTCCAATGAAGACCTCGTGGGTTACGGCCGACAGCGCGCCGATGGAGTCGGGTGGACTGCCGAGAAGGAAGTCCTTGGTCGCGAAACTGGCTAGCGAAATACGCTGGGCGATGCGCATCGATGTGGTGTCGTCGCGCAAGAGCACGAAGGCGTAGGACGAATCGGGCGTAATGACGAAGGGGGTGGGATCGGCAAGGGTCAGCACTTGGTTGGTGGCGCTGCTCGGCAGGTCGACCATGGTGTATCCGTAGGAGCGATCGATCTGCTCCTGCGCGCTGATTCCCGACGCTGCCGGGTCGCCCGGAGTCTTGGTGTGCAGGACGAGCGCCGAGGATTCGTTGGGCGCGATGGCCACCGCGCGGATGGCCTTGTGCAAGGGGATCGACGTTGTCTCCGACGTGGTCAAGTCGAACTTCACAATGCTGTTGACGGGAACGGCCGTGGTGTAAAGCAGGGCGTACTTGCCGCTCGAACTGATGGTCGCCGAGCCGATGATCCCTCCGCTGAACGGCCAGGTGGCCCGGTGGGTGGTGTCGGTGAAACCAGCCGGGATGTCCAGGCGAACCAGCTTGCTCTCGCCGCGCACAACCGCGAAGGCTTGCGCACCCGAGGGAAGCATTTCCAAATCCGTGACCTCGCTCGAAAGGTCCGTGGGCGTGACGGTGCCGGCTTTGAGGTCGACGAGCAGCAATTCGCTTCCGCCCGTGCGCCGGGCGATGGCGTAGTGCCCGTCGGGGGTCACCGAGACACCGACCGGCTCACCGCCAGGGGATGGCGCCGGGGGGCTGGGTGGCGGGGTGGCGTCCCGGGCGGAGCCCGCTTCCGTAAACTGGGCGCCGCCATCGTAGGCGGGCGAGCCGCTATCGGCGGTTGGGGTGGCCGTCGTGTCGGGCGCGCCGGCATCGGGCTCTACCAGGGTCACCGCGCCACGGTCGATGCGGGTGAGCGGGGCGATGGTTGGGCCCTTGATATCGGCGAAGCGGAGCTGAGAGATGCCATCCTCGGTAACCACGAATGCCGCCGTGCCATCGCTTGAGAAGACCACGGCGCTGGGGTTGTAGCCGACGGTGATCGAGATCGGCGGGTTGTCGGTCGTGCCGGAAAGGTCGACCAGCGAGACCTCTTGCGTGCTGCCGGACAACGCGGTTGGGGTTTGGGTGGTGGTGTCGACCAGGGATGCGTCGAACCAAACCACCGCGTGCTTGCCGTCGGGCGCGATGGCGATGGCATTGGCCTTGGGGGCGATGGCAAGAGGATTTGTCATGTCGGGCGCGCTGTTGCCGCGTACGATGCTGAGCGTGTGCGAGCCCACGTTGATGACCAGGGCGATGTCTTGACCTAGAACCGTGGCCAGGAAGGTCGGCGCGTTTCCCGTTGGGACTTCGTTGATCTCCAAGGTCTGAGAATTGATGACCGTGACGGTATTGCGGGTGGGATTGGCCACATACACGAACTGCTTGCCCCCCTGGGGCGCCAGGAAGTTGAGGTTGTGATTCTGTTCCGGCGGCAAGTCCGGGGCGGCGCTGCCCGCTGAACCGCCGCCTCCTCCAATGATCAGCGGTGGGCCCGCGGAGGAGCCGCCGGAGCCTTCATAGCCATACGTGGCCGCGTCGCTCATTGACCACGGGGAATTCCCGCTTGGTAACTCACTCGACGATCCGCCGCTGCTGCATCCACCGACCGCGACCATCATTGCACCCAGAACGAAAAAGTATTTGTTCATGGCAATCATCTCCACACAGCAACTTGCGTGCCCAGGCTGAAATCGTCGCAATGACTGGCCTTGGTGGTCAACCACGCGACGCATCCGCGACATCATTGTCGCACTTTGCCGAACTGTCGAGAGTTTCCTGAAACGCCTACAGAAAGGTCACGGCAGGTACCTGATGCAGATCTCCAGGCTTCAGGCTTCAGGCTATAGTTCAGGCGCATGAGTCAAGATACTGCAAAGCTCAAGGTCTTCGCCATGGCAGACTATCCGGTCGAGCGTGTGTATCGCGCGACCGCTCGTGTTGGGTATGATGCACGCCGAAGATCACGAACTCCTTGCTGCACGATACGGCGATCTCCTTGGGGCCATGGAGAAGCCCAGCGCCAGTCTCGACCAGAGGACCTGGAGCCTGGAGCCTGAAGCCTTGGCCTGCGGGCGAAGCCCGCGCTGCGCAGCAGGGACTACGTGGTCTCTGGACCGCGGGTCATCAGGATCTTGCCCGAGCGCACCAGCTCGATCACGCCGAACGGGCGCAACAACCCGATGATGCTATCGAGCTTCTCGCTCGCGCCGGTGATGCGCAGGATGAGCGAGCCGGCGGTGCAGTCCACGACCTTGGCCTGGTAGTGCTCCGCGAGCTGCAGGATCTCGGTGCGCTCGTGCAGGCCGGCCTTGATCTTGATGAGCGCGATCTCGGTCTCGACCACGGCCTGGCCGGTGTGGTCGATGGCACGTACCACGTCGACCAGCTTGGCGACCTGCTTGATGATCTGCTCCAGCGTTTCGGGGTCGCCGGTGCAGGTGATGGTCATGCGCGAAAAGTCGGTGCTCACCGGGTCGGCGCTGACCACCAAGCTTTCGATGTTGTACCCGCGCCGGGCGAAAACAAGGGCCACGCGCACCAGCACGCCGGGCTGGTTGCGCACCAGCACGGAAATGGTGTGAAGGGGGAGGCTGGGCATCGCAGTTACTGTCGTTGTTGCGAGAGAAGTCATGTGCACACCTTGGCGATTGAGTTAGGTGGATCCTGTGGGCTTTTCCAGGGCGGTTCGGGGCGGTTCGATAATCATGTCGCTCAGGGCAGCGCCAGCGGGAATCATGGGGAAGACGTTGTCTTCCTTGACCACCTCGGCGTCGATCACGCAGGGGCCGTCGTTGTAGTCCATCGCGGCTTGCAGCACGCGATCCACGTCGGCGGCGCGGCGCAGGTGGAAGCCCTGGATGCCGTAAGCCTCGGCCAGCTTCACGAAATCGGGGTTGCCTTCGAGATCCGTGCCCGACAGGCGGTTCTCGTAGAATAGTTCTTGCCACTGGCGGACCATGCCGAGGAAGTGGTTGTTGATGACCAGCACCTTGACCGCCAACTTGTTCACCGCGGCGGTGGCGAGCTCCGACAGGGTCATTTGGAAACCGCCGTCGCCGACCACGGCCCATACCGGCTTTTCGGGGCAGCCCAGCTTGGCGCCGATGGCGGCGGGAAAGCCGAAGCCCATGGTGCCCGCGCCACCCGACGACAGCCAGTGATGATTCTTGGTCGTGAGCAGAAACTGCGCGGCCCACATCTGATGTTGACCCACGTCCGTGGTCACGATGGCGTCGCGCCCGCCCAGCTTGTCCAGGCGGTCGAGAATGTATTGCGCGCGCAACCCGCCCTTCTTGGGGTAGTGCAAGGGAAACTGGTCCCGCCAGGCGCGGATCTGGTCGAGCCACGCAGCTGAGTCGCAGGGGACGACGAGTGGCATGAGATCTTCGACAACCAAGCGCGCGTCGCCGGCTAGGCACACGTCGGGCCTGAGCACCTTGCCGAACTCTGCCACGTCGATGTCGACGTGGATTTTGACCGCGTTCTTGCAGAAGACCGAGAGCTTGCCGGTGATGCGATCGTCCCAGCGCGAGCCGATGGACATGATGAGGTCGCAGCCGTCCACGGCTTTGTTGGCGTAGGCCGTGCCGTGCATGCCGAGCATGCCGAGGTGCAGTTCGTGGTCCTCCGGCACCGCGCCCTTGCCGAGCAGGGTGTTGACCACGGGCGCGCCCAGCTTCTCGGCGAACTTCAAAATTGCCTTGCCCGCGTTGGAGAGCACGGAGCCGTGTCCGATGAGCAGCACGGGCCGGCGCGACTTAGCCAGGAAGGCCGCCGCTTGCTTGAGCAGGGCTGGATCCGCGCGATCCGGCACGTGGTAGCCGGGCAGTTCGATATGATCGACGAAGGGGGCGGCGCAGGGTTCGGTCAGAACGTCCTTGGGCAGGTCGACGAGCACGGGCCCGGGGCGTCCCGAGCTGGCAATGAAGAACGCCTCCTTGATGATGCGCGGAATGTCCTTCACGTTCTTGACCAGGTAGCTGTGCTTGACGGCGGCGTAGGTGATGCCGGTGACGTCGGCCTCTTGGAATCCGTCCTTGCCCAACATGGGGCGGATCACCTGGCCACACAGCACGACCATAGGAACCGAATCGGAAAGGGCAGTGAGCAGGCCGGTGACCGTATTGGTGGCGCCCGGACCGGACGTCACCACCACCACGCCGGGTTTGCCCGTGGCGCGGGCGAAACCATCGGCCATGTGCGTGGCGCCTTGCTCGTGTCGGGTGAGGATGAGCTTGATCTTCGACTCGTAGAGCGCGTCGAAGAGGGGGATAGCGGCTCCACCCGGCAGGCCAAACACGACTTCGACGCCTTCCCGCTCCAGGCACTGCACCACTTTTTCACCGCCAGAGGGGATCCTGCCCGGGCTGGCTGCCGATGGCTGCGCCGCCTTTGCCGTAATCTTGGCATATTTTCGTGAAGTTTCATTCTTCGTTGATTTTTTCGTCGTCATCGTTGCGTTTTTCTCGTGAGTTTGACGTCATGTCCTTGGATTATTCTCTGAAGATGCTGTCAGAACTTCAAAGTTGATACCATGAACCGATGACGATTGCACGAACATAGGGAACGACTCGCAACAGTGCTGTGCAGCATGCTGCGGTTTCTTGACCACGGAGAGCACTGCTAAATCGTCTCCGCCCAACTGCTAGCAACAAATATCGCCTCGTTGCCGAGAACTCCTGCTGGTGCTTTCCACGCAACCAGCGGCAAGCTGTCACACCCACGCGCCCATCGGTGCGGGCGCGTACGCGCGCCATTGCCCCGAAACCACCTTGCTTTACCGAACGATACAGGAACACTGGGCGACGTTCCTCGCGGATCTGGAAGCGGGCGGCGGCGAACTGCCCGCCTTCGTGCTTGACGAGTTCGAGGCTTACCTTCGTTGTGGCATTCCGGTTCATGGCTTTCTGCGCGTCCGATGCAAAGAGTGCGGGCATAGCGGAGTCGTAGCCTTTTCGTGCAAGCGCCGTGGATTCTGCCCGAGCTGTCTGGGCCGCAGGATGGCCGACACGGCGGTTTTCTGCGTGGATTGCCTTTTCCCCCGCGTGCCTGCCCGGCAATACGCGACGGGCGCGGCGAAGCCGCGTGGGGCAGCGGTTGGGTGGGCAGGCCCTAGGCCCCGAAGGGGCACCTCTCCCTGCCCGATGCCTTGCGCTTCAAGATGGCCTATTCGCCCGATGCCACGAGCGTGGTGCTTGGCGCATTCATCAGCGCCATCAACTCCGACCTGCGCCGGCGCGCACGGAAATGCAAGCTGCACGGTCGGCTGCAGACCGGAAGCCTGACCGTCGTGCAGCGATTTGGATCGTCGATGAATTTGAATGTTCACTTTCACGTCATCGGGATGGATGGACTGTACGCCGAGCAGCCGGACGGGCGAATTCGGCGGGAACACTTGCCACGAGCGGAGTGGCTTGCGCTGATTCGGGACGCCCACCCCGGATATATCTCGTGGGAGGAGTGCGAGCGCATCGAGCAACGCCTGCAAGCAAGTGCCAAGTCTCTAGGCTGGGAGCGAGGCCGAGAATCACCTCACGGCTCAGCAACTGTGTGCCACACACCCAGAGGTCCGTCAGCAAATCGATGCTCTCCTCAACGAATACACCGATGCGCAGGTTGCCAGCGTGCTCAATGGGCGTGACCTCCGCACCGGCGCGGGCGATGCCTTCGACGGGGTGAGTGTCCAGTGGGTACGCTGTTCGGCCAAGCTCTTAAGGACCGACTGATCCGCGCTGGCGTGCTCACCATCCATCAGATCGTTGCCATGCTCGGTATCGATCGCTCGGCCGTTCTCGCCTGGCGCGGAAATGGGCGTCTCAACGGTTGTGTCTGCAGCGACCGCGGCGAGTGGCTATACTGGCTAACCGTCTCGTCCTTGGTAACAGTTAGGGCTTGCCCCATCCGGTACTGCTAGTTCCCTCCCACCTTGCTCCCCTTGATAATGACGTCGCCGGAGGCTTTGGCATTGATCTTTCCACTGGCGGAGAGGGTGAGATCCTTCCCTTTGATGACGATGGTCCCATCTTTCTTCATGGTGAGACTGGCAGCCCCGGTCTTGAAGGTAATCTCGTCACCAACCTCGACTGACAGCTTCTTGCTCACGGAAAGAACGTCGTTGCCCGTGATGGTTTGGATCCATCCATCTCCGACAGTCAGGTGGTCGGCCTTGCTGATGTCCACGCGACGTGCTCCGTCGATGATAACCGTCTCGTCCTTGGTAACAGTTTCTTTTCGGCTACCAGACACGGTGATCGTCTCGTTCTTGTCCACGGTCTCGGTGCGGTTTCCGTGGATGGTGATTTGTTCGTTGCCGTCTACGGTCTCCGTCCGATTTCCGTGGATGGTGATGCTCTCGTTCTTGGTGACGTCTTCCTTGCGGTTCCCGCCGACGGTCGTGGTCTCGTTGTTGCCGACATCCTTCACACGGTCGTGCTGGACTGTGCGGGTCTCGTCGTTCTTGACCAGAATGGTCAGGTCCTTTTCGGCCTGAAGATGGACTTCTTCTTTGCCCTTGAGATCTTCAAACCGCAGCTCGTTGAAGTTGCTGGCGGAACCGCTCTTGCTGCTGAGGCTCTTGATTCCGCTCTGGGTTTTGTTCTCGGGCAGGGCGTAGGGCGGCATATTGTCGGCGTTGTACACGCGGCCCGTGATGATGGGCCGGTCGGGGTCGCCGTCGAGGAAGGCGACGATGACCTCGTGGCCGACGCGCGGAATGTGCATGGCGCCCCACTGTTTGCCCGCCCACACTTGCGCCACACGCACCCAAAGCGACGACTTCTCGTCGCGGTTGCCCAGGCGGTCCCAGTCGAATTGCACCTTCACCCGTCCGAATTTGTCGGTGTAGATCTCCTCGCCGGACGAGCCCACCACGATGGCGGTTTGCGGTCCCTCGATGCGCGGCTTGCGCGCGGTGCGGGCCGGGCGGAAATGCGACTGGCTGTCAAGCAGCGTGTAGGTGGCCTTGAACGGCTCGTCGGATTCGGCGACTTTACCGGTTTCGTACTGGTTGATGCTGATGGAATAGTTCGCCGATGTGATGAGGTATTCCTTATCGAAGTCGGCTTCGTTCCAGAAGGGATTGTATTGCGCGTCGCCGGACAGCGGCTTGCTTAGCGTCACCAGATTGCCAGCGCCAAGCCCCATGGTGTTGCCTTCGACCTCGATGAGGGTGTTCGCCACCTGATCGCCCTCTAGGCTCACGGTCGCCCAGGCTTCGGCGTCGGGTTGCTCGTACAGGGCGCCAGGGTAATCGTAGTCCTCGAAATCGCCGCCGGGCTGCGGATCCAGGGATGGCTTTAGCTCGATTTTTGCCGAGAGCGGACGGTTCTTGGTGTAGTCGTATCCGCGCAGCACCGAGAACTTGCCCGGGTAAAGCGAGCCAGCCGCGCTGAGCATCCAGAAATGCTCCCGCTCGCGCGCCTGCTTGCGCTCCTTGGGTAGGTAGAGAACCGTCTTGTACCCTGGAACCGTGGCGTGCCCGCCGGCGGAATCGGCCATCACCAGGGTGTGCTTGCCCTTCTCGTGCTTGAAGAAGTAGTAGATGCCTTCTTCCTCGAGCAGGCGCTGCACGAAGTGCGAGTCCGACTCGCGGTACTGCACGGTGTACTCGCGCTTGCGATATTTACCTTGCAGGGCTCCCGACTCGACATCGGTGAATCCGCGCAGGGCCAGCACATTGGTCGCGTGCGTGGGCGCGTTCTCGTCGAACAGAATGCGGCAATCGCGGGTGTAGTCGAAGAGCGTGAGCTTGGGGCTGAGAACAACCTTGTAGCGGGTATGGTGCATCGACAGGCCGGTCTTGGCGAAGTAGATCACGATGCCGTTGAAGTACCGGTAGTCGCCGGTATCGAGTTTGAGGTGCACGGTGAGCGACTGACCGAGCACCTTGTTCACCGGGATGTTGGCTTCGTCGGAAAGCAGGGTCAGGTCGTAGCAGAACGGCTTTCCCAGTACCTCCTCGCCCCGGAATGTTTCGAGCAAGAGCGCGCCTTCGGGCATCGGTCCGGTAACCTTGGTCTCAAGTCCAAGCAGTGCCATGGGGGCGTCCTTAGGTTAGTAGTTGACGGGCGTTCACACTACACGACGGGAGGGAGCCTAGCAAATGGGACCAAGGCGCAGGGCGCACGTCACGGTTGTGATGGCTGCGCGCTTCCGCCACCGGTTTTCGAATGGAGCGAAGGCCCTTGAGCGAGTTGGTGTCCCGATCCTTCCGGTGGCGGGCACTGCTCGACTGCGCTTCGGCGACTAGGAGCAAGTCTATGCCGGGCCCGGCATCAGCCGCCGCCACTGTTCCGTGGTCACCGCGCAACTGGCCGACTGATGGGCAGCATCGAATGGATGATAGTCCTCTTTCCGAAGAACATGCCGGACGTGCGTTCGGCCGGAATACTCACGCGCTGCCCGACGGGATACTGGTCGACCGCCTGGGGCGCGCAGTCTCCCGTCAACATCTCGCCGCTGTCCAGTTTGACCTTGATCGGGTACCGAGCCCCGACCTTGGCCACGGCCTCGGCATGGCCGAGCTGCTGCCGAACAAGTATGGGTTTCTGCACGGCATCGTGCTCCGGCTGAAAGACCCGAGAAACGACCTCCCCCTCTGCGGTGAAGGGCGTCCCTGGCTCAGACGCGCCAAGCACCATCAAGCGAGGCAAGAGGTGCCCGCCGGGATCGGCCCCTTGCACGCCGAAGAACCTATCCCCGGCCGGCGCTGGCAGGAATTGGTCCAGGGTGAATCCCCCTTGGGCGCGCGCTCGAAAGCGGTTCGTCCCAGGGCGCTTTCCTCTCGCGGCAGATAGGGGAACATGGTAGGGAATGGCCCATGAAGTCGCGATTGACTCTACACAGGAAATCCGCTTCCACCTCGTGGGTCGCCCCGCTTCGCCAGGCGCGCTCTACTGCGAATTCGATCGGTCAGACGATTCTTGGCCGCTTGGTGGGGGTAGGCGCAGGCGGAGAGGCTTGGGTGGACCTTCCCGCGGAGGGCCTCACTTCCGTTCCCGCGCGCACCACCGTACCGCTTGTGAGCGAGCAGATTGGCCGCGAGGTGCTGATCACCTTCGTGGACGGCTCACCTGACCGGCCTGTGGTGATTGGGGTGCTGCGTGAGCCGGCTGATGTCTCGGCCCACGCTCCCCAAACTCCGCTGGACGCCATCGTCGACGGTGAACGCATCGTACTGACTGGCCGCAAAGAAGTGGTGCTCCGCTGTGGCAAGGCCAGCATCGTCCTCGCGGAGGACGGGAAGGTCATCATCAAGGGGGCGAAGTTCCTGGCCACGGCCTCGGGGCTGAATCGTATCAAGGGTGGTGCTGTCCAGATCAACTGACCTGACCTGCAAGACCAGTCTCTCGATGGAACTTGTCAACCTCACCCCCTTCGCGGCTGATCGCTTGGTTGTCATGAACGGCGAGGGATGGGAGATGCTACTTGTCGTGGTCAAGGCGACGTTCGCGCTCGACAGCGGCGTGCCCGTGCTTGCGGAAGTACAGAACGCCATCGCGATGGCGGACGAATACGTGGGCGAGCCAGGTGTCTCAAGTCTTCGACAAGTCGCCGAGACCAGCCTTTTCAAACCCGCCGCCGACATCGTCATCAACGGGGCCGCATACCCACGACCCAATCGCCCCACGGAAGCACTGGCGATTTTCGAAATCGGCTCTCTGCGAAAGGCAGTGACTGTGCATGGGGACCGGTTTTGGAAGGGGCGGTTTGGCATCAGCATTTCCTCTCCGGAAGCTTTTGTGTCTTTGCCGCTCGTCTACGAGCGCGCTTTCGGCGGCACCGATGCTTCCGTCAAGCCCGTGGAGTCCTGGGCCGCCAATCCCGCCGGGGTTGGTTTTCGGGCCAAGGGCTCCAAGGTGCCCGTCGCCGGAACGAGATTGCCCAACCTCGAGGATCCCTTTCGTCCTATCACCAGTGCCTCGGATCGCCCGACTTCCATGTGCGTTGGTCCCATCGGACCTGGCTGGCAACCGCGCCCGCGCTACGCCGGAACGCACGACGCCGCTTGGCGGCGCGATCGATTGCCGCTACCGCCGGTCGATTTCGATCCACGTTTCGGCCATCCGGTTCCCGCGGATCAGATCCTTCCTGGCTATCTTGTGGGTGGTGAACCCGTGGCGCTGGCGAGTGTACGGCCCGGGGGTGGGGGCTATCGCTTCACCTTGCCGGCATTTTGCCCAGAGGTCGTGGTGCGCTTGAGTGGGCAGCGTATGACTCCACCCGTTCGTTGCGATACAGTGGCCATCGATTCCGAAGCCCAAAGGTTGTCCTTGGTTTGCCGTGCGGCGGTGAAGGTCCATGGCCGGGTTCCCGAGATTGAATGGATCAAGGTTCAGGAGCGCGCCTGTGCCTGAGTCGGTTGTCGTGACAGGGATCGGGATGCGTACGCCGGTCGGCAACGATGCCATCCAGACCGCATCCGCCGTGCGCGCCGGGATCAATCGATTCGCCTTTTGGGAAGCCATGGGCACGGCCTTTGAAGAGAATGCTGGCGTTGTCGCATCCGCTCTTCCCGATGACCTTGGCGACCAGCCATGGGTCGCGAAGGTGATCGACATGGTGCCTGAACCGATCCACGAGGCCCTTTGGCATAGCTGTTTGTTCGATTTCAACGATGTGCGCGCGCAATACCCACGCGCCCACGTGGCCGCCTACATCGCGACGCCATACGAGGATCGTGCGGGAGTCGCCCAGGAGGCCTTTCGCCTGTTCTCGATGGAAGCGCGCGAGCACTGTGTGGCACCAGCGCATGCGGACTCGGTGCAATTGTTCTCGTGCGATCACGCGGCGGGAATCATGGCCATCGAGCGCGCTGCTCGGGATCTTCTGGAGCACAAGGTGGCTTTCGCGGTGGTGGTGGCGGTTGATTCGCTTCTGCATGCCGAACACCTGCGCTCGCTCTGGGGGGAAGACCGACTGAAGTTGCCCAACCGCTCCGACGGGCTCGTCCCGGGCGAGGCGGTGGCTGTGGTCGTGCTTGAACGAGCACGCGACGCCAAGGCGCGAGGGACTCCCATTCTGGCCAGGCTTGGCGAAACGGCCACTGATCGTGAGAGCGTGCCACTCGGTCCCGAGCATCCGATTCGGGCAGAGGCCGCGAGCCGCGCGATCAACGCGGCCTTGGCGGGCAGCGGAGGCCAGGCTAGCGTGGATCGGGTCATCGTGGATCTGTCGGGGGAGCGCTGGCGCTCGCTGGAATGGGCGCTGGTGGAGACCCGCTGTTTGGGCGAGCTGGCGCACGGTTGGCAGCTTTGGCACCCGGCCGACTGCCTTGGCGACGTGGGCGCCGCCACCTCTGTTGTCCACCTCGCAATCGCCTCGCGCGCTTTCGCTCGCGGCTACGGTGGTGGCGGGGTGTTGTTGTCAGCCGCCTCACCCCGAGGAGAGCGAGCAGCCATGACTATCTTTCCCGGAAAGGAGCCTGCCTGATGCCGGCCACAGTTTGCGTGAACTCCATGACTGTCGTGCACAAGGACAGCGACGGGATTTCGATGGCTTTCCCGGACATCTGCAAGACGCCGTCTCCGGCCGGGCCTATCCCGATTCCCTATCCCAACATCGCCATGTCGCAGGACACTGCCTCGGGAAGTAGCACCGTCTCCATGGACGGCAACCCCATCATGATCAAGTCGTCCTACTACGCCGTGAGCACAGGCGATGAGGCCGGCAGTGCGATGGGCGTGGTTTCGAACAAGATCAAAGGCAAGGCCTACCCCAAGCTCTACTCGTTCGACGTTAAGGTCGACGGCGAGAATGTGTTCCGTCTGCTCGACATCATGCTGCAGAACGGTGGTTCCCCGACGAACACCCCCCCTGGAGTCAACGTACAGCCACCGCTGCCTCCGACCATTCCTGGCGCCAACAAAGACCCGGAAGTGACAGAGGTCACGAAGATGAAATGGGACAAGGACAAGGCGGCGTGCGGCGACGTCGCCACCTTGGAGGTTGAAACTAAGAACTTCAACGAGAAGGAGCTTTCGGTCAACGCCTTGCGAGGCAAGCCTCCCGCCAACAAGCATCACGAGATGAATGCCTGGTTCAAGGTTCCCATTTCGGGAAACAAGGGAAGTTTTCCCTGGGCCACCCGCCGCGGGCGTTTCGAAAAGATCGTCAACCTGACGGCGGAACAGAAGCATTTCAAGGGTGAGGTGTTTTCGAGCAACGACCTTGAGATCCAAGCCGCGCCCGACGCCAAGGAGCGCATCCACCGACAACAATTGACCCCTCAATACACACAGCAGGTCGTGGGCGGCACCCCGACCTGGGTCAAGACCACCGTCAATTACGGCTGGGATGTCTGTTTTGACATCGAAATCAAGGATGGCCGCTTTGCGGTTACTCGGTTGATCGATTTCAAGTACGTCGTCGGCGCTTCGGCCAGTAGCAAGCAAAAGAAGCGGTGGAAAAAGGAAATCGAGGAAGTCTGGGACAAGAAGTTCAAGATTCACCGCAAAAACTGCCAGCGGGGCGACACCTGCGACTGCAATCCGGAACAGGGCTGTTGCTCGTACACCGTCCACATCCAGTGCGAATGGGGCGCGGGGCAGGGAAACCAGGTCGAGCTTCATGCGGGGGCCAACCAGGCGAGTGGATGGGGCACCCCGCTCTGGTGGTATTCGCACACCTGGTGGGTGGAGGCTGCGGGCGTTCCCTCTACCGTGCGCGCGCACGAGTTCGGGCACCAGATAGGAATGTGGGACGAATACCCGGCTGGTGCGTGCGATCCCGCCCGTCTCTACACCAATGAGCTGAGCAGCATCATGAACGCTGGCCAAGAAGTCTATGAACGCCATTTCACTGAATTTCACGACTGGTTCAAGTCCAAGGCGGGTGGCGCCCTCGGCGACACCAAGGTATTGCGAATGTAGGCCCTCCGATGGACGTCGTCGCTATCAACTATTCACGGGACGTGGGTTGGGCTGGAACGCTCTCGGCCGAGATTTGCCGTGGAGAGCCCAGCACGACGCTTGTCACTTTCAACTACGACCGTCGGCCAGAAATTGGCCTCTACCGCCTGCTGTTGCCCGATGAGACCTTCCGCGACACCTTGGACAAACTGCGACGCTCGGGCTACGACAAGCTGCCTACCCCGACCGAGGCCATCCCGGAGGCGAAATTCATCGTGGTGGGCGAGCGGCGGAAGGGCGAATCTTTGCCCATCCTGCGCCCCTTCGACCTGCGTGCCGTTCCCCCGGAAGTGGCGGCGCTCGGTCAGGAGATCGAGAAGGTCGTGGGCGAGATTCGTCAACATCCCGACCGCGTGGTGAAGGCAAGCGCCGCATGGATGCAAGCGAGCTTCGTTCCCGATGCCCCCCTCGCGGTGCAAGTGAACCTGCAATGCGCGGGGGCGTTGCCGCTGATGTTGTGGAATCCGCTGGGCGCCGCGCCGGGTACTTGGTGTGGATTGCGCCTGTGGGTGAGTGACGCTAGCGGCAAGGAACAGAGCGTGGATCTCGAATCGGTTCATCTTCGGCCCTTGCCCGGCATGCCCACGGATCCAACCCCGCTCTTGGTTCCCGGCGACACGGTGTCCTTGCAGCTGAAGAAGAAGGTCTATCTGGCACCTGGCCGGTACGTCGGACGACTCAGCTATCAGAACGTTCTTGATCGCGTGGATAATTCACAATTCGTCCGCGGAGAAATTTGGTTCGATCTGGGTGCTATCGTGGTCGGACAGTCAGGCGGGCGGCGATGAAGCTCGAATGGGCGCTTGCGACCCTGTTTGCTGGAGGGGCTGTGGGCTCCGCGGGTTCGACGGGGAAGCCTCCAACCTTTCCCGCAGTCGCCGTCAACTACAGTCGCGGCGTCGGGTGGTCCGGCTCGGTTGCCATCGAGATTCAGCATGATGGCGACAGCACGGTTCTGACCACTTTCAACGATGACGGTCGACCGGAAATAGGTCTATGGCGTTCCGTCGTGCCAGCGACCAAGTTCGACCAGTTGCTGGAACTGCTTCACCATTCCGGCTATACGCAGATTCCGACGGCCACCACCGTACCACCGGGCACGAAGCTGGTTTCGATCGGCGAGCGCATGCCGGGGCAAGAGTTGCCGACCCTCCATTCGTTTGTCTCCCTGCCCGAGCCGCTGGTTCCCACGGTGAATTTTCTTGAAGAGCTACGGGGCGAGATCCGCACCCATCCTTTGCGTGTATTGCGTGGCCAGGCCGTGTGGAAGAGCAGCACGGTTGCGCGCGGGGAGAGCGCCGTCTTGGAAGTTACGCTCGCCAACGTCGGAACGTCACCTCTCCACATCGCCAACCCGCTCGCCGAATCCAGTGGCTGGAACGGACTGCGCCTCGTGTGGCCGCAAGGGGCTAATGGTGGCGAGAAGCAAGAAGATCTGACCGCGAGGGAGATGCGCCTCGAAGCCGGTGTCAGCCGGGTGGCCATGTTGCCGCTGGCGCCAGGCCAGAGCATTCGTTTCGAAGTGAGCAAGAAGATCGCGCTTCCCCAAGGCCGGTATGCTTCGCGCCTCGAATACCACAGCGTCAGCAACCCGATCGGTGATGCTCAGTTTATCGGCGGCGCGATCTCCATCGATTCGGGCGAAATCACCGTGACCAGCGGCCCATGGTGGAAAGTCTGGTAATCGCACCAGGAGGGGACCCGTGCTGATCGACGTGGCCGAATGGCGCCAAGACATTCTTGAGGAACATCTCGAAGAGCTTGAGTCTCTTTGGAACCGACGCCTTGCGATGCCAAGAGTGGCGACATCGGATGCCGTTGGGTTACGGCGGTGCGATGCCCGCATCGAGGCACATAGCGACGCTCTGGTTCTAGCTGGCGAGGCGGCTTGGCCACTGGTGTCGCGCGCTCTGCTTTCGGGCGAGGCACCCCTGGTAGCGGCCGCGGCCATGGTGATCGCCAGTTCGGAAGATCCAGAGCGTGATCGGCAATTGATTGAGGTATTCCCTTCCGCGAACGAGGGCACGCAATCCGGTTTGCGCGCCGCTTTGCAGTTGCGCTGTCCTTCTCGTCTGCGCGCGGCTCTGACCAAGTTGGCGACATCGGATGCTGCCGTGGCGGCGTCGGGTTGGTCGATTGTCGCAGTCCATGGTGAGAAGGTTGCCGCCGACCGTCGCGCCGCCTGGATGAACGACAATTCCCCGGAGGTGCGGCGGCTGGTTTGGCAGATAGAAGCTCGGTCACGTGATCGGCGCGATAGCCTTGCGCGCGTCGACTACTTGCGCGCCTTCGACGATCCAGACCGCGCAGTAAGGGCGGCGGCGCTTGAGGCAGCCGCTCGCACGGCGCAGCCATGGTTCTTGGATTATCTTCGAAGCAAGGCCGTCGGCACTTCCGCGCAGGACATGAACGGGGCTCTATTCTTGGCCGCGTTGGGCGGACCTGATGACCTCCCGGCACTCTTGGCCATCGGCGATAACCAGGACCTTGGGTGGTTTCGCTTCACTGTCCTTGCACTCTGTGGTCGTTCGCAAGCGGTGGAGGCCTTGCTTCGCGTGATGCAAGAGGGACCGCCTGTGGACGTCGCCTTGGCCGGCATTGCCTTCTTCCGCATCACCGGCATTGACGTTCAGCTCCCCGAACGTATTCCGCTCGTTCCCGAGGGAATTCCGCCCGACGAGTTGTCCGATGAGATCAAGACCTGCGATCCCGAGCGCGCCGCACGGGGCTGGGAATCGATCAAATCCTCTATGGGCACATTGCGATGGGTGCGGGGCAACGATGTCACCTCGCTGGCCTACGATCAGCTTCCACACAGCCTAGATCTCGAAACCCGCTGGTCGTTGCAGCTGCGTGCTGCCTTCGAGCAGCCGATGGCCAATACATCCTTCGATACCGAACGCTTCCCGTTCACGTGAGTCTTCTGTCCCCACTGTAGCGGTCCACCCAGCTACGAGCCAGCACATCCTGGAGTTACGGCGTCGCAAATGCAACAAGTGTGAAATTGCAGAGGAAATTGCTCCTTGGCTGATTTGCCCCGCGAGTCCGGCGAGAGCATTTTTGACGCATGCCCACCTCGCCCTGCCGTAAGGCGTATGACCACCGGCTTCACGACATCACTTGCGAAGAAGGTGACCCCATGCTGTTCCGTGACCTCGGTGTGCCGCGCTCCACTGCCGCCAGCTGGATTCGCCGCGGCCAGCGCCCGGTCGTCTCCGCCCAGGTCCTTGCCTTGGACCAGCTCGAACTCCAGGCCGAGGTCCTCGCTCTCGAGCGCAGGATCAAGTTCCTCCTTGCCATCATCCGCTTGGCTTTCCTCCTTGTGCGCCTATCCGGTTTTCGTCTCGACACCAAGCACGTGCCTGACGGCGCCACCAAGCGATCCATCCTGGACGCCATCGCGCACGCCACGAAGGCTATCCCGCTTGCTGTGGCTCTCCGGGTGTTGCGGCTGTCCGCTGCCAGGTATCATGATCGGAGCAAACGCCCACCGGACCGCGCTCTCGACGATCGTTCGAGTTGCCCTCATACGTCGCCCACGCAGGTCACCGCCAAAGAGGTTTCCGACATGCGGGACATGGTTGTCTCGCAAAACTATCGCCACATGAGCATTTTTTCGCTGGCTCTGCGTGCTCAACGGATCGGGAAGATCTTCCTCTCCCCTTCGACGTGGGGGCGCCTCATTCGCAAAAGCCGATGGCTGCGGCCACGTCATCGCGTCTATCCGGCCAAACCCAAGGAAGGTATTTGGGCGACCAAACCAAATGAATTTTGGCACATCGACGTCACGGTCATCGAAACTGCTCGATGGCACGCGCACGTATTTGCACGCGGTGATCGACAATTTCAGCCGGCGAATCCTGTCCTGGAAGCTGGTTCTGCACCTCGAACCGCAAACCACCTGTCAGATTCTCATCGAGGCAGCGAAGAATCTCCCCAAGAATGGTGATGGCGCCACCGTGATTGCCGACTCCGGCGTCGAGAACGTCAATGGCGAGGGCGACGACCCTTTTGGACTCGGGCAACTGCACCGCATCCTCGCTCAAGTCGAGGTCAGCTATTCGAATTCCATGATCGAGGCCCTGTGGAGGTCGATGAAGCATGGCTGGTTGTTTCTGCACCAACTGGACACGTTCGCGGCGTTGGAAAAGTTGATCGCGTTCTATGTCGAGCAACACAATTCCGTTGTTCCCCATTCCGCCTTCGCTGGCCAAACGCCAGATGAAATGTACTTCGGCCTTGGCGACCAAGTCCCCGTCGATCTCGCCGCGGGTCGCGTGCGTGCCAGAGAGGCTCGCATGAAGTCCAATCGGGATCTGTCCTGCGAAGCTTGTCGGCTGGCTATCCGAGAGACGCGTGGCTCCTTGGTTTCCTCTACAATTTCCGGCGTGTTGCAACTGCACGATGAAATGTCTGCAATGTCCTGATTCGTAGTTGGGTGCAGATCTTGCTTGCAACAGTGAATCGCGGCCGAATTGCACAGCTTCGTAGACAAAAGGGGGCACTACAAGGCACCTATGGATTGTCAACGACCATAGAT
>Ga0224559_1000214_pt1 | contig 40393 bp, 50 predicted proteins | sample 714S33034metaG_FD_180676 | JGI IMG/M metagenome (GOLD analysis project Ga0224559, IMG submission 180676) | Peat soil microbial communities from Stordalen Mire, Sweden - 717 S3 30-34 | ecosystem: Environmental > Terrestrial > Soil > Wetlands > Peat | place: Sweden: Norrbotten County, Stordalen... | reverse complement strand
CCAAGGTGATCGTGCTCATGGTTTCTCCATTCGTCGCGTACGGTTACTCTCCCGGCACGAGCACAGCACCCACCAAGCTCACCGGGGAGCCTGTGGAATCGGCCAACCCAGTCATAGCGCAGAGTCCCAGCCATATTTGCGCCAGAGGTTGCGAGTCCGCCGTGGGGTAGGACCATTGGAACGTGGCCGCCGCGCCGTTCGCCTGCTGCTGCGCTTGTGAAGGGAAAATGCGCCCTTGCACGATCGCCGTGCCCGAATAGTCGTAGATCACTCGGTCGATGTGTAGCACCGCCGCCGGAACGGAGATGCCCTCGAAGGCGTATCCCGAAAGAGTGTAATCAACTTGCATAGTGTCCTCCCTGAAATTGCCAAATGCTGTAGGGGTCGAAGCGCTCATCCCACAGGGTCTCTACCTTGGAACGCATGAAACCGGGGAAGCTATTGCTGGGTGAAGCTATAGTGCCCGCCGTCCAGATGTCGTACACGGTAGTAGTGGCACCTTCTGTGCAGGTGTAAACCAGCAGGTTGCTCAGAGAAGCCCCTGTTATATTTGCGGAATAAGTCGCTTGCGAGGACGTGAGGTTTGATAGTAGAGCCCAGGAGGAGCCGCCATTTATTGAATACATGACGCCCCCATAACCTAAGCCACCATAGCTCGCGCTGACATAAACAGACAAACCAGAGTAGGTTTTGCTGGTTGAGGCCCAAGAGCTAAAAATATCAGCCTTAAATTTACCAAATGTAGTTTCTGACATCTGGAAAGAACTACCTGTTGGCCCAATGCCAGTCTTTCCGGTGTACACGGCGCTCATAGAGGATTCCGCTACATTTGTCCCTGCGCATCCCGGCGTAAGAGTGGTCGTTGCATCAGCGGTAGGCCGCAGATACTCAATCTGGGCCGAAGCCTCATGCGGAAGCATAAGTCCACAAAGCAGCAAGCAAAGCGTCAGTAGCCTTTTCATCAGTTGGCCTCCGCCACGCCAGGAGTTTTGTGCGGCCAGGTCACCGTGACCATTTGCAAGTTGGTTGTAGCACTGGAGCCGCTGGCCGTGTTGATCTGGAAGTTAATCATCTTGCCCGCCGCGCAGTTGGCCATCGTGGTCGAGTTGAGTTGCAGCGTCTGCGCGTACTGCGTATTGATCGTGCTGCCCGTCGTCGTGGTGGCGAAGGTCTGCACGGCTGGCCACACGGTATCGTCCACCGTCGCCGAGCAAACCGCCGCGATGGTGTAGATGATGGATTGCGAGGCCGTGGCCGCCGCTTGCGTGTAGTTCACGCGGACATAAGGCCCGTTGGCCGAATCCCAATCACCCGGAACCTCATCCTGCCATTGCGCACTATCCGTAGCGGTGAATTGCAAATAGCCGGTTTGAACGTAAGTGCCTGTCCTGCAAACAGCCGTGGGCGCGGAAGCTGTCGGCAGGCTCATGCCATTGCCCGCCGTGGCATTGTTGCAGTTCGCCGGCACGATCTTTTCCGGCAGCCAGAGATCAGAGAATGTCGGCGCGCCCGTTCCCCCGGAAACAGCAGACTGCCCGGTAGTTCCCGCCGCGCTGAATCCCGTCGCTCCCGCCGCGCTTTGATAAAGAATCTCGCCCCCAGCTCCTCCCGCGGTGTTCGTGGACGTCCCCGCGGCCGTTGCATTCGCTACAGCAGTGGTACTGATGGCCGCCACGATCTGCGCAGCCGACGCCGCCGTGTCCGCGCCGCTGCCGTTGTGATAGGCCACCCCGGTGATCGTTCCCGCCTCGCCGGTGCCTCCCGACGCGGCAGCCAGCGTGGCGGAAAGGCCAGCAGCATTCGTCGCATTGGCGACCGCAGTTGAGCCGATCGCTGCCACGATCTGAGCATCCGTGGCCGACGTATGTGCACTTGTCCCATTGCCGTAGAGGATGCCGGTGATCGTTCCCGCCTCACCGGTTCCACCCGACGCTGCCGTAAGCGTGGCGGAAAGCCCAGCGGCGGTCCCTGAGGTGCTCTGGTTAAGCGTGGGAATGTCGGCCGCCACAATCGCGCGCGGTGTCATGGCTCCCGCCGATCCGTTGGGTGACGCCAGAAAATAGTTGGCCGGTTCGCTGGTGCCGGAAATCGCGCAGGTGCCCGCGGCGGTGATGGTGCAGCCGGTGCTTGTCAGCCAGCTCGGCACGGTGATGGCCACGCTCGTGACCGTGCCTGCCCCAGCCCCATTCTGGCCAGCGGGAATGCCGAAACTCAGCGTATAAGCCGGGCCTCCACTGACCGTCACCGTGGCCGTCGATCCGTAGATGAGGGTGTTGACCGTGCCGATGGTAAAGGTGGGCGTAGTGCCTGCCGCGCCCGTGGCTCCCGTGCTGCCCGTGGCTCCCTGCGCCCCTGCCGGAATGCCGAAGCTGAGCGTGTAAGCCGGTCCGCCGCTGACCGTCGCCGTGGCGTTGGAACCATAGCTGAGATTGGTGACGGTGCCGATGGTGAAGGTGGGCGTTGTGCCGGCCGGTCCAGGAACGGTGGATGCCGGGCCAGGGGGGCCCGTCGCGCCAGGCGTTCCCGGCTGCTCGACGACCAGTCCAGCCTCGTTGGGCACATAGAGATCAAAGTTGCAGGTTCCGCCGTAACTGCCCGCCGCCGTGCACCAGGGATTCCCGCCGGTGACCGCCAGACCGCTGCCGGAGGGCTGGAGACAGTTATACCCGCCGCCCAGCACGCTCTGGCCGCTCACATTGTTGACCACAGAGACGCTGTAGCAGACATTCACCGGGTTGGTAAGCGAGCTGTCCGCGATCAATACCGTGAAAGCGCCGTTGGTAACCAGCGCGTAGACGGGAATGAACATCGCCTGCCCATGGCCATTGACTTGGTAGCTGATGGGCTGGCCCGCGTTATTGACCGGCGCGAAGCTGATGGTGGCGTTGGCCAGCAGCGTTCCGGTCGAGTCCTGGAGGTTGCTGCCGGAAAGCTGCACATAACCCAGCGGCACCGTGGCCGAGGCCGTGGACGGCAGCGCCAGCGCCATGCCGAAAGCCAGCGCGAAAAACATGAGAATGCGATTGCGGTGCATGTCGATCTCCAAGGGTGCGAGGTGAGAGCTACCAGAGTGCCAGTCTCGGCTACTTCAAAAGCCAAGCAATGATCTTTGCCGCCGGCCCGGCATAATCGCCGACCCGGCTTTTGATGGTCGGCTTGGCGTCTACCTTCTTCTCTGCGGTGGCAGCCATCTTGTTTACGCTCGTGCCGATTCCAGCCGCTTGTTCCATCGTGTCTCCGGTGGCTTTTGCGATTCTCTTCACGTCAGGCGTAACGCTCCGCATGTCTTGCACCGCGCCCGTAACTTGCCCCAGGAGCGGTTGCGCGGCGGCGATGGTGCGTTTCCCCTCGCCCAGCGTTTCCGTCGCGGCGTGGAGCGTCCCTGTGGCCGCGTTGGCCGTTCCAGCGAGTGCGTCCGAAGTGTTTCCAAGCGAGCCGACCATCCCCTGCAAGGCAATCTGCGTGTTGTGCAAGTCTGTGGAGACAGCGCTGTTTTTCTTTGCCGCCGCCTCAACTTGCCCCAAGGTGCCGCGGAGCGTGTCTAGAGTGATGGCGGAGTGAGCCAGCAGCCCGCAATTCTTTGCGTTATCCACGGTAAGAATCTGGCCTTTGATTGGCGTACAGGGCCGGTTGATGTTGGCCATGGTGGCCGTCATGGCGTCGGCCGCTGTGCCGGCCTTTTTGGCGGCGTCGGCGAGCTGGAAGATGGCCAGGTAAGAAGCGAAGCCCACTGCTCCCACGGCCAGACCGGCCGTGAGAGCGAGCAGGATGCAAGCGGCTTGGAAAAAACGGTTCAAATTGTCGCCTCAAAAGGACGGCGGAGGCCTGTTTCCAGGCTTTCCGCCGGTGGTGGTGAACTTTAGTGGGGAGACTCCTAGTTGAGCCCATTTGTCTCCCCGGCGTGGCGCTTTATACGCCGCGCCAACTCTTCACGCGGCCCGGTGGTCAGCCCAGGCCAATGGTCCAGGACAGCCTAGAGCCGCGCAAACTTGCAAACTGATTACACGCATTCGCCAGAGTGTAAAGCGAAAGGCGAATGGCTTAATGCTTTGCGCGGGCCGGATTTCTACCGGGAATGTTCTACTGACAGGCTGAAGAGGTTGTTATCCCGTTCGCCCGGATTTCAACATCACCGCGCAAACTTTAGGCCGCCGGTGCAGCCGGAGCCGCGCCAGCCAGCGCGCTGGCCAGCGATGTGAGATTGGTCACGATGGCATTGGCCGCCTTGACGCTGGTCGGGTTCGTGACCTTGGCCGCGGCGAGCAGCGCGCTGGCATTGGTGGCAAGCGCAGTAGCCACCGAGGCCACGCTCGGAGTTGCGCCGAAGTCAGTGACCAGGCCACTCAGCGCGGTCACGCCGGTCTGAATGGCGCTGACAGCGGAAGTAACAGCTTTGGAGGCAGCCGGACCGCCTTCAACCCCGGCGATGACGCTGGCCGCGCCGCCGACGTACTCCACGATGGTATCGGTGACCTTTTCGATAGTGGGGGCTTCGGCGGACAGATGGCCGAGAAACTTTTCGGCCCAGGCCGCGAAGATGTGCTCTTCATTTTCAAGTTTGGTGATAAAGCTCATGGGGTGCGCCTCCTTCGGCGCTTGGTTACTTGGTTGAGCCATCGGGAAAGGTGGCGTTGGGGTTGTTGATGGTGGCGTTGGGGCCGCTGGAGTTGTTGGTGGCGCTGGAGTGTCCAGCGAAAGCCCCGAGCGCGCCAGAGACCAGGTTGCTGGCGATGGCCAAGACGGCGAGGACAATGTTTACCGGCGATGGAGCAAAAAGGCAGGCGAGTGCGAGAACCACCCCAAAAAATGCGAGTACGGTCGCCCAAAATGGTTCCGGCCACCTCACAACGTCACCCCCGAGTTCCAGAGGTTGAATTCAGCCTTGCGCCGCTCCTTCAGCGCCGCGAGTTCGACGCCACCGGCATGATCCCAGAGCTTGAGCTGCTCGGCCGCCGCGTCGTAGTGCCCGGCGTTCAGATCCCTCAGCAGCGTGGATTGGGCCAGCCTGCCCGCGCCGAGGTTGAAGACGAAATCGACCAGCGCATCGAACTGGCCCTGGGTGAGCGGAACCTTGACCAGGTGAATCACAGCCTCCTCCGCGTCATCCACATCGCAAGCCAGGATGATCCCGGCATAGTGCTCGTCGATGCCGGCGGGGAAGCCTCCTCCCGGTTGGCATTTGTGGCCGTAGCCAATAGTGGGAAGGCCCGCCGCGTCCCGGTATTCGTGAGACCGAAAGCCTTCCGAACTTTTCAACAGCGCTAATCCCGCTGGACTGAATTGCATGACGCCTCCGAATAGTGCAGTTGAGACACAGGGGACTCACCCCAGCGACGAAGACCTGTCGCCGGGGACCCCGACGCGGGCGGCTCCGGTGTAAGGAGCACCGGAGCCGAGGAGACAGGTTGCCGAGACCTGCCGCGCCGATCCCGCCAGCCCGTGAAACCGGCGGGAAGCTTTAAGAACAGAGATCCGGGATCAGTGGTCAGGGATCAGCCGTAAATGGATGGCCTGCGGGCTTTCATGTCCTGGAAGGCCGCGATGCTGGAGGCGGCGATCTGCGGAGCCGCGCGGCTGATGGCCCGGTTGATGGCCGCGGTGACGGCGGCCGGATCGGTGGCCCCGCGCGCATCGATGTGGTAGTGATGCTCGACATGAGAGCCGCCACCGGAACTCATGATCCGCGAGGTGTCGCGGGCGTTGTTGATGCGCGTGGTACTGCCCACCCTGAGCAGCTCCGGGCCACGCTCGCCGGTCAGGTAAAAGCCGCCCGGCTTCATCAGGCCGCCGGTCTCCATGCCACCAAAGAATGAACCGATGCCCTCGAAGAAGCCGTTGAAGAAACCGCCTGACTGCGAGGCGCTGTCAGCCACGCTGGCCGCTCCCGAGGCGCTGCCTATGCCGCCAATGCCGAAGGCCTTCATCAGCGAGCCTTCCGCATCTTGCAGGCCAGTTTTGGCGACGCCAGTGAAAACCGACTTCCCAGCGTTCTTCCAGTCGCCCTTGTGATACTGGCTCGTCATCATCTTCAGCAAGGAGTCATTGAGAGTGTTGAAAGTACTGTCAATCAATTCTTTAGACTGGGCGGCATAATCCGTGCCACGCCGTATCAGATCATTGATGGCCCCGGTTGGACCCTGCTCCATGGCCTGTTTTTGTAGAGCCGTATATTCTTTGAAGTACTCAAAGTCGGCCTTGTGCTTTTTCTTGAGGACGTCTGTATACTCATCGGTTCCCACGGCATAGAGGTCCGCCTGGTCCTTATAAGAATCGGTTTCGAGCTGATGCTCTTCGTCGAGGGCCTTCTTGAGATCCTTGATGCGCTGGCCATTCGACTCCTGGCCGGTTTCAACTCGAATCTGCGAAGCTTCAGAAAGCTCCTGATACTTTCCCTTGGCGTCTTCGCGCTTGAGGCTCAGGCTGTCAGCGGCATTTTCATGCGCTTTCTTCATAGCCTCGTCAAGCTTGCGCTGTTCTTCCTCGGCCTTATGAGCCACTTCGGCCATCGCGGCTGGTAGCCGGTTATAGTATTCCCGCATCGAGCGAAACATCTGCTGATGCAGCCCACCGAGCGTTTTTTCTATCTTGTTATAATTTTCCGATCCAACCTGGAGAGCCTCCTGCTTTTCCTTCCAGAAAGCGTATTCGTCGCCGACGCTTACCTCCTCAAGATCGCGCCTTTTATCAAGCTCATCCTCGAAGGCTTTCATCTGCGCTTGCGCAGCCGCTCTCTTCGCTTCCGGAGCTTCGCGAGCGGATTTCTTCGCTATCTCGGCCGCCTCGGCGCGCTGAGTAAGAGACGCCTCTTTTTGCGACTTCACATCACGATCTGCTAGCCCTTGTTGTCCCCATCCCAATTCGCCAATAGCGCCCTGAAGCTGCTGACGCTCAGCGATAAATTTGCTCTGATCACCCGCCGTCCCGGTTTTGGTGAATTCATCGTTCAGACTCACCCATTCATCAGCTTGATGATGATTGATCTGGTAGGAACTTGGATGCCCATTATATTGTGCAGTCAATTCCTTATAGCGGTTTCTCTTTTTGAGTTCCATATCGATCTGGTTGTAGTAATCCACCGTGATGGCCGTTTTCCTCTTCTCATGTTCCAGCATGGCGGCATGCGGATCCGGATTTGTATCGGCGTGGAAGCGCGTATCTTCATTATTTTGCTTTTGCTGGTAGGCGTTTAAACCAGCTTTTGCAGACTCAGTGCCAGCGTTTCCGAACAATTTTGAAAAGAACCCGGTATTGGCGGAATCGAGTAGTTCCCGCTCTTTATTGATCGCTTTCTCAAGCTGCTCTGTCAGGTTAAAAGCAGCCAGCTTTACCTCATCCAGGGCAGTCTTGAGAGCATCTCCCGGCTTGTGCTCCAGCTTGGCAATCTTTTCATCCAGCTTGTCATTCTCAATTTGCTGTTCAAGATTGGATTTAACGAGCGAGTCAGTAAAAGCGCGGGAGGCTTCAGCCTGTTTCTTTGCAGCCTCTTTCATTTTTTCGCCATATTCATAGACTTTTTTACCGGCCTCGAAGATGGCTGCGCCAATAGCGAAGAAAGCTACCGGAGCGAAGGCCTTAGACATCAAATCCGCCACACCGGGAAGCTTGGCTACAAAGGCCTGGACATGGCGCGGGAGATGGACGCCGATCTCTTCTCCCAACACCATAATCCCGCCACGCGCCTCCAGCATATCGGCTTTTATCTGCTTTGCCGTTGCCCGAGAGGCTTTGCGTGTTTCCTCAAATCCCGTGACAGCCTTGGCGCTGTTGGCATAAATGCCGATACCGACTTCACCCACCATACGTACGCCCATAAAGCCTCCTTTGGAACAATAGAAAAGCCGCCCAGAGGCGGCTTCCACGATTCGCAAACCTACACTATTCTTTACTTAATGTGTCCATTGAACATCTTCAACACTGTCAGTCCCTTTATCGATGTAAACCATTGTTCCCTCTGAATACACGAGCTGATCGGTATGCAAATCGGAATTCGTATGGTCAGGGTATCCACAGTGATAGGCCTTGATCGCTGCATCCCCAATCTTCAGTTCGCGTAGACACATAGACGTCTCATCGATCGCGGCTCTCTGTCGCGCAAGCTGCTCATCCTCCGCGGCTTTCTGACGCGCAAGCTGCTTATCCTCCTCTTCGCGCTTTATGGCATTCAAATTGTCGATTGCGCTCTTCCACCCAATTGCGCTCACCGGAATCGAATCAATCCCAGGCAGGGGATTCGCCCACCTTCGTGAAAACTCTTCAACCGACATTTGGATTGGCACAACCCAGAAGAAACCATCTATATCGAGTTGAATCCCGATCTCCAAGCACTCCCTGTGCCGGTCATTCTGGCATCGGGTATGACTGAGCTTATAACTCACAGGCTTAATCTGACTGCACCAATCTTTTATTTCACACGCTACGCCTAGTCCTGAAAACTTACTATTTGCGATCAAACACGAAGCAGAAGTAGACGAAGAACAAGGGAACAGATCGTTACCAAGCCCGGATGTATCATCCCCCAAGACAGCCACAGTATTTGCATCCACGAAGATTACCGCGACATAACCAGGGGCGGTTTGCGGTGTGACAAGATAGAGCACATCTCCCGTTTGAACAGATGAGTCACCCTTAGCGTACAGTTTCGGAATTGCCAGAAAAATGGAAATCAAGTAGACAAAAAAAAGGATATAGTTTCTCATAACCCCTCCACGGCCAACAGTATACGCCAAATTTACAGGGTTTACCTCAAATTCCGTCCCCACCTGTATTTTGGTTGAAGAATTTTGAGACGGTCTGCACGAAGATGTTCACGGCTGCAGACGCTCCTTCGTCGAAGGCTGGCCGAAGGTAGGGCTCTGGAACAGGGTTGTGTTCTGAGCCAAATTCGACATATTGGCCCCAATATCCGGGGTCCTGGTTGGGATCGGATGCTCCTGAGGTGCCATAAACTGGGCAGACCCAGGCGTTGGTGTACTCAGGGTAATCGGCGCTGAGCTTGCGCAGGACCACGCCGATGGAGTTGCGCAGCTCCCCTGGCTTGCGGCTGCCGAAGTTCTTGCTAACCAGGGGCGCTTTTTGCTGCGCCTTGGCCGCCAGAAAGGCGGCGGCGGCCTCGACCCCCTCCCTCATTGCTGTGCGGTTGAACTCAGCGGTGAAGCGGCTCATCGCCTTATCGAGTTCGTCGAGGCCAGTGACCTCAATGTCGATTTCATTGAGCATCTAATTCACCAGTTCTTCTGGCGGAGTGAAATCTTCCTCCGCTGCCCTGTTGATCCGCTCCATGACTGGTGCGACAAGTGAGTCCAGTTGCTTTACCTTGGACTCGAACTCTTCATACCAATGCTTGACCGCCAAAAACGCTTCTCTTTGCTCCGATAAGAGCTTCTCGATTTTCTCTTTGGCAGAGAGAATGTCTTCATAACACATCGGCGTCTTGTCCATCCGTTTCCTCCTCGATCGCCGTGGCTTGTTGCGGCTTACCGGCCAGTCCACGGAAGTAATTGCGCAGCTCATGCACTCGCTCCGCATCCGTGAGAGCAGGTGCCGAAGGGCGCGAAGTTTTCGGTTTTGGGCCCAAGCCGAAATCGCTTGGCCGCAACGCCTTTTTGGGCGAAGCCATGCTGAAATTAGCCGTGACGCTGGCGATGATGCCGGCCAGGAGTTCAGAATGCTCGCGCGCCCGCGCATGACGCTCATGAAGGGCCTGCAATTGGGCCAGCGTGATCCACCAGAAGTCAGCCTCTGAGAGGCTGAGATCATAGCGTGCAATCGCCCAGTGAAAGCGCCACCACGCATCGCCAGTCAGGCGCTCGGAGGGTTTGGAAGGGCCTCTTCTTCCGCCTGCTTGGATTCCGGCAACGTGCCGTAAAAGGACTTGTATGCCAGCTCGCCCAATGCGGCAGAAGTGCTCTCATTGAACCATCCCTGGACCGTTTCGATGGTCACTTCGGGATGATGCGCTTGCAGACCCGCGTAAAGCAGGCACATGAAATTATAGATCGTGGGAGGAACTGGCTGGATGGCCGGATTGATGCCAGTGCCCTCTTCAAAACCCGCGATGGCTTCAAAGCCGTAGCGAAGGCGGTAGGTTACGCCGTCGATGGTGAATTCCGTTTCCCGCGCCACTGAATCGAGTACGAGGATTTTCTTGTCAGACATTGTTTTCTCCAATGAAAAAGGCCGCTCGAAAGCGGCCTTTGGGTTAGAGCGTCATTATTTCTTCATTTGGAAGTGCTAGATTACCTGCCATCAGAATTGGATGGAGACGCCGAGCTTGACGGCTTTCGCCCGCGCGGTCTCAAGCTCCGCTTCCGCCTGTTTCACATCTGCCGCAAGGTCGCGAATCGCCTCCGGATTAAGCCAGGAATAGGATTCGATCTTGGCCGAGGAGAGTTCTTCTCCCGAGCGGAAACAGAGTTCGTCAGAGAGCTTTTTCATCTCCGCCGACACCCGCTTGACGCGCTCTTTGGCGACCTCAAGAGTCTTCCGGCTGCGCATATACGCGCCCAGGGCGGCATCTTCAATCTCCTGCACGTTCTTTTCGGTCATGCAATATCCCCTCCCAGGCAGTGTATCGCATGCATCGGGATGGCTCATGGGTTTCTCTCCCTCGAGGTTGGGTCTCCGTCCCGCGCCTTGGGCTGGTTGGCCGGGGGCGCGGGGCTGGAGGGTTGAGGTCCGGCAGGACCGTGCAAATTAAGCGCCTTCGACGTAGGTGATGGGACCGGTGATCTTGAGAGAGGCGGCGAAGGTGACCACCTTGTCAACTTCCACCTCGCCTACCGCCCAGTCGGTGACCAGGGCGTTGAAGGTGACGGTATCACCCGTCGTGACCTGACCTCCCACGAGATCGGGGGGCAGCGCCAGCTTGAACGGGAAGACCTGGCCATAGGTGGCAATCGATAAGGAGTTCAAGGCGGCGGAGAGGGCCACCTGGCCGGGATCGGCGGACTGCCACTCACCATCGATGGTGACCTCACCCGGATCAAGCAGCGTCTTGATGAAGACGCGCGTGGCGCTGGCCGTGTTGAGGGTGGTGACGTCTTCCGTGCCCCACTTCGGCTTTGGAGGCGATACCTTTTTGACTCCGTTGATGACGGTGTAGGTGGGCGTGGCGGTCTGGGTTCCGATGGAGAGGGTTGCCCCCATGCCGAGAAGCGATTGCGCGGTTTGAGTCATTGTTTTCAGCTCCTAAAAGCGGTTGATAGTTGAGGTTGGCGGGAGGCTTTACGGGTAGACGTAGATCATGAAATCAGTCGAAGTCCGGTAGCAGCGGGCATCCTGCTCGAAGAGATCGTTGGCGTTGACCACATGGATGTAGGCGACCCGCGTGCCGTCGGGAAGCGCCCCCGAAAAACTCTCCATCACGGCGCGGATGGCGGCTTGCACGGCCTTGGCCGCGGCGTAGGTGGCATTGAGCGTCCCTCCGGACCAGGAATCGACCTGGAGGCGAATGGGATAGATGCTCAGCTCGCCAGAGAGCAGGTCCTGCGGCGTCTCGCTGATGACCTGATAGCTGGCGCAGGGATAGGTGGGATCTTCCGGCAATACCACCGGGTAAAAGCGGACAGGGTTGCCAATGAGTGCCTGCACGGCCGCGTTGGCGCCGACCAGCGCCTGAATTCCTGCTTCGAGCATCAGCTCTCCCCGTCGATTTCCAGGCAGTTGAGTTTGACGACGCGATTGCGCTCAAGCACGTTGTCGATGACCTGGACAACGTAAATATGCGATCCGAAGAAAATGCGGTCGCCGGTATGAACCACATAGCCGGCCCCCGGCCAGCGGATGGTGACGCGCACCTGGTCCGCCGAGGTGAATTCGTCGCCCTGAAAGAGTTCCTGGCCGCTGAGGTTCTCGATCTTGGCGTGCGCGGTGAGATAGACCGGCCAAGTGGTGAGCTTCTGGCCAAAGCTGTCCACCGTGGCGCTGGCGCGGGCGAGCTGCACGGACTGGCGCAGCTCGCCGGGACTGATGGCCAGCGGGTTGTTCGAGGCGCGATAGAGATTGCGGAAGCCCATAGAATCCTTTGAATTACGTTCTCAGCGTCCCATCATCCTGGATGCGACCGCAAAGCGCTTCCCAGTCGCCTTGCGTCCGCGCTACGGTAATCAGCCGGCGAAGATAGCCGGTGTGGGGATCGACGCCCCCGTACTTCTCGCGGCTCTTCTCGAAAGCCCGCAAGACTCGATCTTTCGCGTCCATGACTCTCCCCTCAAGAAACCAGATTGCGGTACCCGCCATTGCGCAGCGAGTTGATGACGCGCGGCTCCAACTGATCGCAGACCGCGCCCTGCTCGAAGAAGAACTGCGCCTGAAAGAGAATGGCGAGGCAGAGCGAGTTGGGAACCTGGTTGCCCTGCCAGGCCGAGACGCTGGCGACGGCGGCGGTGGCCGCCGTGGCGAGGGTGGCTATGCCGTTGCTAACCGAAGCCACGTAGGTGGCCAGAGCCGCGCCCGCCGCGCCCGCGCCGGGAACATTGATCGCCGTGCCGGTGTCCCCGGCGATCTGGGGCGCGTCGTCCGGATTGAAGGTGAATCCCGGCGAAGAGAGCACGGCGGAGCCAGCCGTCATGGAGACGGTGAGAGGCCCACCGTAGCCGCAGCGATACTGCAGCGCGGTATTCGCCGGAACCATGCGTTGCGGAGCCCAGGGGCGCGCCCACGGCGGCGAAAGCGCGGCGGGCATGATTCCCCCGCCCGGCTCAAGCTGATAGCCGTAGAAGGGCGCTGCGAGGTTCGTGCCATAGCTCGGATCGCGGGTGAGAGACTGCACCGCGCCGCTGGTATCCACATACTTGAAGAAATCAACCGACTGAAATGGCGGCTTGGGAAGCAGAACCTGCGGATAGCCGTTGCGATCGTAACGGAGAGGCGCGCTGGGAAAGCTGTCGAGACGCGCGAGCCAGGTTTGCGTGATCAGAGCAATGCGGCAGTAATTCTCGACCGCCTCCCGCGCCGCCAGTAGCATCATGAGCAGCGTACTGTCGCGCGAGGTGTCGGTGGCCGGAATATCGAGCAAGCCCTTGAAGTCGGCCAGCGCAACCGGCTCGGCGGCGGGCGCCGTGATGAGGATCATCGATTCCATGGAGCTCCTTCGGAGCAGGGATCAGGGTTCAGGGATCAGGGTTCAGGACCTCTTTGAATGCTTCATGGATAACTTGACATCCGCCTTGGGAGGAGATACGAGCTGATCGGGATGCTGGTCGGCCACCGGCCAGGTGGCGCGGCCGTCGGCGAGCATGGCCGTGGCCGCCTCGGGCGCAATGTCCTGGATTTCGCCCTGCCGAGGGCCGTAATTGAGCTTGATAAGCATGGGTTTTGCTCCGCAAAACAGGGATCAGGTTTCAGGGATCAGGGATCAGGGGTGGGCTTTCGCTGACCCCTGACATCTGACCCCTGACCCCTCTTTCGTTACTGGCTTACGAGCTGGAATCGCGTGCCGTCGTACATGACTTGGACGATCTGGTTGAGGGAAATCTCAGCACCGGCCAGGGCCGTGGTTCCATTTTTGGTGATAGCGATGGCCGCGCCGCCGTTGACCGCCAGCGTGGAGGCTCCCGTATTGGCATGGCTCGCCTGGAAGTAGAACCTCGAACCGAGCGTCAGCGTGGGCTTGGGAGTCAGCGCGATCGCGTAGACATTGGCCGTGCCAGTGTCGAGGGCGAATGTCCACGAGGCCGCCTGGATCGCCGCAACAAGCTGCGTATCCATCTGGGCAATAGCCTGCTCAAGAACCTGTACCGCTTCCCCCCAGGGAGTGTTATGCGAATTGTCGCCCGGAAGAGCGAGATTGAGATTGGGTGTAACAACTTGCAGAGGCATTTGAACCACCTTCCGAGTCTGTGCTTCAAAAAATGCGCTCCGGACCTTAGCCGCACGGCCCGGAGCGTCCCATTAAAGCTGGCTAGACGATGACGGTGAGGGACTGATCGGAGGTATTGCGGCCTCCGGAGAGGATGGCAATGGCGCTGGCGTAGTTGGCGTTGGCCCCATTGGTGATCTGCAACTGGACATAGGGCGAGCCGGGCGGCAACTGCGCCGCCTCGATCTCGATGATGTAGAAGATGTCGGAGGTGGCCGGAGGAGCATAACCCGCGGCCGTCACAGCGAAACGGCCGCTGTTGAGCGTGCTATTCGGCAGGAGCACGTCGGCCGGAGGATTGACGGGCTGAATGATCCACTCGGTGCCGTCATAGATCACGGTCACGGTGGAGTTGGCGGCGATCTGCCCAATCGTCAGAGCGGTGACGCCGACGTTCTTGAGCGCCTTGGCCGATCCGCCGTTGATGGCCAGCGTGGCAGAAGTGCCGCTATTGGCGTTGACCGCCGTGAATACGACTTCCTGGCCACTGACCGGAGCGGTGATTCCACCCAGGGCGGCCACGGCATAAGCGGTAGCGCTGCCGGTATCGGTGACGTTGGAGCCGGAGGTCTCGCCCTTGTAGAGATCGAAGGCGATGGCCGCAGAGACAGCCATGGCCTCGTTGGTTCCGGCGTTGATCAAGATTGCAGTTTCCGCCGCGACCTTGGCGCCGAAAGAGATCACGATGCTGGCGTGGTCGTTGCCCATGAGATTGAACGGCTTTGCGGAGACGCCGCCGCTGATGGTCTGCGGATAGAGGATAGGGACAACGTGCCCCTCCTGCGCCGCGTAAAATCCTTGCTTGCTCATAAAACTTTCCTTTCCCGGCGATGCCGAGGAAAACTACGTAAACCTGAATTTCACAGGGTTCCCACCCATTCCGCGATGGAACCCGCGGAATGGATGGGGCACAGAAGTCCAGAGCAAAAGCGAAAATGCTTTAGCGCGTGGCCAGGGTGACGAAAGGCGAACGGGAAGCGGCCCCGGAATACGGAGTGAGGGGCTTCTTCCACCATGGCGCGCCGTCCAGGCGGAGCATGAAGCGGAAGGCCAGCTCGCCGGTGAGGAAGGCCACGTGAATCGAGGTATCAGCCCGGATGTCGGTCTTCTTGGGGAGCAGATACTGCGAAAGATCGACCAGGCTGAGATCGCCCTGCGTGCTGAGCGGAGAAGCCTGCTCGACAAAGATCACCGGACGGCCCAGGAGCAGGCCATACGGCGAGTTGTTGCCATACATGCCCGGAGGCGTATAGAGCAGCGCGGCGGTGGTGGCCGCGGTACCGGCGATGAGCAGGGGAAGGAGCTGCGGCTCGACCGACTGCTCAGCGAGCCAGACGGCATTCTTGAAGCTCGGAGCCCACAGTCGCGACTTCATATTGAGGATGTTCGTGGCCGAGACGGTGCCGGTGGCCTGGCCAGAGTCCTTGGCCTGCACAATCGTGGCCGTGGAGGTCTGGAAGCCGAGAGGAACGCCCGCGCCGGATCCCGAAACGATCGCCTTGTCGATTTGGAAGCCGAACTCATCGGGGAAGGCCATGCGGATGTAAGCCTCGAGAGCGGGCCCGTCTTCCAACTGCTCCTCGGTGACATACGAAAGGCCGATGAGCTTGTTGGCGACGAACTGGATCTCGCGGAACTTGGGCTTGGTCCCCACATAGGACGCGCCTTCCGCCTCCCAGTAGGAGAGAATGCCGCCCCAACGCTGACCATCCGCGCGGCTGTCTTCATCGACCGCGTTCATGACCAGGCGCGAAGAGGCCATGGGAAGTTGCCGGCAACGAGTGGCGATCTCGCCCACGTCATAGGTCCGCTGGAGAATGCCGTCGGCGTATTCCGGAGCGACCAGGAAGCCGCCTTCGGCCGGGACGGTCTCATTGGCTCCGAGAGCCGCGAAGAGCCGGGGATCGGCGCTGGAAGTGCGTCCCTGCTGGATGAGCTTGGTCCCGGTGGCGATGGCGGAGAGCTGCTCGCCAAAGCTCGACCAGGGCTTCTTCGCGCCTTCCGGCTTGGAGACTTCGATGGTGGAAGCGCTGGTACGCTGCATTTCGGCCAGCTGCTCAGCGCGGACAATGTCGGCCTTGAGGGTGTTGGCGGTGGCCATGTGAGCGTCAAACTGGGTGCGCTGCTCGGCACTCATCTGCTCGCCGTCAGGGACTGCGGCATTGATGGCGGTGGCGGCGTCAACGGCAGCGGCCAGCGCCTTCTGGAGATCACGAAGCTTCATAGAATCCTTTCCAGGGTCGCGGAATGCGCCCAGGTTGTAACAGGTTGTAACAGCGATGAGCCGCAACGCCGCGAAGCCGCCATCGGGCGGTTGGCAAACGTCAGGACTGGACGGCTTCGGCCGCCAGAAAGTGTTGGAAAGTCTAAATTCTCGCCAAACTCAGCGAACGGGCGCGGGCCTGGGCTTCCGCCTGAGCCTTGCTCAGATCGCCAGTCTCTTTTTTGGCGGAGGCCATGCCGCAGCCTTCGCAGTTTTCGGCTTCGGCGTCGCAAGCCTCGTGGGAGCAGTTGGCGCAGTCGCCGGCCTGGCAGGCCTCGCAATCGCAGGTGCAGCCGGTATCCGGATTGGCGGCGGCTTCATCGTCCTGGTCAACAACCGGCTCTTCGGGGCTGTTTTGCGCCGAAGGGATGTGATCGTTTTGGATGGACTGGATTGCGGGCGAAGCGGTGGCGGAAGCGCCCACGCCCTGCTTGACTCCAAACTTACCCAGGACTTCATCCAGAGTGGCGACGCGATCGGCGAGGCCCTGCTTGACGGCATCCTGCGCGGTGAGGACGCGGCCCTGGCCAAAGCCATTGACCACAGACTTGACGGCGACGCCGCGGCCACGCCCTACAGCCTTGGTGAAGAGGGAGTAGAAATCGTCAACCATGCCCTGCATTCCGGCGCGCGCCTCATCATCGAGGGGCTGGTAGCTGTTGCCCTCGGTCTTGTACTTGCCGGCGGAGATGAAGGTGAACTTGACGCCGAGATTTTCGAGAGCCGTGGAGTCGTCTTCGTGAAGCTGATAGACGCCGACGGAGCCGGTGAGCGAGCTGGGGCTGGCGACGACCTCCGAGGCCTGCGAGGCCAGCCAGTAGGCGGCAGAAGCGCAGAGGCAATTGGATACGGCGGTGATCTTCTTCTTCTTGCGGCCGTTGAAGATCTCCGTCGCCAGCTCATCAACGCCGGAAACCGAGCCGCCGGGAGAATCCACATCAATCACAATGGCCTTTACGTTGGGATCGGCGAGAGCCTGGCGCAGCTGCTGCGTGAATTGCTGCACCGATGTGCCGGAGGGCCCGGAAACGTCGCCCGAGACGCGCTGATTGATGATGCCGTAGAGCGGGAGCACGGCCACCGACCCGGGTTTGTCGGCCGAGAGCGACTGCATGCGCGCCGCGGCCATCTCATTCTGCGCGCGGATGGCGGCGAGCACCTCCGGCGAGGCCGTGCCTCCGGAAACCTTGAGATTCAGGAAAGCCACGATGGCTTCGAGCTTTTCCGGCTGGATGGCCCAGATGGAGCCGTAGACGGCGCGGACGATGGCGGAATAACGCATCAGAGGACTCCTTCGACGGCCAGAGCCGCCAGTTTTGCGGGTTCGGTAACCGCGACATGCTCGAGGTAAGCGGTGGCGGCGGCCGCGCCTTCCTCATTCAGACGGCTGGCAAGCTCGGAGCAGCGAATATCGCAGGCCTGCTTGGCCTTGATCGAATTCAGCGCGTTGAAGTGGAAGACTCCGCAGATGAAACGGCAGTGCTCGGCATAGAAAGCGGCGAACTCGGAGAATGCCGCCTCGCGCTCGATCAGCTTGTGCACCGCGCTGACCTCGCGGCGGACACAACGCGCGGCCGAATCGTGCGCGAAGAGCTGAAGCTGGGAGCGCATGGCGTTCCGCTCGGGCTCCGGATCGGCGTTCTCGGGATCGTCCTGATCGTCCTGCTCCTCGGTTTCCTGATCGGGGTTCGGATCGGGGCTGTCTGGGACGGCGGAGACGGGAGCCAGCGCCGGATCGAGATTGCGCCAGTTCAGAGGAACGAAATACTGCTTGCCGATGCCTCCGGCGATGGGGTTCATGTCTTCCAGTTCGCGCACATCGTCATCCGAGAGCCAGCCGTGCTCGACGCCCACCGCGTAGCCCGCCATGCGCGTCGCGGTGTCGCCGCGGAGCAGGGAGGCCAGAGCGAACTTGGAATAGCAGGGATCGTCATCGCTGAAGAGATCGCGGCGCTGCGCCTGCTCCCACATGACGGCCATGGGCAGCACCGACTGCTGGGCGTGCATCAGGTTGAACTGCTCAACGCTGGCGTAAGTGGCGGCTTTGCCGGTGTCCACACCGATGAGGTGAGGCAAGATGTTGTGCATGGTGCAGATCTCGACAGCGGAGGCCTTGGAAGCGTCGAGGAGCTGCATGTCGATGGGCTTGATGCCCAGGCTCTTGATGTCCACTCCAGGCGGCAGCAGCTTGGCGCGGTGACGCTTTTCGCCGGTATTGCCCGCCTCAAAGGCCTTCAGATAGGCGTCTTCATCCTGCTTGGTGGCGAAGTTGGTTCCGGTAATGATGACGCCGGCGGAAGCATCGTTTTTGAGGTACTTGCCGCGGTAATCCTGCTGCGCCAGCGCGACGCCGTAAACGTCCATGCCCATGGAGATGCGGGACTGGCCCACCTGGCGCTCGTCGGAAAAATCGCGGACGTGGTGAACCTCATCCTGCAGCAGCGTGCGCGTGGTGCCGGTGAGCGGATCACTGTACTGGTAGCGCAGCGCGCCATCGGAAAGCACCTCAACGCGCACGCGATCCGGGTGCATGGGGATGAGCTCGCCGATCTCGCCCCGGCTGCTGGTCAGGATTTCAGAGTAGGCGTTGCCGCGCAGCTCGATGTGACCCTGCATCATCTGGTAGTACTCGAAGCCCGTCTGCATGGAATTGGGCCGCGTGTGCAGGAGCTTGAAATTGGGGTGGTTCCTGACGACTTTCTTTCCCCCACCGGGAAGATCGACGTAGATGAGGCAAGGGAGCACGCCGAGGGCGCGGCCCTTGGCGCTCACACAGGCAATGACCGTCGAGAGGCGCTTGACCGTGTCCGGCGTGATGCGCATCCCGGCAACTGACGGCGAGCCGACGGCAGAATACCAGTAGTCATCCCAAGGGGCGGGCGCGCCGCCTATTCCGCCCACATCGGCGCGCAAGCCCTGGAAACCGCTGACCATGGAGCTGACAAGACTCACTGACGCCTCCGGGAAGAAACTGCGCTACCGCGTTCGTAGAAGGTGGCTCCGGCGGTGAGAATCAGGCCGCCGACGATGAACCCCAGAGGAGGCCAGGCCATCCAGCAGCCAGAGGCAAGGAGGGCCAAGCCGACGCAAAAGGCCGTTCCGGTGATCACGCTCACCCATACGACCGGCTTCTTGGGGTGCGCTTCAAATGCAGGTGGCGGCATGAGTCCTCACAAATACCCGATGTGCACCGGCGTGTAGCGGCGCTTGATTTCGCCCGCCATGGCCGGGTTGAGGCCGGTGATGAGCGCGGTGGCCGGATCGATCTTGTCTTTGCCGTTTTCCAGCTTGCGCGGAAAGACGTTGTCGTTGGCGTCGATACGCGCGACGACGCAGGAGATGGCCCAGGTGAGAACCGGATCGCCATTGTGATGGAGCCGGCCGGCGCGCATGGCGGCGTCCAGCTCCTTCATGGCTGGCGAAAGAAACTGCACCGTTTGCGGAACCGATTGCACGATGTCGTCACCGAGCTGCTCGGCGAGCTGCTGCTGCATCTGCAGCGCTGACCAGGGATCGAAAGCGATGCGCTGAAAGTCATAGTCGGACAGCTCGTTTTCGATATCCTTCTGGATGACCGAAAGCTGAATCTCAGGGCCCGGCACCGCGTGCAGATGATTATCGAGATACCAGCGCTCATAATGCGAGTGATCGCCGTCCATGATGGTGTCCATGGGCGCGTAGTGATGGCCGAAAACGTAGTAGTGACGGACCAGGATGCCGTCCACGTTCTTCTTCATCCGCTGGAATATCTTGATGCGCGAGGCGAGATCGATCTGCGCGGCCAGGTCGTTGCCCATCCAGCAGGCCTCGCCCTTGAACTCATCCAGCGAGAGACTGCCGTCCTTGCATTGATTCCAGGCCTCCATGTTGAAGTAGCCGTTGAGGGCGTTGCCCCACAGGTCGAGATGCTTGGTCTTGTAGATGAACTGCTTGTGCGGCGACTGCATGGCGTCGCGGAGCTGCTTGGCGAGATACTCGGGAAAAACCGAGACTCCGAAGTTCGGGTTGGCCTTGCGCTGCGCGTCGGTGGACTTCCAGTCGTCGCCCTCATCGGCGGAGTACATGATGCAGAAGAACGAATCGTTTTCGACCAGGCCGTCGAGGAGCTTCTCGCAGTCCTTCTCGGTCAGGTAGCAGGGGCCGGCGGTATCCGTTCCCGCAGTCGTGATGTCGATGGTCAGGCCCTGGCGGCGGGCTCCCATGCCGGTGACCATCGTGTCATGCAAGTTGCTGCTTGGATGCTCGTGGTATTCGTCGACAATGGCGCAGCTCGGAGACGCGCCGTCCCCCGGATCGCCGATCAGCGGCTCAAATTTGCCATCATCGCGCCTGGCGACGATGGACTCGACGTTGACCTCCAGGTCAAAGTGCTCTTTGAAGCGCGGGGCCTTCTTGGCCATGCGGCGCGCCGTGCGAAAGACCTCCATCGCCTGTTTTTTGTTGGTGGCTCCCGAAAAGACCTCGGGGCCCGACTCGTGATCGGCCACCAGCATGTAGAGGCCGACGCCGGCCGCCCAGGTGGTCTTCGCATTCTTGCGGGCCACCTTGATGTAGGCCTCGGCGAAGCGCCGGAAGCCGGTCTCTTTCGAGATCCAGCCGAAGATGCTGCAGGTGATGAAGACCTGCCATGGTTCGAGCTTGATGAGTCCGCTCTGACCGACACCGGCTCGGGCCCACTCGCCTTTGACGTGAGGCAACAGCTCGATGAAGCGGCAGACCCTGCCGGCGCGCGCAGCGTCGAAGCGGTAAGGGTAATCCTCCCTGGCCGACTTCTCCAGGTCTCCCAGATGGCGCTGGCAGGCTTTCAGCACCCATTTGCAGGCGAGAAGCTTTTCGGAAACCACATCGCGCGCATAGCGATGGCAGACGGTGGCAAAATGCCGATCAGCCTGCGCCAGAGTTGACTTAGCCGAACGCTTCCCACTCGCCATCGGTCCCTCTCACGCCTTTGCCCACGCTCGGGAGCCGCTGATCGAGCTCAAGCCGGGAAGTGAGCGCGAGGAGGTTGTTTTTCTCCGAGGTTTTCATGGTTTCCCCGGAAATGCGGAACTTGTCCATGGCGACGACGAACTGTTCGAGAAGCGCGCGCCGCATCGGCGTCCGAATGGTGACTTGCGGGCCAAACTCGGCCCAGATCGCCTTCCACCTGGCGAACTTCATGGCGCCCATCGATTCCGGCGCGACGTTCCAGCGCTCCGGTGGAGGCCCTACCGGCTCGGGCTTGGCTCCGTTTCGCGAGGCTTCGATGCGCTCGCGATAGCGCTGGGGGTTCTTCTTGGTCGAGCCGCGAGCTTCGAGTACGCTGATTGGAGTCCGAGGTCGCGACATGGTGGCCATCCTGCAAAGCCGGTCCGCGCGGCGTCATTCTTGCCGAGAAAGCGCCTCCTGCGGGGTTATCTGCTGAATTTGAGGGCCCCTCATAGAAGAAGCGACCAGAATGCCGTTTTAGGCTGATTTTGGGAGTTTTTCGTATTTTGTGGAAGTAAAAGTTTCCTTGTAAGCGCGGTCTCGCGGGGGACTGCCCTGAAGATTTTACCCCGCCCCGGTCGATGGAACTCCCTCACGCATCCCTGCGGGAACGGCCTTCTGTCCCCTGACATCATTGCCGAAACCGCCTTCCTCGCTCGCCGTCTTGCGCGAGTGGCAGGTACCGCAGAGCGACTGCCAATTCTTCGGGTCCCAGAATAGAGCCATGTTGCCCTTATGCGGAATGATGTGATCCGTGCAGTCGGCTGGCTCCGGAAAGCGCTGATGCACCTTGTACGGATCGGCGCACCATGGATGCTTCAGGAGCCATCCAGAACTGGTCTTGCGCCATCGCGGCCCATACCCACGCGCCGCAGCGCTTGGCCGCGCCTTTGACAACATCTTCGCAGGAGCCTTCGGCCGGCAGCGATCACAATACCCGCTTACGACCAGTGCCGAGCATCCCGGCATGGCGCACGGACGTTTGATGCGTGACGCCATTCTCACCCCGCCGCATCCATCCGTCGCAGACGCTCGTAATACTCTTCCGGATCGGGAGGTGCACCGCGTCCAATGGCGCGCCGGTATGTACCGCCAGTGCGGATGTTGTAGTCTTCCCACATCACATCATGCTCGCCGACGAACTGCCTGAACGGCGCCGTGATCGCCCTCAGCGCATCGAGCGCCTTCCAGATCGCGGTCAGAAATACCGACAGCGCAATGATCACCGTTATGAGAAATGGCCATTGCACGGCCGCCCAGGTAAGAGGCATCTGCGATCATCCTTATCGTGCAGGTTTGGGATAGACGCGCACTGCTTTGTCGCCGTAGACAGCGACGCCCGTTCCGTCATCGATCCTCGATGCAGGATGCGGCCATTGCCTGACTTTTTGGATTGCTCGCTCGACCGCATCGTCCGGAACTGGAATGTGACCATTAGGACCTGGTGGGCGATTTAGTTTCTTTTCTTCCGGCATGCCCAATGTTCGCGAGCGTCCATCGAGCCCAGCATTCAGCTCGCAGACACGCATGGTGATCGAACAGGCTGTGGGTTTGGAAAGAATTTCGGTGTCGCTGCGCTTGTCGGCGATGATCTGGTAGCCGAGGAGATTTCCCTGAACGTCGTACACCTTCCACCACCGGTTCTTCGCCAGCTTTTCAGCCGCTTCGGTTTCTGTGGTGTTTCGCACGACACGCCAGCCGAGTGTGGTCTCTGCGGCATAGAGATGTAACGCAGCACCGCGAGCGCGGCGCTGTGAAGCCGTCGGTTTTCCCATATTTGAGGAGGGCCTTCAGACAAACTTCGAGTTACCTTTACAACTGCGCTGTGACGTAGCGCCGATGCTCTTGGCAATCTCGGGAGCGGGTTGTTTTCCGCTCCGAAATCACTCTAGCAAAGTTCAGTCCGCAGCGGCGCACATAACTCTTGATTCATCGTCTGATTCCTCGCTTAAATCCTTTAATAACAGCGTTTTAATTTCTGTAACTTTTTTTTCGAGCTCTGGATAACTCCCCATTCGGTGTTTGATCGAAGAGATCGCATTATGCGCGGTAGAGTTGTGCAACTTAAAGTTTCTGCCTATTTCGGAAATGCTTTCTCCCGAAAACTTCCTCGAGAGAGAAATTGCAATCTGGCGGGGAATCATGTATTTCTCAGAGCGCGATCGACTCAGCATCTCTTCGCGCGAAATCCCAAAATATACCGAAATGGTTTTCTGGATTCGCAGGATCGAAACCGGCTTGTGCTTCAGAAACTCGGGCCCCATCACCGCGCCCGGAGCCATCCGCACCACTTCGCCGTCGATGACCCGCCGCACCGGCCGGTTGATCGCCGCCTTGAGCTTCTTCGCCGCCCTCTTCGACAGCGGCTTCGGCTGCGGATTCTCGTCAGGATCGGCAAACTGCGCAATCATCTCCGGCTCCATCCCATGCCGCTTCGCCACCTCCGCGATCGAGGCATAGCGCAATTCGCACCGGAACCGATCTCGCTCCGTCGTCGTGTAATTCGGCGGCAGAAAGCGCATTTCGTGCGCCCGGTGATAAACCGGCTGTGCTGGCAAGATCGGCTGGCAGGGATCATCCTCATCCGCTCCCGCAAAGTTAAAGCCATCCCGGAAGCCCGCGCCGGTCACGTAGCAGCAGGCCTCGCCGTCCGCGCAGCGCAGGCACAGCGGCTCATCTTCCACCACGATCTGCGCCTGGCAGTGATGACCCTTCCGCCGGCACTCCACGCACTCCACCCCAATCAGCTTCCCCATCGCACTCACTGGTAACTCCCCACGGACGCCTGGGCCCGTACCTGCTGCTCCCGTAAAACCACCGCATCCCACGGCCAGCTCTCGGATTCTCGCCAGTAGCCCTCCGCGAAGAACCGCCGCGCGCCCCATTTGCAGCGCAGCTTTTCGCCCTGCAGGATGTAACTGCTCCACGCCGCGATCATCGCCAGCGCCGTCTTCGGCGGCGGCTCGCCCTTGTCCGCCTCCTGCTGGATCACCGCCGCCATCACTGGCCGGAGCCTCCGCGCGGTGAAGCCGCAACCCCTCATCACCTGGTCAACGGCTACCGTGATGCGGTCATCCGACCTTGCTGCGCCCAGCGTTCGAAGTAAATGCCTAAATCCGTCGCTTTTATCCTCGTCGGCTCTGTCCCGATTGCAGCCCTGAGGACTGCATGGCAATGCATCAGGCTTTTCCGACCCATCCGCAACCCCGTTCCCCGCCAGGATTTCGGCGCCCTCTTTTTCCGTGCCATCATCAGCCGTCTCCTCTTCGCCACATTCCCCCTCGGTCACGAGGGGGTTAGGGGGTGTTTGCTTTTGCACTTGTTGCTTTTGTTGCTTTAGTTCCCTGTTATCTATTGCGATACCGTCAATGTCACCCTTATGACACCCTTCTGTCACCCTTTTGTCACCCTTTTGCCCAAAAAGAGAGGACTCGGAAAGGGTGACACCATGACACCCTTCTGGCAGCTCATCCAGCTCGCAAAAGTAGTAGAAAGTAACCGCCCCGCGCCCCTGATTCTTGGGCCGGACGCGCTGAATAACGCCCTTGCGCTCCAGGCTCTCCAGCAGCCGTTGGCAGGTGCGCACCGAGACCATCGCCACCTGGGCAATCGTCTCCAAAGCCGGAAATGTGCGGGAGCCCGCCTTGCGCTCCTGGTGCGAGTCGGCCAGCGAGACGCCCACCATCTTTTCCGTACGGGTAATGGCTTCCCCGTTGGGGCATCTCTCCAGCCCGAGTATGTATGCCGTTGCGCGTGCGCTCACAGGACTCTCCCATGCCCTGCGTCTTGACTCCCGCGCGGGCTAAATTCGATCGTTTGTCGCTTGGATTTACAGAGCTTTTTCCAGCCAGTAATACCAGATCAGTCCATCCGGCGTGTGACTCGTGCTAAGAAACTTCCCTGTGTTCTTGGCCTTCTTCTTCAGCGAGGTGCGGACATTCTTCGCGTGCCCTTGCTGCGCGTAAGTGGCGCTCAGCGCGCTCCCCTCGGGCAGCTTGCAGATGCGCGTCCAGAGCGCCTCGTATTTATCCCGTCTGGCCATGGGAGGGTTGGGAACGTCCGCCATCTTCACCACCGCCAGCGTAGGGAGCTGCAACATCGCTTTGCTTCCGGGTGCGCAGGTCGCCGTCTTTTCCGCTTCTACTTTCGTCATCGTGCTCTTTCCCGCGCGGGTTATCGTCCGCGCCCACTTCCCCGCTGCGCCGCCAGGTTGGCGCGCCGCGTTTTGTCCTTGCGATAGCGCCGTGCGTCGGCGGCCATCTTGGGATCGTCAAACTGCCAGCATTCCGTGTGCTCGATGATGAGCAGCTCCAGCAGTTCCATCAGCCTCTCCGGCGTCCTGTCTGAACTTTTGCGTATTTCCTCGTACTCGCCGCAGCCGTGGCATTCGAAGGCATTCCACTTCTCATGCCAGATTAGGCCGCCATCCTCCGGCCGCTCCCGCCGGCTCACACCCCCACCGCGCCGGGAGCGTATTTGTACTCGCGTCCATCCAGCAGCGCCCCAGCGGCTTTCTTGCCCACGCGCGCCATTGCGCCGTCTCCAGAGACGGCGCCTCCGATTGAAAGATCGAAATTGGTTGGTGCCCACTCACCCCATTGCTTGAAGAAGAAGGGCACGCCAGCCGCCGCGCATTGATCCCGCAGCCCACGCGCCCAGTTCTCATGCATCGGACGCGCCCCAGGCCCGCTCTCGCCTCCGCAGATCACCCAGTCCAGTTTTCTATCACTGCGTCCAGCGAGAGGGCGAAGAACGCCATGGTCGCCGGTCAAAGCATTTACCTCAAACTCATTTCGATGCTGCAAGACCGTCAAATCCACGAGCCCCAGCATCGGTTCGCAGCTTACAAACCGCACCGCCGCCGGTGTCTGAAGCAGAAGTGGAATGCGCTCATCCGCAGCATCCTGATTCTCAATACTCACGCCCAGCCAGACATTAGGGAGCGGCCAGCGAGAAAAGACGCTAATCAGGTTACCGTGCCCATCCAGGATGTGTGATCGATCAGCGTATTTTTCAAGAGGGATGGATTTCTCCATTTCGTAAGGACCGGCAGACTTACAGCATCTTTGCCAAGCAGCCCCACTCAGATACTCCAACATCCTCTCAGGCCGCTTGGTGAGTACCTGGAAGATGTGCTGCGGGCAGAGCGCCATCACCGCGAAGATACGATCAATCCATTCGTCCGGGACATTGGGGTGAAATAGGTCGCTCATGGAGTTCACGAAGATGCGCCTGCTTTGCGTAGCATCGCATCCGACTTCCTTCCCGGTCGCGGCGTCGTAAATGGGGCGTCCTGGCTTCCACTTGAGCGGATCAAGCAAATGCTTCTTACTCAACTCAACGCTTCCATTCCAGTGCCCATTACGGATTACATTGTGATATGGCAGACCTGGTCCGCTGAATCGCGCCGCCATACCCTCCGCGTAGCAGTGATCGCACCCCGCGCTCACCTTCGAGCAGCCCCGCAATGGATTCCAGGTGCTGTCCGTCCACTCGATCCCCGTCGTCGCCCCCATAGCTTCCAGCCTTTCCAAGTTGCAGTCATCCGCTGCAAGTTGCAGTCATCCGCTGCTATTCGTGCAGCTCGCCCAGCTCCAGCCTCGCCGCCTTGCGTTTCTCTCTCCGCGCCGCTTCCAAGTCATCCGCCAGGAGAGAAACCCGCGCCTCGACCAGCTCGCGGGCATCCAGCGCGGCCAGCTGCGGATCGGCCGCCAGCGCCGCATCGTCCCGGCGCACAATCACCACCGCCAGCGCGCCACTCTTCTCCCGCAGCCACTCGGCATAGGCCACGATCGTGCCCGTCTTCGTCCAATCAGGCTCTTGTCTCGGCATGACTCCCCATGTAACACAGCGTTGCAAAGTTAATAAGTGCGGCGGGCAGGGACACTAACGCTGGTATGATCCAGGACGGTATCCCCGCCGCACTCTTTCGCGCCAGGCCGTGATTCCGGCGCGAAACTTGTCAGGCGATGATCGTCGCCTCGGGAAGTTCCTTCTTGAGGTAATGCGCGATGCTCGCGATCGTCTCCACGCGCCACTTGGCATCGATCTCGAAGAGCGCGATCTGCGGCAGGCCGTCCTTCACCGCACGCATCCGGAGCAGAAACTTAGATTCGACCGGTGCGGCATCCCGGAAGGTGCGCCACGGAATCAGAGGAATACCCTCAGCCGGGAGTTCTACCTGGGTGCGGGTCACCGCTCCCTCCTTGACGGTGATCGCTTGGCTGATGCCATCATCCGCCACGCTGACCGACGATTCATGGCTGATCGTCGAGGCCACGCGCAGTACCTTTTCAGCCTGGTCATTGAAGTAAAAGGAAGCTCGGAAGGCGATCAGAAACTCTTCGACAGAATAGAAATGATCGAACTTGAAGGGCGTTTCATCCTCATGCAACGCCCCGGCCCAAATATGACGGCCCCCAAAATCATCCGCTTCGAGTGAAAGAAGCACGACTTTCCTGGTGTGGAGAATCTGCAGCGCGACACGCTCCGGCCGTCCATCCAGTTTTGCTTTGAAGGCCGCGACCAGGCCGCTCAGCGATGCGACCGTCAGCGGAGGCTTCGTCCACTTCGGCGCCAGCTCGCGGATCGGCTCGCCTAGCGTCCCGTCCCCCCTGACAGCATAGGGCTGCCCGTCTACTTCCTTGACCACTGGCCGCTCAGCCTTGAGACGGTCGAAGAGATACGACAAAAACTCTTTCATCGGAAATCCTTTCAGAGTTGGAAAATTGGATTTGCGCGGACAGCGCTGGGTTACCCCTGCCCAGCGCTGAGGAGACAGGTCATGGAACCCGCCGCGCACTTCCCGCGAGGAGGGTGTCGCGGGAATCTAGGAGCCAGCCTTGAAGGAGAGCGGTTTGGGCGCTTCCTTCGGGGCCGGCGGATTGAAAAGGTTGATTTGGCGCGGATCGCGGTCGAGAGCGTAGTAATTGCCATCCTCGTCACGTCCCATGAAGATCCTCGAAGTCGAGGGGATTATTGAGGCCAACTGCGCCTTGCAGGTGAACTGCGTATCGATCTGCGTCCTGTCTTCCTTCGGATGCAGAGTCAGAGTCAAAGTGATTTGCCGCTTGGCCGTGGCCGGCGTGTTGGGGTCGGCGATGTTACTCATCACTTCGGCAAGTTTCAGCCCGAAGGCCTCGACCATCGCTCCCTCGGAAATCGAGCTTATGTCGATCAATTGCGGTTCATTCAACGGATTCGTCATTACTGCAACCCTCCGGCCCGATACCATTCCGCCCAGGCCACGCCAAAGTTATAGAGCAGATCACCAAGCGCCAACGCGAAGAAGACGAGGAGCGGCACCCAGGCAAGATCGCGCAGACGCTCCCAGTTGATCCCTGCTCTCTGATCTCTGATCTCTGCATTACTCATGCCGCACACCCTTTCTTTTTGCGGCTCCGGCCGCGTCCACAGATCAGCTTGTTGATGTCCGCCGAGGATTTGCGCGGTGGCCGGGCTGCCCGCGCCTCCTTGCCAGCCTCGACCCAGCGCTTGACGCATCCCGGCGCATTGCACACGGTGCGCCTGGTCCCATTCACCCAGGAGCAGACATCCCCCTCGCAGTACGGTGGCACCGAGCAGGGGTTATCTTCCGTGCAGCCGCAGTAGCGGCATTTCCCCGGAGTTATCTCGCTCACGTGTCACCACCCTCCGGGTCGTCATCCTCGGAAATCGGCTTCATCCCTGCGGCCTTCGAGTTCGCCCAGCGCTTTTTCACCGCGCCAGCGATCCGCTTGCGCGTCTCGGGGCTCAGCTTGCCCGTCTTCTTCGCCGGGGCTTTCTTGGCTGGCTTGGCCGAGGCCTTCTTTGCCGGCTTGGCCGCAGCTTTCTTCGCAGGCTTGGCCGGTGCTTTCTTCGCAGGCTTCGCCCAGGCCGAAGAGCCGTCATAGCCGAGGCGCTTGATCTCCGCGAGGAATTCCTTGCGGCCTTCGTTAGGCCCGTTCCATTCGCCAGCAGTGAGGAAATGTCGGCTGAGCGAAGCAACAGCAATTCCCTGTGCGAATTCCACGCTCTCCAGCTTGGCTTCGCGGAGCGTCTTCAGGAGACCAGGCATGAGAGCCGTAAAGGGCTTGCGCGCCTCTTCCCAATCCGGCAGAGCTGCCAGGACGATGAAACGCAGGGCGGCTTCCGGAATCCCGGTTATCCCCTCGATGGCCTTTGCGGCCACCGCCAGGCGCAGCTTGCTTTCTTCAATAGCCTCAGACTTGCGCTTCTCCTGCGCCGCCTTCTCAGCCGCCTCATCGCGCTTGGCGTGGCCCGCGCCTGCGCTCTTCTGCTCTTCGTAGGCTTTGGGGTGAACCTTGCAGCCCACCGCGATGCAAACCGGCAGCGCCTCGCCCGGCTTGCGCAGCTTCTCACCGCTGCCCGTGTACCCCCGACTCCCGTCGTCGCTCCAGTCCACCGTGATACCGGTGCGGACGTTGGGGCAACTGCCCTTCTTGGCTTCGACCCATTGCCCCTGGCGGAGCACCTTGGCCGGGTTGGCTGTCCCGGTCATGTAGCCTGGGTTTTGCACGTCATTGAAGCAGGTCGCGGGCTTCACGCTGGAGCTCTTCCAGCTCAGCGTCGCAATTCTCGGCGTTCCATCTCCCGCGCGGCTGGCTTCGATCCGGCGCAGTACATACTCCTCGCGCTTGGCTTCGAAACAGCACCCATCGGCACAGGTCGCCTCTTCGATGGCCAGGTCGGAAAAGAGCGCCGTGTTGGCCTTGGTGTTCGACGGGCAGGCATTGCATGCAGCAGCCTCCGGAATCAGCGTGTCATCGTCCAAAGACCAGGGCGCGCGGCTCAGCTTCCGGCCCGATTCCTGCTCGATGTGCTCCTTGAGGCGCTGCGCCGACTGCGGCTCCCAGCGCCAGTGTCCGCTGCCATCCTCCTGCTTCTTCCGCAGCTCCATCCGTTCGGCCAGCACGGCCTCCACGCCGGTCCTGGACCCGGCCGTGTGGTCGAGCGCCCACTTGAGCGCCGCGTCCTGCTCCTCGCCCCCCAGCCGTGCCAGCAGCAGCGCATGGTCGACGGTGATGAGCCGCTCGCGCAGCGCGTCCTGGCCAGCGAGAGTGAGCGAGCGCAGCCGCAGCCGCTTGGCCACGTAGGCCACATCCTTGCTGACCCGCGCCGCCACATCCGGAATTGAGCCATGGACGTCATAGAGTGCGCCGAAGGCCTCGGCCTCTTCCAGCGCCCCCACATCCTCGCGCTGCAGGTTGTCGATGATGCCCAGCTCGCGCGCACCATGATCCGTCAGGTTGCGAATGATGCAGGGCGCTGTCTTGAGCCCGGCCAGTTTTGCTGCCTGATGGCGGCGGTGACCGGCGACAATCTCCCAGCGCGGGCCACCGTTCCAGCCCTCTGGAGATTCCAGATTCCGCACAATCAGCGGCGTGAGGATGCCCTGGCCGTGGATGCTGTCGGCCAGCTCGCGCATCTGATCGGGGTCGAAGCTCTTGCGGGCGTTCTCCGGAGAGGGAAAGAGGAACTCCAGGCCGAGCTCGCTAATCTCAGTGGCAGCAGGGGCGGTCATGGCTTCACCGCCTTTTGCTTCTCGCTGCTGGGCGGAGTGCGCGGAGCGAGATGAGCCAATTTCCCATCCAGATTCCGCCGCAGCTTCCGCTTCCGCATGAAAGCGATCTGGGCAGCCTCAGCGGCGATGTTGCTGAGCACACCCAAACGGTGGCCCAGCATCAGGAGCAGGAAGGCGAGGGTCACACCTGCCGCCACACCGCAGAGAAACGCTATAGAAAGCGAGGTCTGCAAGGAGGTGATGTTCATGGTTGCACCGCCTTGCTCTCGGCCAGGGAATCTTCAGGTAGTGCGAGCGCTGATTCACGCTCCAGGCACGCATCCAGATCCCGCCGCTGCGCCCGCATCAGCGCAATCTCGCCCGAAAGGCGAGCGTGTTCCGCGAGCTTGGCGGCATGCTCGCCGAGGTTAATGGAGAGGGCGTACCGGTAAATAAGCTGCCCCAGTGCCGCGTTGATCACGGCCCCAGCCGCGATTCCCGCGATAAAAGCGGCCAGAGCCACATCCTGCCAGGTGTCGAATCTCACTGGACACCACCTTTCGGTTCAAAAGGCGCGTCCTCAATGGAAGCCCAGGCCGCGGCGAAATCGGTAAAGCGCTCGCGATCGACGACCCTGACCAGGAAGTGCTCAGCCCCGGCCGCCTTTAGAAGCACATCGTCAGGGATCCCCACAGAGGCATTGAGGCAATTGACCAGGCGGCGAGAAGCCGCGAGGACGGCCGGGAAGGGTCCGCTCAGCTCGAAGACATGCGCCGCGATGCCCGAGCCGCATCCCAGCGAGACGATCTGCCGATTGACATCCCAGCCGACAATCGTCCATGGCTCGCCAAAGCCGCCCGGCGTGGTGTCGTAATTGGCCGTGATCTTCAGCCGTGGGGCCTGTGGAGCGGCTTCCATCCCGCTGGGCATCGGAGGCGCGAAGTATCGATTGGTACTGGAACTGAATTGGCAGGCCAGGGCGAGCACGATGCCCGTTTGGCAGTCAGGGTCATGGGTGAGAGCGCCGGAGGAATCGGAGACGGCTCCGCATTCGCTGCATTCGGTCTTGTCGCGGTAAAAACTTCCGTCGAGAGCCCTCATGCGGACGATGTTGCTCATGGCCAGGTCAACGCCGGCATGGCCCATCTGGATCAGTTCCGAGTACAGGCTCATCAGCCGGCCGAATTCTTGACTCGATTGGCTATGGCTAGGATCGGAAGCTCGCTTCTGCTCCCCGGAAGTTTTGCCGGCAGGCACGCGGCCAACGCCGGGCACGTCAACGCCCCAGCCGAATGTATCTTCGGGGTTCCCCTCCTCGCAGTTTTTGCGAGCCAGAGCTTTTGAGAACGGGTATTCGGGGTGTTTACGCTCGGAATTTTCTTGGGTTTCAGCCTTTTCGGCTGTCAGGCCATCGGTCGAGCGGCGCAAGGCTTCCGCTTCAGAGGCACAGACGGCAGGTTCGTTGCGAGAATCTTCCATGATTTCTCTCCTCGGCGTCGCACCAATCGAGAGAAAGCCTGCCGCCCGAGACGCAAAAGAGCGGAGCGACGGTGTTTAGACCGTCGTTCCGCTCTCGCATTTCCCAGATGTGGTATAGCTCACGGCAAAACCTTCCACAGGTTGTACCGTTTTGCGGATTTGGTGGCGGGAGGCAGACTTGAACTGCCGACCTACGGGTTATGAATCCGAGGGTCTAACAGGATAATCCGTCGCTCCGCCGCGCTGAGCAAAACGATACAGCTTGATGTGACTGCTCTAAAACTAAATGCCTGAAATCAGTTGTCAACTAAAAAATCAAGCCGAACGCAAAAAAGATTGAGGAAATTGTTGACTCTTCTGGTTCGGCGCAGCTCCGGAAAATCCACCATAGCCCTCCTCATCCCAGGTTGCCCGCGCCCATTTTCGCTTCGCCAGCAGGCTGATCGTGGTGTAGTGCTGCTGCATCCGGAGCGTCATGTGACCGGCGAAGGACATGATGACTTGAATTGGCGTGCCTGCCTCCGCCATGCGCGTAAGCGATGCACACCTGGCCGAGCTAGCCAAGATCGAGCGGCGGCTCGGCGTGCAGCGCAGCGCCCTGATCCAGATGGCCATTGCCGAGTACATCGAGAAAATGAAGCCCTCAAAATAGCGAGCTCATGCCGGACGCCTCGATGCTGCTCAACCTGGTCAGCGTGTGCTTCTCGCCGCGCTGATCTTCGCAGATCACGTATTTATGACGGCCGCCAGGCATCCAGACCAGCGAACCATTCGCCCCGCGCCTGACCGCTGCGCTTTGCGCATCTTTATCGATCAGATCGCGGAGATAGACGAGCTGCTCGCGGGTGATGCAGCGCATATTGCCATCCCCGCCGCGCCCGGCACGCGAGAAAATGCTGTCGATCAGGTCAAAAGCAGTCAAAACGTGTCCTCCCTGGCTTAACTCAGTGAGTAGCTGATCTGGTAGGTAGTGTTCGTGTCGAGCGCCGCGCTGGCGCTCAGCGTGAGCGTGGTGGTTGTGGCCACACTGCTGAGCGTCACTCCCGGAATCCCCGAATAGACCAGGCCGACAGCCGGCACTCCGGAGAGCGTAGCCGGGAAGGTCACTATGCAGATAGTGCCCGCGCCGCAACCGCTCGCCCCGGTCGTCAGAGCGACCAGGCCGACCGATGGGATACCGGTCAGGGTTGCCGTCGCCCCCGATCCCGCCGCCGAACCCACGGCCACCGTCCCTGCCGTGGCAGGAGCTGCGCCATTGGTGGGAACGTCATCCGGTGACATTTCTTCCGGGAAGGTGTCCCATTCGATAGGGCTGATCTCCCCCACGATCGAAGTGACGACGCCGCCGGCAGCGGTGGTGAGCGCCTGCGCGCCCACTCCGCCGCCCCCGGTGATGACGACTGCCGGATTGATGCCAGCGCAATATCCCGCTCCCCCACTGGTCAGCGTGAATCCGGCGACGGTGGAACTGGCGAGGCAAGCGATCCCAATCGCCCCGGTTCCACCCCCGCCGGTGATGGTCACCGTGGGAGGGTTGAGATAACCCGATCCGGCATTGACAATCGTGAAGCCCGCAATTTGGCCAACCTGCGCCCCCACGCCCAGGATTGCCGTTGCCGTAGCCTGCTGGCCGCCGGGCAGATCGGGAGCCGAGAGGGTGACCGTCGGCTGAGAGGTGTAGCCGGAGCCGCATTGGATCGATATCCCGTCCATTGCGAAACTCATTACTGGGGTCGCCGCCGCTCCCGAGCCGCCACCGCCGCTGAAAGTAATAGTGGGAACACCGACAAAATACGTCCAGTCAACAAAGTCGAGAGAGACCGCCGTGACTTTACCTGAGGAGATGGTCGCCGTCCCGCTCCAACCGAAGCCTCCGCCGCCAGGGTCAGTAATGGTGACAGTGGGAGCCGAGGTATAGCCGGACCCCTGATTAGTCACGGTGATGCTGTTCAGATAGCCACCGCCAGCCGAGGGGTCAACAGTGGAATTGGCATTGGCCCCCATTCCATAGGCAGCCGCGCCGCTGCCGCCGCCACCGGTCAGAGTCACGGCCGGCATGCCATTCGGATATCCACCTACCAAACTTCCCGCCATACCACCCTGAAGGGTCTGATTTTGGGGAATAGCCACAATGGAGCCATCGACAATGACCGGTGAATATGCGACTTGCGCATAGACGACGCCGCCATAGACCGGCTGTTGCGTATAAGAAACCGTGGGCGGAGAAGTATAGCCTGTGCCGGTGGCCGGCAGAATGGTCATCACGCTCGATCCCGCCAGGGCGCAGGTGGCCGCCGCCGTGGTGCCCGAGGCGGGAGCCCCGATGGTGACTGTAGGCGGGGAGGTGTAACCCTCTCCGGGCGTCAGAATCTGTATCTGCACGACTTCGCCCCCGGCGATCGAGGCCTGCGCGGTGGCGCCCGATCCGGTGCCGGAGAAATTAACAAACGGAGGAGCCGTATAGCCCGATCCGGCTCCGGTGATGGTGACGGCCCCGACGCCCATGCCCTCGAGCTGCGCGGTCGCCGTGCCCACGGTGGTCTGCGTGCCGCCTCCGGTGATTTGAACCCAGGGAGCGGTGGTATATCCCGAGCCGTGGTTGGTCACATTGAAACTGACGATCGGCTGAGGATTGGATTGCGACGCTCCCGAGGCCAGCACCGCTGTGCAGGTAGCGCCCGACCCGCCGCCCCCCACCAACGTAACCGTCGGTGTGCTGGCGAACCAGCCGCCGTTACTGACATAGACAAATTGGACCTGAGACCCATTGAGTACGGCATAGCAGCCGGCCGACAAATTGGCGTTGAATGTGACGGTGGGCGGCGTCGTATAACCCGCGCCGTTCATGTTGATGGAAGTGGACTGCACCCCGTTCCACTCGTAGATCGAGGGATCGGTCTCCTGGACGGAAACCTGCACATTCAACGCCAGCGGACGATCGCCGCCCTCTTCCCCGCCGCCCTCCTGCTCTTCAGCCGCGAAGCGCACGGAATCGATTTCCAGCACCTTGCCGCTCCATCCCAAGGCAGGGAAAGAGAAGGTCATCACATCAGTGGGCTGCATCTGCCAGGCGGCCAGCGACATCGAAAAAACGCCAGAGCCCTGCTGCCGATTGCGCATGAGGTTGATTTTGGCCACGCGCTGCGCCTGGACAATGGAGATGACGCCGCGCAGCGTGAGCTCCTTCGGCAGAACCACGCCGCCGTCAGCCAATAGATACTTGTCGAAACCCCAGCCATGCAGCGCATCATGGGCATATTGCGGGAAGTTCGTGGGCTGCCAGGCGTAAGGCCAGACGTTATCCTCCTGCCCGTACCACCATCCGTTGGCGTCATAGAGATTGCCCACGCAATTGTAGGGGTAGTTCGGGGCGATGTATGTGCCATTGACCCGATTGAAGAGATCCTTGAAGCTGCGATAGGGGGTCCATTTGACGGGTCCCACTAGCGCGCTTTCATCGAAAGTAAAGCTAGGCCCCTTCCAGTAGGCTGGCCAGACAAACCACTGGCCTCCAATGCGGCTCAGCCGTCCCGCTGCCGCGGGCATCATCAGCGCCAGCGCGTCGCCCGGAGACGTGGAGGTGTCATAGTGCAGATTGAGCGTGTAGTTTGATTCGTAGCCCTGGCTGGTCAGCACCTGCTCGTCGCAAACATTGGCGGCGGCGATGAGCTGCTCCTGATTGATAGCCGCGTTGGGGCTGGGGGTTAGCGTAATGAGAGGAGTGGTGGTATAGCCCGCTCCAGGATTGGTGATGGTGAACCCGGTCACCGTACCAGATGCGTTGATGCTCGCCGTGGCCGTGGCCTGCGTCAGCGTGCCCACGGGAGGAGGGTAGACGGTTCCCGCAGGCCTGGGCGGCTCAATGTAGACAGTGGGCGGGGTGGTGTAGCCGTTGCCTCCATCGACCAGCGTGATGCTCGTCAGGGTCCCCCCAGTGATGGTGCCGCCGGTGGTGACCTCTTCGTAGATATTTCCGGAGACAAGCTCCCAGTTGGTGCTTCCCCCCGTGATGACCGGCGTAATCACAGCGGTAGCCCGCGCGTCGGAGGTGTCCCCTAGTCCCCACACCGGATCGGTCAGCACATCGGCCACTATCAACGCCCAATTTGTCGTATATCCTCGTTTTCCGGTGCGCGGGTCATAGATGTCATTCTTCCCGCGGACGGTAAAACGGATTTCAGGCAAAGAGGGAAAATCGTCCGAGTCATAGCCAACACATAGATAGACATAAGTGCATCCCCCTACCCAGGGACTCACAGCGTTATATTGATCCGAGGCCGACCAGTTACTGTCGCGACCTGACAGCGCGGCGATCACATCGCCAGGGAGCTGATCGCCATAGCGCGCCTCGCAATAAACCTTGTCTGAAAAACCGTAATGAATACCCCCAGGCCCAATGCCATAACTCAGCCCTGAGCCGTAATAGGGGTGCTGCCCCGAGCCCGTCTCATTGAGCACGGCCCCTGGCGTATTGCTTTGGAGGCCGTCGGCTGACGTGCCGCCGAAATTGATGCCATTGCGCGTAGTATTCCCGCTGTTGCCTCGCCAGAATACTTGGCGCCCATCGAGATAGAGATTGACGATGCTGTCGATCTGATGGCCGGCCAGCGCGATCACCATGTTGAACATCGGCAGCCCGCTGTTGCCGAATCCCGTGGTGCTCTGGTAGATGATGGTTCCACCGATGCGCTGCTCGCCGTAGACCACCTGCCGCAGTCCCGCCGCCTGGCGCGTGGAGATTCCCACGCCGCGATTGTCCGCCAGCGCCTGTGCGATCGCCCCCGCCTCCATGCTGATGCCGCCGGCCACCATGGCCTGAATCACCGCCGCCAGCATAGGCGACGCGGCTCCGGCGGTGATCACTTCGAGCACGGCGCTCGCGGCCAGCATTGCCGCTCCCATCAGCGCTTTAGACATGCCAAGCCCTCACTATTTCTGTAATCGGGATGCGGCGCAGACCTTGCTCGCCAGCAGCCACAATATGCCGTCCATCGAGATGGATAAGGCCTGCGACCAGCCGACCAGAATCCTCAAAGACGCAGAGGTCGCCACGCTGCGCCATCAGCGGGTAAGCCAGTTCCGCTAGACCGTGCTTTTTGGCGCACCACGCGGCCGCGTCGGCCACCGTGGTTCCTCCGGTGGTGCTGGCGATCACCGCCATCGCGCTGGCCTCGTCGTAGTATTTGCCACGGAAAGACGAGGCAATATCGACTCCCGTTATGGCCTGAATGCCATCGGCCGCGAAGAGAGCGCAGTCATGCCGGCCCCACCGGAAGGGCGTATCGGCCCGCGAGAGCAAGAATCTGTGATAGGCGCGCGTCGCCCAGTGCATCTTTCGCCGCATGGATATTCACCTCAAAAAAACTTTCATTTTCTTTACTTTTTTCTTCATTTTTTTCTTGACACAAAGCTGGCGCGATCCGGCTCCGAAACCGCCGGACGGCCCAAAACACTCAAGCCATGCCCAAAATGCGGCGTCATGTTCGGGGGGAGGGAGCTGCGCAAACATACCCATCTCTGCTCTGGACCACTTTCAGTCCCCCTTCCCAACAAATAATCAGGCGCTCCAGCGGAGAGCCTGGTCGTTGAGCCACTCCACCCAGCTGAAGCCGCTGTCCGTCGGGTAGTAGAGCGATTGATCGGCCGCGGTATAGCGCCTCATGCTGGCGCGCTGCAGGTTGCTGAGGCGGCTCTCCAGCTTGAGAGCGATCTCCAGCGTCTCCATGCCGATCTGCAAGACCGGCTGGTCGACGCAGCCCACAAACAGCGGATAGGGCACGCCAATGATATTGAGGTTCGCATCGACCAGCGCGAAGCTGATGGAGGCGGGGGCGCCCACCTGGATTTCGGTCAGGCAATAGCCGAGCAAGGTGAGATCGATACCGCTCAGCGAGACCGTGGTGCCGTCGGCGTTGACCTGCGTGCCCTCGGTGACCGCGCCGATCTTCCCCAGCGATCCGACTCCCAGGTAAGTGTTGCCGCCGTAAACCAGATTACCCACGCCCGTCCAGACATACTCGATGCCACTGTAAAAGGTCAGCATCACGAGAAACGCCGGCCGGATGGGCGAGGCCAGAATGCCGCTGAGCATGGGAGAGCTGATATTGCGCATGATTTCCTCATCGCATCCGGTCAGAAGACCGGCGCTACAAAAGCACTGTACCCCGTTCATCGCGGCGTTATCGCGATGAGCGGGAGACCAACGAATCTGCTTTATCGCACTTCGGTCAGTGAGAAGCTGATCTGGGCAAGCTGGTCATTGGAGGTGTGCCAGGTGCGCTTGTTCGCGGCCAGGCGGAAGACTCCCTGACAGTTGACCAGGCTGACAATGGCGCCGTCCGCCGGCGTCTCGCGCAGGCTCGGCCAGACGAAGAACTGCGCGTTGCCGTTGGCGTCAGAATTGACCTGATCGACAGCCATGTAGAGCCGGTGGCCGATCTGGAGATAGTCGCCGGGCAGGAGCAAGCCGTAGACGCCGGGCGTCCATCCGCGCGTGTTGAGTCGCGAGGCACTGACGGCATTGGAGAGCTGCGCCGTGACCGCCGCGCCCGCGCCCGCGCCGCCACTGAGTGTGATCGCCGGAGCCGAGGTATAGGCCGATCCGGGATTGGTCAGCGTCAGGCCGGTCACAGCGCCGCCGGAGATGATGGCCGTGGCCGCCGCGCCCGCGCCGCCCCCCCCGCTGAAGCTCACCGCTGGAGCTGAGGTATAGCCGGAGCCGGCCGCCGCCAGCGCCAGCGAGCCCACGCAACTGGAGGCAATCGGCGCGCCGCTGGCTTTGCCTTGCGGGTTGAGGCCCAGCGGATCGCCGAGCTGGAGCACGTTCGCCTGCCCGCGCAGCGCGGCCATAAAGGCCTGCCACTGCGCGGAGAGCGACCGGGTCATTTTGGGCAGCGTCACCTGCATGGCCCAGGAGTCAGCGCCGGGCCATATCTGCGTCTGTGACTGCGAGGGCACAAACGGCGAAGAGACCACGGCGACGGCGTCCTGCATGGTGACGGCAATCTCACTAAACCCCGGCGCAGCGGGCACGGAAATCGCGGTGTAGGTATTCGTGCCCAAGGTGATCGTGCTCATGGTTTCTCCATTCGTAGCGTACGGTTACTCTCCCGGAACAGGCACAGCACCCGCCAGGCTCACCGGAGAGCCCGTAGAATCAATCAGCCCGGTCATAGCGCCCAGCCCCGCCCAAATTTGCGCCAGAGGTTGCGAGTCCGCCGTGGGGTAGGACCATTGGAACGTGGCCGCCGCGCCGTTCGCCTGCTGCTGCGCCTGTGTAGGGAAAATGCGCCCTTGCACGATCGCCGTGCCCGAATAGTCGTAGATCACTCGGTCGATGTGTAGCACCGCCGCCGGAACGGAGATGCCCTCAAAGACGTAGCCGGAAAGAGTGTAATCAACCTGCATGGTGTTCTCCTTGTTGAGTTAGCGAATGAAGCCTGGGAAGCTGGCTGCTATAGGGCAGCCAGGCGATGGACAAAAGGCGGCCATAGTTGAAGAAGTTGATGAGCTGGCATTCGCCCAAGTCCAAGTGGGATTAACCGCACCAGCGCCGCTGTTCACATAGTAAGCAGCATCATTGTTTGCATAGTTGTCATCAAGATAGCCGCCTGATTTTATCCCTGTGAAGGATGTTGGGACGGTGATGGTGGAGCCGGAATAGCCCGCTGAATTGTTGGACGTACCTGTGATGAATAGCTCGCCTGACACAACAGGAGTAATGCTGCCCGGCGTAGTGGTCTCCGCGCCTGATTCATTTTGCCCTCTCACTGCTTGAAAAACTGCGCTTGTCGTCCCTGTCCCACTCCACGCAGAGACATAGATGAAATTCTCGACGCCAGAGAAAGAATTTGAAAAGGTACAGGTGAACGTCTGCGATGAGCTTGTTGTGGGTGAGAAGGCATAGGCAATTAGGGTATACCCAGCACTAGAATCGCCATAATTCGAGAGCAAATTCCAAGTATCTGCCGTGCCTGAATTGGAAACTCCCGTGGTGGTATATCTGCCGGAGGAGGAGCATTGTACGACTATCAGACTTGCACCGGTGGTGCTAATTGAAGCGCTTGTGAGAGTTGTGGAATTGCCGTTAGCAGATGTTGTCTCGCTCACCTGGGCAATCGCCGCCGCGCACTCCTGAGCCTGAAGAAATAGAAGGGCCAGGAGCAAGACAAGACTCAGTAGCTTTCTCATCAGTTCGCCTCCGCCACGCCAGGAGTTTTGTGCGGCCAGGTCACCGTGACCATTTGCAAGTTGGTTGTAGCACTGGAGCCGCTGGCCGTGTTGATCTGGAAGTTAATCATCTTGCCCGCCGCGCAGTTGGCCA
>Ga0224559_1000213_pt1 | contig 40440 bp, 30 predicted proteins | sample 714S33034metaG_FD_180676 | JGI IMG/M metagenome (GOLD analysis project Ga0224559, IMG submission 180676) | Peat soil microbial communities from Stordalen Mire, Sweden - 717 S3 30-34 | ecosystem: Environmental > Terrestrial > Soil > Wetlands > Peat | place: Sweden: Norrbotten County, Stordalen... | reverse complement strand
CCGTCTCATGCTTCGCAGGCTGGCGGTTCCACAATGAATTCGCCGCTCTGCCTATAGGACACCCTCTGAGAATGAAAGGCGCCTTCGTGCGCACACTTGGACTGCGCGCGGGAATGGTGGCCGTGCTCTTCGCGGCCTGTGGTGGGGGCTCTGGAGGTAGCACGGGTGAGAGCGCCGATGGAGGCACCGTGATTGCCTCGGGCGCTTGTTCCAGTCTGACATGTCTTGGCAGCGTGGGTAGCCTGATCGCCGGCTGCGGGGCAAGCGGAACTTGCGTGGGGCAGACTCAGTGGACGGACGCGGGGACCACGATGACCGTAAGCGAGTGCCATGCCAACGGGGTCAAGGCATTGCGGACGGGCACCCAGCCCGGGGCGGATGGGACAGTCCCATTTGAGATGACCGTCAAGAAGGGCGATTCCGTCTGCTACGCCATCTCGGGATGGACGGGGCCTGGATCGGCGGCCATGGGATCGTTTACCTACAAGGATGCCTCTGGCGCGACCCTTCTGACGGAGACGATTGACCAGAGTGGAAACGCGACCATGACCTGTCCGGGCGGACTGCCGACGCTGATCGATGCCACTTGTGACTCCCCCGTCTCCGGCCTCGCAGGACTCGCACCTGGCATGGACGGCGCCTGCACGCAAGGTACCTGCAGTTTCTAGATTCCTACGCGCTGTCGAACAAGCCGTTGTAGACTGGACGCCATACCGTTGGACGGGCGGATGCGGGACAGGCACCTACCCTGATCCAATCAGTTGTAGGTCGCTGACAATACAAGGGAGAGCGTCTCGGCCGTGACGCGCGAGTCCTCGTTCGTGCTTTTCATCGACGCGAGGTGAACGATGCCGGCCACGCCCAGACCCCAGTTCGCGGAAACCCACCATTCTTTGCCCACCATGAGGGTTGCCCCGATGCCCGTGTTCGTGAAGATCGCGAGGTCGCTGCCCGTGCCCTCCGAGCCCGACGGGCCGATGTAGCGTGATGTCAGCTTGGAGAATGCGATCGTGCCAGAAAAATAGAGGTTCGCGGGTACCAGGTAGTATGCCGCGCCCGGGCCGAAACCAGCCAGATCGACGTCGTAGTTGGTGAGCTTGGTCGAGAGATCGTCGACCTTCCGGGTGGGATCGCTGGCGACGCTATGGGTGAGTTCAGCGTAAATAACCAGATTCGGCAGGACGGATCCGCCGAGAGCCACAGTGATCGCGAAACCGGTGCCTGTGACGGACCAGTCGTATGTTCCCTCCTTCCAACTCGCGTGGAGCACCGCCGGGCCAATGGCCCCCCGGATGTAGAGGCCGTCGTGTTCGTGGAAGCCGGCGGGTGGCGTCGCCGGCCGGGGGAAATCGAAACTCGGTGGCGCGGGCCCGACAGGCTCGTCGCTCGATTGAGCGTGGGCGGGGCTGCTCAGCACTGGCAATCCTGCAGCCAAGGCTACGATACCTACAATCCCCGGCTTCTTCGTCACCGGCAGACGCTAGCGGAATTGCGACCGGCTGTCACTCATCTTCCGCGAGGCGCCAAACCGCTGGGCCGACGTTGGGCACGCCGTCCAACCGCGCGTTGCAGACGATCCCGCCGCAGGGACATCGTGTAGAATCGAGAGGCCGACTCGGCGGCGACCGCGCAGCTTATCGGCAAACCGTTGGGCAGATGAGTCTTCAGTCGCAATGAAAGTCCGGATTCCACATATAACGCGGGTTGGCGTTTCCTGGCTCCCTGTCGCTGGCGTCGGCACGTTCATCACGCTCTATTGGCAGGCTGCTTCGCTGTACCCTGGAGGCACACGGGCTCATCGTGAGATCCGCGGCTACAGCCACCTATCAAACTACTGGTGCGACCTCCTCGATCGTGTTTCCTATTCTGGGAGTATCAACCACGGACGCCCCTTCGCGGTTCTAGCAACGATTATCCTACCGGTGTTGCTGGTCCCGTTCTGGCTTCAGGTGCCGATTCTATTTCGTGATGACCCTGGGTTGCGGCGGCTCGTCCAAGCTACCGGTCCAGCATCCATGGTGCTCTCCACCCTGATCTTCACTTCTTTGCACGATTTCGCCGTCAACGTCGCATCGATCCTTGGATTCGTGGCCGTCGTTGCCACGATTTGTGGTCTGGTCGGCAAGAGATGCGCCGCACTCATTGGGGTTGCCCTGCTGTCGATGATTTTTGCGACGACGAATTACCTCATGTGGCAGACGAGCACTTTCCTCTGGATGATGCCGATGGTTCAGAAGGCTGCTTTCGCCTCGTTCTTCATCTGGATCATCGCTACCACCTGTGCGATTCGTCGCGCATTCACGACGGACGTGGCTTGCGAAGCGAACCAGCGCCCCATGTGAATGGTCCGCCACTGCCCATAAAGCCGATGAAGACGGGGCATCGCAAGGATGATTGGATCCGGGCAGCACTTGATGTATCTTGACACCATGAGACTCGGACGCTTTGTTCTGGTCGCCGTGATTTGTTCGGCTCAGCTCGGTTGTTCGGTCGCGTTCGTGAAGAGTCCACCACCTCCCGAGATCCGGCGCCAGGATACTCATGCAGCTATCGCCGACTGTACCGAGACGAAGATCCTCCCCATCTTGGATACCGTGGCTGCCAGCATTGCCGGAGCCTTCGTCTTGGTAGCCGTTGGCACGCTGACGGGCACGCCGGCACCAAACACGACCGCACAGCAGACCAACCAAAACGACACCCTTCGCGTGGAAGCGTTCTGGGGCGGGCTGCTCGGAAGCGGTCTCACACTCGCTTCGGCAATCTGGGGATACCGAACAACGAGACAGTGCCGTGAGTATGTCGAGGAGAGAAGAAGGAGGAATGATCCCTGGCCGAGCCCGGCAGCTCCGTGAACGACCTCCGTCGCGACTCAGCCGCCTTCGCTGGCCATGTCGTCGAGGATGTCCACCGCGCTGCGGACGAGCTCGGTGCAGATCCCTTGGTGCATGCCTTGGTCGTTGAAGGCTTTCTGGCCCTCGGCTGCCGAGAGGTCGCAGTGGATGAGTTCACGGCACACAGTGGAGCCGTGTTTCTTGGTGAAGCGCGCGGTAAAGTCCTGCACCTTGGCGTAGAACTGGGCGCGCGGTCCTGGCTCTTGGATGCGGCGATCGCCGTGACGCAATCCCAGCACCATCATGCCGCCGGTCACAGCCCCGCAAACCAGCCCCATGCGCGCCATGCCGCCGCCGAATGCCGCGGCCACGCGAAAGCACTCGGGCGATTCCAGGCCCGCGCCAGGTCCCAAGGTACCCAGCACCGCCTGGGCGCAGTTACACGACTTGAATAGCTCGGCTGCCTTGTCCGCATTGCTCATGGCGGGCAAGCATACACCAGCTTCACTGTGCCATGGTTGTGCGCTCGTAAGCCTTCAAGTCGTCGCCTTGCAATCTGCCGTCGCGCGCGAGCTTGCCGAACAGATCCAGAATCATGGCCCAGCCGTGGTCCATGCCGTCTACTGCCTTGCCCAGCTTTTCGAGGTCGCGATGCTCGAATAGCACTTGGGTCTGCGCGGGGCCTTTGGCGACGAAGCGCACCTCGACCTCGGTGCGCAGGTTGGGGTCGAATTGGAAGTCGCCGTTAAGCTGCCAGATGAGCAGCAGGCGCGCGTTTGGCTCGAAGGCCTCGACCCGACCGCACTCGCACACCTCGCCGCCCTGATGGGTGGAATACCAGCGGCCTTTCGCCTTGGGCTCGAGCACCATGGTCACCATCGGCGTCTTGCCCACGTGATGCGAGCGCGGCCACCATGCATCCATTTGCTGGCTAAAGACTCGGAATGCTGTCTCTTGCGACGTGTTTACTAGCAACTCTTTCTTGATCGAGATCATCTTGTCTTTCTCCCTTCGTTTTCTGCGGCCAGCTTGAAGGCGTGCAGAGCCACGTCCCACATGCTGTCCAGGTAATCGCGCATGGCCAGAACCCCCTTCGGATCGATCCGGTAGTGGTTTTGCCGGCCCTTGGATTCGAGCGTGACCAAGCCGCCATCCACCAGCACCTTGAGGTGTTGTGACACCGCCGGCCGACTGACGGGCATGCGCTTGGCCAGGTCCACCACCGCCAAAGGTCCGTCCGAGAGCTGTTCAAAGATCGCCCGACGAGTCGGATCGCCGAGCGCATTGAACGCCGCTGCGTAGCTGGTGGCCTGAACCATTGGTAAGCTATGACTTACCAATCTGCCGACGTCAAATCGAAAGTGTTGGCGATCACTCCTTCAAAAAGTCCCTAGCACCTGTGCCGAGCACCGGTTTAATGTGCGTCAAACGGTGCGTACGCGATGCGAGTAGGTGAAGACGCGAGCCTGAGACGGGCCAAAGCAGTCGAGAGACTTGGCTTGGGTCTGTTCGCCATCGCACTCGCGCTCTTCGGGCTGCGCTTCCTTAATCGCGATCTCCTTCCCTTCATCGCGGACGAATCCAGGTTTTTAGCGGCGGCTCGCGCTCAGTTGAACGGGGGCGCGTGGGTGAGCTTTTCTCCGCTCTTCGGCAGTCAGGGACTGCACTACGGCCCCACGGTGTTGTGGCTCTACGGCCTCGTGCACCGGCTTGCCGGTTCTGACCCGGAAACCCACATTTTGGTCATGACGGCCCTGATGACGGTCACGAATGCGGCGGCGGCGATCTCAATCGGGCGCCTCTTTGGCGATCGCTACTTCGTGCCTGGCGCGCTGCTCGCCCTGGTTGCCGCCTCCCCGTACCATTTTTTCTGGTCAAGGCTCGCTTGGGACCAAAGCGTCGAGATCTGCGCGGGTATCGTGGTTGCCTTGCTGTGCCGGCGACGACCCCTCGGCTTGCTCGGCGCGGCCGGTGTGGGGCTGGCGCTCGGGCTCGGGTTTTCATCGCATCTGATGATCCTTCCGTTCGTTTGTGCAGCCTTTCCCTTCCTGTTTGTACGCGCCCGACGAGGCAAGCGGACGGCGTCGTTGGCACTCGCGCTCGCGGTCGCTGCCATCGTCAATATCCCCTACGGCCTCTATCTGCGCACGACCGTGCATCAGGCGGCCGGGGGCAACCACATTTCGGCGATGTCGGTGATCGACAAGCTGCGCGAGACGTTTCAGGTCTCGGGCGCCGCCGGGATGGAGTTCTTCTTCGATGCTTCTTGGCAAGGCTTCAGGTCATTTTCAAGGATCGCCGCCTTCGTGGCCGACGCGGCCGCGAGCACGCTTCCGATTGCACTGTGCGCGGGTGCGATCATCCTGATCATCTCTCTTCGGCGCGGAAATTCTCGCGCACAGCGAATGACAGCGGCCTTCGCGCTGGTCATCTGGATCGGTCACGCGCTGTTCTCTGCCTGGCGCGGCTTGCCCTCTTATCCCCAGTATCAATTCCCCTGTTGGTGGATCGTTCCGGTTGCCGTGGCGGCCGGACTGGGAATGGTGCAGCGCCGCCGCGCCGTGCTCTATGTGGCGCTCGGCGGGGTGTGGATCTGGTCGCTGCTACATGTGGCGTTCATCAACGACTGGATGCGTTTTGTTCGTCAGGGCGGGGGAATGCCGGGTATCCACTACAGCACCGTTCTCTCCGAACAGAGGTCCGCCCTGCGACAAGCCTGTGCCACGTCCGAGCCGGTGGTTTGCCTGCGGAATGAGACCGCTATTTTCTCCATCGCCATTGACTACGTGGCGAGTGTGGAGCCGGCTTGTGCCGGAAAAACCGTCAACCTGGCCAAGACCTGCAGCCCGCGCAGTGGCCAAAAAATCTGGGGCCTGAGCTATGCGCAAGCGGGCCAGGCACGCCTTGTCCTCCGATGAAGCTGGCGCACTCTTGACCACCCCGCGCGATCTTGCGCGGCCACTCTAGTTCTTCGGCGACTCCGGCATCGGCGCTGTCGGCCCTTGGGGCCCCGACGTGACGCCGAATCCGGTCATGGGGAAGTTCTTGAACCCGAGGGTGAGCGCCGGCGAACCGTCCTTCACGGTATAGTCGCCCGTGGTCGGACTCGTGAACATCGGATCCGCTACGACCGAGTTGGGGTCGAGGCCAGCCGCTTTCCACTGGGTCCAGGTGAAGGGATTGCTGCTTCTATTGAGCCACGTGCAGAGCCTTGGATCTTTGCCAGCATTGTAGAAGACATTGTAATCGAGGGTTTGAACCTTCGCCTTGATGTCGGTGCTCAGATTGTTGATGCCGTAGAAGGAATAGACGACATCGTCCACGATGATGTTGTTCTTGACCACGTGGTTGGAGTTGTCCCAGGGGCTGTGGATATCGATGACGGCCCCGTTGACAAGGATGTTGTTTACATACGTGTTGTACCTACTCCACTGCACCTTGAGGCCGCCGCCGATGAGGAGGTTGTTCTGCTGCAGGTAGTTCGATGACTGGTCGTCCAGATCGATGCCGAACATGGGAGCCGCGATTTCGAAACGGTTATTCTGGATCGTCGTCGTGTCCACGGCGTCGAGCTTCGTCGCGGTGGCATCGTTTTGCCAGATGAGGTTGCGATCGCGTCCCCAGGCGTTCAAGGGGCCGTGGTCGCTGGTCTCGAGCACCGCATTGTACACCCAGTTCCACTCGATAAGATGTCCGCCCCAGCAACCATCATTGAAGTTGATGCCTGCACGAGGCATTGTGTGAATGGTGTTGTGTCGCACGGTGTTCTTGCTCGTCATCGACATCTCGACTCCGGCCACCTGCTTTTCGAACCGGCCGAAATTGACCATGGTGTTGTTCTCTACGGTATTGGAAGCCGGGTAATCATCCGTTTGTGGGCCTGGCGTTTTGTCGCTGCACGACGGTGCGTTGCCGTAGGACGTGGCCGCGCAACGGACCGCCTTTTGGAGACCGACCATCGCGACACAACTCGCGCCCGCATCCTCAAAATCGCCGTTGACGACGGCGTTATTCCGGTTGTGACCGCTCATGAAGACACCGTTGCCACCGATCTGATCGAAAAGGCAGGTGTCGACCTGGATGTTCTCGGCGTTGTTCATGAGCACCGCACCGGTGCGGGCAATGGCCCAGTCTCCCTGTAGCAGGTCCTCGTAGGGTTTGCTGAAGAGCGTGCGGTACGTGCCAGTGAAGGTGAGGCCCTTGAAAGTGAGGTACTGAACCGTAGCCGTCGCCGATGTCCCGACCACATCGAAAAGCTCGTCTTGCGACGCAAGCTCGATGGTCGCAGTGCTGAGATCGGTTCCGGACGGCGGCCAGAAATAGAGCTGCCCCGTCGATTTCTTGTAGTACCACTCGCCAGCAGCGTCCAGCTCCTCGAAAATGTTCTCGACCATGCGGTAGCTGGCATGCGGTTGGTCCGTCGACGCGTTAAAGCGGTTGTTGTCGCCCACCCATTTGTAGGTCACCGTCGTGCCGCTCTTCCCTGTAATGATAAAGTCGACGCCTCCCCATTGTGAGGGATGCATGGCGCGGATGTAGCCCGGCCCTTCGGTCGGATCGGCCCATTTGCCGACGCGGGTGGCGTCGATGCAGTCGGCTGCGTGGCCATCGAGTATCTTGGTGGCGTCGTAATTCGGATATCGGGCGAGTACCTGGCGTTTGCCGTTCAAGAATAGCTGGTCGACTTTGAGGTTGGTCGCGATGGTGGCCACCTGAATGGAACCCGAGGAGGTCGACCATGTGGGGGACACTTTGATCGCTCCGCTGATGACCGGCTTTTCGCTTGCGTAGGCGGTGTAGACGATCGGCGCGGTGGCGGTCCCGGAATTCGAAGGCCCGAACACGACCGGCGCGCTCAGGTAGTACGTGCCTGCACGAAGATTGACCGTCACTGCCGTATTGTTGGCTTTACGCTTGTCCGCCATATCCCGCGCCGCGGTGAGCGTCTTCAGGGGATGGTCGATGGATCCGTCACCGGTGTCGTCGCCCGACGGGGAGACAAAGATCTGTGCGCCAGTAACAGTGCCTGTGGTTCCGCCCGCAGCGGTGCCGGTGGTTCCGCCCGCGGAGGTACCTCCGGTTTTTCCCCCGGAGGTGCCTCCGGCAGACGAAGTCGTGCTGACGCCACCAGTACCGGATACTCCTCCGCTCCCGGTTGTGCCGCCCTTCCCGGTTGTGCCGCCGGAACTCGTTGCGCCACCAGAGCTCGTCGCGCCACCAGAGCCCGTCGCGCCGCCGGAGCTCGTTGCGCCGCCGGAACTCGTCGAGCCGCCGGTGTTCGCTTGCCCGCCCGACCCGGTCGCAGGACCGGTGCTTCCACTGCAAGCAACATGAGGAGCGCTGACCAGCACGGTCAGTAGCAATGCCATGCCTAGCGGATTTCTCATGGAATCCTTCTTGTCTTTACACATTGTTCCTCCGGAAGAGTTACGCAGCTCCGCGCAAGCCGACCACGCTCGACCACCTCGGCGGCCTTTCGCTGGTAGGGAATTGTGCGATAACGCAAGGTTCTTGTCACCGACTTCTGTCTTTATCGGGGTCCGAAGAAGACTGATCGGGTCTATCGATTTCCAAATCGGGCGAAGAATCTCGCCGATGAGTCATATGCCTCTGTGCGCTAAGATCTGGGGATTTTCTCCTTCCAGAAGACCCTCATCCGCGCCATTCTCTTCGTTTGAGCCTGGGCTACACTGGAGAGGAAGTTCACCAATGGACAAAAAGTACTTCGTCCCTGTTGCGACGATGCTTGCCGGTGTTCTTGTGGGGGTCGTTTTCGTTATCTTGCGTGAGACAAGTGGTCTTGTGAACGACAAGTCACTGTGGACGGGGGCGGGATTTTGCCTGGCCACTGGTGGATTCATGGTCTTTTCCGGCCTCCGTTGCCGCCAGGTAGGCGGACCTCGCGTGGGCAACATCGTCCGTACCGTCCTATTGATCATCATGGCCGGGATCACCTGCTTGAGGGCCGGCATTTTTGGCGCAGGCATACTGGCTGCGGCAGCGATCGTCACGGGCGTTTTCTTTCTCACGGGATCCAAACAGCCGAAAGCCGCGTAAGACTTCACAGCTTCCTGCGAAAAACTGGTCGCACCAAAGAAGCAGATCGTCTGGGTGTCTTTCTACCAGTGCGCAGGGGCTGGCAGACGCGGTTGGAGCTTGACGGGCGGGCCCACTTCCGAGCCGCAACCGGCGGAGGCGCACCTTCAGAAGGTCCACGGCACCTCCTCCGCAAAGGATGCTCCGCCCGACTACCGCAAGGCGCCACTTCCTAGATCAACCTCATCCCTGTAGAAGCGTTTTCGATCTTGTTTCGGAAGCGTTCCACGCGCTTTACCCACGCGCTCCTATCGTCGCGTCGATTCCGTAATTCCAGACCCGAAAGGACCATGACAATGACGATAGAATCCAAGCTCGTTCGTGCTCTCTCGCGCCTATCGCGATCCGCACGGCTCTTTGCCGGCGCGCTCACCGTGGTCGCGCTGATGATCGGCGGGTGTCACCCATCGGACAGCCCCTCGGGACAGGTGCAAGTTTCCGTTCTCGCGCTCTCCTCGGCCGACGTGGCCAAGGTCAAGCTCACCGTGACCGGCCCGGCGTTCTCTCAGCCCATGGTGTTCTCGCTATTCAAGCAGAGCAATCAGTGGGGCGGTCTGCTTGGCGGGCTTCCTGCCGGTGGCGGTGCCATGTTCACGGCCAGCGCGTCTGACAGCACCGACACGGAAATCTTCCACGGCCAAGCCACCAACGTAGCCATCGTGGCCGGCCAAGTCGTGACCGTCGTGATTACCGCGCAGCAGACAAGCGCGCCCCCGCCGTTCAGCAACGCCACGCCGGTCATCGACTCGCTCGTGGTTTCGGCCACGGATGTGGTTCCAGGCGCCGTGGTGCAGTTGCAAGCCGCCGCGCACGACCCGAATGCGGGCGACACGCTTACTTACTTGTGGACGGCGGCGGCTGGGACGCTATCGGCCACCAGCACGCCGAGCGTCACCTGGACCGCGCCCGCGAGCGAAGGCAGCTGCGAACTCGACATCAAGGTGGCGGACAATCATGGCGCCTCGGCCACGACCTCGGTAACTATTCATGTGGCGAATGCAAACGGCAAAGGCCAGGCCGCGGTCACGGTGCAGCTCAACCAGTGGCCCACCGTCAATCAAGTCACCGCGACGCCGGCTTGGGTCGTGCTTGGCCAGTCCACCGCGCTTGTCGCGTCCGCCGTCGATGGCGATAGCGATCCGCTGACCTACGCCTGGACCAGCTCGTGCGCGGGCACCTTCAGCAACACCACTGCAGCTCCCTCGTTCATGCCCTCGGGTCAGCCGAGCGCGTCCGCCTGCGCTTTCACCGTCACGGTTAGCGACGGCCGCGGCGGCAGCACCACCGGCGACCTCACGGTTCCCGTGGGCGTGCCCACCCTAAACCAGGCGCCCGTCGTGTTCGCGACGGTCCAGTCCAACACTTCCGCGCATCCCGGCCAAACCATCACCTTGCAGGCGAGCGCGTCGGATCCCGAAGGTGGCGCACTTACGTTCACGTGGTCCCCGCCGGCCGGTGTGGTGGGCACGCAGGTTGACGTCGCCAATGGCTCCACCTTCACCTTCACCGCGCCATCTGGCAGCAGCCCGACCTGGACGGTGACGTTCACCGCGACGGACGTGCTCGGCGCAAGCTCACACCAGGACTTCTCGATTGCCAACCTCGGTCCAGTCAACTTCGCCATCATCAGTGACCCGCATTTGCACGACGACGTCACCCTGGGTGCCAGCGGACCAGATTTTCAAGCTTACCTGGCCCAGGATCGCAAGATGATCGCCCAAAGCCAGGAGACCCTGGATGCGACCCTCGCCGACCTTACGGCCAAGAAGCCTGAGTTCTTGCTCATCTCGGGCGACCTGACCAAGGATGGTGAGAAGGTGAACCACCAGCTCATGGCCTCCAAATTGGCCACCCTGCGCGCCCAAGGGATCCCGACTTTCGTTATTCCCGGCAATCATGACATCAACAACCCCGGTGCGGTTAGCTACCTGACCTCGCCGCCGGCGCCAGTGGATCACGTGAGTCCCGCAGAGTTCAAACAGATCTACGCGAACTTTGGTTACAACGCCGCCCTCTACCAGGATCCCAACTCCTTGAGTTACGTTGTCGAACCCGTTGCGGGACTGTGGCTCTTCGCCATTGATTCGTGCGAGTACGCCGACAACCTTGCACTTAACACATCCGTGACCGCCGGAATGCTTTCCGACGCCACCCAGAGCTGGATCACGGGTCTGGTTCAAACCGCCAAGCTCCAGGGCAAGGTCGTCATCGGCATGATGCACCATGGAATCATCGAGCACTACGTGGGCCAGTCGCAACAGTTCCCGGAGTACGTGCTGACGAACTACGCGACGGTGGGCAAGCGCCTGTCCGATGCGGGCATGAACTTGATCTTCACGGGCCATTTCCACGCCAACGACATCGTCCTCAAGGACTTTGGCACCTCGAAGCTCTATGACTGCGAAACCGGTTCATTGGTTACCGCGCCCACTCCCTACCGCTTCGTGAATTTGGACATGCCCGCTCGGAGCTGCCAGATCGCCACGTCCCACGTGCTCAGCATCCCCTCGCACCCCACGGACTTCGTGAGCTTCGAGAACAGTTTTCTCCAAAATGGCCTCATCGGCATCTCGACCTACCAGCTGACCCATGCCCCCTACAACTTGGATGCGGCCACGGCCGCGGCCATCGCGCCCATGGTGGCGGTTTCCATGATGGCCCACTACGCGGGTGACGAGAAACTGACCGATGCCACCCTCGCCGCCACGCTCTACGGCATGGCGGGCAGCTCGGATCCCGCAACCCAGATGCTCGGCATGGGGCTGCTGTCTCTTTGGAACGATCCGCCGCCCGCCGACAACAACGTGACCCTCACCGTGAACTGACGACTGACGCTTCGAAAATGGGCCCCCGACCGGTCGGGGGCCCGTCGGTCGCGCACTCTCTGAGACATCAGCCATCGGACATCATGATTTCGTTCCGTGCGGTGGCCCAGGCGCGGCGGAAGTCCCTGGCACCCTCAAAGGGCGCGGCCTGGTTAGAGCGTGAATATAGCGAACGCTCCGCGTATGCCAACCGTCAGCCATTCATGGGTGGCTCGGTCCGCATCGGGAACATCGACCTCCACGGGTAGCCAGCATCCGCGATCTCCGCACATCGTTTTGATATGCCTGAAGGTGCCCACGCGTAGGCTGACATAGGGACCGATGGTCGTGGAGCCAGTCATCGGGACATCACCGCCCACCTGAAAATCGAAATCGTAGCCGGTCGCAGTCGTGTCCCGCCCATAGGAGTCAACGCTTGCGGGTCTCGAGTAGATGAACCATTCATATCCGAACCCGACCGAGAGCCACGGAGACAATGGCCGGGCGGGGGTGATATGCAAGCGCAGCTCACCCCCAAGGCGTCTATCGCTGCTGGGGCGATTGAAACCACTGCCCCGCAGAGAGATAGGTGCAAACACCAGGGTAACGCCGAACGACGCCAGTGGAATTGGGCGATAGGCGAGGCCGATCGAAAACGGGAGTTGCCCTGACACGGCATCTCCGATTCCCGTCTCTCCTGAGTGATCGACCACCACGATGTCGGTGGCGGGGGAGCAGAAGGCGCCGAAGCCAGCGCCGTAACCGAGGCCGACCGCCAGGGTCAGACCGTTAAACCTAGGACCCGATTCTTTCCGCGTTTGCGAAGGGAAGTACGCGGAGCCCGGCTGCGGAGGCAGACTATCCGCCCCTGGTTGGACCGGTAAGCCCAGTTGCGCTGGCTGCACATCTCCGGAACCCTGCGCATAGGCCAGATCGGAAATCAGAGTACAGAGCACGAGGCTAACAAGCGTTCTCATCGCCAGCCTCCATCTTAGCACTGTCGACCCAGGACTACGCCGTCTCGCCCGCTGCCTCGCTGGATTCGCTACTTGCCGGGACCGGTGCCTTTCTGCGGGCATGAATTCGGTCGAGCCACAGGTAAATAACCGGTGTTGTGAACAGCGTCACGAGCTGCGAAAGAAAAAGTCCGCCCACCATGGAGATGCCGAGCGGACGGCGCAGCTCGGAGCCAGTGCCGCCGCCGATGGCCAAAGGCAATGCGCCGAGGAGCGCCGCCATGGTGGTCATCAGGATGGGGCGAAAGCGCAAGAGCGCCGCCTCGCGGATCGCCACCGCGGCGGTGGTGCCGCGCGTACGCCGCGACTCGATGGCGAAGTCGACCAGGATGATGGCGTTCTTTTTCACGATGCCGATGAGCAGGATGATGCCGATGAGCGCGATGATGCTGAACTCGGTCTTGGTCGCGGAGAGCGCGAGCAGAGCACCTACGCCCGCCGAGGGCAAGGTCGACAGGATGGTGATGGGATGGATCAGGCTTTCGTAGAGCATGCCGAGCACCAGATAGACGGCGAGGAGGGCAGCCAAGATGAGCCATGGTTGGCTGCTGGTGGAGCCCTTGAAGGCCTGTGCGGTTCCCTGGAAACTGCCGCGCAGGCTGTCGGGGAAGTGCAGCTGCGTTTCGGCCTTGTGAATGAGTTCGACGGCATCTCCGAGCGCAATGCCGGGGGCCAAGTTGAACGAAATGGTGGTGGCTGGAAATTGCCCCTGGTGGTTGATGGCCAGCGAAGCATTGCCGGGACCGAAGGTCGCGATTTCCGAGAGCGGCACCTGCCCTCCAGTGGGCGACGACACGTAGACGCGACGCAGGGCCTCGGGTCCGCTCTGCTGCATGGGCACGGCTTCCAGCACCACCCGGTAGTAATTGAGCTGGGTGTACGAAACCGCGACTTGGCGCTGGCCGAAGGCATCGTACAGCGCCTCGTCGACGGCCTGGGGCTGGATGCCGAAGCGGGAGGCGCGCTCGCGGTCGAGGGTCACGCCAAGTTGCAGGCCGGCGGTTTGCTGGTCCGTGTTCACGTCCTTGAGCGCGGGCAGACTGCGCAACTTTTCAAGTACGCGGGGCGCCCATTGATTGAGCTCGTCGAGGGTAGCGTCCTGAAGGGTGTATTGGTACTGGGTGCGCGCGGAGCGGCCGCCGAGGCGCAGATCCTGGACGGATTGCAAGAAGAGGCGCATGCCGGGCAGACGGCCGACCTTGGGACGCAGGCGGGCGATCACCTCGTCGGCGGTGGCCTTGCGGCCGGGCTTGTCTTTGAGTGCGATGAACAACGTGCCGGCGTTGCCGGTCGAGGCGTTGGCCGAGCCGATGAAGGACACCACGTGGTCGACATCGGGGTCGGCTGACACGATGGCGTTGATCTTTTCCTGGTTGACCTTCATGGCCGGGAAGGACACGTCCTGGCTGGCCTCGGTCGAGCCCATGAGCATGCCGGTGTCTTGCTGGGGGAAAAGACCCTTGGGCACGACGACATAAAGAAAGACCGTGAAAGCGACGGTGCCGACGGTGAGCAAGAGCGCGGCGACCTGGTGGCGCAGGATCCAATCGAGGCAGCGGCCATAAAGCCCTTGCAGGGCGGTGAACCCACGCTCGGACACGCGTGCGAAGCGCGTGGGCTTGTCATTCGAGAATTGGCGCAGAAGGCGCGACGACATGGTCGGGGTCAAGGTAAGCGACACCACCGCCGAGACCACGATGGCGATGCTGAGCGTGACCGAGAATTCGCGAAAGAGCCGCCCCACGATGCCGCCCATGAGCAAGAGCGGAATGAAGACCGCGAGCAGCGACACGGTGATCGACACGATGGTGAAGCCGATCTCGCGCGCGCCCAGGAATGCGGCTTCCTTGGGCGCCATGCCCTGCTCCACGTGGCGCATGATGTTCTCGACCACCACGATGGCGTCGTCGACCACGAACCCGGTGGCGATGGTCAGGGCCATGAGGGACAAGTTGTCGATGCTGTAGTCGAGTAGGTACATGACCGCAAAAGTCCCGGTGAGCGAGAGCGGAATGGCCACGGCGGGAATCATGGTGGCGCGCATCCGGCGCAAGAAGAGCAGGACGACCAGCACGACCAGTCCGATGCTGATAAGCAAGGTCATCTCCACGTCGCGCACGGAGGCCCGGATGGTGCCGGCGCGATCGAGCGCGATTTGCATCTTGATGGCCGGTGAAATGGAGGTGGCCAGGGTCGGCAACAAGGCTTTCACGCGGTCGATGGTTTCGAGAATGTTGGCGCCGGGCTCGCGGCGAACCACCATCACCACCGCGCGCTTGCCGTCCACCCAGCCCGCCACGCGATTGTTCTCCACATCGTCGAACACTTTGGCCAAGTCGCGCAGGCGAACCGCCGAACCATCGCGGTAGGAGATGATCACGTTGCGGAAAGCTTCCGCGCCAAACAGCTGATCGTTGGACGACAAAACCAGGGTTCGCCGATCGTTGGCGAGCGCGCCCTCGGGACTGTTGACCGTGGCTTGTGCAAGCGCGGTGCGCACGTCGACCATGCCAAGGCCCAGACCCGCGAGAGCGTCGAGGTCGACCTGCACGCGCACCGCGGGTTGCTGTCCGCCGCCGATGAAAACCTGGCCGACACCGGCTACCTGCGAGACTTTCTGCGCCAGGATCGTGTTGGCGGTGTCATAGACTTGCGCCAGGGGCAGCGTATCCGAGGTCAGGCCCACGATGAGCACGGGCGCGTCGGCGGGATTGACCTTGCGGTAGGTGGGGCGGCTCGGCAGGTTGGTCGGCAGCTCGCCTCCCGCGGCGTTGATGGCGGCCTGCACGTCGCGTGCGGCGCCGGTGATCTCGCGGTTCAGATCGAACTGCATGGTGATGCTGGTGGCACCAAGCGAATTCGCCGAGGTCATCTCGGTCAACCCGGCGATGCGTCCGAAGCGGCGTTCGAGCGGCGTGGCCACCGAGCTGGCCATGGTCTCGGGGCTGGCGCCGGGCAGAGCGGCCTGCACGTTGATAGTTGGAAAATCCACGCGCGGCAAGGGCGCGACCGGCAGGTTGGCATAGGCGGTAAGGCCCGCCAGGATAAGCGCGACGGCGAGCAGCGACGTCGCGATGGGGCGGCGGATGAAGGGTCCCGAGATGTTCACGCCGCCGGCTCTCCAAGTGCGGGTGCGGCCGGGGCCGTCGTGGGCGCGGCTCGCCGCAGATGGCGCAAGCGATCCATGGCCAGGTAGATGACGGGCGTGGTGTAGAGCGTGAGTACCTGCGAGATGAGCAGCCCGCCCACGATGGCGATGCCGAGCGGACGGCGCAGTTCCGCGCCCGTCCCCTGGCCGAGTGCCAGGGGCAAGCCGCCGAGCAAGGCCGCCATGGTGGTCATCATGATGGGGCGAAAGCGCAGAAGGCACGCTTGGTGAATGGCGCTCTCGGGATCGAGGCCCTTCTCGCGTTCGGCTTCGAGGGCGAAGTCGATCATCATGATGGCGTTCTTCTTGACGATGCCGATGAGCAGGATGATGCCGATGAGCGCGATGATGCTGAACTCGATCCGGCAGATGATGAGCGCCAGCAAGGCGCCCACGCCCGCCGACGGCAAGGTGCTCAAGATGGTGATGGGGTGGATGTAGCTTTCGTAAAGAATGCCGAGCACGATGTACATGGTGATGAGCGCGGCGAGGATGAGGATGGGCTCGTTGGCCAGCGATTCGGAAAAGACCTTGGCCGCGCCTTGAAACGACGGGTGCACGCTGGGCGGCAGATCGAGCGAGCGCATGGCCGCGTCGATGGCGGAGACGGCGTCGCCGAGGGCCTCGCCGGGCGCCAGGTTGAAGGAAAGCGTGGCGGCGGGAAACTGCCCTTGGTGCGCGATGGTGGGCGTGTGCGGCGATTGCTCGTAGTGCGCCAGCGTATCGAGCGGGATGGGATCTCCATTGACCGAGCGTACGTAGATGGACCGCAATGCCGTGGGATCCTGTTGGAAGGCGGGCGAAACTTCCAGGATCACGCGGTAAAGGTTGAGCTGGGTGAAGATGGTCGAGACTTGGCGCTGGCCAAAGGCATCGTAAAGCGTGTCGTCGAGGGTTTGCGCACTGATGCCCAATTGCGATGCCATGTCGCGATCGATAACCAGGGAAAGTCCGAGTGCGGTCGACTGGCGGTCGCTGGCCACGTCACGCAGTATGGCCAGATCCTTCATGGCGGAAAGCACGCGCGGCGCCCACACGTCGAGTTCGGTGGGATCGGCGTCCTCAAGCGTGAGTTGAAACTGTGTCCTGCTTGTGCGCGTGTCGACCTGGAGATCTTGCACGGATTGCAGGTAGACCTCGATCCCGGACACTTCGCGCAGGCGGGGCGAGAGGCGGGCGATAATGGCGTCCGCGTCGGCATGGCGCAGCCGCCGCGGCTTGAGCGTGATGGAGAGCCGGCCAACATTAAGCGTGGGATTGGTGCCGTCGGCGCCGATGAACGACGCCACCGCCTGCACGTCGGGATCGGCGCGAATCACGTCGGCCGCCGCGCGCTGCCGGTCCATCATGGCGGGGAAGGAAATCGAGGGCGACGCTTCGGTGACGCCGACGAGCAGCCCCGTGTCCTGCTGCGGGAAGAAACCCTTGGGAATGATGAAGGCCAGAAAAACGGTGAGTCCCACCGTGGCCAGCGTGGCCGCCAGCGTGAAGCGTTTGTGGCGCAGCACCCAGCACAGGCCCCGGTCATAGAAGCGCGCCATGGCGTCCCAGCCGCGTTCCAGATGACGAGCCAGCCGGCCAGGTGTCTCGTGCGCACGCAAGAGGTGTCCGCCCATCATGGCGGTCAGGGTCAGCGAAACGAACGCCGAGATGCCGATGGCGATGGCCAGCGTGACGGCAAACTCGCGAAAAAGCCTGCCGACGATGCCGCCCATGAAGAGCAGCGGGATAAGCACGGCGATCAGCGACACGGTCAGCGAGACGATAGTGAAGCCGATTTGCCGTGCACCCTTGAGCGCTGCCTCGAACGGCGGCAACCCCTCCTCGATGTAGCGCGCGATGTTTTCCACCATGACGATGGCATCGTCGACCACGAAGCCGGTGGCGACGGTCAGCGCCATCAAGGTCAGGTTATTGAGACTGTAACCGCAGAGCTGCATGACCCCGAAGGTGGCGATGAGCGAGAGCGGAACCGCCACGCCGGGGATGATGGTGGCGCGGAACGTGCGCAGGAAGAGGTACATGACGCCGACCACGAGCAGGATGGTGAGGATGAGCGTGAACTGCACGTCGTCGACCGAGGCGCGCACGGTCTCGGTGCGATCCGAAATGATGGATATGTCGATGCCCTTGGGCATGGATGCGCTCAATTGTGGCAAGAGCGCTTTCACGCTGTTCGTGACCTGGATGAGGTTGGCTCCGGGCTGGCGCTGCACGTTCATGATCACGGCCCGGCGCGCGTCCGCCCAGCCCGCGAGTTGGGCGTTCTCGACGTCGTCTAGCACCACCGCCACGTCGGATAGGCGCACCGGCGAACCGTTGCGATAGGCCAGCACCAGGGGTTCGTAGTTGACGGGCTTTTCGATCTGGTCGTCGACGTTAACGGTGTAATTCTGGCGCTGACCGTCCAGCGATCCCTTGGGCTGGTTGACGTTGGCGGCGACCAGGATCGTGCGTACGTCTTCCAGGGTGAGCCCACGGCCAGCCAGGGCGACGGGATCCACGCGCACGCGCACGGCCGGCTTCACGCCGCCGCCGAGCGTGACCAGTCCCACGCCGGCCACCTGCGACACCTTCTGCGCCAAGATCGAATCGACGTAGTCGGCGACCTTGTTGAGCGGCATGGTGGTCGAGCTGATGGCGAAAGTCAGGATAGGCGTGTCTGCGGGATTGCTCTTGCTGTAGGTCGGCGGCGTGGGCAGGTTGCGCGGCAGCAGGTTCGAGGCCGCGTTGATGGCCGCCTGCACGTCCTGTTGAGCCGAGTCGATGTCGCGGTCCAGATTGAATTGCAAGGTGACGAGCGAGGAGTTGAGGCTCGACACCGAGGTCATCTGACTTAGCGCCGGGATCTGACCGAATTGGCGTTCCAGCGGCGTGGTGATCGAGGAGACCATGGTCTCGGCACTGGCGCCGGGCAAACTCGTGGTCACCACGATAGTCGGGTAGTCGACCTGGGGCAACGCCGACACCGGCAACTGCGTATAGCCCACGAGTCCGGCGAGCAGTACGCCGATCATGAGCAGCGTGGTCGCGATGGGGCGGCGGATGAAGGGTTCGGAAATGCTCACGGGTTCTTCGCCTCGCGGGTGGCGCCCGGCGCCTTGCCCGCGCCTTTGCCCTTGCGATCGCCCGGTCCCTTGTCTTCGCCTGGCTCGCGCGTCTCGACCAGGGCGCCGGGCTTGAGCTGGAACTGTCCCTCGGTGACCACGGTTTCGCCCGCGGTCAAGCCCGAGCCAATGACGGCGAGTTCGGTGTCGGTGCTCTCGACCTCGACGGGCCGAACCGCGACCGTTTTGTCCTCGCCTACGACGTAGGCAAAGGCGCCCGCGGGCCCGCGCTGCACGGCCACCGCGGGCACGACGAGCGCGCCCTTGCGTAGGCCGAGGTGCAGACGCGCCTTTACGAACTGATTGGGCCACAGCACGCGGTCGGGATTGGGGAAGATGGCCTTGAGACGAATGGTGGCCGTGGTGGCGTTGATCTGGTTGTCGATGACCTCGAGCGTGCCGGTGGCCAGCACACTGCCGCCGTCGCGCGACAGCGCGTCGACGGTGGGCTTGCCCTCGGCCAGCGCCTTTTGCACGCGCGGCAGCTCGTCCTGCGGCAGCGTAAAGAGGACCGCGATGGGATCGATTTGCGTGACCACCACGATACCGGCAGCCTCCGCCGGGTGCACCATGTTGCCGGGATCGACCAGACGCACGCCGGTAACGCCGTCGATGGGCGAACGGATGTGCGCGTAGTCCAGCATCAGTTTGGCCTGCTCGATCTGCGCCTGGTCCGCGGTCACCGAGCCTTCGAGCTGCCCGACCAGCACGCCTTGATCGTCGGCCTGCTGCTGCGGGATGAGCTTGTCCTTGGCCACCCGCGCGTAGCGATCGAGGTTGACCTTGCCGCCGCGCAGTTGCGCCTGGTCGCGGGCCAGGGCGCCCTCGGCCTGATGCAGCTGGATGGCGAAGGGACGCGGATCGATGAGCGCCAGGAGCGTCCCGCGCTTGACGAACTGACCTTCGTGAAAGGCGACGCTATCCAAGCGGCCGTCGACCTGCGAGCGCACGGTTACCGTCTTGAACGCGGTGACGGTGCCGAGCCCGTCGAGGATTACCGGCATGTCACGCGTGACCACTTTGGTCGCCACCACGGACACCGGGCGCTTGTCCGCAGCACCGCCGCCGGGCCCGGTCTTGCTTTGTCCGCTTGCACCGCCGCAAGCATGCAAGGCCAGCGACAAGAGCGCGAGGTCCAGGCCAGTACGCCAACGTCGGTCACAAGAGAAGATCATCATGTTCCTTTCCGCATCCATTCTGTCATCGCCTTCCGAGAGCGCCCAGCAGCGCGGCGCGGGCACTGGCCAACGAGAAGCGGGCGCTTATCTCTTGTGCCGCGGTTTGCGTCTGAGTAACTTGTGCGTCTGACAATTCGATGACGCCGCCCATGCCGGCCGCGTAGCGTGATTCCGCTAGCTGCAATTGTCTTTTTGCATTTTCCAGCGCCAGCGAAGCCGCAGTCAAGGTGGCGCGAGCGGCGCGAACCGCCAACGCGGACTGTTCCACATCGATGCGAACCTGCAGGCGAAAGGTGTCCTCTTGCGCATTGAGAGAACGCAGGTTGGCCTTGGCCTCGGCGACCTGGCCCGGGACCAAGCCGCCGGTGTAGATCGGCCAGGTGAGCAACCCGCCCACCCACCAGTTGGGTCCAAGATTGTCGAGCGCCACGCCGGTGCCGGAAAGGCTGGCTTGAGCCTGCAGATTGGGGCCATAGCCTCCCCGCGCAGCCGCGATTAACTTTTCTTGCGCCTGGCGCTGCTTGGCGAAACTCGCCAGTTCGGGCCGATCTTGTAGTGCGGAGGCGAGCAAACGATCGAGGGGCGCGTCCTCGTCCAAGAGCGGAGGCATGTCGTCCGTGCCGGGTTCGTAGCTCGTGGCCGTGGACTGGCCGATGGTTTGGTTGAAGGTGGCGCAAGCGACGTCGAATGCATTCTGCGCGCTGATGAGCTGCACACGTGCGTTGGCCAGGCTGGTTTCGCCGGTGACCCGATCGATCTCGGGACGCATGCCGGTTTCGACCTCCACCTCGATCTGTTTGAGATGCATTTCCTGATTGGCCACCGTGTTGGCGGCCACATCGATCAGATCCCGAAGCGCGCGTGCCTGAAAATAGGCTTTGCGCACGTTGGTGATGATTTGCACCTCTACTGCGTGCTCGCTGTGTGCGGCCGCGGCCTCGCTCGCCTCGGCCGAACCCCAGCGATTCGAGGTCTGACCAAAATCATAGATAAGCTGGGATGCGGTGCCGCTGAAAGTGAAGTAGTCGGACGTCGCCGTCCAGGACAAAGTGGAGTTGTAAGGAACACCGGGCCGGTGGGTTGGGCCGTAGGTCATGCGCTGGTACTGCGCTGTCCCTATGACTTGGGGCAAATACGGCGCGCGATTTTCCTCGATGCGTGCCGACGCCACATCCACCGCGGCGCGGGCCTGCGCTTCCGATGGATGGGACTTCAAGGCCAGGTCGATGGCAGCGTCGATCGCGAGGGTCTGTCTTGTTTGCGCAGCACTCGCTTCGCTGCAGAAAGCGCAGACAGCAAGCACATTCAGTGCGAAAAGCGCACACGACGAAAGAAGTTGGGACCGCTTCATGGCATCGAACCATACAACAACGCCAGGTTTGACGAGCGATTTGCACTCGGCGCCTTCAGGCGGCCAGATAGGCAGGCAGGACATGCGTCGCACCCTTGCAGGAAGGGTGCCCAAAAGAAAGCTGGCGATAGGCGCAACCCAAGCCGAAAAGAAGGCACGCTTCCTGCTTGGGGTGCCTAGGCCGGGACGAATCTGTCACCCAATCACAGGAGGAAGAGTGGAACACCGTCATTGCGAAAAGGTTCTAGGTGGTTGCTTGAGCATGCTTGTGGCCAGCACCCTGGCTGCTTGCGCGACAACCGACGAAGGCCAGCCACAAGCTGCCATCGCGCCAGCACCCGACGCTGCCAAGCCTGGGTCGGTGTCGGTTTTTGGCATCTTTCGCAACGGCCGCATGAGCCCGGAGGCATGGGAAGACTTCGGAAAGATCCTCTCGACGCCCTTCAGCGAGGGCATTTGCCAGGCTGCCTACGACGTTGTTTTCACCGACGCAAATCCGGAACTCGCGGCTGCGATCGACGACTACGCTAAAGAGAACGGCGTCTCGGACGAGCTGCTCGCCAAGTTCGCCCCTCTCGCCAAGGGCGACAGCATCGTTTTGATCGCGATCGATGGGCAACTCCCCAAGTCGGCCGCCGCGAGCACGGAAAAGCCGACCAAGCCGGCGCAAAATCCGTCGTCCTCGGGACAAGGAAACTATGGCGGATCCGGGGCTGGGCAAGGTGGCGGCCCAGGAGGCGGCCGTGGCATGGGGCGCGGCGGTGGCGGCATGGGCCGCGGCGGAATGGGAGGCCGAAGACCGCAGTCGGCTTCCACCGAGCATGCCAAGCCCGACAAAGGATCGTGGGAACTGACCGCGTACTTCTATTCCGTTCGCCTCCACCAGGTAACAAGACAGGTGGACCTGACTCAACAAGGACAGGACATCGACGGCGATCTCAAGCTGTTTGTGGCCAAGCTTGGAACCGAAATCCCTGACGTCCCCTGCCGCGGCTGGGACCGAAGCGTGAAGATCGACAGCGATTCCATCCGCAAGCTGGCGGAGGAGGAGTAGTTCACGGCGCTACGCCTTGGCCAGCCGCTGACGTAGGCGCGTGCAGCGCAGGGCCACCTCGGCGTTGCGGACGGCGATGGCGAGCGCCTTGCGCGTACCCACCAGCACGACCAACTTCTTGCCACGCGTGACCGCGGTATAAAGCAAACTGCGCTGGAGCATGACGAAGTGCTGGGTGTGGATGGGAATCACCACCGCGGCGTACTCCGAGCCCTGCGCCTTGTGCACGGTGACGGCGTAGGCCAGGGCCAGCTCGTCGAGCTCGTCGCTGGCATAGGTCACCTCGCGCTCGTCGAAGCGCACCACCAGCTCGCCCTCGGCACGCGCCACGCGCACAACCTGCCCGACGTCGCCGTTGAAAACATCCTTGTCGTAGTCGTTGCGCAATTGCATGACCCGATCGCCGACGCGAAGTACGCGACCACCAATCTGCATCTCGGCCTCGGCCGGGCTGAGCGCCTCTTGCAAGAGCCGATTGAGATTCGCGGCGCCGAGCTCGCCCCGGTGCATGGGGGTCAGCACCTGAATGTCGAAAGGCGAAAATCCATAGCGGCGAGGCAGGCGCAGAACCACCAAGTCGCGGATGAGCTGCGCCGCCCGCTCCGCGTCCTCTTCTTCCATAAAGAAGAAATCGCGCATGTCTTTGTGTGGCCCCTCGGCGGATGCCTCGCCCAATTCGGGCGGCATGCCATCGTGAATGCGGTGGGCGTTGGTCACGATCAGGCTCTGCGCGGCTTGTCGGAAGATTTCATCCAAACGCACGACTGGAATAGCGCCCGAGGCAATGGCGTCGCGCAAAACCGTGCCCGGTCCCACCGAGGGTAGTTGGTCCTGATCGCCGACCAGCACCAAGCGCGTGCCGGTGGCCAAAGCCGCGACCAGATCCGCACACAGCCGGATGTCGACCATGGACGCCTCGTCGACCACCAGCAGATCGGCGTCGAGCGGGCGCTGGGCGTTGCGCCCGAACATGCCCTCGGCGGGCCGCCATTCGAGCAAGCGGTGCAAGGTGGCGGCGGGCTGGCCGGTGGCTTCTTGCATGCGCTTGGCCGCGCGCCCGGTGGGCGCCGCCAAGGCCACGCGCAGCTTGCAGTGGAGAAAGGCCGAGACGATGCCGCGCACGATGGTGGTCTTGCCAACGCCGGGGCCGCCGGTGATGACCAGCAAGGGCTCGACCAGCGCGCGGCGAATGGCCTCGGCTTGGCGAGGCGCCAGCGTGATGCTCGCCTCATTCTCGTAGCCTGTGATGGCACTCTCGGCGGAAATGGGCAGCGGCGCGCACGTGCCACCCAAGATGCGCCGCAGGCCCAAGGCCGCGGCCCGCTCCGCGCGCAGAAGCCCGGTATCGTACACCGCCTCGCCGCCCTCGCCCGCTTCACCATCTTCTGTGCGCTCGATGGCGATCTCACCCTGGCGGGCCAGACGATCGATGGCGGATTCAACCAGCGCGACGTCGACCTCGAGGCGATGACTCGCGTCTTCGACCAGGCGCGCGCGTGGCAAGTACACATGGCCCTGCCCACCAGCTTCTTCGAGCACGTGGCGCACGCCAGCCTCGACGCGCGCCTCGGCTTCCTTGCCGATGCCCAGCGATTGCGCCAAGCGATCGGCGGAAAGAAAGCCGATGCCCCACACGTCGAAGGCCAGTCGGTAGGGGTTTTCGCGCACGCGCGCGACGGCCTCGGCGCCGTAGCGCTTGTAGATGCGCAAAGCCAGCGCGGGCGATACGCCGTAGCCCTGCAAGAAAACCATGACCTCGCGCTGACCGCGCTGGGCGGCCCACGCCTTCTTGATGGCTAGGGCGCGCGTGCGACCGATGCCCGGCACTTCGCGGATGCGCTCGGGCCGCGCGTCGAGGATTTCAAGCGTCTTTTCGCCGAAGCGCTCGACGATGCGAGCCGCGAATTCCGGGCCGATGCCCTTGATAAGCCCCGCCCCGAGATAGCGCTGGATGCCTTCCAGGGTCTGCGGCGAAAGCTCGGTGTACGAGACGATGCGAAACTGGCGGCCGAAGCGCGGGTTGGTTTCGTAGTAGCCGCGGGCACGCAATCGCGCCCCAACGGGCAACCCAAGCAAACTCCCCACCACCGTCACGGGCTCGCTTTGCTTGGCATCTTTCAACCGCGCCACCGTGAAGCCACCGTCGCTGCCCGAAAACACCAGGCGCTCGAGAGTGCCCTCCACGGTTTCCTCGGCGGCCTGGCCGGGTCGCTTGCCTGCCTTGCGTTCGAAAAGATCCATTCGCCGCTTCAGCCTCGAACGCGAGGCCGGCCACGTCAAGAGGCAGAATCAGCCTACGCCTACGTCGTCGGACGCGTGCTTGGCTTTGATTTCCAGGAGATCGAGCAGCGAAAACACGCCGAAGCCGCGAATCTCGAGCAGCCGGCGGTAGGTCCACCGGTCTTCGCGACGCCCAGGTTCGAATCGGCACAAGGCATTGTGCGTGCGCGGCTCGACCTCGTCCCCGTAGCGGCGCACGAGAATATCGGGCGACTCCACGGTCTGCAGGAGAAACTCGCGCGGCAGGCCTTCGACGCTGGTCGATTGCACGTGGAACCCGGTGAGCGCGGCGAAGCGTTCGATGAAGCGGGCCGTGTCCTCGCGGCGACGAAGCGTACGCTCGGCAAGGTCTTCCTTCGCAGGAGACGGATTCTCGCCCGACATCGCGACTCCAGTTTGCACGATCGCCTAAACGGCTCCCGACCCTCGCTCGCCCGTGCGGATACGAACCACATCGGCCACCGACGAGATGAAGATCTTGCCATCGCCAATTTCCCCCGTGCGGGCCGAAGCGAGAATGGCGTCCACGATGGTTTGCACCATGTCATCCTCGACCACCATCTGCACGCGCGTCTTGGGCACGAAATCGACCCGGTAGGCCGAGCCACGGTACACCTCGCGCTTGCCTCCGGTGCGCCCGAAACCGCGAACGTCGGAAACCGTCATGCCGTGCGCGCCAACCTGACGGAGCCGCTCCTTCACCTCGTCGATTCTAAACGGCTTGATGATGGCTTCGATGTGCTTCATGGTCCGATCATCCCTCGCATCAGGTTGCGGGATTGTTTCTCGATGGTGAAAAGTGGGTAAAGCCCGCCGCCGGGCGACGGCGGGCCGTTCCCACGCGAAGACACCGTCTAGAAGTAGGCCAGCGCCGCGAGCAACCCTGTGACCTGGTTCTTCTCTGGCGTGGTTCCCTTAATGAAGACTTGCTGATCGGAAATGTCGGCCCGAATTTCGAGGCGCAGCTCGTAGTGCTTGCCTACCGTCCATGCGCCCATGCCCGTGAATTCGTAGAGGTTGCCATCAAGTGCGGTCGTCGGGGTAAGGGCGTAGCCGTTGCTGCTATTCAAGAACTCGGCCCGCGCGGCCAGATTGAACGAATCGCTGAGGGTGTAGCGGGCCATCGCCGCGATGCCGAACCAGTAGGGCGTACCCGTCTTGAGGTAGTCGATATTGCCACCCACGGATAGGCTGCCGATGTCCTTGGTCGCGACCGCGTCGATAAGAACCCAGGTGTCGGTTCCGGCTTCTTTGCCGATGTAGGTCGTCGCCGCGACGGTCAGGCCCTGGTTTGCTGGCGTGTACGTTGCGTTCAGTCCGAAGGTCTTGTCCGAACCGAAGTCCGGATCGTTGTTCCATCCGTTGACAAGCTGGAGCGACAACACAAGTTCGGGGGTGGCCAAGTTGCCGATAGCCGCATAGTTGAGGCGCAACCCAGTGTGGAGCAAAGGCACGCCCGTAAAGAGCAACGATCGGCTGTAAAGCCAGTTCTTGTTGCTCTCAATAACTTCGGCGCTGGCCGAGGTCACGAACTTGCCGGCATCGATGGAAAACTGGGGAGTGACGCGAACTGTGGCGAAGGCCTGCTCAATGAGAAATCCATTGCCGTAGAGAGAGGCCGAGTCAGTCGCCGTACCCGGCGTAGTTGCCGTGGCCGCCGTGCTGTGTGCCGAGCTCGTTAAGCTGGAGCCGTTGATGATCGAGGCGGTGTGACCTCCGCCGAAGTCCAACCGGAACGAGACCAAGTCGGTGTCCGCGTGCACACCCAACTTCGCGTAGTTGAGAGCAAAGTTATTCGAGGTGGTATCGAATTGCCGAAGGCTCGGAGGCTGGGTCGAAGAATCGCCGGTAAAGTTGTAGAGGTAGTAAGCGTCAACCAAGGATTCCCAGGCAAACGAAATCGGAGGGGGAGCCGCAGACGCGGGCGCGGGTGCCGCAGCCGCGGCGACCGCCGCAGCGGGGGCCGGCGTCGTCGCCGGCTCTGCCGCGGCAGGCGCAACCGCCGGTGTAGCCTCTGCGGCCGTCTGAGCATTGGCTACCAGTGGCAGGACCGTACTGAGCGCGAACAGGGTGGACACGAGTCTCATTGGTATCTCCTCTCTTTCTCTCTTTTTCGAACGTTGCATGCCTAGAAGAGCAAGCAGCGGTAGGGATTGCAATGGGGGGACACCGTAATTTGCTACGCTTTTCCCCTGGCGAAACGCGGTGGAAACCCCCAGGTCTTAGCTGGTTAGCTTGGCACAGCTGCGCTTGGCCCTGTTTCCCTCGCTGGCGACACTAAAGTCGGCTTGCGTATGCTGTCTTCATCCGATCATAGAGGGCGAGGTCCGGCTGGGCGGTGAAGGTGTCGTTTTCCCAGTCGAACAGGGTGTGGCCAGTGTTCCAATCGCCGCCCTTCTCGGGCTCCCAGTCGAAGGTGCCGAGGCCTTGCCGGTTGGCTAGACCGAAGACGACGTCGTTGATCTCCCGCTGCATGGGGCCGTACTCGGCGGCGAGGAAGTTGATGTTCGGGTACGCGGTGGCCAGCCCACCGAGGGTGCTCGTCCAAGTGTTCTTCGTATTCGTGGTGCTGGTGGGATCGCCCTGGTACTGCTGGTAGCAGGACTCGCCGAACACATCGAAGGCCACGCCCTGCTTGATGGCGCTGTCGATGTAACCCGTGCTCAGGCTGAGTGCGGCGCCAGCGGCGTCGGCTGGCTTGTCGCCGCCACGGTCGATGTGCAGGGCGGTGAGGATGCCGGTGTCGACGTCCTTGACGCCTTTGATGCCGGCCTTGAACAACGCGCCGAGGTTGCTCCAGTTGGACGTGCTGCCGGTGACTTGGTTGTTGCCCGTAGGCTGACCGTTGCTGTCGCAGACGTGGAGCAACATGCCGGGCGTTGTCTCGTTCCCGATCTGCACCATGTCGGGACGCGCGCCGCCGGCGATGAGTTTGGTTAGCGAATCCCTGGTGTAGTCATGCACGGCAGTCGCCAGGTCGGCGATGGTCGTGAATCTTTGCCACGCCACTGGCACGCATTGCTTGCTAGGGTCGGCCCAGTTGTCGCTGTAGTGGAAATCCACGAGCAGGAACATGCCGAGGCTCTTGACCTTCTTGCCGAACGCCACTGTGTGGTCGATGTCGCAATACCCATTGGTCGGGTCGTAGCCGTCCGCGGCCTTGGGGTCGACGAAAGTGCGCAGGCGGATGGCGTTGAACCCATGGGCCTTGAGCTGTGACAAGAGGTTGTCCTGCGAACCCGAGCTGGCTGATTCGGCGAACGAAATGTCGGCCCCAATGAGATAGGAGGCTGAAAATCCCGTCGCTCCCCCGCTTTCGGTGGCGCCGCCGGACCCGCCACCTGTGCCTGTGCCGCCGCTTCCGACGGCGCCGCCAGTCGGACTTGCGCCGCCCGTGCTCGTAGCGCCGCCGGTCGAGGAGGCGCCGCCGGTCCCGGTCACGCCGCCTTTCCCCGAGGTTCCGCCCGTGGCCATTGCGCCGCCGTTGCCTTGGCCTTTTGAATTGCCGTTCGATGAGCACGCGACGAGCGTGAACGCAAAAAGGATCGAAAGGACAGCCCGCGACGCCATGCACACGTGCATATCCCACAAAGGCATCCTCTGGAAGAGCCGGACGTGAAGATGCTATGCTTCGCACGATTTTCCTTTCTCGCTGTTTCGCTCGCTGTTTTCCGATGTCGACATCTCCCGTTCCCACCCAACCCCGCGGCTACTACGGTAGGTTCGGCGGCGCTTACCTGCCCGAGATCCTCGTCGCCACCTTCAAGGATCTGGAGGCGGCCTTCGCGGCGGCGCAGGCCGACCCGGCGTTTTGGCGCGAGTACGAAACCCTGATGGGCGAATACTCCTGCCGGCCCACGCCCCTGACCCTCGCCGAGAACCTGACCCGCCACTTCGGCGGCGCGCGCATTTTCGTCAAACGCGAAGACCTGAACCACACCGGCGCGCACAAGGCCAACAACGTGCTCGGGCAAGGGTTGCTCGTGCGCCGCATGGGCAAAAAGCGCGTGATCGCGGAAACCGGCGCCGGCCAGCACGGCGTGGCCACGGCGACCATGGCCGCAAAGTTCGGATTCGATTGCACCATCTACATGGGCGAGGTCGACGTCGAACGCCAGCGCCCCAACGTCTTCTGGATGGAACGGCTGGGTGCCAAGGTCGTTTCCGTCAAAGATGGTTCGCGCACCCTCAAGGACGCCATCAACGAGGCTTTCCGCGATTGGGCGGCGAACATGGATAGCACGCACTACGTGCTGGGCACGGCGTGCGGCCCACATCCCTTCCCCACCATGGTGGCCTATTTCCAGTCCATCATCGGCAAGGAACTGCGCGGCCAAGTGCTCGGCCGCACCGGTCGCCTGCCCCGGCGAATCTACGCCTGCGTGGGTGGTGGCTCGAACGCGCTCGGCGTATTTAGCGAATTTCTGGACGATGCCGAGGTCGAGCTGGTCGGGGTCGAGGCTGGCGGTCGCGGCCTCCATAGCCACCAGCATGCCGCGCGCCTGGCGTCGTCGGACGCCAGCGTCGGCGTGGCCCAAGGCTACCGCACCTATTTTCTGCAAAATGGCGACGGGCAGATGCTCGACACCCACTCCGTCGCGGCCGGCCTCGATTACATTGGCGTCTCGCCCATTCTGTCCCACTTGCGCGACACCGGCCGCGTGCGCTGCGAGGCCGCCACCGACGAGGAAGTCGTCGCGGCCCTGGCTCTTGCCGTGCGCCGCGAAGGCTTGATCCCGGCGCTGGAATCGTCGCATGCCTTCGCGCAAGCCTTCAAGGAAGCGCCCACGCTCAGCCCCGACGACGTCATCGTCATCAACCAATCCGGACGCGGCGACAAGGACATCTTCACCGTGGCCGACGCCTTCGGCGATCCGGCGTGGCAGGATTTCATCCGTCGCAAGGCGGCGAGCTATGCCCGCTGACCGGAAAGACCGCCATGCTTGAAACTCGCCTACGCAAGGCCCGCGCCGAGAAAGACATCCTCCTCATGACCCACATCGTGGTGGGCTACCCCAGCATCCAGGCGTCGCTGGAAATCGTCGACGCCATGGTGGAAGCCGGGGTCGACCTGATGGAACTGCAGATCCCGTTTTCCGAACCCATGGCCGACGGCCCGGTCATCCTGGCCGCCAATCAGAAGGCCTTGGCGGGCGGAACCACGGTCGAGCGCTGCTTCGATTTCGCCGCCAAGGTCGCCAAGAAGCATCCGATTCCGTTTCTCTTCATGACCTACTACAACCTGCTCTTCCGCGCTGGCGTCACCACTTTTGTCGAGCGGATGAAGCGCGCGGGCTTGACCGGCGCCATCGTGCCCGACCTGCCGCCCGAGGAAGCCGCCGACTATCTCGGCGCCATGAACGACGCCGGCCTGGATCCCATCTTCATCTTTTCGCCCGGCACCCCGGACGAGCGCATGCGCGCCATCGCCGCCCAGGGGCGCGGCTTCATCTACTGTGTCGCTCGCAAGGGCGTGACCGGCGTCCACACCAGTTTCTCCGCCGAGATCGACGCCTACCTGGCCCGCTCGCGCGCGGCAACCACGCTGCCGCTTGCCCTCGGCTTTGGCGTGCAAGACGCGACCGACGTCAACTTCCTGCGCGGCAAGGTCGATATCGCCGTGGTCGGCTCGGCGACCCTGCGACTCATCGACGACAAGGGCGTCGGCGCGGTCGGCGCATTCATGCGCGGCCTACGTACAGCGTAGCCGGCGGATCTGGCGCGACCGGGTGACAGTCGGAATTCCATCCCTGGTCAGATAGGAAATCGATAGGCTCATCCCCGCAAGTTGCGACGCGCGCTCCGCAACGTCAAGCCCGGGCCGTCGTTCTGTCCGGTTCGATATGGCGAGGGCTGTAGACGGAGTAATGAAACCGTCCCTACGGGCGGCTAGGCCGGAACCGCCGGACACAACCAAAGAGCGTCTTATGCACCACCGCTCCGATCCCGCCCCCCACTGTACCAGATTGCTTCACGAACAGAACTGCGCCGCGCCACCCCACGCGTTGCGCTGCAATCCACCACGCGCTATCCCGCAGCAGCCGAAAACGTTCTCTCTCCATTTTCAGCGTGCCTTGATGTGCGGAATCGAGTATCCCATTGGCCGAGAGAAGCACCAATGAGTATTGAATTCTTCGACAACGGTGGCGGCTGTGCCAATACCAAGAGATGTGTCCTCATGAATAGCTTCGTTCTGTCGCTCCTTCCGACGATAGCCGTGATCCTCGTTCTCGGTGCGTTCGCCCCTCGTGCCGAAGCGGCCAAGAAGGCTGCCGACCGAGACGTTCTGGAGAACTCGGCCAGGAAGGCCTGCATGATGGGGGACTACCCGAAAGGTATGGAAATACTTAGCGATCTATTCATCCAAACAAAAAACATAACCTACGTATACAACCAGGGTCGCTGTCTTGAGCAAAATCATCGCTGGGAAGAGGCACTTGACCGCTTTCTTGAGTACCACCGCAAAACGCCGAGTCTTGACGAGAGGGAAGCGAGCGAAGTCGAGCAGCACATCGTGGAATGCAAGAGCCATCTGAAGGAACAGGCTGCGATGGCGCCCCCTCCCGTCGTGCCAGCCGCCTTGGCCTCCGTGCCCAAGCCTGTGCCTCCGGCGGCTGTTCAGTTGGTTGTTCCAGTTCGTGCACCAAAGCAAGCCGGCGGTACGGGCTTGTGGGTTTCGGGCATTGCAGTGGGAGTCGTGGGGATCGCGGGCATCGCCACGGGCGCGATACTGGCCGCCAAGACCCGCACGCTGACTGACGAGCTCAACAAGACGTATAATCGGGACCAGGCGGCAACGCGCGACTCGTATGAAACATGGGGCTGGGTCAGCTATGGCGTTGGCGCAGCCGCACTGGTCGCTGGGACCACGCTGTGCATTTGGGGGTGGCGAACTGGAAAGTCCGAGCCGGAAGCGTCCACTGTGTCGGTCCTTCCTTTTGGTGGCCCTGGTGCGGGCGGCGTACTCTTGCAAGGAGCTTACTAGTGACAACACAAGAACATCGAGTTTTCTTCTCCGGAGCTGCCGGGATTTCCTTTGTGGGCGCCATGGCAGTCGCGGTCGTTGGCTGCTTTGGTCGTCCATCCACAAACATCGCCACTATGACTTGCGAACAAGATGTGGATTGTCTGTCGGGCTACACGTGCAAAGTCAAGGGTGTCCCCGGTGGCTGTTGCAAACCCGACGATCCGAACTGTGGGCAACTCCAGGACGCGGCGACGCCAACAGATGGTACACGCACTATCGCGGACAGTGCGACCAGCCCGGGTATTGTCGGCGATGGGCCTTCCGTCTTGGGCGGCGATGCGAGGTTGGGCACGGGCGGAGCCGCGCCGTCGGGCGGTGCCGGGGGCAGCGTGTCCTCGGCCGATGCCAACGGAACTGGAGGAGCGACCTCTACGCCGGATGCGCCCGTTCTGAGCGACACGCTCGACGCCCCGGCGACCCTGCCAACCGGTTCGGTTTGCATGTCCGGTGACGAGTGCAGTAGTAGCTTCTGTGTCGACAGTCATTGCTGCGACGGCACGTGCGATGGGAACTGCGAATCATGCGTCACCGGAACCTGCAGCTTCACGTCGACCCCTCGCAAGTCCTGCGGCGGCACCGGCAAGTGCGCCGGCGCTTGCGAGAAGTCGAACACCAAAGACTGCACTTATCCAAACAGCTCGACGGTCTGTGCGGCGCAGAGCTGCTATGGCGGCCAGCGCACGAGCAAGTCGTCGTGCGATGGTCAGGGCAACTGCCCGATCCAGACGCCCACCACCTGCGACAGCAACCAGTGTTTGGCCGACAACAGTGACTGCTCCGGTACTTGCTCCGCGGCGTCCTGCGGCGCGGGCAAGTACTGCACGGGATCGACGTGCGCTACCTTGAAGAAGCAGGGAGACTCCTGCTCGGACAAAGCTGAATGTTCCACGGGCAATTGTGTCGATGGATACTGTTGTGAGAGCGCCTGCACGGGAACGTGCACGTCCTGTGCAGTAACACACGGAACGTGCGCCAACACCACGTCTCCGCGGTCGGGCAAAGCCTGCGGCGGAACGGCTCCCTGCAATGCTTCTTGCAACGGCTCGAGCCCAGATTGCGTGCCGGCGAGCACCACGACTCCGTGTGGCTACGCGACCTGTCTCAGCTCCACCCAGCTCCAGCTGGCCGGGACTTGCACGAGCCAGGGAACCTGCTCGCAAAGCACCCAAAGCTGTACGCTCTGCCTTGCGACCACGAATGCTTGCGCCGATTGCACACCGGGAGACGAGAAGTGCAGCGCCGCCACGGGCGGGGTTCCCCAACATTGCGATACCAGTGGACACTGGGTGAGCGACACCGCCTGTGGGACTGGCCAAGTCTGCTCGGGCGCAGGCAACTGCGTCTGCCCGTCGGGGTGGACAAGCTGCGGACGCACCGGCAACACTTGCTACAACAGCTCTAGCGACTCCTCCAATTGTGGTTCTGTCTCTGGCTGCCAGGACTGCACGACGAACGGCAAGACATGCTCCATGGGTAGTTGTGTCTGTTCAGGTAGCACCCCGGATTCCTGCGGCACCGGTTGCACCGACTTCAACACTGACAATTCCAACTGTGGTTCTTGTGGCCACGCATGCGCCACCGCGCAAAGCTGTGACGGTAGCGGCACGTGTATTTGCCCAGGCACCCAGCAGTTGTGCGGCACCAGTTGCATCAATGTTCTGGATAGCGATCTCAAGAACTGCGGCAGCTGTGGCCACCAGTGTGCGCCCAATCAGTCTTGTTCTGTCGGGTCCTGCCAATGCAACGCCAACCCCATCAGATGCGGAACCACGCCTGTCTGCGGCACCTGGGACTTTGAGTCCAACACGACGGAGGGTTGGTACCTCATCGCGTCGACCTACAGCCGAATCTACGCCTCCACCTTCGGTGCGAGTACGAAGCAGGCGCACTCGGGGACCCATTCTCTCGCCTTCCAAATCTCCAGCGACTACAACGGCAGTGCGTCGGTGGCGGTCCAACTGTGCTCGTCCGGTAATGTCACGCTGAATACAATCACCATGTGGGTGTATTTGGATGGAGGCCCATCCACGTCACCAGAGAACGTAAGCAGTGGGGGGCTCGAAGATCAGGTGGCATCCGACTTTACTAGCCCAAGTGCTTGGTCCGTGGGCTCTTGGACGCAGATAGGCGGCAACCTCCATCAGTCGGAGATCGGTACCACCTTCACATTGAATCTCGGAGTCTGGGACCCGAATTGGTCCGGCTGGGTCTATATCGACGATGTCGCGATGAAGTGATGGCCACCACGCAGGCGTTCGCGACCGATGGTGAGGCCGCGATGCAACTTCAAGGTGCCGAGACTGGGTCATCCTAACGAACCGTGGCCAAGGCGCGTGCGAAGAATATCGGCTGCACCGAGGCTTCGGCCGACTGGGCTGGATCACCTCGGACTGCGCGCGCACGCCGACACGCACGGGTATAGGGGGATAGTTTCGACGTGTAGGTCCATGTAGTTGACGATCTGTTATCCGACATTTTGTAGATGCGATTCGGCCAAGGGAAAATGGCGCTTTAAATCCCTATCCACATTGCTGCTCGCCGTGACCGCTTGTGCTCCATCCTCGCTGCCGCGGCGGCGCTGCTCGGTGCTGCCGGCGAAGGTCTTGGCCTTGACCGCCGGCTACGAGCCAATACTGTCAGCCGTCGTACTCACTCATTGTTCCGTCAGGGGCGCGAATACCTTCGCATGCTCATCGCCGGTGGCTCGCATCTCTTTCAGCTTCTTCGCACCTTCCAACGCCTCATCCGTCGTCAGCCCCTCACACGCACCACCTACGCGCTCATATGAGGGGATGCTTCAGGGTTGCCAGATTATCAGCAAAGCGGTGGAAGCGGCCATTGGAATCACTGGAGCATGGCACATTGCTGTGACGCAGCGATGCTAAAACACAAACCGTATGCCGAGCATCGAGGTCCAGTTGCGATCATTGAGGAATCCTGAGGCCATTCCATCCACGGCACGCGAGTAATTGACACCCCCGTAGACGTCGAATCGCAATGAGAGCTTGTAGTCCGCTACAAATGAGGCGTCGTGGTAGACGCCCGAGCACGATCCAGAGCTGGTGTCGGAGCACCCGTTGGCATTGTAGCTGTTCTGGCGAAATTGATAATAGGCACCGCTCACGTCGAGAGATGGGGTTACGGGATAGCGAGCTCCAATCCACGCGTATTGCAATACCTTGTGGATTGTGAAGGCCGTGTTGTTGATGGCGCTGAACAGGTATCCACCAATGGTGACCGTGCCGTTCGGCAAAGGATCCTTGGGATTGGCGTAGGTCATATGCTCGTAGCCGACGTAAATCTTGATTGAGCGGAACGCATAGCGGGCTAGGATTGCGTAGGCTGTGTTGTCAGACACCGTTGCCGCCAGCGTGCCCGGCGCAGCGGTGTTCTGCGCAGCGGTCAGCGATGTAGCCGAAATGGCGCCATATACACGTCCCCACAGAAGGTCGACGGATAGACCCTCGTAGTCCAGACCGACGTCCAGCGACTCGGCGCTTTCCGGTACGAAGCCCCGGCTGCCAAATTGGTAGAGCGCCGCTAAGCGCGCAGGGCCATAGCCGAGGATGTACTTCAAGGAATCGTCGAGAATCTTGTCCTCCGTATCTCCCAACCCGCCCGCCGCTCCCGAATAGCCAATGGGCGAGAATGCCTGAGCCTGCAGCTGCGGATCGTATTTCATAAGATCGTCAGCCATCAGCGAAGTCTGTCGCCCGAACGTCAACGTCCCGAGCATGGACGAGGACACGCCTGCGAAAGCAGCGCCTTGAAATGGCTGACCGGCTCGGGAGGAATCTCCGGCCGTAACCTTGTCGCCATTGGCCTGGCCATTGTTGTCGACCAGCGATTTGGGACCGTCGGTCAATCTACCAGTGGTCGGCTGAAAGCCCGTCTCGAGCTTGAAGACGGCTTTTAGATCTAACGCGCCAAGCGGTTCGACGCCGGAAAGGCCGAGCTTTGATTGACTCAGTCCATTGCCTGCGACAGAAGTGATGGAGCTATTGCTGAAATTCTGAACGATATAGGGCAAACCCGGCCCGTAGGTATTGCTGGCGGGAGCACCGTGAGACAAATGCGCAAGGCCCACGTCGACTACGCCGTAAAGTGTTACCCCGAACCAAGTCAGTGACGGTGGCCCCGACGGATTGGCGGCAGATGTGGATGATGGACTGGGCACGACCTCGACTGGCTTCGCTGACACGCTCTGGGTAGGAGGACGTTTCTGCCCGACCGGCGATTGCGGATCTTCAGTCGGCGGCACCACCGCCGACGGGGATGTCACCGACGATGTTGAGCCAGAAGATTGAGGTTTTGTCTCGGGCTCGATCTGTCGGGCGGCCGGCTGGCCATCCGGCACGGCCCCGGCCTCGCTGGTCGCGTTATCGGCCGCCCGACTCTCGCCCTGGTACGCGGCGAAAGCCAATAGACTCATCATTGACGCAAGTCGCGCCCTGGACACTGTTTTCTGCGCTATGCGCTGCCGGAATTGCATGATTGAGCCTTCCTCCACGGGTTCTTTCGTTGACGGATGTGCCAACGCGCAATACGGGCTCACCCGCTCGACGTGGACGAGGACTGCACATCGGTTACTCCGCAGCGAGCTTTAGGCGACCAAGGGGTTGATTCCTTCAAGGGTCTGCGCTTGAGGCTTGCGTCCTCCCACAGCACGGCCACGGAATCGCTGAAGGGCGTATCCAACCTTCCGAGCCGTCGGGAGTTGGTGGTTTTTGGTGCCAGACGGCCACGCACACGCAGTGATCTCGCGCGCCACCGCCGACAGGCTTCTGACGAGTCCTCCCAGGAGCACTACTTGCGCGGGCTCACCTTTCCTAGTAGACGAATGCTTGCGCCAGCGACATCCTGATGGATTCAAAGCCGTTTGAAATGGCACCCATCCCCGTCATTAACCTTAAACCCGCGCGAGGCACTGGCCATGGTTTTGCCCGCTGGCCCAAGATGGCCGAGGAAAATTGGGCATGCGGATAGGCGCGCGCGGCAAGCTGTTCCTAGTTGCGCCGGCCTTGCTCGTCGTGTCTCTGATTACGGCCGAGATTTACCTACTCCCCTCTGTCGAACACGACCTGACCGAGCGCATCCGGCAAGCTCTCTATGTGCGCCTGCACCTCGTGGCCGAGCGCGCGGCGACCTATGCCAGGCCGACGGACTCGTCCGTCGACTGGGATCTCCTAGCTGACCGGCTCGGCAAGATTGCACAAGCCCGCGTGACCTTCATCCAGGAGGACGGGCAAGTCATCGGCGATTCGGAGGTACTGGCAGAGAACCTCGGCACGCTGGAGAACCACCGAGCGCGCCCCGAGGTGGCGGCGGCCTTCAACGGACAAACGACGGACAACATCCGCTACTCGGCCACCATGCAAAATCGGATGCTTTACGCGGCGACGAAGGTACCGGGCAACTCCAAAATGGTCGCCCGCGTGAGCCTGCCCCTTGCTTGGGTGGACCAGGCCAAATCCAAGACACGAACCTTGCTGCTCGGCGGAGCCTTGGTGGCGCTGCTGGCCGGGGTGTTGATGTCTTCGGCGGCGGCCGTCATCCTTTCGCGCAGCCTTCGCAGACTGACCGCCGTCGCGCGACGCATGGCAAGCGGAGAGCTAGAAGCGCGCAGTCACCTGGAATCGGCCGATGAAATCGGCGAGCTCGGGCGAACGCTCGACCACCTTGCGGCCAATCTCTCGTGATCGGTGAGCGAGCTGCGCGAAGACCGCGACCTTCTTGGCCGCATTCTTGAATCCATGCGCGAGGGCGTCTTGTTCATGGATGGCGAGCACCGCATCCTGCTCGCCAATCCGTCCCTTCGCGAGATGTTGCTGCTGGATTCCGACGTGACGGGACGCTCGACCATCGAAGTCATCCGCAACGCCGAGCTGCAATCCATCGTTGAGAAGGCCACAGCCGCCAGGGATCCCATGATTGGCGAGATCGAGGTCGGCGGCATCAAGCCCTGCCGACTCCTCGTCCACGCGGCCCGCCTCTCCGGCGAACCACGTGTGCTGCTGCTGGTGCTCTTCGACGTGACAGAGATGCGCCGACTGGAAACCGTTCGTCGGGATTTCGTGGCCAACGTGTCACGCGAATTGCGCACGCCGGTGGCTTCCGTGCGCTCGGCAGCGAAAACCCTGCGCATGGCCATCGAGCACAACCCCAAGGCCGCGACCCAATTCATCGACATCATCGAGCGCAACGGCCGACGACTCGGCGAGATCATCAACGATCTTCTCGATCTGCGCGATCCAGTCGACCGATCCGGGAATCAAAGGCTACGTTGAATCCCGAAATTTCTCCGCTTCTATCTGCCATTGACAGGGGTGCGCCGTTCGGCGATACAGCCCACCAAGATGAGACTTCTGCCCAGGGAAGAATCCTTCTTCGACGACTTCGAGAAACACGCTCAAAAAACCGTCGAAGGCTGCAGGGCATTCGTCGAGATGGCCCAAGGCAAGGTTTCCGCCGCGGAAGCCTGCCCCAAGATCAAGGCTATCGAAAACGAGTGCGATCACATCACCCACCACGTGGTGGAGCGCCTGCACAAGGTCTTCATCACGCCCATCGACCGCAACGACATTTTCCGTCTGATTTCGAAGATGGACGACGTCATGGACTTCGTCGATGCGGCATCCCAGCGCGTGGCGCTCTATGAGGTTGACGGCCACAACAACGAGCTTTGGGCTCTGGGGCGCGTGCTGCAGTCGGGCTCCGAGCGCATCAGCGAAGCCGTGGCCGGGATGCGGAACTTGAAGCATCCCGAGCTGATTCTCGAGAAGTGCGTGGAGATCAACCGGCTGGAGAACGAGGCCGACGTTCTCCTTCGCGTGGCCATCGCGAAGCTGTTCAAGGAAGAGAAGGATCCCATGGCCGTCATCAAGTGGAAGGAGATCTTCGAGCTGATGGAGACTGCCACTGATCGCTGCGAGGACGTGGCCAATATCATCGAGGGCGTGGTCCTCGAGAACTCCTAGGGGCGCGGTGGATCACAAGCTCGTTCTGGTCATCGCGGTCGTAGCTGCCGCATTCATTTTCGACTACATCAACGGCTTCCACGACGCGGCCAATTCCATCGCCACCGTGGTTTCGACCCGGGTTCTGACCCCGTTCCAGGCCGTGCTGTGGGCGGCGTTCTTCAATTTCGTCGCCTTTGCCGTCTTCGACCTCCACGTCGCCGGGACCATCGGCAAGGGCATCATCGATCCAAATGTTGTCGACATGTCGGTGATCATCGGGGCTCTTAGCGGTGCCATCGCGTGGAACCTGCTGACTTGGTGGTGGGGCCTTCCGTCGAGTTCATCACACGCCCTGGTGGGTGGCCTGATTGGGGCAGGTGTGTCCAAGGCAGGCTTCGGTATTCTGGGCTGGCAGAAGATCAGCATCACAGCGCTGTTCATCGTCGTTTCCCCTGTGGTCGGCTACATTGGTTCGGCGCTCATGACGGTGGGATGTTCGTGGCTCTTGCGCAGAATGAACCCGGGCAAGGTCGACCGATGGTTCAGGCGGTTGCAACTCGTGTCGGCCGCGGCCTTCAGCCTCAACCACGGCGGCAACGACGCCCAGAAGACCATGGGCATAATCGTGGTGCTTCTCTACTCCCAAGGCTACCTCGGCAGTCACTTTCCCGGGGGCCACGAAATACCCAAATGGATCGTCTTCGGCTGCTATCTGGCCATGGGTCTTGGCACCATGACGGGCGGCTGGCGCATCGTCAAGACCATGGGCATGCGGCTGACCAAGCTGCGTCCGTTTGGCGGTTTCTGCGCCGAAACCGGTGGTTCGATCGCCATTTTCCTGGCCACCATGATGGGGATCCCCGTCTCCACAACCCACACCATCACTGGGGCCATCGTCGGCGTGGGCTCCACCTCCAGCCCTGGCAAGGTGCGCTGGGGGGTCGCAGGGCGAATCGTGTGGGCCTGGATCTTCACCATCCCGGCATCGGCCGCCATCAGCGCCGTCGCCTATTTCATCGCCCGCGCCTTGGGTGCCTAGAACACCGAACGGGTTGAAAGTGCAGTAATCACGCGGCTCTCTGGTACGGCGGGGCGGCGACAATGCGGCGGTCGAGCACCTCCAAGTTCAACATGGCCGCTGCCCGCCTGACGTCGAAGAGGTTCTTGCGAGTGCCGCGATAGCGTGCGTGTCGCCCTTGCCGGCGTCCCAGATGAGCCAGCCGATTTTCAACGGCGACTCGTTCGCGCAGGCGTTCACGGCCGCTTGGGAGGAGTCGGGTCGGGGACCGGTGCGGTGGTGTGCAGGACGCTAGCTATAGCGATAGTTTCGGTGTGTAGATGTGTGTAGTTGACGTAAGTTCTGTTGTCGGACATTTTGTAGATGCGATTCGGTGAAGGCAGAAAGGGCGTTTGCAGCGACTATCCGCTGAAGTCCTACTCCTTGGGAATTTCGGGATCTTTCCTTTATTTCTAACCCTTGCCCTCTGCCAGGTCGGCGAAGGACAGGTCTGCAAAACTCCGGTGTCTTGCTAGGGCGCCTGGAAGGTCCACTGCTGGTTGTAGTTGTCGCCGCCCAACCAGGTCCATTG
>Ga0224559_1000212_pt1 | contig 40511 bp, 34 predicted proteins | sample 714S33034metaG_FD_180676 | JGI IMG/M metagenome (GOLD analysis project Ga0224559, IMG submission 180676) | Peat soil microbial communities from Stordalen Mire, Sweden - 717 S3 30-34 | ecosystem: Environmental > Terrestrial > Soil > Wetlands > Peat | place: Sweden: Norrbotten County, Stordalen... | reverse complement strand
GTCGTCAACTGTTGTCTTGCTTCGAGAACGCTCACCAATGGATCCATTCCGAGGATATCAACCGTAACATTGTTTGAGCGAACACAAACCAGCTACCCAGCGCCTTTCTCGACGCAAGATTCTCTCGTGTCACTCCTGTCCACCGGTTCCGGTGCAGCCAGTCTAGGACGCCGCCGCGTGCGCCTTGACTTCGTTGCGTACCTTGTCCATGTCCAGACTCTTGATCTGCTCGATAAGCTTGCGCAGGGCATATCCCGGCATGGCGCCCGCCTGTTCGAAAACGACGTACCCATCCCGAAACGCCATGAGGGTTGGAATTGCCTGAATGCCATATTCAATGGCCAAGTCCGGCTCCTCCTCGGTGTTGAGCTTGCCGAAGCGAATGTCTGGGTTCTCCTCCGCCGCCTTTTCGAAAATCGGGGCGAAGGCGCGACAGGGCCCGCACCACGGCGCCCAGAAGTCGACCAGAACAATGCCGCTCTTGACCGTCTCCTTAAATATCGCCTGGTTCAATTCCATTGGCACCATGTTGTTGCTCCTGTCTATTAGAATCCGCAGGCAGGAGAAGGTTTCACTCGCGCTCATGCCGCGAGCGGGAAATACAGGCAAAACTCGGCGCCGTGACCGGACTGGCTTTTGACTTCGATGAACCCGTGATGCTCGTCGATAAGCCGGTTGGCGATGGAAAGACCTAGCCCGGTTCCATGTTCGCGTGTGGAGAAGAATGGATCGAAGATGCGCTCGCGATCCGAGTCTGGAACGCCGGGTCCCTCGTCGCGGACGCTTGCCACGGCAAATTTTCCGTGCGGCAACGTCCTTGCTTCACAGCGCATGCGCACATGGCCGCCCTCGGGCGTGAATTGCACCGCATTGAGCAGCACGTTGAGCAGAATTTGGGTCAGCTTGTCGCGATCCCCCTGACACATGAGCCCAGGCGTGGGAGCCTCCAGCTCAAGGGCAATTCGCCGCGTCTCGGCCTGCGGCTTGACTAGTGCCGCGGCCTGTTCCACGGCTTGCCCGAGATCGATGGTCGTCAAACTCAGACTGCCGGGACGCGCGAACGACAGAAAGCGTTCGAGCAAGGCCGCCAGGCGATCGATTTCCTTCTGCAAGATGACCACCATTTTCCGGCGCGGCGAGCTTTCTGGAATCTCATCCGCCACGATGGCCGAGGCTGTCTTGAGCGAGGCCAGCGGGTTCTTGATCTCGTGCGCCAGCCCGGCCGTCAACTCCCCCAGCGCCTGCAGGCGTCCGGCGCGTACCAACTGACGCTCCAACATCTGCATTTCAACCATCCTTTTCTCCACCTCGCGCCGCGCACGCTGTTCCTTTTCCACCAGCAGGCCGGTCACCAGCGCCACCATGTTGTACAGCACCAGTTCCAGAATCTTGTTAGCCGTGCCGGTTGGATCGGCGTGGATCATGCCGTGATGGTGGGCGTGCGGGCCGAGCAACCAAAAGGCGTGGGGCATGTACAGAACGCTCACCACCAGCGAGGTGCAAAGGGCTCCGCGCAGCCCGAAGAGAAAGGCGCCCACGATGATCGGGATGTAGTACAGACGGCGAAGTACGTCGTGTAACCATTCGTGCGCCGACGAGGTTCCAAAGTGCGCTACCGTGATGGCCAAGACCGGCAGCCAGAGAAACAGCCAGGCCCGGCCCGACAAGGTCCAGCGCAGCCGCAATCCGCCGGTCATGCCTTGCCCTTGGCTGGGATCTCGAACTTCTCCATGCGGTAGAGCAAGATGTGGCGCGGAACGCGCAAGAAGCGCGCCGTGGAGCTCTGGTTGTAGTCGTTCATTTCGAGAGCGCGCACCACAATGGCACGCTCGAGATCGAGCAGCGAAATGCCTTCGCTGGGCAGGTCGACCCCGCTCGGCAAGAAGCGCAAGGCCGGCTTGGCGGCGGGTTCGCCAGCAGCCAGGAATTCCGCTGAAAGAACCGGCTCCTCCGCCAGCAAGGCCGCGCGCTGGCACAGATTCTCCAATTCGCGCACGTTGCCCGGCCAGGGCAGCCGCACCAGCCGCTCGGCGGTCGCCAGTGGAATTTCCCATTCGCGCCCGCCGCTGTGCTTGGCTAGAAAGTGGCGCGCCAGGGGCAGGATATCTTCCTTGCGCTCGCGTAGGGGCGGAATGCGCAAAGGCACCACATTCAGGCGGTAGAACAGATCCTGGCGGAATTGGCCCTGGCCGACCCTTTCTTCCAGCGCCTGATTGGTGGCCGCCAACACGCGCACGTTGAGCGGCAACGCGCGCTCGCTGCCCACGGGCTCGATCACCTTTTCTTGCAGCACGCGCAGAAGGCGGCTCTGCAAGTCGAGCGGCAGTTCGGCGATTTCGTCGAGAAAGAGCGTACCCTTGTCGGCCTGAAGAAACCGACCTTTGCGTTCGCTGGTCGCGCCGGTAAAGGCGCCCTTGCTGTGGCCAAAGAGCTCCGATTCCAGCAGGTCGCGTGGAATGGCGGCGCAATTGACCGCCACGAACGGGCCTTCCTTGCGCGGGCTGGAAAGATGAATTCGCCGCGCCAGCAGCTCCTTGCCCGTGCCGCTCTCGCCCTGGATGAGAATGGTGGCATCGGCCGCGGCCACCCGCTCCGCCATGCTCACCAGATCCGCCATGTTTTGCGAGGCAAAAACCAGAGTCTTGCCCTCGCTGCTGCCCCCGCCGCGCAGTTCGCCCACTTCCCGGCGCAGACGCGCATGTTCCAGCGCGCGCCTCACGGTCAGCTTGAAATGGTCACGGTCGCACGGCTTGGGCAAGAAATCGAAAGCACCGGCCTTCATCGCCGCCACGGCGGTTGCCATATCGCCGAATGCCGTGGTCACGATGACCAGCAGGTTGGCATCCAATCCATGCGCCTTCTTGAGCAGGGAGAGTCCATCGAGACCGGGCATCTTCAAATCCGTCACCATCACGGAAAAAGGGGCGTCCTGCAGCCGGTCGAAAGCCTCGGCGCCACTCCCCGCACGCACGACCTCGTAGCCTTCTTCTTCGAGGAGAAATGCCATCACCTCAAGAAAACTCTGGTCGTCGTCGACGAGAAGGATGCGTCCTGGTTCCACTTGTGTGTTCCCCATCGCTGCTCGAATCATGGCACAAGACTGACCGTGTTGCGTCTCCATTGGAACCTGCGCCACCCTGATCGGCCACTCGCGCCGTAGAAGCTGGCGTCTGGGCGCGCTTTGGAAGGCATGGCCCTACCCCACAATCGCTGGGCCTTCCACCACCTCCTTGCGCCGCCAGAGGTAGTAGACCGCCGGATAGACCAGCAATTCGAGCGCGAACGAGGTCACCAGACCGCCGACCATGGGAGCGGCGATGCGCTTCATGAGGTCGGCACCGGTGCCGGTCGACCACATGATCGGTAGAAGCCCGATGAAAGCGGCACAGACCGTCATCGCCTTGGGCCGAACGCGCTTGACCGCACCGTGAATGATGGCCTCGACCAAATCGCCCGTGGTGCACAGGTGGCCGCGCGCCTTGGCCTCGTCGTGCGACAGGTCGAGGAACAGGAGCATGAAGACACCGGTCTCGGCGTCGAGCCCCATGAGCGCGATCATGCCGACCCACACGGCGATCGAAACGTTGTAGCCGAGCAAATAGAGCAACCAGATGGCTCCCACCGCGGAGAAGGGAACGGCCAGCATGACTAGGCCGGCCTTGAAGCTGGATTTCGTGTTGAGGTACAGGAGCCCGAAGATGAGCACCAAGGTGATGGGCAGAATGATCTTCAGCCTCGCCTTCACCCGCAGCATGTTCTCGTATTGCCCGCTCCACGACATGGCGTAGCTGGTGGGGAGGGTCACCTTCGACGCCACCGCCTGCTTGGCGCGCTCGACGTAGCTGCCCACGTCGATCTTCGAGGTGTCGAAGTCCACGTACACGTAGCCCGAAAGCAGACCATTCTCGTCGCGAATCATGGCCGGGCCCTCGACCAGTTTGACCTCCGCGATCTCCGCCATCGGGATTTGGCCCTGGCCGCTCGGCAAGGGCAAGAGCACCCGCTTGAGCGAATCAACGTCTTCACGGAAATCGCGCGCGTAGCGCACGTTCACGCCATAGCGCTGGCGGCCTTCTATCGTTGTGGTTTGGTTGTCCCCGCCGACCGCGGTCATCACCATCATGTTGGCGTCGTCGACCGACAGGCCGTAGCGCGCCAGCTTGTCTCGGTCGAGCACGAAGTCGAGGAAGTAGCCGCCAGCTACCCGCTCGGCGAACACACTGCGGGTCTCGGGCATCTTCTGGATGGCAGCCTCGACCTCCAAGCCCACCTTCTGAATCACGCCCAGATCTGCGCCGCTGATCTTGATGCCGATGGGCGTGCGGATGCCTGTCGACAGCATGTCTAGGCGGCCCTTGATGGGCATGGTCCAGGCGTTGCTGATCCCAGGCAACTGCAAGGCCGTGTTCAATTCCGTAATCAGATCTTCTTCGCTGATGCGGTCGCGCCACGCGGTCCGGAGCACACGCTTGAGCCAATTCGGCGCCCAGCCGGAGTACCAGCGTGGCTTCTCACGCCACTGCAGCTCCGGTTTGAGCAGGATGGTGGTCTCCATCATGGTGAACGGCGCCGGATCGGTGGACGTCCCGGCCCGGCCGGCCTTGCCGAAAACGCGGTCGATTTCCGGGAAGCTCATCAGGATCTTGTCCTGCACTTGCAACGCCTTCTGTGCCTCCGCCACCGACATGCCCGGCTGCACGGCCGAGGGCATGTAGAGCAACGAGCCTTCGCGCAGGGGCGGCATGAACTCGGAGCCGAGCTTGAGATAGACCGGCACGGTCAGCGCGATGATCGCCACGCTGGCGAGCACCGTGGCCTTGGCGTGCCGGAGTACGAAGCGGCAGGGCCCTTCGTAAATCCGGTGCAAGAGGTGGCTGATGGGGTGCAGCTCCTCGGAGTAGTACTTGCCCACGAAGACCTGGCTGGCCAGCCACGCGATTGGCCGCGGCCGAAAACGAAAGGGCTCGATGCGGGCGAACATCATGCGCATCGCCGGATCTAGGGTGAGGGCCAACAGCGCGGCAATGGCCATGGCCAGGTTCTTCGAGTAGGCCAGCGGTTTGAATAGACGACCTTCTTGGTCGACCAGGGTGAACACCGGCATGAAGGCCACCGCGATGACCAAGAGCGAGAAAAAGACGGACGGCCCCACTTCCATGAGAGCTTCCAAGCGGACTTGATAGAAAGAACCCTTTTTGCCGCCGGCTTGCCACAGATAAATCTTGTTGTAGGCGTTCTCCACCTCGACGATGGCACCGTCGACCAAGATACCGATGGAGATGGCGATCCCGGCCAGCGACATCAGATTGGCGTTGAGTCCCATCAAGTACATGGGGATGAAGGCCAGCACCACGCTGATCGGAATGGTCAGAATGGGCACGATGGCCGAAGGGACGTGCCAGAGAAAGAGCAGGATGATGATGGACACCACGATCATCTCTTCGATCAGCTTGTCGGTGACTGTGCTGATGGCGCGCCTGATGAGATCGGCACGGTCGTAGCTCGTGACCACCTCGACCCCGCTCGGCAGCGATGGCTTCAGCTCGTCCAGCTTGACCTTCACGCGCTTGATGACATTGAGGGCGTTTTCGCCCTGGCGCATGACCACGATACCGCCCACCACGTCTCCCTGGCCGTTGTAGTCGGCAATGCCTCGCCGCATCTCCGGCCCGAGCGCGACCGTCGCCACGTCCTTGACCGTGATCGGGGTGCCGCTTTCGGTCTTGAGCACCAACTTCTCCAGATCCTCCATCGACTTCACGTAACCGCGCCCACGCACCATGTACTCTCGCCCCGATAGTTCGATCAGGCGGCCACCTACGTCGTTGTTGCCCTTGCGCACGGCCTCCACCACCGCATCGAGCGGCAGCCGGTACGCCGCCAGCGCGTCTGGCCTCACCGTCACCTGGTACTGACGGACCTGCCCGCCTACCGTGGCGACCTCGGCCACGCCGGGAACGCTCTGTATAGCGTAACGCATGAACCAGTCCTGGTAGCTGCGCAGCTCGTCGCTGGAATGCTTGCCGGTTCTGTCCACCAGGGAATACTGAAAGACCCAGCCCAGGCTGGTGGCGTCTGGGCCGAGCTCGGTCTTCACGCCTGTCGGAAGCTGCGGCAGGATCTTGGACAGGTATTCGAGGACACGCGTGCGCGCCCAGTAGATGTCGGTGCCGTCTTCGAAGATCACATAGACGTAGCTGAACCCGAAATCCGAGTAGCCGCGGATGGCCTTGACCTTGGGCGCGCCCAAGAGAGCCGTGATGATCGGATACGAGACCTGATCCTCGATGATGTCTGGGCTGCGATCCCAGCGCGAATAGACGATGACCTGGGTGTCCGACAGGTCCGGGAGCGCATCGAGCGGAATGTTGCGCATGGTCCAGTACGCGATGCCGATGGCGACCAGCGTAGCGGCGATAACCAGGTATTTGTTCTCGGCCGAGAACCGGATGATGCGCTTGAGCACCGCTACTTGCCCCCGATGGCGGAAAGCGAAGCGCGCAGCTGCGACTCTGAATCGACGAGGAAGTTGGCACGCGTGACGACCTCCTGGCCCTCTTCGAGCCCGCCGGTCACCTCGACTTGATCCCCGTTCTTGCTCCCGATCTGCACCGCACGCGGCTCGAACTTTCCTTCCCCGCGCGCGAGAAAGACCACGTCCTGACTCCCGCTGCGAATGACAGCGTCAGCCGGGATACGCAATCCGTCCCTCGCCACACCTTCCAGCACGACCTCGCCATACATCTCTGGCTTGAGCTCGCGCTTCGGGTTCATGAAGTGCAAGTGCACCTTCGTAGTACGCGTCTTCGGGTCGAGGAGCGGATCGATGAAGGCCACCCGACCCACGAACGAGCGGTCGGGATAGGCGGGCAAGGTCAGCGTTGCCTTCATGCCCACACGAACGCGGGCTAGATCGGTCTCGTAGGCGTCGGCCATTCCCCATATCTCGCTCAGATCGGTGATCTCGTAAGGTGCCTCGCCCGGACTCACCCGCCCGCCCTGCACGACGTTCTTGGCCGTCACCACGCCGGAGATGGGCGAGACCAGCGTCAGTGTCTTGGTCGGCTGTCGCGTGCGTTCCAAGTGATCGATCTCGGCTACCGGAATGTCCCACAGTTCCAGCTTTCTGCGTGCCGACGCCATCATGTTCTGGCGGTCTTCAGGCAGTGCTCCACCCTTCGCAAGAAGATCGTTGGTCTGAAGCGCGAGCAGGTATTCGTTCTGCGCGGACAGCAAGCTCGGGCTGTAGAGCATGAACAGCGGTTGGCCCTTGCGCACTGATTGCCCGACGAAGTCCACGTAGATCTTCTCGACGAATCCTTCCACTTTCACGTTGGTCTTGCGGACCTGCGTGGGGTCGATCTGAATACGCGCGGGCGTGCGCCAGGTCGCGCCGATGGAGCCCTTGGTGACGGCGGCCGTGCGCAGCCCGATGAGTTGCTGCCGGGATGGATCGATGGTGACGGCGGCCAGGCCCGACACCGGCGCTCCGCTTCCGCTCTCAGTCGCGGCCGATGCGACCAGCACCAGCTTCATGCCACAGATTGGGCAATCCCCAGGGTGATCCGACGTGATGGCCGGGTGCATGGGACACTGGTAGAGAGGCTTCTTCGCAGAGGGCGTTGCGGGTTCGGCTTTGCCGTCGCCGTGCCCATGCATCGTCATGCGCATACCAGCACCGCCAATCACCACGCCCACCACGACCGACATGAGCGCCACCATGACCAGCCGTCGCGATGATCGACGGGGTTCATCCTTTGCCTCTTCTTCGGAACCTCGTGCCTTGTCCTCGCCCATAGCCGTCTCTGTTCTACATCCGCGACATCGAAGCGCCGCTGCTGTCCCCGTCTTGCGAGGAACCCACGGTTCGACCCAAGGAAGAGGCAGACGAAGTCGCACCGGCGCCGGGCATGGCCGCCCCACCGGAGCCACCCGTGGAACCGCCCGGCGCCTCCAAACTGATCTCCTGTTCGGCGATGACGATCTTCTGCGTCGCCGCGACCGAGTCGAGAAATCCATTCAAGTCGGACAGGTAACCGGCCAGTGCCTCCAGCACGGAGGCAAAGGTCACGCGCCCGACCTGGTATTGAGCGAGCGTGCTCGATACCGTCGCTTCGGACTGGACCAGCAACCCGGATCGGTACAGGTGATTGGCCTCAAGTAGCGACCCAAGGACAGCCTGTCGCTCGTACACCCGTTGCCGCAGAAGTTGGCGAATCGCCTCGGCGCCATCGCGTGCGGATTCCCCGCGTGCCCGATTCTCCGCCATGACCCGCGACTGCTTTTGCGCGGACCAGATGGGCAGGTTGATGGCGACGCCGGCCTGCCACATGAGCGGAAAATTGCCCCCACGGGGCATGAGCCCAGCGCTGACCGTGACGTCCGGCCAGCGTTCTCTGCTTGCCAATTCCACGCGCCGATCCGCCTGGTCTCCGACGAGCATCGCTTTCTTCAGTTCCGGGCTCGCCGCCAGAGCGACATTCACCGCTTGGGCTGGATCGGACAACGCCGGGTCCGGCAGGTCAGCGAGCGTGCGCGTCGTCGCGATCGGATCCGTCAGCGTGTGTCCGCGGAGACGGTTGAGAACCGCGACGCGCCGGTGCTCTTCGGCTTCCAGGGCCCAGCGCTGCTGCCGCAATCGGTTCCTCTGCAGCTGCGCCCGCAACAGGTCGGACTGCGCGGTCTCCCCCGACTCGTAGCGAACCCGAGCCAGCCCTTCCGATTGCGCCCACAAGGACTCGAGCCTTGCGAGCAGACGAATCCGATCGCGCACAAGAAGCAAATCGATGTATGCCCGGTTCACGTCCGCGGCCACGGAAAGAAGCGCGCGCTGCAAATCAGACTCGGCCTCCCGCTTTCCCAGCCCGGCCACCTCGCCACGTAATCCCCGCTTGCCCGCCCAGGGAAACGTCTGCGAGGCCATCATCAGGAGGTAACTGGTCTCCATTTTGCCTATCTGAAGGCTGCCGAAACCGTCATTCTGGATGCCTAGTGCGAGGGTCGGATCGGGCAGTGTGTGCGCCTGAGGCACGCGTTCCTGTTCCGCGCGGATCTGTGCCCGCACCTCTGCAAGCTCGGGCCGATTCTCCATGGCCTCGCCTACCAGCGCGCAAAGCACCGGATCGTCGAGGAGCGCGGGTCCCGCTGGCACCAACGGCGCCTCGACCGCGGCGGTCTTGGATGCGGCGAAACCCAGCAGAAGCAGCGCGAGCCAGTTGCCCATGGTTGCGGGTCCGTCCAGCTACTTGGTGTACTTCTCGGGATCCTTGTCGAAGCTCTTCTTGCAACCGGCACAGCAGAAATACACATGCTTGCCCCTGTATTCGGCGTGTGCGGTGTCCTTGGCGATGGTGAACTCATCGCCCGTGATGGGACAAGAGGCCTTGGTGCCTTCTTTCTGCGGCGAAGTGAACACCTTGGGTGCGGCCTGTTTGGCCGCGGCCTTGGACGAATCGGCCGGACTAGCCTGAACGGTAGCGCCAGATGCGCCGAGGAAGCTTGCGAGAACGATTGTGGTGATGAACGATTTCATGGTCTTGCTCCTTGGTGACTGGGCCATGCGGCCCCACATTGTTCGGGCTTCGTAGCAGCAAGATGCGTGCCTGCCGGAGACATCGACAAGTGCCTGGAAACTCACGCCAACATTCCGGCCTGCAAGCACCCGCGACGCCTTCTGCGGAATAGTCTCCAGCGACGAGCTGTGGACTATCCTGCAGCCGCGACCCAAGACCGGGTCTGATAGGCAGTGCGGGCTACGCCTTGTCGCGCAGTTCGGGATGTTCGTCGAAGAAGGCTTGGCGGCTCTCGCGGGTGATTTCCACGACGTACAGGCGCTCCTTGAGCATTGCCGACTGGCAGCCCAGGCGCGAATTCGCGCGCACGTCGAAGGCGCTGTCCAGCCGATCTTCCTCGCCTAGCTCCATCGGCGACAAATCGTCGAGGCCTTCCTTGACGTAGACGTGACAGGTGGAACAGGCGCACACGCCGCCGCAGGCCGAGCCCAAATGCGCGCCGCACTTCTCGGCTGCGTCGCGAATGTTGGTTCCAACCGGCGCCTCGACTTCGATGCCGTCGGGCTCGAAACGGAGGCGCGGACTCATGACGTGGTCACCTTCTTTTCAACGGCTTCGAGCGCTTGACCGCGCACATTCCGGTCGAGCGCCAGGTTCATGCGCCGACGCGCGAATTCCTTGCTGGCCTCGTCGAGCGCGACGATCGCCGCCCGAATGGCCAGGTGATTCTTGCCAACCTTGGCCGATTCCAGTGCAACGAGCCCCGCCTCGATGGCCTCGCGTTCGCCGTCCATCAACAGGTCCGCCGAGCTGGCCATGGCGACACGTGTGGCGTTCAGGATGCGGTCGGCTTCCACGCGCTCGACGCTGAGCAAGCGCGCGCCCATGTCGTCGTCGGCGTGGTCGAAGGAATCGCGGATCATGCGCTCGACCTCGTTGTCGTCGAGGCCGTAGCTCGGCTTGACCCGAATCGACGCTGCTTGGCCCGTGTGCTCCTCGAGCGCCGACACGCTGAGGATACCATCGGCGTCGACGGTGAACGTCACCTTGAGGCGCGCCATGCCCGCGGTCATGGGCGGAATTCCGCCCAGCTTGAAGCGCGCCAGGGAACGACAGTCCGCCACCAGTTCGCGCTCGCCTTGCACGACATGCAGGTCGAAACCGGTTTGGTTGTCCGCGTAGGTGGTGAAAGTCTGCACCGCCCCGCAAGGCACCGTAGTGTTTCGGTAGATGAGCTTTTCGGCCACGCCGCCCATCATTTCCAAGCCAAGGGACAGCGGCACGACGTCCATGAGCACGACATCGCCGCGCCCGCCGCTGGCCAAGAGGTCGGCCTGAATCGCCGCGCCCAGCGCCACGACCTCGTCGGGATCGATGTCGCCGAGCGGCTCCCTGCCGAACACCTCGGCCACGAAACGGCGCACGAGAGGCATGCGCGTGGCACCGCCCACCAGAATTACGCCCGAGAGCTGCGCGGCTTCGAGTCCAGCATCGCGCAGCGCCCGCCGGACCGGTGGCGCGCAGCGGTCGAGCACGGGACGCACCAATGCTTCCAGTTCGGTGCGCGTAAGGCGCCCCTTCCACAGGTTGCCCGTCGGCAGTTCGACGGCAACCGAGGTCTCCGTGTCCGTGGTCAAAGCTTCCTTGGCAGCCCGCGCGGCATCGAGCACGGCCCGCGCCACCGTCGGATTTCCACCCGCGTCGTCGGGCAGACCCATGGCGCGCAGGAAATGCGCGGCCACGGCCCGATCGAAGTCGTCGCCGCCCAGGGCGGAATCGCCGCCAGTCGACTTGACCTCGAAGACGCCATTTTCCAGCTTGAGAACGGAAATGTCGAAGGTACCGCCGCCCAAATCGAAAACCGCGAAGGTGCCCTCGGCGTTCTTGTCGAGCCCGTAGGCCAGGGCCGCCGCGGTCGGTTCGTTGAGCAGGCGCATGACCTCAAGCCCGGCTAGACGGCCGGCATCGCGCGTGGCCTGGCGCTGGCCATCGTCGAAGTAGGCTGGCACCGTGATGACCACGCCGTCGAGTTCGCCGCCCAAGGCTTCCTCCGCGCGCGCCTTGAGCACGCGCAAAATTTCGGCCGAAACTTCCATGGGCGTAACCGCGCGGTTTCCACCCGCGACGGCGAAGCGCACCACCGCATCGCTGTTACTGTTCGGCGCGAACCGGTACGGCGTCAGCTTGAGTGTTGCCTCGGCGTCGCCTGGCCCGCGCCCCATGAAGCGCTTGACCGAGGCGATGGTGTCGCGTGGGGCTTCCACGGCCAAATCGCGCGCCTGTTGGCCGACCACGACCGAACCATCGGCGGCATAGTGGACCACCGAGGGCACCAGCGAGGAAACGGCGTCGCGCAGGCAGGTCGGCTGCCCGGCCTGTACCACGGCGACCAGGGAATTGGTGGTGCCGAGATCGATACCGACCGCGCGCCCCTTGCAGACTTCCTTGCTTTGCGCTTGACCCGGCTCGGAAATACTGAAGAGTGCCTCAACTGGCATAACCAGGCACCCCGCCTTGCTCGGCGCCGTCTTGTTCCCACATCAGGCGTGCCTCGTCGAGGAAGCGGCGGTAGTAGCGCACGGCCACCAGGCGGGCCGCATTGGCGGACAGCTCAGGCGGCGAAGCGGCGAATCCCTTGGCGACATCGTTCATGACGCCGTCCAACTGGTCACGTACCTTTGCGATCAACCTCTTGGTCTGGCCCGCGTCCTTGGCGGCATGAGCCTCGGCCAGCGCCTCGCGCAGTTCCATGATTTCGATCAGGGTCGCCTGCGGCACGGGCAAGGTCCTGCGTTCGGACGGCTTACCGCCCGCAACCGCTGTGTCGCCAACCTCGATACCTTGAAGCCCGAGCAGGTACTCGGCGCGGCGAGTGGGATCCTTGAGGCAGCGCCAGGCCTGGTTGAGCTGCACCGAACGCTCCAGCGAGGCCCGCCGCGCCCGCGCGTCGGCGCGCGCGAAGCGGTCTGGATGCAAGACCTTGGTCAGTTCCTTGTAGCGCTGCTCAATGGCGATTTCGTCGAGGTCGAAGGCGCGCGGAACGCCGAACACGCGAAAGTGGTCGGCCTTTGCATCGGGAGGCTGTATCGCGCCACAGGCCGCGCACAGCACGTCCTCGCCCGCGGCTTTTTGGCAGGACCAGCAGATCATGGCGGCACTAGAACTGAACGCTTTCGCCGCAGCTACAGGTCGACTTGACGTTGGGATTGACCCACCTAAAGCCGCTCGCCATCAGCGTGCTGGCGAAGTCCAAGGTCGATCCGTCGAGAAAGGTGAAGCTCTTGGGGTCGATGAAGACGTTGACGGTCCCGTTTTCGAAGGAAAGCACGCGATCCTCGGACCGCGCCTCGGTGTCCGACCATTCGAACAGGTAGGAAAAGCCGGTGCAGCCGCCGCCGCGAATGCCCACGCGCAAACCTTTGGGCTGTTTTTCGCGTTTGGCCGCCGATGCCTTGATGGCCTGAATTGCTTTGTCACTAACCTGGATCGCCATGGTCCTGCTCCCGATCCGATTCGTTTCGATTCGACTAGGCCGCGTTCTCAGCCCGCTGTTCCTGCTTCCTGCGATAGTCGGCGATGGCGCCCTTGATGGCGTCCTCGGCCAGCACCGAACAGTGGATCTTGACGGGGGGCAAGCTCAGCTCCTCGACGATCTGGGTGTTCCGCAGCGTCGCCGCCTGGTCGACGGTCATGCCCTTGATCCACTCGGTGGCCAGCGACGACGAGGCAATCGCCGAACCGCAGCCGAAGGTCTTGAACTTGGCGTCCTCGATGATGCCGGCGTTATTCACCTTGATTTGCAGTTTCATCACGTCCCCACAGGCAGGAGCGCCCACGAGAGCGGTCCCCACGTTTGGCTCGGCGGCATCAAGGCTGCCGACATTGCGCGGGTTTTCGTAGTGATCGATGACTTTGTTGCTGTATGCCATGACTTGCTCCCTTCAATGCGCTGCCCATTTGATGCTCTTCAAGTCCACTCCGGATTGCGCCAGCTCCCACAAAGGAGACATGTCGCGTAGTTTTTTCACCTTGTCGGCCACCACGTCCACCACATGGTCCACTTCTTCCTCCGTGGTGAAGCGGCCGAGCCCAAAACGAATCGACGAATGGGCCATCTCCTCGCCGACGCCCAGGGCGCGCAGAACGTAGCTCGGCTCGAGCGACGCCGAGGTGCAGGCCGAGCCCGACGACACCGCCACATCCTTGAGCGCCATCATCATGGCCTCGCCCTCGACGAACGCGAAACTGATGTTGAGGTTGCCGGGCAACCGATGTTCGAGCGAACCGTTGACGCTGGTGTTGGGTACGCGCGCCTCAATGCCTTTGCGCAACCGCTCGCGCAGCGCCAGCACGCGGCGGCCTTCCTCGTCCATTTCCAAGCGGCACAGCTCGGCTGCCTTGGCGAAGCCGACGATGCCCGGCACGTTGAGGGTGCCCGAGCGCATGCCGCGCTCGTGGCCGCCGCCGTCGATGATGGGCATGATGCGCACGCGCGGTTTGCGGCGAACGTAGAGCGCGCCGATTCCCTTGGGCCCGTACATCTTGTGCGCCGACAAGGAAACCAAATCGGCGCGGCTGCGGTTCACGTCAAAGGGAATCTTGCCCACGCCCTGCACGGCATCGATGTGGAAAATCGCGCCGCCCGACTTGACCACCTCGCCGATGGCCTCGACGGGATTGATGGTGCCGATCTCGTTGTTGGCGAGCATGATCGACACGACAATGGTTTTGTCGGTCATGGCCGCAGCCACGGCGGCGGGACTTACGCGGCCGTCGGAATCCACGGGCAGATACGTCACGACAAAGCCCTGCTTCTCCAGGCGCTTGCAGGTATCGAGCACGGCTTTGTGCTCGGTAACCGCCGTGATGATATGGTTGCCGCGGTCATGGTAGAATTCGGCCGCGCCCTTGATGGCCAGGTTGTCGGATTCGGTGGCGCCCGAGGTCCACACGATTTCCTTGCCGACGGCGCCGATGAGCTTGGCGACTTCCTCGCGCGCCCTTTCGACCGCCTCCTCGGCATGCCAGCCAAAGGGGTGCGAGCGACTGGCGGCGTTGCCGAAATCCTCGCGGAAGTACGGCAGCATGGCGTCCAAAACCCGCGGGTCCACCGGGGTCGTGGCGTGGTAGTCCATGTAGATAGGCAGTTTGAGCGTCATGGTGTGGTGTGACTGGCAATGCCATCGACGAGCAAGGGAACCTCGCCGTCGGAGCCGTGTTTTTCGCAGGAACAGCACTCGCTCTGGCCCTGGTCGGCGCTGCACGTGCGGCAGCCTTCCAGGTACGCCAGGCTGTCCGCCAGTTCGTCGGCCAGACACGACAGGCGAGCGATGGTTTCGCGAGTTTCGTGCAACTTGTCCGAGAAGATCTCACGCACCGTGGCCATGGCCTCCGGTGCGGTGGCACTATCTTCCCAAACCCTTAGGAATGCTTTGATTTCCGTCAGGGAAAAGCCCATGTCCTGAAGTTTCTGGATCCACTCGATGCGCTTTATGCCGTCGCCCGAGTACATGCGGAAGCCACCCTTGGAGCGGGCTGGAACTGAGAGCAAACCAAGCTCCTCATACAGGTGGATGGCTCGAACCGTCTTTCCGGTTCGTCGGGCCAAATCGCCAACCTTGATGAGGCTTAGCTTTCCTGTTTCTCGTTGGAACGGCATAACCTGACTCTTACGTTTACGTAAGAGTTATATGCGCGGGCTCCCGCTTCGTCAAGCGGATGATTCGGAAAAGATGATCGACCCAACTAACCGCTAACCGCGCGCCGCCGCAACGACTCCGATGACATCGATGAGATCCTTGCGGTGTACTGGCTTCTCCAGCACGCGCCCTGGCGCATCCGCGACGAGCGTGGCCAGTTCGTCGGAATCTCCGCCGGTCAGGAAGACGAAACGCGCGGCCAGGAACGGTCGCACCCGCGTGACTTCGCGATAGAGGTCGAGGCCGTTCACCTCGGGCATGTTGATGTCGCAGATGATAACGTCCGGGGGATCGCGTTCGATGAGACAGCGCATGCCGTCCCGCGGGTCGCTGAAGGTCAAGACGTCGTGCTGGTCGGCCAGCATGCGGCGCAGAGGCAGAAGTAGCGCGGTCTCGTCCTCGATGATGATGATGGTCAAGCGCCGGCCACCGGCGGGCATCACCAGTTCGGGCGTGGGTGTGCGCGGCGGAAAGACCGCGGCTTGAGACGCCAATTCCTCGCGCCAGCGTTGTAGCGAAATCGTGAAGATGGTGCCGCGCCCGACCTGGATTTCGGCACTGATGCTGCCGTGCATTTTCTTCACCAAGTCGCGCGAAATCGACAACCCGAGTCCGGTTCCATGTCCCACGGGCTTGGTGGTGAAGAAGGGATCGAAAATCCTTTGCAGGTTCTCCGGCGTAATGCCACAGCCATTGTCGATAACTCGAACCTGGACCTCGTCGCCGCTGCCCTCGACGACGACCTCGATACGCCCGTCGGTCGGTTGCACAGGCAGGCTTTGTACGCTGTTGATGACTAGGTTGAGCAGCACCTGGCGCAGCTGATCGTCGTTGCCGCGCACCAGGCAGTCCGGGCTGGAAAACACCGTCACGGTCGCACGGCCCGCGATCTCTCGCTCCATCAGCGCCACCACGGAACGAACCACGCCGTCGATGTCGACGGGGCCAAGCTCCTCGCGACCGGGATGGGAAAAGATGCGCAGCTGGCGAACCAGGCGGGCGATACGGTCCAAGCCGCGGCGGCACTCGGTCACGATCTTGGCCAGATCGTCCAGGCTCTGCACCTGCGCGTGCTGCTTCCCGGCGCGTGCGGCCTGCAACCACGATTCGACGAGTTCGAAGTTGGGCAGGATGAATGCGAGGGGATTGTTGATCTCGTGGGCGACACCAGCGGTCAGGATGCCGATGCTCGCCATCTTCTCCATCTGCACGAGCTGCTCGCGCGTCTCGTTGATGCGCACCAGGCCTGCTTCGAGATCGCCCCGCTCGGCCAGAAGGCGCGCGTTGGCTTTCTCGAGCTCCCCGGTCCGCTCGCGCACGTGCTGTTCGACTTCGGAGTCCAGGCGTTCGAGATCCTTGAAGAGCCGCGCGTTCTCCTTGACCAGGCGCTGGTGCTGAATGGCGCGCATGATGGCCAGGCGCAAGGGCTCGATGGCCTCGTCCTTGACCACGTAGTCGAAGGCGCCTTGATGGATGGCACGCAGGATCTCGCTGGTGCGCGACACCGAGGACAGCACGATGACCGGCGTGTCGACCGAGCGCACGCGCAAGGTTGTGAGCAACTCGATGCCCGTCATTTCAGGCATATTGAGTTCGGCGACGATGACATCGAAAGACCTTTGGGCGATTGTCGCCAAAGCCGCGCGCGCGCTGCCGACCTTCTCGACCTCGAAACCCCAGTCGGATATCAGCCCGCCCACGAAGTCGCGTACCAGCGGGCTGTCATCGACGAGCAGAACCCGTCCTGGAACCCGCGACGGACCATGGCCATCGGCTCCCGGTATGGAGACATCTGACCTAGAACTACTGGCCATGCGTCCTCGACAACGGCGGTTTGCGCCCTTCTCTTGACCTGGCCGTGCCCACAAGTATCGCCGCGCACGACAAGGCAGGGTTTCGAGCGAAATCGACGGACGGATCTGAAGTTTTCCGCCTTCCTGCCGATGGAGTGAATGAGGGGTAAATGACCAGCCTACCCAGAGACGTGCGATTGTTCGGAATGTTTTCGGAGCTCGAACGCGCCGACCTCGCGCGCTTCATGAGCGAGAAGCGCTACGCTTGCGGTGAAACCGTTTTCGCGCGCGGCGAACACGGTAACACCATGCTGGTGGTGACACAAGGAGAGCTGTGCGCTGTCGTCCCCGGAAAAGATGGCGTCGATCACCCCGTTGCCCGGCTCACCGAGGGTGCCGTGCTGGGTGAGATGTTCTGCATCGATCCCGCTCCCCGCCCGGTCAAGGTGACGGCCAGCGCGCCCACCTCGACGCTCGAACTTCGCCGGGAAGACCTGACGAGGCTGCGCCAGGAAGCGCCCCACGCGGCCGCGGCCCTGGTCAACGCGGTTCTTCACGAAGTCTTGCGCCGCCTGCGCAGCGTGGACGACCGGGTCGAGCGCGAGCTTGCGGCCAGCCAGGACCCAGCGGCTATCATCGGCCCCGAACCCGAAGGCGAGGAGGTGCTCCATCGCTTAGATTCGGCGGTGCCCGGACTCTGGAAGAACGCGTTCGCCTTCGCACGCTCGCGAGGGTCTGCTTGAGCGATCCCGATTCGGAGCCAGAGCCTCCCGGCTTCTCCAGCCAGGAAGCCGCGGCCTTGCGAAGCGTGGGGTGTCAGCGCAAGGTTCCCGCCCAAACCATCCTGTGCCAAGAGGGAGCCGCCACCCGCAGCTTCTTCGTGCTCACCTCGGGCAAGGTCGAGATCGGCAAGATCATCTTGGGACAACCCGTGGCCCTGCGCGATTCCGGTCCCGGCAGCGTTCTTGGCCTCATGCCAGCGTCCGACGGATCGCCTTGCTCGGTTTCCATCCGAACGCTCGAAGAGACGACATTCATTGAAGTAACACCTGAGTCTTTGATCGCAAGTCTTCAAAACAACAGCGAAACATGCATCGACCTTGGCATCGCTCTCACCATCCAAGCGATACGCGGACTGCGCCGAAGCACGGATGATCTGGCGCTGGCGATCTACCGCGCCTTGCGCGCTCCCAAAGGTCCTGCCGTGGTCGTGGACTTGGCGCAGGTGCAAGCCGGCAACATCGCCTGGCTGGCTGCGTAGCAGGAATTTCCCCCGCGCTCCAAACGGACGAACTCCTGCTGGGAATTCTCGCGCCCTCGTGGTAGCAAACGGCACCCAGAAAAGTCTGCCGAGGAGCACAGAAACCCATGGATTCCCTACCCCAACTCGCCATCAACACCATTCGTCTTCTTTCCGTGGATGCCGTCCAGAAAGCCAATTCAGGCCATCCTGGGCTTCCGATGGGCTCGGCGCCCATGGCCTACGTGCTGTGGCAGCGGCATTTGCGCCACAGCCCGAAGAATCCCCTCTGGCCCAACCGCGACCGCTTTGTGCTTTCGGCCGGTCACGGCTCGATGCTGCTCTATTCCATGCTGCACCTGACCGGCTACGACCTGAGCATCGACGAGCTGAAGGCCTTTCGGCAATGGGGTTCGCGCACGCCTGGTCATCCCGAGACCCACGCCACGCCTGGTGTCGAGGCGACCACCGGGCCGCTCGGCCAAGGCGCCGCCAACAGCGTGGGCATGGCCATGGCCGAGCGATTCCTGGCCGGCCGCTACAACCGCCCCGGCCAAACCATCGTGGACCACACGACCTACGCCCTCCTGGGCGACGGCGACATGATGGAAGGCATCTCGCACGAGGCCGCTGCCCTCGCCGGCCACCTCAAGCTGGGCAAGCTCACCTGGCTGTACGACGACAACAAGATTTCCCTTGATGGGCCGACCTCGCTCCACTTCAGCGAGGACGTGGGCAAGCGCTTCGAGGCCTATGGCTGGCATGTGCAGAAGATCGAGCAAGGCGACACCGACCTCGATGGCATCGACCGCGCCCTCACGGCCGCCAAGGCCGATCCCCGCCCGTCGCTGGTCATGGTGCACACCACCATCGGCTGCGGCTCGCCCCACAAGGCCAACACCTCCGAAGCCCACGGCTCGCCCCTCGGTGCCGAGGAAGTCAAGCTGACCAAGATTGCCCTAGGCTGGGATCCCGAGAAGCAGTTCTTCGTTCCCGAGGAAGCCCGCGCCCATTTCCTCACCGCGGTCGACCGCGGTGGCCAAGCCGAGGCCGCGTGGCAGAAGTCTTTCGAGACCTGGGCCGCGGCCAACCCCGGCCTGGCTTCCGAATGGCGGCAGGCCCTGCGCAACGAATTGCCAGCGGATTGGGACGCGGCGATCCCGTCGTTCACCACCAAGGACGAGATCGCCACCCGAATTGCGGGCGGCAAGGTCCTGGCGGGCATTGCCAGCAAGGTTCCGTGGTTTCTCGGCGGCGACGCCGACTTGTCCTGTTCGACCATGACCGCCCTGCCCGGCCAGGGCGACTTCAACGGCCAAACCGGCCTGGGCCGCAACATCCATTACGGCGTGCGCGAGCACGCCATGGGCGCCATCGCCAACGGCATGGCCTACCACGGCGGCGTTCGCTCCTTCACCGCCACGTTCTTCGTCTTCTCCGACTACGAACGGCCCGCGCTGCGCATGGCGGCCCTGAGCGAACTTCCCGTCATCTTCGTCTTCACCCATGATTCGATCGGTGTGGGCGAGGACGGCCCCACCCACCAACCCATCGAGCACCTGGCGGCCCTGCGTAGCATCCCCCACCTGTGGGTCATTCGCCCGGCCGATGCCGAGGAGACCGCGCAGGCCTACCGCGTGGCCATGAAACGCCACAACGGCCCGGTGGCCATCATTCTGAGCAGACAGAAATTGCCAACCCTGGATCGCAGCAAGTTCGCGCCAGTGACCGGGCTCAACAAGGGTGCCTACGTGCTCTCCGAGAGCGCGGGTGGACCGGCGCAAGTGGTGCTCATCGCCACGGGCAGCGAAGTCAGCCTTGCATTGGCCGCGCAGGAGAAGCTGGTTGGACAGGGCATTCGCACCCGCGTCGTGTCGATGCCCTCCTGGGAACTCTTCCTCGAACAGACCCAGGAGTACCGCGACTCGGTTTTGCCCCCGAGTGTTCCCGCAAAAATCTCCATCGAAGCGGGCGTCAGCCAGGGTTGGCACCGCTGGGTCGGTGATCGCGGCGCCACCATCGCGCTCGACCGCTTTGGCGCCTCGGGCCCGGGCCCGGTCCTCCTCAAGCAGTTCGGTTTCACGGCCGACAATATCGTCCGCGCCGCAACCAATCTCCTCAAGACGACATGACAAGAGCGCTTCTCGTTCTGTGCTTCACGGCACTGCTTGGGACGTCCGCGCATAGTGCCCGCGCCGCCGACGCGCCACCCCCCGCGGTCTTCGACGGGGCTTATCAGGGCCTGCTGGTCGGCGGCCTCGCCGGCGGCGCCACCGGCTACCTCTTCGCCCGACGCGGCGGCTGGGATAGTTCGAACGACTGGAAGCCCATCGTGTATGGCGTGGGCATTGGAGCCTTAGCGGGAGCCGCACTGGGATTGACGCTGGGAATCGTGGACGTGGCTCAGCATAGGCCCGGCCGCAACGGCTACGTGATGCGGGATGGCCTCTACGGCGCTGGCCTGGGCGTGGTCCTCGGCGGCATCGCGGGCGGCCTGGCCGCCTTATCCTCGAAGAATCCAGAGCACATTCTTCTCGGCGGTTCGATCGGCGTGCTCTCCGGCGCTTGCCTGGGCATGGGCATCGGATTCGTCGAAGGCTACCGGCGCTACGCGCTCACGCTCGCCCCTATCGAGCAACGCGACGGCAGCGTCGCCTTCCTGCCCGCACTAGCCGGCAAGTTCTAGACCGGCCGGCGGCGGTACTCGACGAAGGCCTGCTTCGCGCTGTCGTGGGCATAGGTAACGGCCGTGATGGCAGCCGCCTCGAACTCGAAGACGTGGTAGCGTGATCGGCGCTCGGCCGAGCCGGCGTACGACGCCGAGCCCACGCCAACGACGGGGATGCGCGAACCGGCCGGGCCAGGCAGCTCGGAGAAAAAGTCCCGGTGGTCGTGCCCGTGCAGAACCAGGTCGGCTCCTGCGCGCAGAAGCACGGCTTGCAAGGTCTGCCGATCGCGCAGATTGCGCTCCTCGCCCGGCCGGTGCACGAGCGGCGGGTGATGGATGAGCAGCACGCGCTTGCGCGCCTTCACCTCGGGAGCCAGGAGCAACGATTCTAGCCTTGCAAGCTGGCCCTCGCCCAGCCTGCCCCACGCGCCGAAATCGCCAGTGGGCACACCGGTATTGGTGCAGATCAGGGCCAGCTCTCCGCGCAGCCGCACGAAGGGATAGGTCGCCGAATCGATGCGCGCCTCGGCCGTCTGGTACGCGGCAAACATGCGTTCGAAGACACCGTCGGCCACGACCCGCGGCACATAGGCATCGTGGTTGCCCGGGATGACCGTCACGCGGTCCGGGGATAGCCCGGAAGCCTCGATCCAACGCAAGGCCGCGGCCCATTCGGAAGCGAGGGCGATGTTACTCAAATCGCCGGTAAGGGCGAGGTGGTCGACCCCGCGAGAACGCACATCCGCGGCCATGGCTCGTAAGAGCGCCATGTCGTGTTTGTGGCGGCGACGCAAGAGCAGATTCAAACCGCCGAGGACGCGCTTGCCGAAAAAGTCGCGCAGGCGCAGGTCGCGAAAACTTTGAAAATGGGGGTCGCTAACTTGGGCCAGACGAAGCATCAGGTGGGCTCGACTTCCAAGGGACGATCCAGCTTCGGATTCCTAGCCAGCATCGCCGCGGTAGGTGCAACAAGAGTCCGCGGTTTCCCACAGCGTCACCGCCGCGAGATGGGGGAGCTTCTTGACCAGGGCGTCCCAAATGAAGGCGCATAGGTTCTCGCAGGTCGGGTTGTCCAGGCCGTGCACATCGTTGAGCGTGCGATGGTCGAACTGGTGGAAAAGGTCGACCCAGGCCTCGTCGATCTCGGAAAAATCGATCACCCACCCGGTCATGGGATTGACCGTCCCACGCAGCGCAATCTCGACGCGATAGCTGTGTCCGTGCATGCGCGAACACTTGTGGCCCGCCGGCACGCGCGGCAAATGATGGGCCGCCTCGAATGTGTACACCTTCTTGAGTTCGGTCAGCACGACAGGCGAAGCCTAGCATACGGGCTAGTGGCCGGCGTACCGTCTGAGCGCCGCGACGTGGATCAATTCCTCGTCGGGAAGAATCAGCGCCGTCAACTGCCGGCCGTACACGCACCCGGTGTCGAGCCCCGTGGCCCACGGGTGCTGTTGCAGGCCGCGCACGGCATCGTGGCCGAACACAATCCGCTCCGGGCCCTGCCAGCGCGTGGCCCAGCCAAAATTCAGCAGGAGCCGGCTAGTCGGTTCGCCAAGATCGGTGATGCTGCGCAGGCTGAGCAAGTGTTCGCGCGTCTGCTTCTCGATGGCCAGGCCTGGCACCGCGCCGGCGTGAAGCACCACGACCTCGGGCCCTTCCGGCTTGACGGCGCCGAGGCGCAGAAAGAGCGGCAGACTTTCGAGAAACGCCCAATCCTCGTCGCGCAAGTCGCGCAAATAGGCGCGCCGGCCCCACACGCGATCGTTTTCGGCATCTTTCCGGTGCGCCAGAGCGAACGCATCGTGATTGCCGAGTACCGCCAGAACGCCGTCTTCGCGCGCCAACTGCACCACCGCCTGCGAATCGGGCCCCTTGGCCACGAGATCTCCGGCGAGAACAACGCGGTCACCTTTGCGGTAGCCGCATTTTCGCAGCAAAAGCTGTAACTCCTCGGCGCAGCCGTGTACGTCGCCGACGATGATGGTTCTCCGCATGGTCCACGCCATCATATCAGTCCGCCAGCCCGACTTGGGTGTCGCGCCGTCGCAACGCGATTCCCCGTCGACATCGACGCAGGAATCGCTCAGATTCTGGGCATGGGAGTTATCGTCGACACGCGTTCGCGCCGACTGCGCGTTCTGGGCCAGCCCGTCCCAGCCTCTTCCCAGGCCGAGGACCATCCCCATCACCCGGCGTGGATTCGCGCACGACTTCCCTCGGGCCAGGTCTACTTCGACCTCCGCCGACGCGTGCACGCCCTTGGCCTGCACACCGTATGTGAAAGCGCCTCGTGCCCCAACCTGGGCGAATGCTGGAGCGCAAAATCGCTGACCCTCATGATCCTCGGCGGGCTCTGCACGCGGTCGTGCAAGTTCTGCGACGTGCCGACCGGCAAGCCCTTGCCGCCCGACCCCGACGAACCCGGACGGGTCGCCACCATGCTCGCCGAACTCGACCTGGCCCATGCGGTGATCACCTGTGTCACGCGTGACGATCTCGACGATGGAGGCGCAGCCCACTGGGCGGCCACTATCCACGCCGTCAAGGCACGTTGCCCCGACTTAGTTCTCGAAGCCCTGGTCAGCGACTTCAAGGGCGACACCAATGCCGCGGATGTCGTGCTCGACGCGAGCCCGGACATCTTTGCCCACAATCTCGAGACCGTCCCGCGTCTGGCGCGCCAGGTGCGCGTGCAAGCCAGCATCGAACGCTCACTGGCGATTCTGTCGCACGCCCGACGACGTGGGGCCCTGACCAAGAGCGGGCTCATGCTTGGCTTGGGAGAAAGTCTCGACGAGATCCGCGCCACGATGCGGGACCTGCGCGATGCTGGCGTGGAGATCCTGACCCTGGGTCAGTACCTGCGGCCATCGCGGCAGCACCTGGCCGTCGAGCGCTATGTAACGCCCGCGGAATTCGACCAGCTCAAGCAGGAAGGCCTGGCCATGGGATTTCGCCATATCGAGTCCGGCCCGTTGGTGCGCTCCAGTTACCACGCCTCGAACCAGCATGCCCTCGTCGCGCGCCGCCGGATGGGTTGAAGAATCCGGCGCCCCTTCAGTCCAAGTCTTCTTCGGCGCGGGCGAGTTGGTCTTCCAAACGGCGCTGCTCGGCGACAAGGTCGCTGCGGCCAAGAAAGGCGGTGTAGCTCATGAAGGCGGTCAGGTACGACAGATCGCGTGCCCAGTCGGGCATGTAGATGGGCTCGCGAACGAGTCCTTCGCGCGCCAGGCGATCGAAGAGCGGCGTATCATCCACCGCCAGCTTGCCGGCGAAGAGCAGCCGCACAAGCTGGCTCTGCCCCTTGACCAGGGCACTGCGCAGGAAGTTGGTCACGCGCAGAAGGCCGTCGAGATAGCAACCGTCCTTGGTGAAGGGCGCGCCACCCTCGACCAGCCCGCCGCGCACGACCCGACGAGCGCAGTCGAAGGCGTTGTGCTCGTCGTTGCCCTGCTCGCGAAAAAAGCGATAGAGGTCGACGAAGCTCGCGCCTTCTTCGGCCATGTGGATGGCCAAGGTTCGGTCGCACAAGCGCCGCACGCGCGGCAGACCAATCGAGCCCGCGATGAATTCGGTGAACACCGCCAGGCCCTCCTGCGTGCGCGTGGCGCGCGGCGAGGGCGCGCCGATGAACGACAAGATGGGCTGGGCGCGGCCGTTGAGCGTGGTGGCCATGTGCACCTGGCCCTCGTGGTGCTCGATTTGTCGCAGATCGCGCAGGGAGAAGCGCGCATCGCTCCTCAACCGGACTTCCACCGCCGTGCTCGACGCGGACGCCGCAAGATGATCGACGACCCGCACTTTCACCGGGTCGTTGGCGAAAAACAGGGCAAACCTCTGACGCAAGATCTCCGCCGCTTCGTCCGCGCGCAAACTGGGTTCGTCCACGGCCGACAGGGGCGGAACAAAACCATCGATGACCTGCTCGAAGTGCCGCGCCAGATCCAGGTTCGTGGTGCGCTTGTCGGAGGAAAGGCCGGTCGGCCGACCGAATAGCTCAACGGAGTGATGGTGAAAATCCCGGCTGCCGACGCTCAGTAGCATGCGCGCCACCGTGGACAAGGCAACGCAGGTCTCGCGCAGGAAGCGCTCAATCTCGTTTTCACCGCCGAGGCGGCGCGCCAGCGACTGCAGCAGCTCCAGCGCATCCGCGACACCGGCCGCCAGGTGATAGGTCGGCTTGGGTAGGGCTTCCGCCCCTTGGGCGAAAAACTCGCGCTCGACTTCGTCGGGCCAGGTCAGGGCCGGAATCACGCGCAGAGGTCTTTGCACCTCCGCGATCTCCGCGGAAACCTCGCGCAGAAGCCGCTTGAGCCGCTCGGAAATCGCCATGGCTGCTCCCCGCGCGGCAGTCCTAGCCGCCGCCCACGCGACGGCCGGCCGGCACGGAGTAGGTAATCCACGCGTTCGCCCCCACCATAGCGCCCTTTCCGATCACGGTGTCTCCGCCCAAAATGGTTGCGTTGGCATAGATCACCACATCGTCTTCGATGGTGGGATGGCGCTGCGGCACTTTGTGCGGGCCCTGGTCGGCACCCTGCTTGCGCTTGATGGAGAGCGCGCCCAAGGTCACGCCCTGGTAGATGCGTACGGCGTTCCCGATGCGCGCGGTCTCGCCGATGACGATGCCGGTTCCGTGGTCGATGAAGAATGGCGAACCGATGGTGGCCCCGGGGTGGATATCGATTCCGGTGCGCGCGTGCGCATACTCGGTCATCATGCGCGGAAGCAGTTCGGCGCCCTCGCGCAAGAGCCGATGAGCGACGCGATAGATGGCGATGGCATAGAGTCCGGGATAGCACGCGATAACTTCGTCGGCGCCGGTGGCCGCCGGATCGGCTTCGAAGGCAATGCGCACATCCTGGGCAAGCGTCGCGCGCACCTCGGGAAGCGCGGCCAGCACGCGCTCCCCAATCGCGCGCGCCCTACGCGCGCATCCGTCTTTGGCGTCTTTGGCTCCCGCTTTTCCCGCATGACGGCGGTGCGCGGTGAGAAACAGCGCTCCTTCCAGGCGCACCTGCAAATCGGCCAGGACCTCGGCCATGCGCTCGCGCGCGTCGTCGAGGGAAGTGCCCTCGGAAAGCCGCGTGCGTCGCGTGCCGGGCAACACGACCGAGAGAAAGTCATCGACGATGGTGGCAACCTCGTCCGGAGACGGCAGGGGGCCGGCCAGGACGGGCTCCGCGGCATGGCGCCCGGCGCGCAGAATGCGCTCGGCGAGCTGGCGATGAGCCTTCGAGGGATTTGCTTGCGAGGTCATGGGGCCACGACTTTACCTCCATGTCGACTTCTTGGCCGCCACGAAGTGCATCGACGAATCAACAGATCGGTTACGGCGCTCGGCGAAGGAGAAGCAACAAGGCACCCTCGCCACCTTGCGCGGGCGCGGCGCTGGCGAATGCGATCACCTGCGCAAGCAACGCGCGCGTGCCAAGAGCCTCGATGACCACCTCGCGCAGGATCGGACCCTCGGGCCCCGAGTGTCGACCGCGACCGCAAATGACGGCCACCGCGTGGCGACCCCGGCGCACGCTCTCCTCGACGAACTGCTGCAACCTCCGCCGAGCTTGTTCGGCGTGAAGTCCATGCAGGTCGCACGTCGCCTCGATGCGAATCACTCCCCGGCGGAGATCGCGCAGAGTTTGGCGAGAAACGCCATGGCTCGCTCCCGTGACCGCGCCGCCATCTCGCTCCACCTGCAACCCTGCCGCGGCGCCGGACTTGGGCAGCCTGGCGGCCAAGTCCACGCGGACCGGTCCCGGTGGCGCGTCGAAATCCTGCACCACGCGCATTGGTCCCTCGCGCAGCGGACGTACATCGGCGAACTCGCGTTCGAACAGGCGCCGATCTTCTTCCGACACATCGCCCGCCAACTTTGGTACCGGCGGAACCGGCGCCTGTCGTGAAGGCGGCTTGCGAGCGGGCATTGGCGATCTCCGCTCTTTATTCTACTTGGCGGGCTTGGCGGTCGAGCCTTTTTCATCCAGGAAGAAGAGCACCCAGGCAAAAGGGGCGTTCCAGTTGATGGTGATTTCGTTGGTCGCCCAGGACTCGATGTTGTCGGCGAAACACTTCTCCGGCGCGCAATTCGCCATGTTGGCGGCCTTGACGTAGGGATCCTGCAACCCCGCGTTGGGCCCGCCCGACACCGCACCAGGCGGAGCGTGGGGGAACTTGCTGTTTGATTGGTAGGCCCAGAAACGGTGGTGCGGGTTCTGGAGGGGCCTGCTGCCGTAGCCCGTGACGTAGCACTGATCCATCGCGTTGCGCCCGAGGATGTAGTCCATGCCCGCGGCTGCCGCGTTCAGGTACTTGCGCGCGTCCGTGAAGTCGGATGCCAATCCCAGGACGACAAGATTGTTGAGCAGGAAGGAGTTGGATCCCCAAGGCGTCCGATTGTCCTTGCCCCAATCGATGGGAACGCGGAAGCCGCGCTGCTTGAGAATGCCCAGGTATTCGTCGGCCGCTGCGATGACGGCGTTGCGAGCGTTCTTCTGCTCCGCGGCCGACGCTCCTCCTGACACGAGCGCCAGGGAAATCGTGCCCAGCGCGCCCACTTCCTGCCACGTCATACTCGATGGAATGCCTTCGCCTTCCCCCTGACCAAGGTGGGTCTTCACCTTGAGATAGGAAGGCGACGACACGAGGACCTGGTGATACTCCGGGCGCTGGGTCGTGATGAACAGCTCGGCCGCGGCCCAGTAGAATTCGTCCTCGACGTTCTTGTCGTCGTAGGGACCGCCGCCTGCCCCGCCGGGCTTGGCGAAAAGCGCGGGGTTCTTCGCTGCCGCGGCCCACGCCTTTTCGGCGGCGACGATGCACCGCTTGGAAAATGCCGGGTCGATCACCTTCCAGATCCGTCCAGCCTGGGCCGCCACCGCGGCTAGATTCAACGTCGCCGCCGTGGAGACCGGAAAGAGGAAGCGCGGCATGGGATCCTCGTGCGGCGCCAGGCCGAGCGCTGTCCATGCTTTATCATGAATCTTGTGGTGAACCATGCCGGCGTTGGGCTGGCCGTCCGGAACCTGCATCTTGAGCAGGAACTCCAGCTCCCAGCGCACCTCGTCGAGCAGGTCCGGAACGCCGTTTCCCCGCTCGGGAATGTTCATGGTCCCGTCGGCGAGCGCGGTGCCGGACTTGCCGACCGAGCCATTGCGTTCGTACAGATTGAGCAAGGTCCACACCGAGATGCCGCCGTTGACCACGTACTTCCCGTGATCGCCAGCGTCGTACCAGCCGCCGGAAACATCCAGCCTGTAGTTGCAGCCCGAGTTGGGCGCGCAGGGAACGCTGCGGTCGGATAGGTGGCCTGCAGGACGCGTCCACCCGGCCCCACCCGCGTAGGGCATGGTGATGTCGATGCCCGAGCGGTTTTGATAGAAATACGAAAGCGCGTCGTATTTCAGCTTGCCGTAGATGTCGGTGCCGATATCGAAGGGCGCGCTGCGATCGTCGCCAATAGCTAGAACATAGCGGCGCCCTGCGGTCTTGAAAGCGGAGAAATCGATGACGTGCACGCGCTCGCCGGAAGGTGCGTCGAACCCCGCTGGCTGCGACTTCCCGAAGGCCGCCTCACGGCCGTCGGCGGCGAACAACTCCCAATCGAGTTGCTGCTTCTCGGCCGATAGGTAGGTCGCGATCTTGGCCAGGTTGGTGAAGTAGCCGACCTGATTGACCAGGATCTTGGTCGCGGCCACCGCCTTGGTTTTGGGCGGGCGCACGGCAAAGTCATCTGGCTCGCCGCCGCCTCGGCTGTCGCGCCTACCTTCCCTCAAGGGAGCGCAGGCTGCCGCGCCAAACACGCAAGCAAGCAGCAGCCTGCTTGTGCGCATCGGCCTACCACCACATGCTGGCGGACAAGCTGATCACGTAGCTGTCGGGCGGCGAACCGGTGCAGCTTGCGGTCCCTGGGTTGGCGCATTCCTTGGCGACGTCCCAGGTGCCGTACGTGCCGTAGGGCCACGGCATCAGCTTCTCGGCAGACGTCCCGGTGTTGTAGCCGGAGCCGTAGAGGTACTTCGAGAACTGCAACACGATCATTTCGTGCGTGACGAACTCGCTGCGGAAGATCAACTTGGGCGACAGAACGGCGAAGCTCTGGGTGCTGTCGCTCATGTTGGGCTGGACGAGATCGCCGCGGAACCCGACCGCCATGGTGGGCAGGAACGAGTAGATCGCATCGATGCCGAACTTGAGCTTGGACAGGTCGTTCGTCCCGCCCGTGGTGCCGCTGACTTTGTTGTACATGAAAAATGGCCGGATGGTGACATCCGCGGCCTGTCCCCAGAATGGCCTCGGCCGCATCATGAAGCCGGCTACGCTGAAGGTGTATTGTCCCGCAACGGACAAGATGTTTCCGTTGCCATCGGGGAAATAGTTTTGCGCCAGCTGCCATCCACCCTGCGAGTGCAGGACTTCGATGGAATCGCTAACCGCGCCGACATTGCGGCCCTTGAGGTAGGAAACGCCCAAGTAGCCATCGCCTATCCAGCCGCCATCGAGCTTGGCATCAAGACCGAAAATCTGGATCGATCCGCCATCGGTCGGATTGTTGGCGTAGCTGGGTCTGGCATTCGGTGAACCACCGGTCGAAGCAACATTCCAACGCGCATCCTGCACCCATGAATCGACATAGTGGAGGGTCGTGGTCAGGATACCGCCAATCACGGCACCGACGTGAAGATGGAAGAGCAAGTTCGTGCCGTTCTGCACATTCTGGCCCGGATAGGGCATCCACGATGGGTAGTCGTAGGTCGGGGTGGTGCCGGTGTACGTCTGGTACTGTTGATCCATCTTGGCGCCCGCGCCGGTTTCCACGACCACCTTAAAGTCGTCGCTGACGTCGAGGTCAGCAGTCGCGGTCGCGCCCGCGATACGCGTGCGCGCGATGAGGTAGGTTTCGTACTCGCCGGCATCGTACTTGCCCATGGCGCCGTAACGGTTGGAGAACACACCCACGTCCCACGCCATGCCACCCACGTTGCCGAGGGCCTCGGGGAACTTCAAGGTCAAGAAGGCGCGGTCGATGCCGAGCTGGTCTTGCAGCTCGCGCCAACCGCCCGAGGTGATGTTGTAGCTGGCAATCGAGGTAGTCATCATGACGACCTGATTTCCGTACTGGAAGAGAAGCTCGGCCCACGGACCTGGGTTGATATTGGTGTACGTCCAGCGGGTGTAGTTCCCATCGGGCACGGCCGGGGGCGAATGGAATTGCAAGCTGCCCGGAGTCAGGTTGCCGCTCGGATCAACGCCCACGCGCATGGGGCCGCGGAAGAAGCCCTTGAACTTGAAACCCCAGTCCTTTTCGGCCGTGGTCGATTCGACGGCTTCCGTCACACCGCCCGTGGTCACGGTCTGGGTGTCGAGCCCCGTGCCAGTCAGGGTCCTGGCTTTCTTCGGAGCCGCGGCCTGGGCCGGCGCCGCTTCACCCTCATCCTCGGCCGCCGGCGGGGCCGGCACCGCGACCGGAGCCGGAGCGGCGGCTGGCGCTGGCGCGGCTTCGGCTGGCACCCGAGCGTTGGTGGCTGTCTTCGCGGCCTTTCCGCCCTCGTCGAAGTCGTCGTCCGAGGCGGCCGCAGGGGCTTTGGGCTTTGCTACCGCCGTGCCGGCCAGAAGCAGGATTGCGAGAAAGGTGGTGGATCGAATTGAACGCAACATGGTCACTCCCGAGGTTGGCAACAGGGGGCGGTTTGCCCCGATGAAGATGTGGGAACCAGAACCATGATTTCGGCCCTGGATCGCGTGTGTCGTGCTTTCCACGTTCATAGAAGAGTTACTCCTGCTAGCTCACGGTCCACTGTTAAACAAACGCGCAGCCGGAGGTGGGAACCCAAGAAGGCGGCTACGGGCTAGAAAGATGAACGAAGGCACCCAATTGGGTCCGCACTGTACACGAGGTCTTTCCGCTTGTATAGCCTCGCGCGCGGGGAAGCGCGCGGCGAAGAACGAGTGCCTAGAAGGCCACGATTCCGCCGAGAAGCGCGCTGCCGGTCGCGCGTTGCACGCGCGCACCGTCGAGACGGAAGGCCTCCCCTCCCCCGCCCACGTCGAGGGCAAGATAGGAACTGCCCGCCAGACGCAAACTGACAACCGCCGCAGCCCCGTAGGAGAATCCGTAGGAGTTGGTGACCGAGCCGGTGGCGTCGCTTTGGCGAAACACAGGCATGCCGACAGCGGGACCAAGCTGCAACATCCACCTCGATGTCCGAAGCAGGGGAAGCAGGGCATCCAGCTCAACCCCGAGACGCAGGAGCGACGACCGGTAGCCTTGGTCTAGGGAATCGAACGACGCCATCTGGGCGCGCGCCCGCGTCGCGACAGGGCCAAAATCGTAGGCATAGGACAGCGCCAAGGTGCCGAGGAAGGTGGAACTGCCCGGTACGACCGACGTGCCCACCCCGACGGAGGCCCCAAGACGCTGGCGCAACTCCAAGCCGCTAGACTTGCCGCGCACGCTTGCTTGCGGCGCGTCGGTCATGGCGTTCGGATCGACGACAGTGGTGCCGCCGGCGACGAGAGCCAGCCGGCTCTCCCTGACGTTGCCCATGGTCCGGCGAATGACACCATAGTCCCCGGCCGGCAGGGCCAGGTACAGATCATCGCTCGTGCTCGACGGGATCTCGGCGACGACCTCGCCCTTTCCCTTACCAATTACGGTGTAGGTGGAACCTTCTTCCCGCACGAACGCCAGGCGCGCGTCGTTGGCGCGGGTGCGCGTGAGAACGACCTCGCCAGCGCCCGCGATGCGGTAGTCGTAGGTCGGGTGCTGTCCCCCGACCAGGCTGGCGGCGGTGTTGGCCAAGGTGCGATTGAATGCGAATTGGTAGACTTCGCCCAGGGTCACCTGCCCGTCGTGCGAGACATCCGCGGCACCCCGCAAGCCGGCGATGATGCTTTGGCTGAAGAACGAACCTTTGAGGTCGTCCGATTCCTGCGAAAACTCGTTGGCCGTCGACGAGGTGATGATGGCCATGCCCTTGATTTGTCCGGGATCGGCCAGACGGAGCTGGTAACCCGGAACACGACGGCCGCCCTTCACGCCGGTCAAGGCGCCCGACTGACAAGCGTCGACGAAAGCCATGCGCACGTCGGCGCCCTTGAGTTGTTCGAGATAGGAACGCAAGTCGCGCAGGGGGAATCGCTCGGAGCCGATTTCTAGCGCCTCGTTGTCCCCGTGCCCGGAGAAGTAGAACAAGAACAGCGTCTGGTTGCCTTGTGCCTTGGCGGCTTCGAGATTGTCTCGAACCCGCAGCAGCTCTTTCTCCATCTCCCCTCGAGTTGCCCCGCGCAGAGTGGTGACGTCGTCGAAGTCGCCCGCGCTCTTGAGAAGATCCGCGAGCCGGCCTACCTCGTCTTCGGCGTAGCGCAAACTGCGCGCGGGATCCCGCCCGACGTTGTTGCCAGCCACAAGGCCGATGCGCACTTGTCGCGGCTGTGCCCACGCAGGCATGGAGACGATGCCCAGCCCCATGGCGACAGCAATAACACCTAAGGACAAAGACCGCATATCAGGGCTTCCTTAGTAGGAATGACACCTGTTCCACCGGCAGGTCAAGAGTTGTTGTACGTTGAAGATCACCACTCGCCGCGCCAAGAGCGCTTGCTGCTGCGCGCCTCACAAGGTCTTCGCGCAGCGCGCCTTCTGACCACAGCGCGAAAATACGCTCCCACCCTCGATGGCCATCCAGTTCAACCGAACCCGGCAGAAGTACACGCGATCCGGCCTCGACAGGCACACCGAGCAGCGACTGTTCTTGATAGTACGGGAACAGAACTCCCCGATCATCCATCCCGAAGACCAGCAAAAAACCAGGCTTGGCCACCGTGTACGCGAAGCGCAATCTGTCGCCAGAGAGGAACTCAGCCCCGTCGACCGCCAGGAAAACGGCTTCACCTCGCTTGCAGTAAGTCTCGATAATCAAGCTACCCTTGACGCCAGCGCGATCATGCAGGACAGGTCTGGCGACGAGAAGCAGGGCCGCCGCCGCTGGCACCAGAAGAACCGGGACAAGAAGCTTGAGCCAGCGCCGCGGGCTGCGCCGGGCGCGCGTCTGCTCCAGAATGGCCCGCGCGGCGCGCAGACTGGCCGCTTCGGGGTTCGCGCCCAAGAGCAGCGAGCGCGCGGCCGAAATGTCGGCAAGCACGGCGCCGCAGCGATCGCATGACTCGACATGCACCACGATCTCGGCCGGGCGCTCACCCTCGGGATGGGCCTCCCAGCGAGAAAGTTCTAGACGTGATGGACAAGCAGCCATGGCGATATCCTATTCCCCTTCCTTTTCCGCCTCACGAGCCTCCGGATCCTGCGCGGCTGGCAGCGCGGATCCCAGAAGGTCGCCCGCGACACGCATGAGCTTGCGCAAGCGATTGAAAACCGTTCGCCGGGTAATGCCCAGAACCTCGGCGATTTCCACCTGTGTCATGCCGTCGAGGTAGCGCATGATGGCCACCTCCGCCCCGCCCTTCCCGCAGCGCTCGAAGACCGCTTTCACAAATTCGCGATCCGCGACTCCGGCTTCGGCGGAGCTGACGTGCGAAGACTCGGCCTGCAGCGCAGGCATGGCACGCGTATGCACGCCATGCTCGCGCAGCAGGTTCAGGCACACGTTGGTCGCGACACGGTACAGATAGCGGAGGGCTTCTTCCTCGCGCGGCAAAACCACGCCGCGCGCGAGCACGCGCACGAAGGCTTCCTGCGTGGCATCGCGGGCCGCGGCCGGCGAGTGCAAGAAGCGGCGGCAGTGCGCGTAGATCGCCGGGGCGTACTTCGCGTACAGATTCGCCAGAGCTGTCTCATCCGCAAGCGCTGACTTCGAACGTCCCTTCTGGTTTTCCACGTCGTCGGCGAGGGCAGCATAGCCGACACCTGGGAGAGATGGAACCGAGGGCTCAACCCGCCACGCCCATCCGATTGGCATCGCGTGCCGGTTGGGTGCGTTGGAAGCGCTGGCCGTTTGCGTGATCGTCAAAACGACGCTCCGTCCGACGAGGCTCGGCAAGCGCCCAGAGCGAGCATCCGCGAGGTCGGTCGCGGCGGCTCTTCGGCTCCGCACGAGAGGCCAGCCGTGCCTGCCGAGGATGAGGCGATTCTACGCAACCAGTCCATCTGGGCTCTGTCTAAGACCTCCCAACCCTAGAACAACCGTGCCCCTGCCGATGGGAAGGTGGATCGCCGTGGCCGCGTCAGTCGATACACAGAAGGATCGACAATACTCCGAGAGATGCACTGCGGTGCAAGAAGGCGGGCTCGCCACGCCCGTGGCTGTCGCGACGGTCCCGTCTTGTGTCTGGTTTTCTAGAAAATGGGCGGCGCGGGCGGGATGGTTATCATGTCCCACACCGGCGTGGTGTTCACGTAGGTAACGGGATCCGTGGGCGGCGCCTGCCACCACAGGTAGATCGATTTGTAGGTCGTGTACTTGCCGTTTTCCAGCGAAATCGCGGTCAGATAGAGCTGCGAGATCTCACGCGCCACGCTGTCGTACTTCGAGGTCTGCTTGGGCAGCCCGGCGCGGTTGGAAGAATAGACAACCCAGTAGTAGGTGCGGCCAGCCTTGTTGGCCTGGGCCTGCGGCGCCCACTTGGGGAAGTGGTTGTTGACGCCAGGACTAGTTTTGCCCGAGCACGCCACCGGGTCATTAGCCGCCAGACGAACCGCCGTGCCGGCGCCAGGCGCGTTGCCCAAGGGCACGAAGAAGATCTCAGCAGAGGGGTTGGCGTACATCACGCCGCCCGAGGCAATGCGATCGAAGAGGACCATAGTGTCGTCGGGCGCGTAGGCGGCGTAGTACTCCTCCCAGTTTTTGTCCGAGGCACCGGGCACGGGCTTGGCATCACCGCCATTGCCGGCATTGAAGGGCACCATGTAGAGATCCGTCGCGCCCTGCTGGAGACGACCGTCCATGTTGCCCCCGGCGGTGGAGGCATAAATGATATTGGCGCCGTCGTGGCTCCAAGTCGGGAAGGCGACGCCGTTGGAGTCGCCGTTGCGCGCGATGATGCCGTAGTTCCCGGCCGCCAGCTGCGCAATCGGTTGTTGATTGGCGCCCACCGACTGCACAGTGGGCGGCGCGGGCGAGTCGAGGTTATACCAAACCAGTTTCGCGGGCAGCTTGTCATCGGTGCTCCACGGCACCAGCTCATTCTGCTCGGAGCAAGTCGTCACCATGATGCGCTTGCCGTCCGCCCATGCCGCGGACGAGAAGGTACCTACCCCGCCCCATGGCTTTTGCAGGGCCGCCAGGCCACCGACGGAAAGGTTGGAAAGCTGGTTGCCCACGATGCCCGGCTTGACCCCGGCAATGAGCGAGTTCCACGGCCAGTTGTCCACGAAGGCTACGAAACCCGTGTCGGGCGTAGCGGAGTGGCAGCCGATGCAAGTAGGCGTCCGAATGCTCGCGGACTGATCTCGACTGGGCTGCTGCACCTGCGGGAACTTCAGGGTGTCCACGACGCCTTCCTCGCTCACGGTAAAGCCGCGCAAGAAAGAGCTGGTCGGCGTGACCGACTTGACGTCTTGGTTGTTCACCGCCGTGGGATCCGCGGCCCAAAAAACGATGCTGCCGGCGGCGCTGGCCGAGGCGATCTGGAATTTCACCGTGGTCGCGCCGCCGCTTGCCGCGCGAACCGTGACCGAAATATCGGCCTCGTGCACGTGGATGCGCAACTTTTCCCAGATGTCCTTGTCCATGATCCAGTAGCTGCCAGTGGTGTAGACAACTAGGTCGTTCGCCTCGATGTCGGCATGCACCGTGATCTGCACCAATCCCGTCGTGCCCGACCACTTGATGCGCGGCCGGGTCCAGTTGTACGGGAAGAGCGAACCGTCCTCTGGCTCGATCACGCAGGGACCGGATCCCGACGGAGAGCCCGAGAACTGGCTGGCCGGGTTGGCGGGCACCGCCGAGGGCGAGTTGGGATCGTTGACCGGATTGGCCGGAAAATCCGCGCAAGCCGTGGGGTTGTCGCAGACGACCGCCTCCGCACCCGGATCGGTGCTGGTCTGCTGCACGACGGGCGCATCGAGCTTGATGGCCGGCCCGGTCGAACCAGCGTTGCCGCCACCGCCTCCGCCGCTGTCGCCACCAGCGCTCGATGTGGTGATGCCCACCTGCGCGCCAGCACATCCGGCCAGCCCGCTCACAAAGACCAGGAGAACGCTCGCCTGTGTTTTGAACGTCATGGAATATACCTCCAATACTAGAACTGGTATCGCGCGCCCGTCGTGAGGTCGAAAACCACGGAGACATTGCCAAATCCGACCAGGGCCTGCTCATCAACCGTCCACCGCCAGTGCCGACCGAGCTTGAAAATCAGCCCATCTCCCACCCCCACGACGTAGGGTCCGCCCCGAACCGTGTCCTTCACGGTTCCAGTGGGGTTGCCGCTCGAATTAAGGACCTGCGCCTCGACCTGGAAACGGAAGCCGTCTCCTGCACCGGCCGCGCACGCGAAATACCAACGAACCTTCCCGTTGTCTTCCGTGAAGAAGAGAAGCCGCAGAAGTCCAGTGAGCGCGCCCGTTGCCGTTCCCGCGGGTCCGCGAGGAAGGATCGCCTGCAGCCGACCGGTGAGCGCCACGGCCGTGTTGCGCCCAAAGAAGTAGCCGACCTCCGGCACCGCTTGCCCCAGCCCCGCGAAGGCCAGACCAGGGTTGAAGCCAATGCCGTACTTTCCAAAGGCCTCGGTCGAATGGCCGCCCGCGTAGCCGAAGCCAGAACCGACCCCCAGCGAAAGCCACCAGGTGCCCTTGGAACCTTGGTGTTCCCTCCAGCGCTCTTTCTCGAGGCGGGCCAGCGGGTTGGAGTCGTCGACCTCGTCGCCCTCCTCCTCGTTCTCGTCGCCTTCTTCTTCGCCCTCGTCGCCGCTCTCCGCGCTAGCCGCGACAGGCTCGGCAGCCGCCGTCTTTTGCGCGCCCTTCACCGCAATCACGCTGGGACTGTCATCTCGCCCCGAAAGCGCCAGAGTCGCGCCGCTGTCGTCGCGCGCCTCGAAGTACAAGGGCACCCACGCGGCCTTGGTGTCGGAGCCTGGAATCTTCGCCACCCACGTGGTGGTGTCCCCCGCCACCGAGGCCTTGGACATTTGCAAGACCTGATACTGATCGCCGCCGTTCGCCTTGTAGTAGACCATGACGGCGGAGGGGCGCAGAGCGCCCGCAGTCGTGCACTTGAGCGTGATTTCGTCGCCGGCTTGAATCTCGCCTCCACTCGGACACTTGAGGCCGTTGGTGCCCGTGGAATCACCATGCGCGGCTTGAATGACGGGTTCGGCTTCCTTGCCTTGCGGTGCCGCTCCACCGGCCATTTCGGACCTGGCGCGCGCCAGATTGGCCTCGGTTTCCGGAGTCGAACGCTGCTTGCCCAACTTTAGCTCAGGCTTGATGGCAAGGGCCTTCTTGAAGTGAAATACGGCCTTTTCCGGATTGCGCAGGCCCTGGCTGTACAGCACGGCAAGATTGCCGTGGGTGGCAAGCCCGGCGGGACCATCCACCAAATTCGCTTTCTCGACACCAGCGAGGGCTCGAAGAAGTGTCTTCTCGGCCAGCGCGTAGTTGAGATCGTCGAAGAGTTGCATCGCATACCGATTCAACCTCTGCGCCTTGGTGGCGGGATCCGCGGAATCTCCGGCCTTGTCGGCTTCAGCCGCGCGGGGCGTTCGTGCTGAAACCAGGAGAAAGAGAAGGAGGACGGAGGTGAACCCTACAAATCTTCTTGAGAGCATGGTCTTCTGTTCTTGATCCTGCTGGCATCTCTTATTACACGCTCGCTGGGCCGTACGGGAAAATAATCGCCCTTCTTGCCGTGCCCGCGGTCACCCTCAAACACAGTCCCCGTGACGCGACCGCCGAGCAAGGACGACGCGGCCCAAAGAGCACAGCACGCGCTTCGCACGCAACCCAAGGCTCCAGGCTTCAGGCTTCAGGTTCTCTCGTCGGAAGAGCCGATCAGCTTGAGCTTCGCTGGATCTCGACCCACGCCTACGCACTATAGCCTGCAGCCTGTCGCCCGAAGCCTGAAGCCTCATGACACGGCCGCTGAAATGATCGTCGCGCCCTGCGATGAATCTCGGAGGCAGTAGATCGGAGTTACAGATCGTAGAGCTTGAGCTTGTCGTAGAGCGTTCGCAGACCGATGCCGAGGCGCGCCGCCGTTTGTTTGCGGTTGCCCCCAGTCAAGGCCAGCATGCGACGAATGGCTTCCCGCTCCAGGTCCTCCAACTTTTCTCCGGCCAGAAAATCGGTCGGCTTGGGCGCGGCGGTGGCGGATCCGGTCAGAATCAGCTCCGCCCCCATGACCGTGTCCTCGGCAAGAATCGCGGCGCGTTCCAGGACGTTGCCCAGTTCGCGGACGTTGCCGGGCCAAGAGTAGGCCAGGAGCCGCGCCTGAGCAGCCTCGTCGAGCACCAAGGATAGCCGCCCCAGTTGCCGCGCAATCCGGGCAAGCAGGTGCTGGGCAAGCGGCACGATGTCCGCCAGCCGTTCGCGCAAGGGTGGAATCCGCAGGGGAAAAACCGCTAGGCGGTGGTAGAGGTCTTCGCGGAACCGGTCCGCTCGCATCGCCTCGGCCAAGTCAGTGTTGGTGGCGGCCACGATGCGCAGGTCGACTTCGATGGTCCGCGTCCCGCCGACCCGCTCGAAACGACGCTCCTGAACCACGCGCAGGAGCTTGGCCTGAAGGTGCGGACGCAGCTCCCCCACTTCATCGAGGAAAAGCGTGCCACCGTCCGCCAGTTCGAAGCGACCGCGGCGCGTGCCGACGGCGCCCGTGAACGCGCCCTTTTCGTGGCCGAACATTTCGCTTTCCAGGAGCGTGTCGGAAATCGCGGCGCAGTTCACCGCCACGAAGGGGCCCGCTGCGCGGCGGCTATCGCGATGAAGCGCACGCGCAATAACTTCCTTGCCCGTCCCGCTCTCGCCCAGCAAGAGCACGCTGGCGTCGGTGGGAGCGACCTTCTTGACCTGGTCGAGCACGGCGAGCATGGCCCGATCCCGCGCCACGATGGCGAACTCGCCCTCCTCGCCCGGCCGCGCACGCTGAGCCTCCTCGCGCAAACGCCGGCGCTCGAGCGCGCGACTCGCCACCAACCGAAGTTCGTCGGGGCCGGAGAGCGGCTTGCCGAGATAGTCGAACGCCCCCACCTTCATGGCCTCGACCGCCCCGGCCAAGGTTCCGTGCGCCGTCAACACCACGACCTCGGTTTCCGGCGAGTCGGAGCGCGTCTTGCGCAACAACGCCATACCGTCCAGGCCGGGCATCTTGAGATCGGTGATCATCAGATGAAAGGATTCGCGGTCGAGGAGGCGAGCGGCGGAATCGCCATCGCCGGCCATGGTTACGCGAAGGCCCTCGCCTTCCAAGACTTCGCCGATAAAGGTACGAATTCCTTCTTCGTCGTCGACAACAAGTACGCGTTCCACGTCAGTCTCCTTGCGTTTGTGGGGGAATCGTCACGGAAAAGACCGCGCCCCCGTCGGGATGGTTGTGGGCGGTGATGGTTCCACCATGGCCCTCCACGATCCGGCGGGCCAGGGCGAGCCCAAGGCCAGTGCCCTTTACCCTGCGTGTGTAGAATGGCTCGAACACCCGCTCCTCTTCTCCGGGCAAGATTCCCTGCCCATGGTCGCGGACCTCGATATGGAGCTTGCCGTCCGGATCCACCTCCACCATGACATCAATTGCTTGCTCCGGCGTTGAGGCGTCGCGTGCATTGCGCAGCAGGTTCACCACGACCTCTTCAATGCGCGCGCCATCGAGCGACCAGGTCGCGGGCGCGCCACCAAGATTGAGTTGCACCACGCCGCCGCCTGCGACTTCGACCGCTGCTCGCACCAGCGCGGCCGGGTCGGTCGATTGGCGTTCCACGGTCCCGGTGCGCGCGAATTCCAAGACCTGTCGCGACAGCTCCTCGATGCGAATCGTTTCACGCAGCACCACTTCCGCTCCCTTGCGGCCAGCGTGATCGGAGGGAAGTTTCTCCAGCAGGAGCTGGACATGCCCCTTAAGCGATGCCAGGGGATTCTTGATCTCATGGCCCAGCACCGCGGACATCTGTCCAAGCATCTTGAGTTGCCGATCGTGTTCGAGCTGCAACGAGGCCTTCTCGGCGTGGCGCGAGATGCGCAGAAAGACCATGAACAATCCGAGCAACGCCAAGGCGCCGAGAAAGCTCACGACGACGGTGACCGCGGCCCGCCGCCGCAGCGCCGAGGCGGCCGTTGACTCCATCTCGAAGAGAACCTGCTTACCCTGCAAGGGATGCTGCCCCGCCTCCCCTGCGGCGACCTCCATGCCAGCACGTCGGTTGGGCCCAGCCATGCCCGCCTCGAAAGCATGGGTCATGATGCGCGCGCTGGCGCCGTCCTCGCCGATGGCAATTGTTACCCCGGGAGAGAGATGATGCTGGTCGCGCCATCGCCGAGCCGATAGCTCTCCTGCCTTGGCGACCACGGCCTTGTCGGGGCCGACAACTTCCACGTAGCGAAGCCCCTGCGGCGCCAGCCCCTCCAGAACCTCTTCCAAAACGCGACCATCGATTGCACCCGCGGTGCGCATGATGCGCCTACCGGAAAGCGCAATACCGATAGCCTGCCCC
>Ga0224559_1000211_pt1 | contig 40514 bp, 29 predicted proteins | sample 714S33034metaG_FD_180676 | JGI IMG/M metagenome (GOLD analysis project Ga0224559, IMG submission 180676) | Peat soil microbial communities from Stordalen Mire, Sweden - 717 S3 30-34 | ecosystem: Environmental > Terrestrial > Soil > Wetlands > Peat | place: Sweden: Norrbotten County, Stordalen... | reverse complement strand
TCACCGCTCCGGCATTCAGGCCGCGGCCCACGCCGAGGGAGCCGAAGTCATCCTTCCCGACCCCGAGCTATACCGCGAGGTCGATCTCGGCGGCGTGGTCCTCAAGAGCTGGCCCGTCTTCACGCCTTTTCTTGAAGCCGACAAAATCTTCAACCTGCCCATCGCCAAGCACCACGTCCTCACCGGCGCAACGCTGGGCATGAAGAACTGGTACGGCATCCTCGGCGGCGAGCGCAACCGCCTCCACCAGCAGATTCACCAGAGCCTCGTGGACCTGGCCAACTTCATGCTGCCCACACTCACTATGCTCGACGCCTATCGCATCCTCATCCGCAATGGCCCCACCGGCGGCAACCTCGAAGACGTCGTCCTGAAGAAGACCATGGTCGCCGGAACCGATCCCGTAGCCCTCGACGCGTGGGCCGCCAAAGCCTGGTGGAACCTCGACCCCGAGCAGATGCCCTACCTGCATATGGCCGCCGCCCGCGGCCTCGGCATAGTCGACTTCGCCTCGCTGCCCGTCAAAATCAGCCAACTGGGATAATCAGCAGCAGGGATACAATGATCACTGATCGCGTTTAGGTTGCAAGAAGATGTTGCACCGAAGTGAGGGCTCGTGAAAAAGTCCAGCACACGGATGAGCAAATCCACCCGCCTCCGCCTGCGGGCGCAGGACCAGTCCGACAAGGGATTCGGGGTCAAGGCATTTAAGTTGCTCTTGGAGGCCGCCAAGCTTGGCGACGAGGAAGCTCAGGTAACAGTCGGCTATGACTATGCCTACGGTTGTACCGGAGGGGTCGATGTGGACGAGGCGATTTACTGGTGGAAGCGCGCTTACAAGAAGGGCTCTTGGGCTGCGGCATTCAATCTCGGCATGTTCTTTCGTGACGCGAAGCAATGGACAAAGGCTCTGAAGTGGTTCGAGCGCGCCGTTGAAGCTGGCGATGAGGACGGCTTGACCGAGATAGCCAAAATTCATCTTCGTTATAAAGGGGACCGGGCCGCTGGCCTGCGTTACTTGAAGCTCGCGACTAAGGCAAAGGCCAAGCTCACCGAGCCGGCGCGCATGGAGACAGAGCGTTTGCGCAAAGAACAAAATGCTCTTTCGCCTGGCGACTTGTTGTATATGAAGGCTGACTTGCTGGACGGCCGCGGAAGATATACCGAAGCCTTGCCCCTGTTGCTAAAGGGAGCAGAATCCGGCGATGCGAGTTGCCAAGTTGTCCTTGGGAACTATCTTTCAGACGGCCGAAAAGGAGTCCCCATCGATCAGGAACGGACTGTCTATTGGTACAAGAGGGCGTACTCGCAAGGAACCGCCATCGGGGCCTCCAACTTGGCGCTTTCTTATCGCAAGCTTGGAGACGTTGAAGAGGCGTACAAATGGTTCGAGCGTGCGGTGAAGGAAGGAGACAATGAGTCTCACCTGGCGTTGGCGAAAATCTGGCTTCATGATCGCGGAGACGAGGCCAAGGCGAAAGAGCACCTCCAAGCGATGTTCCAGGGCGATCCCCGCTGTGTCAGCGAATTCGGCCACGATGAAGCAAGGACAATGCTCAGGCGCCTTGCCGTGGCGCACAAATAGCAACTTCCTTGCGTTACAATACTTACAAGAGTGACAAAGTAGGCGCTTGCATGAAAACAGCCCAATCGATGGTCGTCAGCATGCGCCTCCCGACGGAAAGCGGAGTGCGCCTCAAGCGCATGGCCAGCCGCCACGGATGGACCCCGAGCGATGCAAGTGCGCGCCTGGTCGAGGAGGGCCTGCGCCGCTCCGAATTCGCATTCATCGATTTTCGCGATACCCCGGCCGGCCGCCAGGCTTGTATCCAGGGCAGTTCGCTCGCCGTGTGGGAGATCGCGCTGCTGCTGCGGGGCTACAAGCAGGACGTGGAGGCGGTGGCCAAACACCTGGAGTGGCCCGTGTTCCGGGTGCAGGCGGCGGCGAACTATATCGAGGCGTTTCAAGAGGAGATCGGCGAGGCTCTTGCCGAGAACGACGCGATGGACTTTGACGCGCTGAAGCGTATGTTGCCACAAGCCGTAGAATTCGTTCCCCGGAAAAAAGCAAAGAGCTGACATGCTCAAGCTCCTTCTCGATGAGCACATTTCGCCCGGCGTAGCCAGCGGCCTGCGCCGCCGCAATCGAGCAATCGAAGTCCATGCCATGGCCGAGTGGGAAGACGGCAACTTCCTGGGTCGGGATGATGTTGCGTGCCTGCGCGAAGCCGCCGCCCAGCGACTAACCCTTGTCACCTATGACAGGCGGACGATCCCGCCCCTGCTCAAGGGCTGGGCTGAGGAGGGACGTTGGCATGGCGATGTAGTTTTCGTTGACGAAAAGACCATCTCGCCAGCGGACATCGGCGGGCTGATTTGGGCGTTGGCTAAGCTGACAAAAGAAGCCGGACACTGGGACTGGACCAACCGCGTCTCCTTCCTGCGCCGTTGACTCAAGGTGAGGATGACGGCTCAACGATGCACAACTTGCTCAGTCCCGTGTCTGGGTTTCCTTCAATTTGCGCAAGGCAGTGTGTGACTTGGTTCGCCCAAGGCAGAAAGCAATCCCTGTGCGTTTATTCTGGTCATTGAATGACCCAGAGAGGTACCGCAATGACCCAATCCCGCAGATCGTTCCTGAAAGCAGGTGCTGCCGTTGCTGCCGCCTCACTGGCTCGGCCGCGAAGTGCATTCGCCGCCGCCGGCGCCGTCGCAACCCCACCTCCGCTCAGCCAGTTCGCCTATGGCGATGTCGAGCTGCTCGAAGGCCCTCTTCGTCAGCAGTTTCAGACTAACCACGCCTTTTATCTTTCCCTCGACGAAGATAGCCTGCTCAAGCCCTTCCGCCAGCGCGCGGGCCTTCCCGCCCCCGGTGAAGATATGGGCGGATGGTACGACTGGTCCTCCGATTTCACGTTGCAGAACATGCACGGTTTCTGTCCCGGCCATAGCTTCGGACAGTATCTTTCCGGCTTGTCTCGGAACTATGCCGCCACTAACTCGAAACCGACTCAGGACAAGGTCCAGAGACTGGTGCGCGGCTATGCGGCTGCTATCTCTCCTAACTTCTACGAAGGCAATCGCTTTCCCGCGTATATCTACGACAAGGTTTCTATAGGACTGCTCGACGCTCATGAGTTTGCCGGCGATTCAACGGCTCTTCACGTCCTGGACCGCGCGATGCGTACCGTTCTTCCCTACCTGCCGGTGAAGGCCCTCTCGCGCGATGAGCAGTATGCTCGCCCGCATAAGGATGAGACCTTTTGCTGGGACGAGTTCTATACGCTGCCCGAGAATATGTTCATCGCCTACAAACGCGGCGCGGGCAGCTACTTTCGCGATCTGGCCCAACGCTTTCTCGCCGACGACTGGTACTTCGATCCTTTGGCCGCCGGCCAAAACGTGCTGCCCGGAAAGCATGCCTACAGCCATGTCAATGCCCTCAGCAGCGCCATGCAGGCGTATCTCGTCAACGGAAGCGAGAAGCATCTGCGCGCCGCCCGCAACGGCTTTGAGGCTCTGCGGTCCACGCAGAGCTTTGCCACCGGCGGCTGGGGCCCCGACGAGCGGTTCCGTGAGGTTGGCAGCGGTGAAATGGGCGAAAGCCTGTCCAAAACCCACTCCAGTTTCGAGACTCCCTGCGGCGCCTATGCCCACTTCAAAATCACTCGCTATCTGTTGCGAGTAACGAAAGACAGCCGCTACGGCGACAGCATGGAAAAGGTCCTCTATAACACCATCCTCGGCGCCAAGCCCATCCAGAAGAACGGCTACGGATTCTATTACTCCGACTATAGCAACGAAGCCTTCAAGTTCTATCACCTGAATAAGTGGACCTGCTGCACCGGAACCTTCGCGCAGATTACCGCGGACTACGGCATCAGTGCTTACTTCCGGGATTCCGAAGGCGTCTATGTCAACCTCTATGTTCCTTCGCGGGTAACATGGACCGACGGCAAGGAGAGCATCTCACTTACACAGAAGACACGCTATCCGCATGACTCCAGGATCGAGATCGCAGTCTCCGTCAAGAAGCCCACCAAGTTTCCCGTCTATCTGCGCATCCCTGCCTGGTCCGGTCCCAAGACCAGGGTCAGAATCAGCGGAATCAAAGCCGTGATGGAGAACGAGTCCGCCGCTTGCACGTGCCCTCCGCCGGGAGAGTTTCTCCGTCTCAACCAAACCTGGAGAAACGGAGACCGCATTCAGCTCGAGTTGGATATGCCTTCGAAACTTGAGGCCGTCGATCCCGAGCATCCCAATGTCATGGCGCTCGTTCACGGGCCGCTGGCGCTTTTCAGCGTGGGCAACATTCCCGCCAGGGTCAGCCAAAAGCAGCTTCTCGCCGCCAGGCAGATTGCAGCCGGCTCAACCGATTGGAAGGCAAAGACAGACGCGGGCGATCTGACCCTTCGCCCCTTCGCCGCGATCAACGACGAGGGCTACCGGCTTTATCTGAACGTCGAACCCGAGCCGCCGCCCGCCGTCTGACGCTGGGAATCCATTCGCGCAATTGCAATCTGGCGGCGCAAGCGGCGTCTGCCCCACCGCAGGTGGTGGCTAAGGCCGGTCGTAGAAGCGGAAGAACAACGACGGCTTTGAGACCGGCTCGGCGCGGGCAACCAGTTGCTGCGCCTGGCTGTCGCTCAGCGGCGTAAACTCCCGCGCCAGGTGTACATTTTCCTCAAGCTGCGCGATGGTGTCGCAGCCGACGATCACCGTGCTCACTGGGCGCGAGAGGGTGTAGTACATTGCCTCGCGCATGGTCAGCGTCCCCGACCGATCTGTCTGGATCGTCATGCCCTCCCACGAGTGCTTCTGCTCCTCGATGGATGGCGGCGTCCAACTGGAGAGAAGGCGGCTGCGCCCAGGAATCTTAATGCCGATAATCCCCATCTGCCGCTCGACGGCCAACGGCAAAAGGCCGTCATTGAAGCTGAAGTGATGCGGATCGGCGGCGTTCATGGCCAGCAAGATCGCGTCGAAAGGATAGCGGCGAATCCCTTCCATCAGTGCGTCCGGGCGGTAGTGGCCGGTCAGACCCAGGTAGCGCACGACCTTCTGCTCCTTCATCTCGACCAGCGCTTCCATGGCGCCGCCCTTGGCGAAGACTGCATTCACATCGGTCATGGTGCCGATGTCGTGCAACTGCCACAGGTCCACATGGTCGGTTTGCAGCAGTTGCAGCGACTTCTCGATCATGCGCATGGAGTCGTCGCGGGTGCGTTCCTTGGTCTTGGTCGCCAGGAACGCCTCGCTGCGCCGGTGCGCCATCACCTTGCCGACATACTGCTCGCTCCAGCGCTCGGGGCCACCGTAGATCGACGAGGTGTCAATGTAATTCACACCGAGATCGAGCGCACGCTCGATGATCGGAACGGCGGCGTCGAAGTTGTTCGCGTGCTCCAGCGCGGCCTGGCCGCCGAGCGAAAAGATACCCACCTTGTACCCGGTTTTACCCAGATTGCGCGTGGGCATCGCCGTCGGGGTTACAGGGTTCGAAGGCAGGGCAGGCAGCGTCTTCGCGGTCTCCGCTGTCAGCGCGGATGGCGCCAGGAGAGCGGCTGTCACCGCCCCGCCGGCCTTGAGAAACTCGCGGCGTCCATGCCTGCCGCCGATGAATTGGTTGTCGCCCATAAAAACCTCCCAGATGTGATTCTCAATCATAGACCTGAAAAGCTACAAATCGGAAAGTCGAAATTAGCCCACACGATTACTTCGATCCCGTAGCCTCCAACAGCGAAGGCCGCTCCCATCGGGAACGGCCTTCGCTGTTGGCTGAATCTGGAGGAGGGAATTAGTCGCCGGCGACCAGGTCGGCTTCGGTCTGCTCCACGGGTCTGGCTGGGGCAATCGAATCCAGCCGAACCAGGCCTTCGACGGGCTTCTCGCCCAGCACATGCTCGCGATAAAGCTTGGCCATGCGCGCGTTCTCGGCTTCGGCTTTCAGCTTTTCTTCACGAGCACGCAGCTTCTCTTCGCGGGAGTTCTTGGCGATGCCTAAGTCATCCAATGTGTGGTTGGCTTCGGAGTTGACGTGAGCCATGTTGAGCTTCAGTTCGTGGCCCACATGCGTCATGCCCACCTTCTTGCCGCCGGCAAAGATCTCGTGGCGGCCGTGCTCCTCGTACCACTTGGTGAGCGTGGCCGTCATGTGCATCTTCTCAATAATGTTGCGCCAGCCCACGCCCGTATTGTAGGCGCAGAAGCTGATCTCTCCCTCTTGCGTGGCGTAGGGAATGATGCACTGCTCGGTGCGGCGGAAGTCGTAGTTGAACAGGTCCTGGAACCACATGCCGGCGATGAAGAGGAAGTTCCAGCGGTCGGCGCGGCGCTTCTTGATGTCCTCGAGAGTGCGGTCGCCCTTCACGCTGCCGTAGTTCTTGCCGGTGGCGTTGAAGGTCTTGTCCATCTTCTTCATCATGTCGGTGATCTTGAAGTGAGTCGGCGCCTGGAAGGGATCGTAGTTCCTCAGCAGGGAGATGGCCAATCCGAGAATGGACAGGGTCTTGCCGCGGGCCGCGTCGTTGATCTTGGCCAAGTCCTTGGCCACCTGGTTCATGTCGAGGAAGGCGGTGACGGGCGCGGATTCCTTGGTTTCCTTGTCGATCATCAGCGCCATGCCGATGCCGCAATTGGGGTGGCAGCCGCAGGAGAGTTGGCCCCACTCGGCGGCGGGCCCGTGAATGAGGTCGCCCCAGTCGGAGAAGGTGCTCATGAAGCTGATGGGGAACCAGTCGCGCTCCGGCTCGCCGATGCCGCACTGGCTCTTGACGTCGTGGGCCATGTGGCTGAGGGTGTAGCGCTGCGCCTGGCGGCGGTCGTCGGTGATGTCCTCGTCGCGCCCGGTGAAGCTGACCGGCTGGAAGCTGAGGAAGCTGATCTTCTTCGGGTTGTCGAGGGCGAACTCGATGATGCGGCCGACCTGCTCGTTGTTGATGCCGTTGATGATGGTGGTAACGGGGACAATCTCGACGCCGGCTTCGTGCAGGTTGTTGATGGCCTGCAGCTTCACGTCGAAGAGGTTGCCGACCTTGCGGTGGGAGTTGGCGGCGTTGCCGATGCCGTCGAACTGAAGGTAGACGTAACGGAGACCAGCTTCGGCGGCGGCGCGGCAGAGCTCTTTGCTCTTGGCGAATTCAATGCCATTCGAAGCGGCCTGCACGCTGTTGTAGCCAACCTTGCGCGAGTAGGCGACGGCGTCAAGGAAGTAAGGCGACAGGGTGGGTTCGCCGCCACTGAACTGCACGCTCATCTGCCGCTTGGGCAAGATGGTCATGGCGTTGTCGAGCATGGTCTTGATTTCGTCCCAGGTGAGCTCGTGGACGAATCCGACCTGATTGGCGTCCATGAAGCAGGGGTCGCACATCATGTTGCAGCGATTGGTCATATCGATGGTGAGGACCGAACCGCGGCCATGCGTCACGGTCGATGTGCCGTGGTGGTGGAGTTCCTCGTCGCCCTTGCCGTGGGCGCGCATGTCGCGGCCGGGGAAGCTCTCTTCAAGGTGCTTGAAGAACTTGGTGTCGATCGACATTACGTCTTCGAAGTGCCCATGCTTGGGGCAGTCCTTGACCATCAGGATCTTGCCGTCGCGCTCGATGATCTGCGCCTTGATCTCGCCGACCTTTTCGTTGAGCAGCACTTCGTAGGGCAGCTTGCCGTCGAGAATCTGCTTGCGGATTTCCGGCACGCACTTGGGACAGAGCGAGTCAGTGGTACGCGGCCAGCCCAGCGGCGGCTTCTCCTTTTGCCAGCTCTTTTGCAGAGGCTTGTCGCTCCACTTGGGCGTGAACGAGTCGTTGGGGCTGATGCGGTTGAGACGCTCAAAAACCATCCACGCGCCCTTGGCGGCGTAGACGGCTGCTTTCTCGGCATACTTGATCGCTTTAGCCATGTGTTGCGCTCTCCTCAGAATTTGATGTTTTTGCGGGCGGCTATCGCCGGCCCAACAACTGCCTGCCAGGTTCGCGGGGAAATCCGGAACCTGAGAATGCAGTACTAGCCTAACCGGAGGGGGCGGTCAACCCAAAGGCGATCCAGCGAATGGCGGAATCTGCCCAGCGAACGGTAACTGGCACACGGCGAATGGGTTCCCCAACGCAGGCCAGGATCGTCGGAACGAGCAGCACACCGGCGAGGCCAGCGTTCAGGCAGGTCTATCCTCGAATCCCCTGTGATCCGCCTGGGCAGCGCAAACTCTCGTCAAACCTCCCGACTCGCGAGTACCAATCCATTTGGCCAGTGCAGTAAGGAGTGAGCTGTTTGTTAGGTGGCGACCAACGCGTAGCTGGGGGTATGCCGCGAGGCTGTGAAATTCGGTATTGACCCTTGCGGCACTCCTGGGCTTTCCTTCCTTGACGCGCTGCTTGCTACCCCACAGACTTGAAGTGGGGTGAATTGCCAAAAAGTTTTCACCCGGAGGCTGATCCCCATGAGCGCGTATCCACCTTACGGTTCCGGCCCCGGTGGGCTGGGCCAGCGCATTGAAGAGGCAATCGAACTGATCGAAATGGAGCTGCGCCACGCGGCTGCTTACGTGAACGACGCGGTCATCCCGCAGGTGCGCGTCGAGTCCATCTCGGCGCTGCGCACGGTGGCTGATTCGTTGCGCAAGTTTGCCGACCGGCTCGATCAGCAGCACGGCCCGCAGCCTCCCCAGCCGCCGAGGCCGCCGAATTCTTGATGGTTGAGATTTCCTTCCCTCAGGGGCTAAAGCCCGCGTCCGCTTTGGCTTGGATGGCGGCACGACTGAAGTCGTGCCCTTTCAAAGCAGTGGACTCCCGCGCTGCGATCTGGGCGGCGTTGGCGCTGGCGCTCGCATTTGCATCCGGCTGCCATCGTCACACCAAAGGGTCGCAGTTGCCCGCGCCTCAAGCCGCGCCGCCTGCGCCTGAAGCTTATCCTCGCGCGCCGCAGCCGTTGCCGCCCGCCCGCATTCCGATTACACCCGTGCCCGCCGGCGGTGTCAGCGGCGAAGACCTCGACTTTATCAATACTCACAAACCCATCCTGACCGAGGTCGGGCTGGCTACGTGGTACACCGCGCCCTACAAAGGCAAAAAGGCCGCCAACGGCCAGGTCTTCGACGACAACAGCCTGACTGCGGCGCATCGCACCCTGCCCATGGGTTCGCTGATTGTGGTCAGCAACCTCAAAACCGGCCAGTCAAGCGCAATGCGGATTGCCGATCGCGGACCCTTCGTCGAGGGAAGAATCATCGATCTCACCATCGCCTCCGCAAAGGCTACCGGCGTTTACCGCGTTGGCCTCGCGCAGGTGCGCATCGATGTATACCGGACTCCCAAGCCGATTGAAACCGGCGGACGATGGTGCGTGCAGATCGGCGCATTCAAGAACGAAGACGCGGCGTTGCGGCTCAAGCAGCAGCTTCTGCGCAGCTATCCCGGCTCCAACGTGATTGAGTTCGCCGGCGAAGACAGCTACTGGGTACGCATCCGGCCCGAGGGCGACGACCGCGAGCAGGCCGAGTTCATTGCCAGGCATCTGCGGCCCGCGGAGGGCGCGGCGTTTCTTACGCGGCTGGACTAAGCAGGCTTGCCTGGGGCGCGGCGTCGCAGCGAGCGGGCTACTCCGGCGGCGGATAGAACGGGAGCTTCTCGTTCTTCTCGTTGGCGCGGCGGATGGTGATGTCGTCGAACAACATGGCAGGAGCCAGAACCGTTGCCGGCACGTCGCCAAAGTAGTTGGCGATAAACAGGTCCCTGCCCGCGGCCTCCACGCCGGAGCGCAGCGCACGCTGGTCGAGATCGTCCATGGTGGCGCCGCGGACCAGTTCGCGCTTGCCGTCCAGACCGACGCGGTAGAGCAGGCGTGGCGTCAGTTCTCCGCCCAGCGTCTCAACAAAGTAGACGCTGTTCAAGCCGTGATCCTTGGCCAGGTCGAGCAGTTTGCCGTTCAACGCGTCATTCGTCAAACCATCCTTTGCCGTGAACTGCAGCACGCCGATCGAAGGCCTTGGCGGTCCGGTAATTCCGCCGCGTCCGTGGCCGTTCGATTGCGGAAAGTCGCGCACCGGCTCACGGCCGATCAGATAATTTTCCAGCCTGCCCGCGGTGACGAGCTTAACTGCCCGCGCCGGCACGCCCTCGTCGTCCACGGCATACGCGCCGACAAGGCCCTTGCCCGCATAGCTCTTCAGCAGCGGGTCGTCGACCACGTCAAGAAAATCGGGCAGCACACGCGCATGAAGGCTCGACGCGAATGGGCCATTCGTGCGAGCCTCTGTGCCTAACGCAGGCCGTGTTGCCGTCACTCCGCTTGCCACCAGTGAGCGCAGCGTGTCGGCACTCGCGTCGGAACTCAACAGCACCGGGCCGTGATACTCCTCTTCGACTACCGGAGCCTTGCGCAGATCGGCGAGTGAGGCGATCAAGCCAACCGCATGTTTCGCGAACACATCCGGCGAATCGAGATCCGTGAGGCTCACGCCAACCGACGCGTACGAGCGGTCCAGCCGCATTCCATCGGCTGCCTGCGTGCCCACGCCGATGGCCTCCTGATACTCCTCGGCCGACTTGCGCAGGATGGTTCCTTCGCTGTTTACCAAGTACGTTGTTGTGACGCGGCCATGGAACTCCGCCGACGAGTATTCGACATCGCTCTCTGTCGTTTTAACAGACGAATCGGTCCGGAAGAGTCCGCTGGCTCGCGACACGCGGTCGATCCACGCAGCTTCATCGAGCTTCAGCGTCAGCGGTTCTGCCAGCGAAATGACCGGCGTCTGCTTGCTGAAGTCGTCCTGCTGCGGAGGCGTCTGCACCTGCTTCAGAGCCGCCTGCTTTTGCGCATAGGCTGCGAGCGCGCTCTTGTAAGCCTGGTCCGTTCCCGCCCACAGCGCCGACCGCACCGCAATCGGATCGTCGTCGAGAGCGGTCAGCTCCAGCGCTCCGTCTCCGCGTCCGCCCGAGCTGTCAGTCTTGTAGTCGCCCACGCGCACGGTGATGCGAGCCACGCGCTGGTGGCTATGCGAGGAACCCTCGCTCGCTCCAAATTCAGCCTTGGCCGCGAAGTCGTCGACGTCTTCAATCTTGTATTGAATAAAGAAGGGTTTCTCGAAGCCTTTCAACTGCAGCTGGCTCATGTTGCGGTCGAGCTCTTCGAGCATCGCCTTGAGCAACGGATCTTTTTCGGCGTCGGCGCGCGTTTGCTGGGCGAGGCTCGACGCCGGTGCGCACAGGCAGGCGAATAGCAGCCCCGCTCCGGCAATGAATGCAATGGGGCGAACTGATTTCATCGCGCCTCCGCTTTCTGGAGATCGATGCTGACGTCTTGCCCTTCGCTACCGACCCCTGATCCCTGATCTCTGACCGCTGCCTTTTCCGCCCCTGGAATCGGCAGGATCGGCGGTCTGGCCGTGCCTTGCGGCTGGCGCTGCGTTTCCATTTCGCTCAGCAACATGGCAGGTGCCACAGCGCTCACCGGAACCGTGCCCGACTCCGCGCCGCACTCCCCGTTGAAGACTTCGCTCTTGTTGCCCGTCGCGACGATGCGCTTCATCGCGGCCAACGGCGTACCCACAATGCTCACGCCGCGGACCAGTTCATCGGGACGGCCATCCACGTATACGCGGTAAACAACCAATGGAATAACCTGAAATGCCTGCGGCGAACTCCGCGTGGTGACCGCAAATCCTGAGGAGATGTCCTCGAAGTAGAGTCCGTACGGCTTGCCCTGCTTCTTCGCTTCGTCGATCAACTGCTTGCGCAGCTCGCTCTCAGGCTCGGTCTTGGTCGAGGTAACAATCAGGTTGCCCTGGCGTCCCGTGGGCACGCGCCCCGATTGCGCGCGGCCATGGCCGTTTGAGGCCCCAAAGCTGGCGATGGGCAGCCGCGACATCAGAAATGTCTTCAGCACGCCATCGTCGATCAGGTCCACACGCCGCGCCTTCTGCCCTTCGTCGTCAAATTCGTAACTGCCGCTCAGCCAGGTTTTGCCAAAGGTGGTGACGGTCGGGTCGTCGGCTACGGAAAGAAACGTGGGCAAGACTTCCTTGCCGATGTCCTTGGTAAACGTCTGACCTTCTTCGTCGCCGCGCTGGCGCTGGCCTTCAAGCCGATGGCCCAGCACTTCATGGAAGAAAACCGCGGCCGCGCGTCCGGAAAGAATCGCCGGGCCGTCGAATGGCTCGGTCAGCGCAGCGTTGCGCAAAGCCTCAAGGCTCTTGCCCAGCTCGTGCATCGCCGCTTCAAGCACGGGCTGCGCGGGCAAGCCTTGCACGCTCTCGGCCTCAAAGGTCTGCGCGCGGAACATGTCCATGCCGTCGTCGGCGCGCGTCACCGCAAACACCACCAGGCGTGCGGCCAGGTGCGGCGTCACAATCCGCGAACCCTCGGACGAAGCAAAGTAGTCGGTCTCATTCTGCACGGAGAGCATGACCACGTTCTGGTAGACATCCGGATACTCGCGGAAGATCTTTGAGAGAGCGCGCACACGCTGCTCCCACGCGGGCTTGTCCACCACGATCGGCGGTGCTGCTTGGCCGATGGAGACCTGCGGCGACTCCTGGCTGAAGTCCGGCGAGGTGTCTTCTTCCTTGGCCCTCACCTGCGACTCGGTCTTCACGCGCAGGTAGTTGTCCAGCGCATTCCCGTAGCCGGTGTTCGTCGCCAGCCACAGGCTGCGCGCCAGCGCTTCGCGGTCGTCGGTGAGCGGAAGCTGCAGGCTGTTCACCGCCGAGCTGCGATGCGTTCCATGCGTGTTGTCGAGTTTGGGGTCGCCCAGCCGCACCTGCACGTCGGCCACGCGCACGCGGCTGGCCGAGCTATCGACAAGCGATCCAAACTGCGCTCGTATCGTCACGAAACTCGCATCGCTGACCGAGTAGCTGAGGAAGTATGGCGGCAATTGCTTGTCTTTGTCCTGGTTGACTGCGCCCTGCTTTTGTTTCTCCGCATCGGGCTTGCCAAGCAAAGTGAACGCGCGATTGAGCTCCGTGGTCATTGCGTCAAGCAGAACGGGCGATGCCCCCTGCTTTTGTGCGCGGCTCGTTGCCGGCGTGAACAGAATGAATGCGGAAAAAGCGACGCAGAGGCTAGCCTTCAAGGCAGCCCTCAATGCGAAGGCAGAAGGATTCTGGGGCTCTGGGCTGGGAATGACGGGTTTGCGCATATCTGTGTTTCGATTGTCGCAGAGTAGGCTACTGTCAAGGGTATATCTCATGAATTTTGCCCGCTGCGCCATGCTCGCCGGTTGCCTGTTTGGTTGCCTGATCCTGCAGTTGCCGCTGCAGCTTGCTGCTGTTGCCCCTCGCACCGGTCCCGGACCACACGTCGCCCCGCGAATCGTTCTGCGCGCTTCGTCTCAACCCACCCTAGCCTCAACCGCCGCCACAACCGCGCCGCCGCAACAGGCTTACACTCTGCCGCCGGCCAAACTGGCCAAGGCCATCGCACTCGGCCGCATCCGCAACTTACTTGGGCTGGTTGGCGCGCTCTGGGGTCTGGCCGTTCTATGGTTGCTTCTGGCTACCCGCGCCGCCGCCGGCCTTGAAGCCTGGGCGCAGCGCGTCTGCCGCCAGCGCTGGCTCCAGGGACTGCTCTTTTTCGCCGTATTCCTGGTCATCACCTCGCTGGCCGATCTGCCTCTCGATATCTATGCCCACAGCGTCAGTCTTCGTTACGGCATCAGCATCGCGGGCTGGGGCAGTTGGCTTGGCGACTTGGCCAAAGGCCTCGGTCTTTCGCTGCTCTTCGGCGCTCCAATCTTGCTGTTCTTCAATTGGATCGTCCGCCGCTGGCCGCGCCGCTACTGGCTCGGCGCCTGGGTGGTAACGCTGCCGCTCATCGTGCTCTCTGCCTTCGCCGAACCACTCTTCGAGCCGATTTTCAATCGATACGAACCGCTCGCCAAGAATCATCCCGCCCTGGTTGCCGAGCTCGAAAAGGTTGTGGCTCGCACCGGAACGAAGATTCCGCCCGAGCGCATGTTTCTGATGAAGGCCAGCGCCAAGAGCAACGGCCTCAATGCCTATGTCAGCGGCATCGGCGCCACCAAGCGCATCGTCGTTTGGGACACGCTGGCCGACCGCCTTCCCAGCGACGAAGTCCTCTTTCTCTGCGGCCACGAAACCGGCCATTACGTACTGCGCCACATCCCCAAAGGCCTCGCCATCAGCGCCGTCGCACTGTTCCTCGTGTACTGGGCCTGCGCCGGCATTGCTGCCTCGCTCGCCCACCGTTTTGCAGCACATTGGGCGCTCAACAAGGGTGAGAATCAGATGAATGCGGGTGCCCCATCCATCGCGTTCTCTGCGATGGGTGGGAGTGAGGATATTAATGGTCGGGAAGCCTCTATCGGCCTGCTCTCAACTCGTGCCGGCTTCATCGTGCTGCTCTTCACCATCTCCGTCGCAGGCTTTGTGCTGGCTCCCTTCGACAACACCATCAGCCGCCATTTTGAGCACGAGGCCGACGTTTACGGCCAGGAGGCGATCCACGGCATTGTCTCCGATCCGCGGAAGACCGCCGTCGCAGCCTTCAACGCCCTCGGCGAGGCGTGGCTCGACGATCCCAACCCGAGCCCGTTTATCGAGTTCTGGACCTACAACCATCCCAGCACGCAAACCCGTGCAAACTTCGCCGCGCACTACGACCCATGGGCCAACGGCGGCCACGGCCAGTTCTTTGAAAAGTAGCGGTCCGCCGCTGCCATGACCTGACCACTGACCACTGATCCCTGACCCCTGCCTTTAGTCGTACACTGTAAGGTCGCACTGGAAAAGTCACGGACCAGATTTCACGAATCAGGAGCGGACCCGCAATGAACTATCCCGCCAACTACCGTTACACTCGCGAACATGAATGGATCGTGGTCGATGGCAACATCGGAAGCATCGGCATTACAGACTACGCGCAAAACTCTCTTGGAGACATTGTCTATGTGGACGCGCCCAAGGTGGGCGACCCGGTGACGGCCAACGCCACCTTCGGTTCCGTCGAGAGCGTGAAGGCCGTCAGCGACCTTTACTCGCCCGTTACCGGCACCGTCACCGCCATCAACGAAGAGTTGAAGTCCTCGCCCGACAAGATCAACGAAGCGCCGCACGACGCCTGGATCATCAAGGTCGAGTTAGCCGATCCCGGCCAGTTGAACTCGTTGCTCGACGCCGCTGCATACGAGGCATTTATCGCCGAAGAACAGTGAACAGCGATCAGTGGTCAGTGGTCAGTATCGGTTCATCCTTTTTGTTAGGGAACCTCTGAACAAGTCGATGATTTGAAAGGGCACGGCTTCAGCCGTGCCACAGATGCAACAAAAGGAACGCGGGCTTTAGACCCTGAGGGAACGGACGGCTAACAATGGGACTTAACCAGATGTTCCTCAGTTGTTTGGATTCTCGCGATCGCGAGGATTGCCGTTGCCGGGAACTGACAACTGATCACTAACCACTCGTTTGAAGGACACCATGCGCTATCTGCCTAAATCGCCCGCCGAACGCGAACGGATGCTCGCCGAGATTGGCGCGGCTTCTATTGCCGATCTCTTCGCCGTTATTCCGGCGGAGTATCGGCTCGATCGCGACCTGGACGTGCCGCGCCAGCAGGCCGAGAGCGAGATCGTGAGTTACTTCCGCGCCGCTGGGAAGAAGAATGCTACCGACTATGCCAGCTTTCTGGGCGCGGGAGCTTATCGCCATTACCGCCCCGTCATTATCGATTCGCTGGTGCAGCGCGGCGAGTTTCTTACCAGTTACACGCCCTATCAGGCGGAGATAACTCAAGGCACGCTGCAGGCTATCTTCGAGTTTCAGACCATGATCGCCGAACTAACCGGAATGGACGTGGCCAACGCCAGCATGTACGACGGGTCTACCGGCGCGGCAGAAGCTGTAACGATGGCGGTCCGCGTTACCGGGCGGCACAACGCGGTGGTGGCCGCGACCGTGCATCCCGAATACCGTGAAGTGCTTGCCACATACGCAAAACATCAGCGCCTGCCCTCGGCATTGGTTGGCTATGACCGCGACACGGGGCGCGTCGATCTGGCTGCTTTGGATGCAGCGGTCACAGAAGAGACGGCTGCCGTTCTGGTGCAAAGTCCCAACTTCTTCGGCACGATTGAAGACATTCCCGCTATTGCGGCGATTGCCCATGGAAAGGGCGCACTCCTGATCGTCTCGATTGCTGAAGCGGTTTCGCTGGGCGTCGTTCGTCCGCCGGTCGAGGCCGACATTGTCAGCATGGAAGCCCAGTCGTTTGGCGTGGCGTTGAGTTATGGCGGACCATTTTGCGGCGTGATCGCGGCCAAGGAACAATATCTGCGCCAGATGCCCGGACGCCTCGTCGGCCAGACTGTCGACAGCACAGGCTATCGCGGATTCGTTCTGACTCTTTCGACGCGCGAGCAGCATATACGGCGCGAGAAAGCTACCTCCAACATCTGCACCAATCAGGCATTGGTCGCATTGATGGCCACAATCTTTCTGACTGTCTACGGAAAAGAAGGAATTCGCGAATTAGCCGAACATAACCTGGCTAAGGCGAGTTATGCCGCCGAGGTGTTATCAGGGCAGCCCGGCGCAAAGTTGCTTTTCACCGGCGCGCCCCGGTTCCATGAATTCGTTCTCCAGACCATCGAGTCCCCAACACTCTGGAGCCAGCGGCTGATGGATGAAAAGATCGTCGGCGGGCTCGACTTGTCCAGATGGTATCCCGAGTTAAGCAACGCAACGCTCTGGTGCGCGACTGAGATGGTTACGCGCGAGCAGATCGACACCGCAGCCAAAGTCCTGGCCGCCGGGCTGGTGGAGGCATAAATTGCAGTCTAATCGGTTTTCTGGGATTCCGAGTGTTTCGAGCTTTGTAACAGGGCATGGCTTTAGCCGTGCCGAAAGAAGCTTGGAAGGAGATGGGCTTTAGCCCCTGCGATGGCGAGACCCGGCAGAAACTCATCGCCTGAACACATTCTCAATCCAGTGCGGACTTTTTTTACGACCACGAAGACGAGCATGGGTCGCCGCCTGCTGCAATCGGAGAGGAATGCCGGACTACTCATAGAAGTGTTGCGAGCTTTCGTTGCGGAACGCGCCTTTACACTGCACGACTTCGTGATTATGCCGGACCATGTGCACCTGTTGCTGACCGTTGATGAAGAGATGACCGTGGAGAAGGCGATGCAGTTGGTCAAGGGCAGATTCTCCTACCGCCTGGGCAGGGAGCTTGGGTTTAAAGGGGAGGTTTGGCAGAAAGGCTTTTCCGAGGTGCAGGTGCTGCACGACGAGAGCTTTGAGCGGCACCGAGCCTACATCGCAAACAACCCGGTTAAGGCAGGTTTGGTGGATACGCCGGAGAAATAGCCATACTGTTTCGCGAGCTTGGCAAGGAGGAAGGCGGAGACACAGCGGACCCATGCACCAAGAGAGGCGTAGGGCTGGGCAGGCTTCAGCAGCGGCTAAAGCCCTTACTGACATTTGCAGCATCCTCGGCACGGCTAAAGCCATGCCCTGTTACAAAGCAAGCTGGATTATGCACTTATAGCACCAAGAGGATCGGCTTCAAAGGAGCGGTAATCGTGACGCAAACGAATGATGCAAACGTACCTAAAACCCTCGGCAAAGTCCGCCCCCACCAGACGCAGAATGAGTCTCTAGTCTTCGAGAAATCCTCGCCGGGAAAGCGTGCGTACAAAATGCCGCCGCTCGATGTGCCGGCGGTGGATGCGGCGGCGCTGTTGGGGAAAACGCATCGGAAAGCTCCCGCGTTGCTGCCGGAGTTGAGCGAGATCGAGATCGTCCGCCACTTTACGCGGCTCTCGACGTGGAACTACGCCATCGATCTGGGCATGTACCCACTCGGGTCATGCACGATGAAGTACAACCCGCGTGTCAACGAGGCGGTCGCGCGGATCGAGGGCTTGGCCGAGGCGCATCCTTACCGGCCCGATTCGCTGGCGCAGGGGATACTGGAAGTTATCGACTTATTGCAGCGTTGTCTCATCGAAATCACCGGCATGGACGCGATCACGCTTCAGCCCGCGGCCGGAGCTCACGGCGAGCTAACTGGCATCTTATTAGTGCGAGCCTGGCACGAGTCACAGGGCAATCCACGCCGGAAAGTACTTATTCCCGACTCCGCGCACGGAACTAACCCGGCTACGGCGGCTATCTGTGGCTACACGGTCGAGAACCTGAAATCTAACTCTGAGGGCGGCATCGACTTAGAGGCTCTAACTCGCCAGGTGGATGAAGAGACCGCCGCACTTATGCTGACTAATCCCTCCACCATTGGAGTTTTTGAGAGCCAGATCGACAAGATTGCCGGCATTCTGCACGCCAAGGGCGCGCTGCTTTATATGGACGGCGCCAACATGAACGCCCTCGTCGGCAAAGCGCGGCCCGGCGACTTCGGCGTGGACGTGATGCACCTGAACCTGCACAAGACTTTTTCGACCCCTCACGGCGGCGGCGGTCCCGGCTCCGGGCCTGTTGCTTGCAAAGCATTCCTTGAGCCGTTCTTACCAACCCCGGTACTCGTCCGTACGGCAGGGACTGAGGGACTAGATACCACAGGCCAACTGCACTGGAATTACAGCCGGCCTCAATCCATCGGCCGCGTGCGCGCCTTCTACGGCAACACCGGCATGTTCATCCGCGCGCTGGCCTACATTCTGGCCAACGGGCCCGATGGGCTGCGCCAGACCACCGAAGACGCCGTGCTCAACGCGAACTACATCCGCGCCAAGCTTGAAGACCTCTACGAGCTGCCGTACAAGACCGCGTCGATGCACGAGGTTGTCTTCAGCGACAAACGCCAGGCCGCCAAGGGCATCAAAACCGGCGACATTGCCAAGCGGCTGATCGACTACGGCTTCCATCCCTACACGGTCAGCTTCCCCATGATCGTCCACGGCGCGCTGATGATCGAGCCGACGGAGAGCGAGTCGCTGGAAGAACTGGACCTGTTCATCGACGCCATGCGCTCCATCGCGAAAGAAGTCGAAGAGACGCCGGAGCTGGTGAAGACAGCGCCGCACTCGACGCGCGTCTCGAGACTCGACGAAGTGCAGGCGGCAAGAAAGCCTATTCTGCGATGGAAGCCGGCGGAGTAGGCGCAGGACTGCCTCACCCAATCACACGCAACCTATCCGACGCATAGCGCGCAATCGTGCCGTCTGTAGTCACCAGCGCGAGCCCTTCCACGGTGGCCTGCGCGATGAGCACCCTGTCGAATGGGTCCTTATGGATGGGTTCCAGCCGGTACACCGCAGCGACGTGCTCGGGGCGCACAAACAGCGGAGTGGCGGCCAGTTGCTCCAGTGCATCGAACCACCACGCGCGCGGGTCGCCTAAGTCCAGGGTGCCCTTCATGCTCTTGATCATGACCTCCCAGTAGGAAACGACGCTGAGCACGTTGGGGCCTGTGCTCGCTGCAGTGCGCGCGACGACTGAAAGTGCTTCAGGACGGTCAAGCGCCCATATCGCCGCGTGTGTGTCGAGCAGGTAACCTTGCGCTGGGTGTTCCGGGTTCAAGACTCTTCACCCAGGAGTTCTTCTTCGGTGATGGGATCGTCCCATCCCGGCAGCAGGCGAATACGGCCCTTCATGCCACCCAGCACAGGCTTCCTGCGCTCAATGGGTGGCGGCGCAATTTGGGCGACGGGACGCCCGTGGCGGGTAATGACCACCTGCTCGCCGGCCTCGACTGCTCGAATCAACTCGGGCAGGCGGTTCTTCGCTTCTGCGGTACTGACAACCATGCAAAAATTATAGCCATACATTATGGCTATAACAAGTCGGATTCGTCTCGACTTGCCTCTGTTGACAACTTTTCCAGATTTCCAGTTCCGTCCGCATTATCCACACAGCCATAAGAATTTGCACAGGCTCTAGAATGTCCTTAGGTCTAAGGGGTCCAATCCCTAGACCCGCTCAGGCGCCAGAGACTCAAGGGTTTCCGAGGTGTCCAAGACCCCGGCTATCCTCGAATCTCTGGTGCCCCCTCTTCGCCCGACGGACGTCGATTTCTAAATAATAAGCAATCCCGGCGGCACTTGTGGAGGAATTACCGAGCTGAAGCCAGATTGCCGCGCGCACGGCTGACCTGCTGGCTCGTCTTGTTCCTGCGCTCTATTTCCCTCACAACAAGCTAAATAACCACAGCCCCCAAAAGTCTAAACTTTCCTAACATGGCAACGATTCCCGATCTGAGGCTGGACGCCGGGCTGCCGGCGAATATTGACGCGGAAAAGACAATTCTCGGCGCGATCCTGCTCGACAATGCGGCTCACGCCGAAGCTGCCGAGAAGCTCGAGGCGGACGATTTTTCGCTCGACTCGCATCGCCGTATCTTCTTGCGCATGACGGAGTTGATGGATGCGCAGCGGGCTGTCGACATTGTTACGCTGGCCAACGAGCTGGCCCGCTACAAGGAAGTCGAGGCGGTCGGCGGCGTCGCTTACCTGGCTTCGCTGACTGAGGGATTGCCGCGGCGGCCGGTGATCGAGGAGTACATCCGCATCGTCAAGGACAAGAGCCTGCTGCGAAAGTTGATGGGCATTTGTTCCATGGCGATTGCGCGGGCCGCCGATCAGGGTGAAACTGCGCTTGAAGTGCTGGGCGACGCCGAAGCCCGGCTGATGGAGGTCACCGAAAAGGGCATCACGCAGGGCTTCCAGTCGCTGGACCAGATCGTGCAGCACTCGTTCGGAACGATCGACAACCTATATAAACAGAGCCGCGAAGTGACCGGCCTGGCAACCGATTTCATTGAGTTCGACCGCATGACGAGCGGGCTGCAGAAGGGCGAGTTGATCATCATTGCGGCCCGGCCCTCGATGGGCAAGACCGCCCTGGCTATCAATATTGCCCAGAACGCGGCGGTCAGCCACAACGCCACCGTGGCCGTCTTCAGCCTTGAAATGAGCAAGGAGTCGCTGCTTCGCCGCATGTTGGCCTCGCAGGCGGGCGTAGACCAGCGCAATCTCCAGACCGGCTTTCTGGGCAAGGAAGACCACGGCAAGTTGCAGAGTGCATTGGGCCAACTGGTCGATTCGCGCATGTTTATCGACGACACGGCGGGCATCTCGCTGGCCGAGATGCGGGCCAAGTCGCGGCGGCTCAAGCAGACCGCTGGAGGCCTGGACCTGATTGTGGTGGACTACCTGCAACTGATGTCGGCCACGCTGTCTTCATCGGGAGGCAAGCACTATGAGAACCGCACCCAGGAGGTCTCGGCCATCTCGCGCGGCTTGAAGGCGCTGTCAAAGGAGCTGAATGTTCCGGTCCTGGCGCTGTCGCAGCTATCCCGCGCCAGCGAACGCCGTGGAGACGATAAGCGCCCCATGCTGAGCGACTTGCGCGAGTCGGGGTCGATCGAGCAGGACGCCGACGTGGTGGCTTTCATTCACCGCGACTCCTACTACAACCGCGATGAGGAGTTGAGCGAGGCGGACCGGGCCAAGTCGGAGATCATTATTTCCAAGCAGCGGAACGGCCCCACCGGCACGGTGCACCTGCACTTTATCTCGCGCTACACGCGCTTCTCGAATCCGGACACGACGCACGCGGACTAAAGTGCTCGGTCATTTATATTGAGGGCACCGTGAGCACGCAAAAGCTTCACATGGGAATCATCGGCGCTGGCCGCATTGGCCGTGTGCATGCTGAAACACTGGCGTTTCGTTTGCCCGAAGCGCAGATCGCAGCCATCACCGACCTCAACCGCGAGGCCGCGCAAGCACTGGCCGCCCGCTGCAACGTTTCCAACATTGCCGAATCGAGTGCGGAGATCCTTGCCGATCCTCAAATCGAGGCGGTATTGATCTGCTCCCCCACTCCCACCCACGCCGATCTGATTGTCGCGGCCGCCAAGGCCGGCAAGCACATCTTCTGCGAGAAGCCGATTGCGCACAGTCTGGGTCAGATCGACCGCGCCCTGGCCGCAGTTGAAGCCGCCGGCGTTCAATTGCAGATCGGATTCGACCGGCGCTTCGATGCCAACTTCGCCCGCGTTCGCAAAGCAGTCGCGACGGGTGAAATCGGCGTGCCCAGCCTGATGCATATCATCAGCCGCGACCCGGCGCCCCCGCCCATCGGCTACATCCGGTCCTCGGGCGGCATCTTCGCCGACATGACCATTCACGATTTCGATATGGCGCGCTTCCTCATCGGCGACGAGGTGGAAGAGATCTATACGGCAGCCGGCGTCATGGTCGACCCGGAGATCGGACTGGCGGGCGACCTGGACACCGCGCTGGTCCTGCTGCGTTTCCGCAACGGAACCATCGGCGCCATCGACAACAGCCGCAAGGCCGTCTATGGCTACGATCAACGCGTTGAGATTCTGGGCAGCAAAGGCAAGATTGCCACCGAAAACTGCTACCCGAATCAAGCTACCGTCAGCTCCGCCGATGCGGTCTACAAAGACCTGCCCCTCAACTTCTTCATGGAGCGCTACACGGAGAGTTTTGCGGCCGAGCTGCGTTCGTTTGTCAACGCCATACGCGAGAAGCGCCCCACGGAAGTCAACGGCATGGATGGACGGATTCCCGTGCAAATGGCTTTGGCGGCACGCAAGTCCTACGATGAGCACCGCCCCGTGCGCGTGGAAGAGATCACCGCTTGACACTGCAGATGGTTCCGTACCCAATTCGAGAAGATTATCGGCGCCATGGGCGTTTGCCGATACTAATCTACCTGAATGGCGAATAAGTCTCTTAGTAACAATGGGTTGACGCATGATGGAGGCGCATAGTTCGTTCTCGCCGAGTTGACGGATTTAGCTTGCTTCAGCGCGCACGCACGCTGGCGCCTCTTGGTTCAGGAGGTGGGAGCGAAAATCCTACGGCAGCGGTGTCAGGCCAATGGTGCAGGCTCCAGGCCGATGTGATCGTTGACCGCGTTATGAAATCGCTGTTTGCAGCCCAAGTACCGCTCCGTTGTTTGCACAGAGACATGTCCGAGAAGGAACTGAATCTGTTCCAACTCCCCGCCGGCTTGGTGGCAAAGGCGAGCGCAAGTCCGCCTGAGATCGTGAGGCGCAAGAGCCGGAATCTCACAGTCCATTGCCTTCTGCTTCACAACACCCCAAATGACCTTGGGGCTGAATCCGGTTCCCCAAACTCTGCCCGCCTTGTTGATTGAACGAAGAAGAATGCCGGTCGTGATCCCCGCTGCCTCCATCCAGGCATCGACCCCGGCCTTCACCCAATCCGGAACTGGAATCGTTCGCACGTGTCCGCCTTTACCGACAAGATCGGCAATCACCCAGTGCTCCTCTCTCTGCTGAATGTCTTCAACGCGTAAAGCAGAGAGCTCCGCCCGACGCAGCCCGCAGCCAAGCAGAATCGCCAGTGTGGCATAGTCGCGCTTGCCTCGAAGACTCGCACCGTCCGCGGTCAATAAAAGGCGTTTGCCTTGGTCCGCAGTGAGCCAATTACCAACAGGAACGCCCAATCGCTTAGCGCCCTTAACGCGACGAATCCCTGCGGCCAAGTCGGCACTGAGCAGACCGCAATCTGCAGCCTCGTAGGCCAACCTCCGAACAGCCGCCAACCGCAGGTTGATGGTGGTTGACGCGTAATGTCGCTGTTCAAGAGATATTCGGTACCGAGTTACTACTGTCTTGTTGAAAGCGAGCCGGGGTTCTGAGCAGTACCAGTCGATGAATTCCCTGATCGCATGCTCGTAAGTTCGCTGCGAACTTGGAGACGTTAAGCTGTTGAGCACGGCAGACTTCGATTGCTCAAGGTCAGGAAGCTTCGAGATCGATTTCGGCGCCTTCTTGCGCTTCATCTTGCTCTTTGCCATCGAGACGGCCTCCAATTGCCGTACCAAAGAGCATGATTCAGATCCCGACTCCGGTCTATCGCACCTTGCGGCGTTTACGGGTACCGGTCCGAGCAGGGTGAAATTGGTTGCAGGTTTTCACAGCGGTATCCCATGCGCGAAATGAGCAAACTGCCGAACTAAATTACTTTTCTTCGAGTGTGAGGGCGTAGATTTCGGTGCTGCCCTTCTCGCGAAGTACCAGCGGGGTGTCTGTCGGATCCAGGGTCATCGAAAAGCCCATGCGTCCGGTCAGGTGCCAGTCCTTCAGATCAAGGATGAGGTCGGGCTTCTGTCCGGAGATGGGAACTCGGAAGACCCAGCGATCTTCACCGGTGAAGACAAGGCCGTAGATGAATTTGCTGTCGTGCGACCACGCCGGGAAATTGACGTCGCCGATCAGCGGCATTGCAGTCCATCGCCGCGTCTTGAAGTCGAAGACCCGTAGCGTGTGCAAGACGTACGACAAGGCCGCTATATAGCGGCCATCCGGTGACCAGCGCGGGGACCAGAGTCCCTCAGAACCTGGGACCGTCGTAACATTGCCGCTGGCTCGATCCAGGATATTGATGTGATGTCTCTTCTGATCAAAGAACGCGCCTGCGCTGTAGGCGATCCTGCCCCCGTCGGGAGACCAGGTTGGATCTCCTTCGGGCTCACCCGGCTCCGGGAGGAGTCGTTTCGGCGTGCCTCCCTCGGCCGAGACGATATAGCTGAATCCGAAGCCGTTCGCGTCCGAGGTATGAAAGAGGATTTCGGCGTCATTCGGCGACCAGCGAGGATTCTCGGCGTACCAGAGTGCATCAGTAAGCTGCGCCGGATTCGTTCCGTCCCGGTTCGCTCGCCAAAGAATTCCTTCGGGAAAGGTGACATAGGCGATTGACTTTCCGTCATGAGAGAAAGACACGAACTCCGCGGAGATGCCCCCAAGATAAGGCTGCAGTTTCTTGCTGGGGAGATCGAATCGGAAGAGTTCGCCAAGAGCCACCTTGCCATCAGCGAAGATGCTCTTCCCGTCCCTGCTCGGAATCGGCCAGTCCCAGCTGGTCGGGCCCGAAGTCAGTTGAATTGGGTCGACGGGCGGCGAACGAAGCAGTCCTCGCCGCTCATCGATGGCCCATATCTGAGATCCGTGGGCAGTATCCTTGGATTGGAACAAGAAGAAATTCCCGTCGGGGGTCCAATAGCCGCAACAATTCAAGGAGGATGCATGCCAATTCGGGATTAACTGATGGAGATTTGTTCCAGTCGCTGAGGTTTCCCAAAGCGCATTGTCCTTGAAGAATCGGATGGTCCTCCCGTCTGGCGACCAGGCAAGGTAAATGACCCTACCCGCAACAGCAATGAGTTTGTGAGCTTCAGTACCATCGCTTCGGATGGTCCAGATCTCGTTTTCCGCTGTCGAATAGAGGACAGAGCTTCCGTCAGGGGAATAAGCCGCAACGAGCGCAGGCTTCAGGCGACGGAGAGAGCCCCCCAGTGCACGCACATTCCAGAGTTCGGCTGGCTGTTCCCCAACTTGAAGCTGAGCGACCAGAAGGTTGCTCCCATCCGGAGAAACATCCCAGAGCCAAGCTTCTCCCAGTGACGCCGCAGCCGTGACCGGTACACTCTCTCCACCCACGATCGCGATCTGGCGGATGGACAGCGGCGACTTCTGTGTAAAGTAGAGCCGCGTACCGTCGGTATTCCCGATGACTTTTTCGTGTCCGTCGTGGGTCAACTGTTTGTAGCCGGTGATGCGCGGGGGAGGCAGCGAGCGGTGCAGATACCAGGCCATGGCGGCAAGACCCACAGCGAGAAGGGTGGCGACGGGCAACAGCCGCCACACTGTCCGAATCCGTCGATTCGCAGGTTTCGCGGCGGTAGCTGCTTCCTCAGCGCCGTTCTCGACCGATGGGGGGAGATAAACCTCTGCCTGCGCCGCCGGAGCCAAGCGGCTGGCGGAATTGGCGTCTGCGATACCCGGCGCTTCTGCAAGACTCCGGCTGTCCGGCAGGGGCTTTGCTTCTTCCTCGATAAAGACGACCCGATATGCAACGTTCACCACGGGAGCTATGAATCGGTAGCCACGCTTGGGGATGGTCTCAATGTAAAGGGGGGACTCGGTGGAGTCCCCAAGGATATCGCGCAGATTCATGACCGCCGTGCTCAGGCTGTGGTCGAAATCGACAAAAGTATCGGAAGGCCACAGAACCCGGCGCAGTTCTTCGCGGGTGACGATATCGCCTGCACGTTCCAGCAGGTAAACCAGGATAAGGAAGGGTTGGTGACGCATCTTGACGGGCTGGCCGTCGCGGCGCACCTCCACCTTCCGCGTGTCTACCTCATAGGCACCGAAACGCCAGATCTGGTTCGTGCTTACCGGCGTCGACACATCACACCCCACCTGCGCTCTGGAGCGGAAGTTTAGCACACCTCCAGGTTTCCGGAGCGATCGCGGTTGGCCGGCGAAAGACTCTCTGCCGGGTCCAAATTCACGATCACGCCACAGATGACAAGAATCTGACCGAAATATGAACTCCGTTGCATGGTCAAACCCTCCTGTCCGGGCGCACATTGTGCATCGCAAGCGGGGTTCAAACCCCGGGTTGCCAATTCCATTGCGAATAAAAAGGGGGACACCATGCACATCAACTTGAGGACGATCGGGAAGCCAATCCGTTGCTTCTCGCTGCTTCTGCTCACGTTTGCTGTCTTGGCCGCGTGGTCGCAGAGCCAGGTTTCGCCCCAGCGGTCCGATCCGGGAAGCAGAGTCTTGCGCGGTAAGATGACGCCGGGCAGAGTGGCGGCAGAGCACACCTTCAAACTTCCAACCCGCACCGTGGCAGCAAGGCTGCCAGGCACCGCCAGCCGGCTGGCCGTGCCGACCGCATGCCCGGCAGACGCACAGGCCCTGGGAGCTGTGTGCGGTCACGTCACCGTGCCGCTGGACCGCAACCATCCAACCCAAGGAACGATACCCATCTATTTCGAGCTGTACACGCACACTGGCCCGGGACCGGCGGAAAGCGCGATCCTTGCGAACTTCGGCGGGCCCGGGATGACCACGAGCGGGAATCGAGGGACCGCCCTTGCCTTGTACGGGAAAACCCTGGATAAACACGATCTGCTGCTGATCGACGACCGGGGGCGCGGGTTGTCCGGCGCAATTGACTGCCCGGATATTCAGAATGGTGTGACACCGTACCTCCCGACTGTGGTTGAGTGTGCAGCCCAACTTGGCAGCGCTGACAGCGCCTACGGAGCCGGGGATATTGCCGAGGACACCGAGGCGGTTCGTGCGGCGCTCGGCTATGAGAAGGTGGACTACCATGGCGGTTCCTACGGTGGCATCGACGTTGCGGCGTATGCAACCCGGTACGGCCAGCATTTGCGGTCGATTGTGCTTGATTCCCCCATTGGACCCTTCATGCAGGATGAGACTCGGTTCCTTCCGAGCTGGTACCGAACCCATGCCGAACCTGATGGGATCAGCATCGATTGCAGGCGATCTCCCGCATGTTCTGCCGATCACCCCTTCCCCAATGAAGAACTGGACGCGCTCGTCTGGACGATCCGGCATCACCCAGTTGAAGGCGATGCGTATGACGCCAACGGCAACCTGAAGCATCTGCGGCTGGATGAGAGTCAGCTGGCCATGAACGTGATTGAATGGGGGGCCGGTTTATTCACGAGCACTGGTGAACTGCTGGCTGCGGCGGATGCACTCTGGCAAAACGATCCGAAGCCGCTACTTCGCCTGGAAGCTGAAGGTAACTATCCGACGCCTGAGGCGGCGATGGGCGACCCAACCGGCTTCTCAAATGGAGCCTGGGTGGCAACCATGTGTCTCGATGCGAAGGAGCCATGGGACTGGGCCGCGCCCTTATCTCAGCGAAAGAAGCAATTCGATGCCGCGGTTGCGGCACTTCCGGCCGGGTATTTTGCCCCCTTTTCCAAGCAAGCCGCAACCGGGTTGCTTTACGACTACTACGGAATGCAGTGTATGTACTGGGAGAGACCCACTCCACCTTCGCCTGTCCTGCCTCCCCACGCGAAATTCCCCAAAACACCGACGCTGGCGTTTGCAGGGGACCTGGACCGCATGTCGCTTGCAGCGGGCGAGACCGCTGCACTCTACCCCAACAGCACGTTTGTCACGATGGCAGGAGCGGGGCATGAGACCACTGGCTGGAGCGAGTGCGCGGCCAAACTTGCTTCTGATTTTATTGAGACACTCAAGGTCGGAGATACAAGTTGCGCGGCCGTTCCTGTGGCGGTATGGCCTGCGGTAGGCCGATTCCCCCTGCTGACGCAAGACGCTCGCCCGGCCGCGGTTGATCCCGATGGAATCAACAAAATCGGGACGGCAGAGCGCAAGGTGGTAACCGTTGCGGTGGCAACCGCGACCGACGCGATGCAGCGTAGCATCATCGGCTGGGGCGATGGCGTCGGGCTCCGCGCGGGCACCTTCCACACCGACTACGGCGACACTGCGTGGACAACAACCCTCAGCAATTGCGCATTCGCGAAGGATGTCACCGTCAACGGAACGGTCACCTGGGAGATGTTCGGCGCCTTCAAGGCGGACCTGACCGTTAGCGGACCCGGGACTGCGGGCGGCAGCCTCCACGTGGAAGGAACCTGGATGGCTCCCGGGCCGGCGGGCAACTTCCAGGTCACGGGCACACTCGGCGGCAGGGACGTAGCCGTGCTCGTGCCGGAAGCGTAACCGGGGCGGGGAAACGAGAGGCAGGACGCTGCATTGCTCGCCCAACTCTCTGAGCGTGCAGGGTGCAGGGGAGCGTAGTTCGTTCCGGATACGCTCATCTGCATCGTGCCCCCCGGGAAGCGGGCCTGACAGTGGTCAGGCCCGTCTTCTCGCGTTAGGCCAAAGCTGACTCACTTCTCAGCGAGTGTGAGCGCGTAGATCTCGCTGCTTCCCGTTTCACGCAGGAGGAGCGGCGCGTCTGTGGGATCGAGGGACATTGAAAACGTGAGCCGGCCGGTTATGTTCACATCCTTGAGGTCGAAGAGGCGTTCTATCTTGCCGCCTGTAACGGGAATTCGGAAGAAGAACCGATCGCCCTCCACAAGGTCTAGGGCGTAGATGAATTTGCCGTCGTGAGAGAAGGATGGGAAATTCACGTCGCCCTCGATCGGCAACCCTGACCATCGCCCTGTCTTGAAATCAAATACCCTCAGGCAAGGGGGAGTGTAGGAGAGGGCCAGGAGATAGCGGCCATCCCGGGACCAGCGCGGCGACCGAAAGCCCTCGGAGCCGGGCATGAGAGTGACCGTCCCGGTTTCCAGGTCCAGCATGCTTAGGTGTTCTGCCCGTTGTCCCCTGGGCTTGCCGCTGGCAAAGACCACTTTGCGTCCGTCTGGCGACCAGCCGGGATCGGCTTGATTATCGGGCTCGTTTGGAAGGATCCTCTGCGGCGGGCTGCCACCCTCGGCCGGAACCACGTAAGCGGTAGCTGATTCTGACGAGGGAACCAAGTTGCCGAACAGGATCCTGGAGCTATCCGGCGACCATTGGGGGTTCAAGGGGTCCAAGGGTGCTTCAGTCAGCTGAACGGGATTGCTGCCATCTCTGTCTGCCCTCCACAGAATGCCATCAGGGAAAGTGACATAGGCCAACCACTTCCCGTTTGGGGAGAACGAGAGGAATTCGGCGGAGAATCCTTTCAGATAAGGCTGGAGTTGTTTGCTTTGCGGATCGAGGCTTACGAGTTCTCCAAGGTAGCTTCTGCCCAATGCAAAAATGGTCTTTCCGTCCCTGCTCGGGATTGGAGTGTCCCAGTCGATGGGTCCGTTGGTCAGCTGATAGGGCTCTGCAGGTGGATGGCGAAAGAGGTTGCGGCGCTCATTGAGGACAAATATCTGGTTTCCACGTACCGGGGAATCGCCGGACCTGAATAGAAAGAGCCGTCCGTCGGCAGTCCAGCGACCGCAGCCCTTGAATGAGGATGGCCGCCAGGCGAGGAGCAGTTTGTGGAGATTCGATCCGTCTAAGGATATCTCCCAGAGTGACCCGGTCAGAGAGAAAAGGATAAGTCGGCCATCGGGGGACCAGCGGAGTTCACGGGCAGCGCCCCCCACCCCGGCCAACTTGCGTGCTCCTGTTCCGTCGCTGCGGACGACCCGGAGTTCGCCCTCCCGTGTTGAGTAGACGACCGAATTGCCGTCAGGGGAAAAAGCGGCATCAAGCGCGGCGCCAAGATGGTGCAGTGACCCGCCCAGTGCGCGAACACTCCAGAATTCCCGCGCAAGTTCACCCGTTTCCCGTTGGGAGATCAGCAGGTTGGCGCCATCCGGGGAGACATCCCAGACCTGGGCAAGTCCCAGCGGCGCGGCTGCGGCAACGGGCACAATCACCCCGCCCGTAACCCCGATCTGGCTGACCACGAAGGGCGAGCTTTGCGTGAAGTAGATCCTGCTTCCGTCGGTTCCGGCAATTTGCTTGTCGTGCCCGTCGTGTGTGAGCTTTGTGTAGCTCGCAATCTGGAGTGGGGGGCGCGGGCGCTGAACGTACCAGAGAGCAAGAGCGAGCACGCCAATCGTCATGCCCCCCGCGGCCAAACGCCACCACCTGCTGATTGGCCAGCGAGGCGACGCTGCCGCGGCCAGCGAGGCGGCACCCCCGGCGGCCGATTGCTGTGGGGCAGCGGCAGCCGGTTCAAAAGCCTCGGAAATAGGAATCCCAGTGGATTCGGCGTTGACCTTTCCATCTTTCTGGGCTCCGCTCACCGGCAGACCGCCGCCCGGCTCCTCTAAAACCTCAACCGGGTAGATGAAGCGGTAACCGACGGTCGTCACCGTGGCGATGTAGCGCGGCGCGTGCGGATCGTCGCCAAGAAGGCGCCGCAGCAACGCAATATTTCGTGTGAGCGAGCTGTCTGAAACGGCGTTGCCATTCCAGACGGCATCGATAAGGTCATCCTTGCTGACCAGGCGACCGGGGAAGCGGAGCAGGTGCAGGAGCACCTTGAAGACCTTCGGCTCAACCGGAACCTGCTGCCCGGCCTTGGTGATGAAGAACTCAGCTTCGCGCACCTCCACATCACCAAAGCGATAGATGAGGTTTCGTGACTGTTCGAACTCGTTCATGAAGTCTTCCCGCAACTCAGGAAAAACTTAGGAAAAGCCTAGGAACTACTTCAAGACCATTCAGAGGTGGCGGAGCACGATGGTCTCGAAGGTTACTAGAAGGGAGGATTCGGACACCGAAGCCTCGCGAAGGAGAATTATGCCCCAAATTGCAATGCTAATCGCAAGATCCCTGCGGATCGCAGTGCCAGCGGTCACGGCGCAACGAATTTACGTTTGGCTTCTCACCATAGTCCTGTGTCTGAGTTCTGCAGCCTCGGCTCAGCAACAACCGAATTCCCGGCAATCAGGCCAAAACAATCCGGCGCATGCCGTGAACTCCTGGGATCTCGGCCATGGACTCGGTGGGGTGTCCTCCGTCGGCGGCGTTTCCGATTCTGGCATCGTGGTGATGAATGCAACAAAGCTGTCTGACCAGAAACTACACCTGTACGCGGTTCGACTCATGGGACCCAACGGGCCACAATGGAGCGATTTAGGAAAGATCGGCATGAATGGGGAATGGCTTGGTTGGCCGTGGATATCCGAAAACGGATTGATTTCAGACAACGCGGAGGCAGCCGAGACGGATCCCGCGACTGGAAGCCATTACAGGCACGCCTTTCTTTTCAGAGGTGATTCGGACAGGATCGACCTCGGTACCCTCGCGGACATCGGTTACGACTCTTATAAAGTCAGCTGTGCTCTGTGGATGAACAGGAATGGCACCATAATCTCGGGCTGTGGTGAGGATCCTGTGGCCCTTACCTGGCTTCCCGTTGTTTGGACGAGATCTGTTGAATGGCGCATGACAAGTGGGCTGACAGCAGTCTGGAAGATCCACAAACTCGAAACTCCGGACGGCTTCCCGTATGGCCAGGCGATGGGGGCGAATAATCTTGGCCAGATTCCCGGCTTCGCCTATAACGATCACGCCAGCATTCCGATCCTGTGGAACCCCAGACCGGGAGGGAGTGGATGGGACGTGGTCCGGCTCCCGCCAGCATTTCCTGACAATCCGGGCGACTACCCCCAGCAGATCAATGAAAAGGGAGAAATCGTCGGCCTTGCCTGGGATTGGAACGGTCACGGAACTGCAGGCCTCTGGAGGCCGCTTGACCCGCAAAGGAGAATCTATGAGTCGATCAAGCTTCCGCACATCGGCGCCACGACTGCAGTGGACCAGGCAGATTCAATCAGCGATTCCGGTGATATCGTCGGCGGCATTCTGGATGTGGATGGTAATTTGAAGGCCGTGCGCTGGAGCGCCAGGGACACCGATTTCGTGGAGAGACTCGGCTTCCCGGGATTCACGAGCCTTGCCGGAAGCGTCAACAACAAGGGGATTGCCGCAGGGAGCTATTCCGACAACGCACTCTGCCAGGGTGGATGTGCCTATGCCGTGCAATTCCGCCGCGACCAGGATCACCGCTGAGGCTCACCACCTCCTGATCGCTGGCAGGTTCTGATTTGGGGCCGCTCGACCTCGGGGCGGCCTCTCTCTCACCCAGTAGAGTGCGCGGGTAGGATGGCTCCGGATCGGCGAACCCGCGGGGTGCCCGCAGCCTTCGCGGGCTCTGCCAGGTTCCATGAGTCTTATCCCGGTCTTGCGTTTCCAACAGCATTGGAACCAGGCTGCTCCAAAGAGAATGGTCTTGAATCGACCGATGGCGCCGAGCAATTCTCAGTTCAAGTCACGCAAGTGACAGACAGTATGCTCTTATCAGTTCGTCGTGCCTGGACAGTCATCCATCCGGAAGTCACGTCAACTTTTGATTGGTCCTGTCGGCATTTCGACTAGGATGTCGCGTCCTCCTGTCGGCTGAGGGCTCCGTCGCAAAGGGCGTTTGCCGAGACCGATCCAAGCGCCGTAGCCCTCAAGCCGTACCCAGTTCAATCAACACATCTTACCCTTCCGTTGTCAGGATCGGTATAGTGATGCTGTCCGTCGGGGCATGGAGCGGGCTTGCCTCGATCGCCGGTGTCGCCCTTTTGTCCCGTATCTCCCGTATAACCCTTGTCACCCGGTCGTCCGGTGTCGCCTGTGTGCCCCCGGTTACCAGTTTGGCCTGTATCTCCCGTATAACCCTTGTCACCCGGTCGTCCGGTGTCGCCTGCCCGCCCCCGGTTGCAAGTTTGGCCTGTATCCCCAGTTTGTCCCTGCTGTCCGGGCTGCCCTTGCGCGCCATCTTGTCCGGGCGGTCCAGGCTGCGCCTGCGCTGCCGGTGCTGCTGGTGCTGCCGGTGCTGCTTGCTGTGGCGTTGTCTGGCAACCGCAACATAGCAACATGACCGAGGTTAATCCGATACCAATACACAGTGATGTTTTCATTTAATTCTCCTCTTCGATTCTGTTGAACCTTGAATGCCGCTTCCGCAGCCCATGGTCCTCATTGGGGATATAACCTGCGTGGCGCCACTAAGCGCTGTCCCATATTGCACAGCGAGGCCGCAGAGAACCGGCTCCCCCCACCAAACCCCTTTAGGGGTGAAAGAAAACAGGCCCAAATGTAACCCCCCAGCAGTGTCCTTTCTAGTCGGACGAATTGCGGAGTCTATGTGAAATCAGCTCGAAGATTGATTCTTTCGCCCCTCCGGGGCTTGGGGGTGGCTGCACGCAACTATCGTGTATCAAGCTACTTCGCCAAGAAGACCCTAATTGCCTTCCTTTCAGCAAATGATCGTCCCACTGTATGATTTACCACCCAGATCAACTCTGCCGACTGTGCAGAGTCTTGCGGAACCCCCAAGCCATATTCGTATAGCCGGCCAAGGTTGCCATGCGCATTGAGTCAGCAGCATCCCCAAGAGATGATCGAGATGAAGAGAAGCCTTAGTTAAGCGTCCCCGACTCAGCATCACAAGTCGGAAACGTAACGTGAAGTCGGCTTGCCGAACAGTTTCCTCGATAACCCGAAGCCGGTCCGGGCAGGCCGGCTCCCTGCAGCCTCACGGCTCATTGAGAATGAGCGCGATGCGGCCTGCGAGCAGGTCGTTGGGAGATTCGCCGGGATCCAGTTCGATCGCTTCCACGGGGAAAGCCAGGTTGTGTGGGCGCAGAATCAGCCGGGCGGCGATAAAATCGACATACCGCAGCGTCAGGTGCGCGCCATTGCGTACGGCGTAGAGATTGGCCCGGTTCGGCCTGTACGGCGCCAGCGAAATGTAGTGCCGATCGAGCAGGACGATCGCCTCCGGCAGCACTACCGGCTCCATCGCCATCGCGTCCGCGGCCGGCATGCGCACGGCGACAAATCGCTGCCAGGCGCGGCGGGTGTTCGAAACGCGTGCGCGCATCGATGTGAGAACCTTGGCGGGCAGATGAAGAATGGACTGAGCCCCTGAAGGCCGGATGAACGGCTCAAAGAGCGCCGCCGCATGAGAGACGATCGGGACCATGCTGTTTTCCTCGAGGCCCGACAGAGTTTCAAACTGGTACAGTGCGGGCAAAAGGTCGGCAGCCGAAAGATGCTGTGCGGCAAGAACGCGATCGATCGCATCCAGCGAAAGCTGGCGGCGGCTATGCAGAAAATTGGAGAGGTGTGACTGGCCCAGCCCGGTCTGACGCGCCAATAAAGACACGCTCACCGTGCCCCGCTGAATCCTGCGGCGCAGTTCCATCCGGAGATACTCGTGCATCTGCGTGAAATTCATCTGTGGAAAATCCGCCCCCGGCAATCGTGACGAAGGGGCTCCCTTTTCCTCTGGAAAAACCAACGGGCCTGTTTAGCCCCCGTTCCCGGTCCTGACCCGCAGATTGGAAAGGGCAAATGCGGAACTTCCTCTGGAGACGTTGACGCAGGAGAACAATTTTCCTAGATTGGGTCTACTTAATCTCTCACCGGCTTGTGGGAATTTTTTCGGGAAGTGCTCCATTGCCGAATGGCTGAACGGGACGTAATTCCGTCCTTTTTCAGCGGTCAATGAACATTTCCGGAGGACTTCGGTCCGGTCCGGCAATCCCATCTCCGCCTATGGGCGCTTAGCAGAGGCGTCTGGAGGCAACCAGTGCGAAAGTTCCAGGATCTGCGCGCTATCAACATGACAACACACGAGAGAGCACAGGCGGCAATCCCCCATCAGGGCTATAAGAACCTGAGTTGCCGGGCCTGGTTCTCTTCACCCCGCGGAAATACAACGATCAATAGAGTCCGTCGGGCGAAGAATCGAATACGGAGAAACCGTCATGGAACTGCGCGTGCAATTGAAGATTTGCGAGGGGTGCGGATGTCTTTGGTATAGAGCCCAGACCATCGGGGGTATCTACTGCCACAGGTGTGAAACAAAACTGAAAGACTTTCCATCGCCGGAGAGCCGGAAGCGGCGCGGACGTCCCCGCGGCAAGCAGCTTGTCAGGGTTTGGGCGGTGGCTACCGCAACTGGAGGTGCGCAATGAGCGCAGTACTCCAGTTACCAATAGGTTGGGGAGCAAGCGGAGCCCAGGCCGCATGGCCTGATCCTGGGCAAACGTGGGAAAAGAGACCGGCGGCTAAAGCGGAACCGATTCCCTTGGCCAAGGCGCCAGTGGCCGGCCCAGTGGTCAGCGTAGCCTTCTACAGGAAGCATACGGAGAACATGCTGAGACGCTATCTGTATGCATCCATGCAGGTTGGCCGGACCCCAGCGATCCTGGGCGAATCGGTCGGCCGGGGATGGTGCTCGAGCCGGCCGATTCGCACGTTCGAGGATGCGGTGATCTTCGTTCTCGACATGGAATCGTGTCTCGATCGGCTGGAAGAGCTTGACCGTCAGATGCTGTACCGGGTGGTGCTGCAGGAGTACACACAGGCCGAGGCGGCCACCTTGTTGGGGATGAGCGTTCGCACCATCTGCACCAAGCTTCCACAGGCCGTCGACCGGTTGACGGGGAAACTGCTTGAGGCCGGGCTGCTGGTGTTGCCGGACTGACACGGACAGAGTAGGACGCCGTTAAACAGAGGGGAGCGCTCACTGCGGCGCTCCCCTTCATTCTCTAAAGGTTTCTCTGCTATCGTGGACGGGTTCCGTCGATCCGCGGCGGATGATGCGCCGAGAGCGCAAAGCCACTCCAAGAGGAACCGAACCCATGCAATTCATGCCCCGTCTCGCCGTCTTTTCTGTTCTTTTGGCTGCAACAGCGCTGGCCGCCCAGCAGCCGGCATCCCAGCCCGGTCCCGTCCCTGCTCCCCAGCCAACCACGGCCGCCCAGGCGCCCAATAGCGACACCAGCTACATCGATGAGATGGGCACGGCGCACGTGACGCGGGTGGTGCCTGTGCCGGCAACCATCAGCACCCAGGCGCAGCTGGTGCTGGGTCGCTCATTCCCCGATCAGGGCCCGCCGGAATCGCTCGAAGAACGGCGCAAGGGCACCGATGAATACACGGCGCTCGTCCGCAAGGCCTGGGACAGGCTCTGCCCCAACCAGCTGGTCGAGGACAAGATCGCGGGCGTGCCGGTGCGGATTGTGACGCCTGAAGGACTGCCCGAAGCCAATCGCGACAAGGTGCTGCTGAACCTGCACGGCGGCGGCTTCAACTCCGATTCGGGATCGTATACGGAGTCGATTCCGATCGCCGCCTTCAGCAAGATCAAGGTCGTTGCCGTGATCTACCGGCTGGCGCCCGAGCATCCCTTCCCCGCGGCGGTGGACGATTCGGTGGCCGTCTACAAGGAGTTGCTCAAAACCTACAAGCCCGAGCATATCGTCATTTACGGAACTTCGGCAGGCGCGATCCTGACAGCCGAAGTGGTCGCGAAGCTCAAGCAACTCGGGCTGCCCATGCCGGCGGCGCTGGGCATCTTCAGCGGCATGGGCGATTTTGCTCGCAATGGCGATTCGATTGCGCTTTATGGGCTGCGCGGCTTCTCCGGGCATCTGGACCCGCCGGCATCGGAGCCGCACGACCCCTACTATGTGGGCGGAACCGACGCCAAGGACCCGATCCTCTCACCCATTTACGGCGACCTGCATGGGCTGCCGCCTGCGTTGTTCGTCACCAGCACCCGCGATTTGCTGCTCAGCGGCACGGTCAATCTGCACCGCGCCTATCTGAATGCGGGCGTGGATGCGCGGCTGGTAGTTTTCGACGCGCTGACGCACGCCTTCTGGTACGACCCGCTGCTGCCCGAGGCTCAGGAAGCCAACCACATCATGGCGGATTTCTTCGTGAAGCAGTTGAGCAAGTAAGGTATTTCCTGAGACCTCTCTACCCATTTCAAACCTCGAAGTTGGGAGTTGATTTGCGATCGACCCCAGTATCTTTCCGGAGACCGTGCCTATTTTCGTTTTTACTTCGCCTTTTCTGCGAGGTATGATAGCGCACATGAAGAACGAGACGCTTTTCGGCCACGACGACGGCCTTCTGATTCCGGAAGTGGGGCCTTGGACCGAGGACAAGTTTGACCTGATTCGTTTGTATTGCCAGATATTCTCGTCGGCGATGAAGAACAAATGGACGAGGGTGTATGTGGACCTTTACGCGGGCAGCGGAATGTGCCGGATCAAGGGCCGCAGTCAGGTTCTTCTGGGATCGCCACTTATCGCGTTATCCGTGGATGCGCCTTTTGATCGCTATGTTTTTTGTGAAAGTGATCCTGAACGATTCGCATCTTTGGCGGCGAGAGTGGAGAGGGACTACGCGAGGCACGACACTTGCCTGATTCCGGGGAAATTCGAAGAGCACAACGCCAGCGATTTGCTCGAAGATTCCGAGCAAATCGCTGGCGTTGTGTTTTGTCGATCCCTTTGATTGCGATTTCGATATTGATGACCTCAAGACAATCTCGAAATCTGCGCGCGGAGTAGACTTTCTCTGTTTATTGGCCCTGCAGATGGATGCGAAGCGCAACATACAGCACTACCTGCAACCTGAAAGCAAGATCGACAAAATGATCGGAAATACGACGTGGCGAACCCGGTGGAGCAGCAGGTCAGATGTCCATGAAGATTTTGCGAAGTTTCTAGCAACAGAGTTCGCCCGCAGCATGTCGGAAGTTGGCTACTTGGAAACCGCTCTACATCAGATGAGAGAGGTTACAACCCACGACAAGAACGTCCCACTGTACTACATTGCGATGTTTGCAAAGCATCAAAAGGCTTTTGATTTGTGGAAAGACGTTCTCGTCTATTCGTCACCTCAACGAGGTCTATTCGATTAGGAGGTCAACATGTCGCTTGGCACAACCATTGAATGGACAGACGCAACTTGGAATCCGGTTCGCGGGTGCTCAAAGGTGAGTCCCGGTTGCAAACATTGTTATGCGGAGCGTTTTGCGGAGCGATTTCGCGGTGTGGCTGGCCATCCGTTTGAGCAGGGTTTTGATGTTCGTCTGGTTCCGGAAAAACTCATGGAGCCGCTGCGATGGAAGAGCCCTCGAAAGATATTCGTCAATTCGATGAGCGATCTCTTTCATGAATCTGTCTCGGATAGTTTCATTCTTCAAGTTGCGAACGTGATGGGTGAAGCGAACTGGCACACTTTTCAGATCTTGACCAAGCGGCACGAACGCATGTCCCAGCTTCTCTCTGGACCGCTCAGTGATTTCGCTCTAGCTTCGCACATCTGGTGGGGAGTCAGCGTTGAAAACCGGATACACGGTCTTCCGAGATTACGCAAACTTCAGAAAACTCCGGTAGCAGTGCGCTTCTTGTCAATTGAGCCTTTGCTCGAAGACCTTGGATCGATTGATCTAGGCGGGATTTCCTGGGTGATTGTCGGCGGAGAGAGCGGCCCCGGAGCGCGGGCAATGAAGCCGTCCTGGGTTCGATCTGTCCAGCGTCAATGCAGCCGGGATAAGGTTCCGTTCTTCTTCAAGCAATGGGGCGGCGCCCGGAAGACCCAAGCCGGGAGAGTCTTGGATGGAAGAACTTTTGACGACTTTCCCGATTTCAAAGCTGCTTGTTTAGTCAAGCCTTCGCGAGAAGACCATCTACCTAGCTCGTGGACAGAGTTTGTACCCGTCGAAGCCCTTGCTGGTTGCTAAGAAAAATCAGAGAAAAGGTTTTATGACCTTTTGGGGAGGGAGATGGCTGGGTGCTCCAGCATTGCCGCGCTGTCTGCCTCGAATGCGTCTGCCATCACGGACTGAAGGAGAGTATTCGCCAACCTAAGTCCGCCGCCTTCCAACTTCATTCCAAATTGGGCCGATCGAAAGAACGGGAATTCCAACCCGAGAACTGCATACACTAAGAACGTTTTCCCTTGAGCGGCTGCCTCAACTGGCCTAGGGTCCAGGCAGGACGGCCGCCAATCCCATATGTCTCGCGCGTGCTTTAGCTGCGTGCCGGCCTCCAAATGGCTGCACGGACGCCTATGCCATATCAGGCTGGAAAGACCTCTCCGAGCAACGACTTGACCGGCCGGCTGACCGAGGTAGCGCTCGGCTATCAGACCATGCTGGAGCAGAACCCGTGCCAGGCCGAGGCGTTGGTGGGCATCAGCCTGGTGGCGCTGGCCAGCCGTCAGTTCGATGCCGCGGTGAAGATGGCGACCGCGGCCGTGTTCGCCGCACCGGAGATGGGCAACGGGTGGGTCGCGCTAGGGCAAGCTCTGATGGCCGGGGGAAGAAGCAACCAGGCTGAGAATGCGTACCGCGAGGCCATCCGCCTGGATGGAATGAACCCGTTGGCGCGGATGGGCCTGGGCGAGTTGAAGATCGCGACTGGGCGCGCCGAGGAGGCGATCGGCGAGTTTGAATTGGCGCTCAAGCGGCAGCCCGCCCTGGTTGGCGCACATCTGGGACTGGGCAACGCGCTGGCCATGATGGGCCGCAATGAGCAGGCGCTGGCTTGCTACGAGCAGGCGATTACGTTTCGGCCGCGGCTGCCCGAGGGCGAGTTTGCAGCCGGCTTTGTGCTGGCGCGGTTGGATCGGCTAAAGGAGGCCGAAAGGCGTTACCGGCGGGCGCTTGTCTTGCGGCCCGACTTTGCCGCCGCTTGGATGAATCTGGGCAGCCTGTTGCGCGAGCAGGGCCGCGAGACCTACGCGGAAGCTGCGTTGCTGCGCGCCGTCGAGTTGCGGCCGGATCTGATTGCCGGGTGGATCAATCTTGCCATGCTGGAGCAAGATCGCAAGCGCCCACAGCAGGTCGAAGCGTATCTGCTGAAGGCGTTGGCGCTGAATTCCGAGCAGGTGGAGACGCTGGTGGCGTGGTGCCAGTTCCGTACCGCGGAGAAAGATCCGGCCGGGGCCTGGGGATGGCTGCGCTGGGCCCTGGCGCGCAACCCCGAGCACGCCGAAGCCGCCAACATGCAGGGCATCCTGCTGCATGGCGAAGGACGATTCCTGGAAGCAGTGGGGGCCTTTGACCGGGCCGAGTCGGTGGGCAGCCGGGCTGCCGTTTCCAACCGCGGAAACACGCTGCTGGATCTGGGCCTCATGAATGAGGCGTTGCAGGCGCACGAGCATGCGGTGGAGCGCGATCCTTTTCATGCAGGCGCCGCGTATAACCTTTCGCTGACCCAACTGCGGCTGGGCGATTGGGAGCGCGGCTGGCCGGCGTACGAGGCGCGCTGGCGGTTTCGCGACGTGCATCGCAGGCCGCGCTCTTTCGCCCAACCAAGATGGTGCGGCGAGCCGCTCGAAGGCCGAAGAGTGCTGCTTCACGCCGAGCAGGGACTGGGCGACACCATCCAGTTCTGCCGTTTCGCCACGCTGGCGGCGGCGCGCGGCGGT
>Ga0224559_1000210_pt1 | contig 40537 bp, 32 predicted proteins | sample 714S33034metaG_FD_180676 | JGI IMG/M metagenome (GOLD analysis project Ga0224559, IMG submission 180676) | Peat soil microbial communities from Stordalen Mire, Sweden - 717 S3 30-34 | ecosystem: Environmental > Terrestrial > Soil > Wetlands > Peat | place: Sweden: Norrbotten County, Stordalen... | reverse complement strand
TTGAAGGAAAACTAATTGAGGCTGAAGCCGCTTATAGGATCGCACTTCAACAACAGGAAAAATTTCTTGACTATATACGGGGCGTAAAAGAGGATATCACTGAGATATTTAACGTGCCTTTTCTTGAAACATCCGAGACTCAATACGATCATATTGAAGCAGCCTTGGCATCAAACCTGTTGAAGCAGGGTCGTCTTGCAGAAGCAGAGGTGAGCATTCGCAATGTGTTACAACGAACGCTTACGCGAAACGGTAAATATTCCATTAATACTGGCGAAACATTAGTACATTTCTCACAAATTCTAGCCGAGCAGCAACGTTATCGCGAAGCGCAAACCATAGCTGAAATCGCAATTGATATTTTTACTCAAACCGGTGTTTTACCCGGTTCGCCTGCTTTTGCAAAAGCGCGTCGCGCTCATGCTGCCACGCTTGTAGCTCAATCCAAGTGGGGAGAGGCGCTTAAGGATTTCAAGGACATGCAGGCGGCCTTAGTCCAAAATAAAGTGTTGGCGACTACATTCGGCGAAGGGGATTCAAATTGGGCATTGGCGCTGATCAAAACTGGCAAGGCGCAAGCAGCAGTGGATATGTTGGAGCCTTTACTTGAAAACAGTCGTCAAAGACTGGGGGAAGAGAAATATCACACTGCTGAAGTTCGGGGATTTTTAGCCATGGCGCTTGCCCGATCCGGACAGAGGGAACGGGCAGTCAGTGAATTCGCGAAAGCGGTCAAGATATTAACGAATACAAATCGCAGTGATGCAAATGTCGAAACTGGTGCCCCTGCGCGAATCCAGCGCCGCAAACTTATTGTCAACGAATATATTGGTTTACTTGCGGATATACAAAATGCCGACATTGCCAAACGTGCCGGTATCGACGCAATCGCTGAGGCATTTCGTCTGGCTGATGAGTCACGTGGAGGTAGCGTGGATCATGCATTGGCCGAAAGCGGTGCGCGTGCAGCATTAAACGATCCCCGACTGTCTCAGCACGTTCGCCGGGAACAGGATTTAAAAAACGAAATAGGCGAACTTTATGGGACGCTTATCAATGCGCTCGGCACACCTGCCGACCAGCAAGCTCCCGATACTATTTCCAAAATCAGAGAGAGTATTGCCAAGCTGAGTAATGAAAGCAAGGAATTGATCGAGAACATCGACAAACAATTTCCTGACTACGCGAATTTGATTAACCCAAAGCCGGCAAATTTGGAAGAAGCGCGAGCAGCCTTGTCTGACGGAGAAGCCCTTTTGAGTATTCTTGCCACTCCGGAGCGCACATTCGTATGGGCAGTGAGAAAAACGGGAGCGCTTGCTTTCGTTTCTGTGCCAATCGGCGATAAAGAAATTGGCGACATGGTTGTTAAACTTCGTTCATCAGTCGATCCCGGTGCTATTTCGCTGGGCGACTTGCCCGAATTCGATCTTGTAACTGCGCATCGTCTTTATGCCAGCCTTCTTACGCCCGTAGAATCCGGATGGAAAGGTGCCCAAACACTCCTTGTGACAACTAACGGAGTGCTGGGGCAATTACCATTTGCGCTGCTTCCGACCAAACCGATAAAGGTTTCGCCCGACTCCAATCTTCTGTTTGCGGAATATCGGAATGTGCCTTGGCTTGCCAAAGATATTGCCATTGTGCAATTACCCTCTGTGAATTCGCTGGTCAGACTAAGGGCGCTCCCTGCCGGAAACCCCAATCGCGCCCGCTTCATCGGCTTTGGCGACCCCCAGTTCGGAACACAAAATCCTGTACAGGTGGCAGCAGTTACTCGTGCGGTTGGCCCGCGTTTGCGCAACCTCGCTATTACCCGCACGACAGATCAATCCGCAGGCGCGACTCGTTCAATTGTTGACTGGATGGATTACAGTCAAATACCACCGTTGCCTGACACCCGTGATGAAATATTGTCCATTGCCACAGCTTTGCATGCCGATTCCCAAAAGGATGTTTACTTGGGTAAAGAGGCAAGCAAGAAGAATCTACTGAGTCTTAACCTGTCGCAGAGGCGCATCGTTGCTTTTGCTACGCATGGTTTGATTCCGGGAGATTTTCCGGGACTCACTCAACCGGCTCTTGCGCTTGCCGCACCGGATAGCCCTGAAGAAAGCGGATTGCTAACGCTTGATGAAATTTTGTCTCTCAAGTTAGATGCTGATTGGGTTGTTCTATCCGCCTGTAATACGGCGGCAGGTGATGGCGCAGGTGCCGAGGCAATTTCCGGACTGGGAAGAGGTTTTTTCTATGCCGGTAGCAGGGCACTTTTGGTTACTCATTGGCCGGTGGAAACGGTTTCAGCAAGGTTATTAGTGTCCGGAGTTTTTGAGCGCTACGCTTCAGCATCATCACCAACGCGGGCTGAGGCGTTGCGTCAGTCGATGCTTAACATCATGCAAGGCCAGTATACTGATCCGGCATCGAAAAAGATTGTGTTTGCTTACGCACACCCTATCTTTTGGGCACCTTACGCGCTATTTGGAGACGGCGCCGGAATTTTGGAAAAGTAGTGCTTGTGGACCACATATATTTACAATAGGGCAATACGAATTACTGGTTTCGGTACGAGTAATTCGTGGCATTAGGCTATAGGGTAACGAAATATGGCAAAATTAAGCATTACCCTGTCGGCAATTCGACCACAAACGTGCAACCCTTTCCTTGCTGTCCGTCTTCAAGCCGGATTGTCCCACGCATTTGAGTGACAGCTTGTTTAACAATGATTTTTGTTAACTACAGCGAGCAGCATAAAAAAACTATGCATTCATGTTGCCCGCCATAATCAAATCATTTATTCAACCCGAATATCCGTTTCGGCTCAGATGGCGTCCAACGCGGCATTGAGTGTTGCGCTGGGACGCATTGCTTTCGATGTCTTCGCAAAGTCGGGGTGATAATAACCACCCATATCAACCGGCTTGCCTTGGGCTGCGATCAACTCTTGGTTGATCTTGGCTTCATTGTCCGTTAATGCTTTGGCTAACGGGGCAAAACGCGCTTGAACTTCTTTGTCTTTGGTCTGCGCGGCCAAAGCCTGAGCCCAATACAAAGCGAGGTAGAAATGGCTGCCACGGTTATCAATCTCACCCACTTGGCGGGCTGGCGACTTGTTATTTTCCAGTATCCTGGCGTTGGCCTGATCAAGTGTTTCTGCCAGAACTTGTGCCTTCGCATTATTGAATTTCTGGCTTAAGTGCTCCAGTGACACGCCGAGCGCAAGGAATTCACCCAGAGAATCCCAACGCAAATAGCCTTCCTGTTGGAATTGTTGGACATGCTTTGGTGCCGAGCCTCCCGCGCCGGTTTCAAACAGTCCGCCACCACTCATCAGCGGAACAATAGACAGCATTTTCGCGCTGGTGCCCAGTTCAAGAATTGGGAACAAGTCGGTGAGATAGTCGCGCAACACGTTGCCGGTGACAGAGATGGTGTCTTTGCCTGCACGGATACGATCAATGGACACTTGAATTGCCTCTTCGGGTGTCTTGATACTAATATCCAAGCCTTTGGTATCGTGGTCTTTCAAATATTTTTCCACTTTCAGAATGACCTGGGCATCGTGAGCGCGGTTTTTGTCCAGCCAGAAAATGGCGGGCGTGTTGCTTAATCTTGCCCGTCCGACAGCCAGCTTTACCCAGTCTTGAATCGGCGCATCTTTAGCCTGACACACGCGGAAGATATCGCCTTGTTCAACTTTCTGTTCCAGCAGTGTTTTACCGGAAGCGTCAACAACGCGCACGGTGCCGTTTCCCGCGATCTCGAATGTTTTGTCGTGTGAACCGTATTCTTCTGCCTTCTGTGCCATCAAGCCAACATTGGGCACGCTACCCATCGTTTTCGGATCGAAAGCGCCGTGCTTCTTGCAGTCTTCAATAACGACCTGATAAACGCGGGCGTAACAGCGATCAGGAATCATCGCCTTGGTATCGTGCAGTTTGCCGTCCGTGCCCCACATTTTGCCGGAGTCGCGAATCATCGCGGGCATGGAGGCGTCCACAATGACATCGCTGGGGACGTGCAGATTGGTGATGCCCTTGTCAGAGTTAACCATCGCCAGTTCAGGCCGGGTTTTGTAGACGGCTTGGATGTCTGCCTCGATTTCGGCGCGCTTTGCTTCCGGCAATTTTGCAATTTTCGTATACAGGTCGCCCAAGCCGTTATTAACGTTTACACCGAGTTCCTTGATAACCGCAGCATGCTTTTCGAACACGTCCTTATAGTAAACGGTAACCGCATGACCGAACATGATCGGATCGGAGATTTTCATCATGGTGGCTTTGAGGTGCAAAGACAGCAACACGCCCTGTTTTTTAGCATCCACGATTTGTTCTTCGTAAAACGCACGCAGTGCGCGTTTGCTCAAGACACAAGCGTCGATGATCTCACCTGCCTTGAGTGTTGTTTTTTCTTTCAATACGGTCGTTTTGCCATCGTTACCAACAAATTCAATGCGTACGGCACCGGCTTCGGCAACAGTGACAGACTTTTCGCTGCCATAAAAATCCCCGGCGTTCATGTGCGCAACATGTGTTTTTGAGTCGGCGCTCCATGCGCCCATTTTATGGGGGTGCTTGCGCGCAAATTGCTTGACCGAAGCTGCCGCGCGGCGGTCGGAATTGCCTTCTCGCAGCACGGGGTTGACTGCGCTTCCAAGCACTTTGCTGTAGCGAACCTTGATTTCCTTTTCCGCATCCGTTTTCGGATCTTCCGGATAGTCAGGAACTTTGAAGCCCTGAGATTGCAATTCCTTGATTGCCGCTTTTAACTGGGGGGATGAGGCGCTGACATTGGGCAGCTTAATGATATTGGCTTCCGGTTTCAGGGTAAGATCACCCAACTCGGTGAGCTCATCGGCAATTTTCTGGCTCGGGGTTAGATTTTCAGGGAAATTTGCAAGAATCCGTCCGGCAAGAGAAATATCTCTTGTTTCAACGGAAACACCAGCCGCCTTGGTAAAGGCTTGGACAATAGGAAGTAAAGAATAAGTTGCCAGTGCGGGGGCTTCATCAACCATCGTGTAAATAATTTTTGGGCTAGTCATGTTTCTCTCAATTTTAGTTAAAAATCAGTATCAATTTCATCGTGTGACGCTAGGTGCTATCGGGCTGGCTAATGGAGCCATATTCATTTAAGTTCTCCGGTGCTTATCGTGCGATAAACTGCTGGTTTTGCAAATTAAAGAAAATGGAATGAGCCGCATACTGCTTTTCAACAAACCCTATGGCGTGATTTGTCAATTCAGTCGTGACGGGCTGCATTCGACGCTGGCGGATTATATCTCTGTTCCGGATTTTTATCCCGCCGGGCGGTTAGATACTGATAGTGAAGGATTATTATTGCTAACCGATGACGGGCAGTTGCAACATAAAATCACCGATCCCAAACACAAACAGCCCAAGACTTATTGGGTGCAAGTTGAGGGTGAGCCGGATGAGCATGCATTGGAAAAACTGCGGCAGGGTATTCTGCTCAAGGATGGACTGACCTTGCCAGCTAAGGCGCGCCTGATGGCAGAGCCGGAAAATCTGTGGCTGCGGGCAATTCCTGTGCGCGTAAGAAAATCTATTCCGACTTGTTGGCTGGAACTCACTATCCGCGAAGGGAAAAACCGTCAGGTAAGGCGTATGACAGCAGCGGTGGGCTATCCGACGTTGCGTTTGATTCGCGCAGGCATTGGCGAATGGACATTGGGAGGTTTACAAGTCGGGCAGTGGCGTGAAGTCGTTGTTTGAATATTGTCTGGGGTATAATGCCCGCCTTTGGAAAAGGAGCACAGAATGCCAATTTATGAATATCGTTGCAGTAGCTGTGGCACACAAAAAGATGTCATGCAAAAAATGAGTGACCCGGCGCTAACAACTTGCCCGAATTGCGGTCAGGAAACTTACAGCAAGCAAATCACGGCGGCCGGGTTTCAACTCAAGGGTAATGGTTATTACGCCACGGACTTCAAAAATCCTCCGGCACCCAAATGCGAGCCTTCAGCGTGCGCGTCATGCCCGGCCGCGACTGGGAACGCATGAAAAAGTATCTGCTGACAGGGTTGCTGGTGTGGGTGCCATTAGGCATCACTTTCTGGGTGTTGAACCTGACCATTAATATCATGGATCAGTCGCTCACTCTATTGCCTGAAGCTTGGCGCCCGGACAATTTTTTGGGCATACACATTCCCGGCTTGGGTGTGATACTTACGGTTGTCGTCGTCTTGGTGACAGGTTTGCTGGCGCGCAATGTATTGGGGCAGCGTTTGTTGGAGTTTTGGGATTGGCTTTTGCAACATATCCCGGTAGTCAATGCGATCTACAAGAGTGTCAAGCAGGTCAGCGATACCTTGCTGTCTGAAACCGGCAGCGCTTTCGGCAAAGTGCTTCTGGTGAGGTACCCTCATCCGCAATCATGGTCGCTGGCGTTTCAAACCAGTGTGCCGGGCGAAGTGACGCGCGCGTTGGGCGAGGAATACGTGGCTGTGTTTATCCCCACCACGCCAAGTCCGGTGAACGGTTTTTATTTTTATGTACGCAAAGCTGATACGATCGAGCTGGACATCAATGTGGACGTTGCATTCAAGTCCATTATTTCGATGGGTGTGGTCGTGTCTGATGAAGAGGCAGAGACCAAGCTGGCTGCCAAAAACAAATATTAATTTTCCTTCCGATTTACCTTCAATAGAACAGAATAGATTTAACTATGCGAACACATTATTGCGGACAACTCAATGCTACACATCTGGATCAAACGGTTAGCCTGTGCGGCTGGGCGCATCGTCGTCGCGACCACGGCGGTGTGATTTTCATCGACCTGCGCGACCGCGAAGGCCTGGCACAAGTGGTGTGCGATCCTGATCGTGCAGATTCTTTCAAAATTGCCGAATCGGTACGCAGCGAATTCGTCTTGCGCATTACCGGAAAAGTGCGCCGTCGCCCGGAAGGTACAACCAATGCCAATATCGGCAGCGGTGAAATTGAAATCCTGTGTCATCAGATCGAAGTGCTGAATGTGGCGGTTACCCCTCCGTTCCAATTGGATGATGAAAACTTGTCCGAAAACGTGCGCCTGACTCATCGCGTGATCGACCTGCGCCGTCCGCAAATGCAAAAGAATATGCAACTGCGTTATAAAACCGCGCGTGCTTTCCGCCGTTACCTGGACGACAAAGGTTTTATCGACGTTGAAACACCCATGCTGACCAAATCCACACCAGAAGGTGCGCGCGACTACCTCGTGCCTTCGCGCGTGCATGCGGGAGAGTTTTTTGCATTGCCGCAATCGCCGCAGTTGTTCAAACAATTGCTGATGGTGGCGGGCTTTGACCGCTACTACCAGATTACCAAATGTTTCCGTGACGAAGATTTGCGTGCCGACCGTCAACCCGAATTTACCCAGGTCGATATTGAAACTTCTTTCCTGACGGAAGAGCAGATCATGGAGTTGATGGAGGGAATGATCCGCACCGTGTTTAAAGAAGTGCTGGATGTTGCGCTTCCCAATCCGTTCCTGCGCATGACTTATGGCGAGGCGATGAACCGTTTCGGTTCGGATAAACCTGATCTGCGCGTGACCCTGGAAATAACCGATGTTACTGACGCAGTAAAAGATGTCGCATTTAAAGTTTTTGCAGGGGTGGCAAATTCTGAAAATGGTCGCGTGGCAGCCTTGCGGGTGCCGAATGGCGGCACTTTTTCGCGTGGCGAAATCGACGAATACACCAAGTTTGTCGGCATCTACGGCGCGAAGGGCTTGGCCTATATCAAGGTCAACGACATTACACAGTTGAACGAGGCAGGCTTGCAGTCGCCCATCGTAAAAAATCTGAACGAAGTAGCACTGAAGACCATCATCGCAAGAACCGGTGCCCAAAATGGCGACATCATTTTCTTCGGTGCGGACAAGGCAAAGATCGTGAACGATGCACTTGGCGCTTTGCGCATCAAGATCGGCCATGAAAAAGGTTACACCAATGGCAAGGCGTGGGAGCCGCTGTGGGTTGTGGATTTCCCGATGTTTGAATATGACGACGAAGCCAAGCGTTGGAACGCCTGCCACCATCCGTTACAGCGCCCAAAGACGAACATCTGGCTTTGTTGGAAACTGACCCCGGCAAATGTTTGGCCAAGGCTTACGACTTGGCACTGAACGGTTCTGAAATCGGCGGCGGGTCGGTACGTATCCACAAAGAGGCAGTGCAGTCGCAAGTATTCCGTGCGCTCAACATCGGCGCGGAAGAAGCGCAACTCAAATTCGGCTTCCTGCTCGATGCATTGCAATACGGTGCTCCGCCGCATGGCGGTTTGGCCTTCGGTCTGGATCGCATTGTGGCGATGATGACCGGTGCCGAATCAATCCGCGACGTGATTGCCTTCCCCAAAACCCAACGCGCGCAATGCCTGCTGACACAAGCGCCGTCAGCGGTGGACGAGAAGCAATTGCGCGAATTGCATATTCGTTTGCGCCAACCGGCAAGCGCCGAAGCGGTTAAGGGCTAAAAGATGATACGCGGCGTGAAAACGCTGTGGTTAGTCATGCTTGGGTTGCTGTTATGGCAGCCCTTGGCGCAAGCTGATTTCTTTTCGAATGATACGGGCTTTGCCAGTATCAATATTTCCAAACTGCCTTCCGAAGCGCGCGATACTTTTCATCTGATCAAGCAGGGCGGCCCATTTCCGTTTCCGCGCGATGGCGTCGTGTTCGGTAATCGCGAACGCCAATTGCCAAAGCGACCACGCGGCTATTATCACGAATATACAGTCAGAACTCCCGGCGCGCGCAATCGCGGTGCGCGGCGCATCGTCTGCGGTGCGGTTCCCGAGTGCTATTACACTGACGATCATTATCAAACATTCAAACGCATCCGGGAGTAATTCATGACTAACGATTTGTGTGCACGTTTGCAAGATTTGAACGAAGCGGGGATTTATCAGCTAAGTTGCCCTCTGACCGTGTTGGAAGCAAATGTAGTGCTCTCCGGTCTGACTTTATTTGAGGTGGACTTGTCTGTGGTTTACAGCAAAGGAGAATTCCTCGCTGCCTTGGCGCAGGTGCTGCAAGCGCCGGATTGGTTCGGTCACAACTGGGATGCATTGGCTGATGTGCTGGGTGATCTTTCCTGGCAGCCCGCTAGCGGATATGTCTTGCTGCTTTGCGGAGGGGGTGAGAATCTGGGTCTGGGCGAAGTCGACCATGAGATCGTGACGGAAATTTTCAACGACACAGTCAACTATTGGAAATTGCAAGGCAAACCGTTCTGGGTATTTATTGCCGATGGGGTATAAGCAGCCGGTTTCAGTGTTGGTGGTAATCTATACTGCGGCACTTCAAGTTTTGCTAATTGAGCGCGCCGATTTTCCGGGTTATTGGCAATCGGTCACAGGCAGTCGCGATGGTGAAGAAACATTGAGAGAAACCGCTGTGCGCGAGACATTTGAAGAAACAGGATTGGATGCCAAAATTTACCAGTTGGTCGATTGGCAGCAGCAAAACGTGTACGACATTTATGCCCAATGGCAGCATCGTTACCCCCCCGGCACAACGCAAAATACCGAGCATGTTTTCGGCTTGCAACTTCCCCGACAAGTCGAGGTCAAACTGTCTGCGCGGGAGCATTTGAGCCACCAGTGGTTGCCTTGGAATGTCGCGGCGGACAAAGTATTTTCTCCGAGCAATAGGGCTGCTATTTTGGAGTTGCCGAATAGGATCAACTTAAATTCTCCCTGATCAACTTTGTAAAAGTGGGCAGTGAATTAAGTGAGCGGGGGAGAGCTTGCGAGGGGGCTTCTGTTTTGGACTTTAGGAATTAGAGATGCAAGAAAATATTATTCAAATTGATTATGATTTTCCGGATAACTCGCAGACGAGTTGCAGCACTGCGCACGCGTGGGCAAAAAAAATACGCGAGCCAAACGCCGGGGAGAAACCCGAACTGATTGCCCGTATCAAGCGCATGCTGAAAGAGCAGGATGCAGTATTGGTTTCACACTATTATGTGCACCCCGATCTACAAGATTTGGCAGAGGCGACTGGCGGGATTGTTTCTGACTCACTCGATATGGCGAACTTTAGTCACCAGCACTCCGCTAAAACAATCGTGGTGGCCGGTGTGCGTTTCATGGGTGAGACAGCGAAGATTTTGAATCCGGAAAAACGCGTGTTGATGCCCGATCTGGAGGCGGAATGCTCGCTTGACTTGGGCTGTCCGATAGATGAATTCTCTGCTTTCTGCGATGCACATCCGGATCATACGGTGGTGGTGTATGCCAATACCAGCGCAGCGGTGAAAGCGCGAGCCGATTGGATGGTAACCAGTTCCATTGCTTTGCCGGTGGTTAAGAATCTCAAGGAGCTGGGCAAACAAATACTCTGGGCACCGGACCGTCATCTGGGCGGTTATGTCAAGGAACAGACCGGAGCGGAGATGTTGCTATGGCAAGGCTCTTGTATCGTGCATGACGAATACAAATCGAAAGAGCTGCTCGAACTGAAAACACTGCATCCCAAAGCACTTGTGCTGGTACATCCGGAATCACCCCGTGCCGTTGTTAAACTGGCTGACGTGGTCGGTTCGACATCGCAGCTCATCAAGGCAGCACAGAATTCGGCTGCAAGGGAATTTATCGTGGCTACCGACAACGGTATTTTGCATAAGATGCGTACACTTTGCCCCGATAAAGAATTCCTCGAAGCGCCCACGGCAGGACAGGGCGCTAATTGCACCAGTTGTAGCCACTGTCCGTGGATGGCGATGAACGGCCTGCTTAATCTGGCCGAAGTTTTGGAGTCGGGAAAGAATGAGATATTTGTCGATCCTGCAATAATTACAAATGCGGTTAAACCAATTAAGCGCATGTTGGATTTCGCGAAACAAATTAACCTACCTTTGCGCAATTTGGGAAATGCATAAAGTTCCATTTAAATCAATATATTAATTGGTAAGAGGATTAAGGATTAATTAATATTGCATGTCGGCTATTGTGAGTCCGTTATGTCTAGGGTAAATTTCCAAAAGGAATATTTGCAGATTGGTGTGTTGGATAGCTTTATGAGATTAATCACTGAAGGGAGATTGAAATGTTAAGCAAAAGAAATTGGGCATTGATATTGGTTAGCGCTGCTGCTTTGACGTTGGGCGGATGCGGTACCGAAGTAAAGCGTATTGATGTGGGAGAAGTCAAAGATCTGTCCGGCAATTGGAATGACACCGACTCTCGGCTGGTTTCCGAAGAAATGATTCGCGATTCATTATCGGGGGGCTGGATTACCCGTCATGAACAGAAATCTAAAAAAACGCCCGCTGTCATTGTTCAAAGTGTTCGCAATTTGTCGCACGAGCATATCAATACACGCACTTTTATTTCCGATCTTGAGCGGGCTTTTGTCAATTCCGGGCGTGTAGATGTGGTCGCGTCCAAGGAAGAGCGTGAGGACATTCGTAATGAGCGTGTTGATCAAGATACAAATGCTACCGAGGAATCAAGAAAGGCAGCCGGAAAAGAAGCGGGCGCTGACTACTCGTTGCAAGGCACGATCAATACCATCATCGATGCTTCGGGCAAAGAACAGATCAAGTTTTATCAAATTGATCTAACCTTGATCAGTATTGTTGACAACCGTAAAGTGTGGACGGGTCAGAAGAAGCTCAAGAAAGATGTTACTGGTGCAACGTTCCGTTAATACCGTTACGGTATAACCAAGAATCCCCGGCTTTGACCGGGGATTTTCCGATCGTAACCGGCAAGCAATGTAGTCCGAATAACAGGGGCGAAAAATGGGCAATGTCATAAGCGGTATTAAGGGAATTCAGGCTTTGATTAAAATTGGGAATGGATTCCGCCGATGGTTTTTTGGATTTGCGGCAATCTCGATGGTACTGGCGTTGCCGGGTTGCGCAACCTACAGTGCCAGTATAGGCCAAATGGAAACAGCAGCAGCCAATCGCGATCTGGACGGAGCTGTCAAGGATCTCGATAGTCTCAAGTTAACGGGCGCAGATGAAACCTTGCACTTTCTCAACAAGGCAACGCTGCTCCGCTTGCAGGGAAATTATTCCGAATCCAATAAATATTTTGATCACGCAAAAGGAGTGATGGAAAAATATAACGCGATCAGCGTAACCGAGCAGGCCGGTTCTGTCGTAGTCAACGACACATTGAAAGCCTATGAAGGTTTGCCCCATGAACAGTTGATGGTTTACGCTTTTGAGGCGCTCAATTATTTGCAATCGGATAATATTGAAGACGCTGCGGTTGAGGCCAGACAATTCGATGTCAAACAGCATTTGATTGCCGAAAAAAATGTCAAAGCGAAATACCTCTCCGGTTCATTCGTGCGCTATCTCAATAGCATGATTTATGAGGGAGCAGGGGAAAAGGACGAAGCGCGCATTGAAATGGAAAAAGCGATAGCGAGTTACAAAGCGCAAAATTCCGGCTTTCCCGTTCCTCACGCACTGACTGAAGATTTGAAGCGCATTGAATCCGGCAAACCGGCACCTACCGAAACGGTATTTGTATTGCACAATGGCTTGGGGCCTACTTTGAAAGAATTCATTGCACGGGTGGCAAGCGGATCGAACCTTTATAGTTTGGCCTTGCCCAAATTTGAAAGGCGTCACGTTCCCGTATCCCGTGTCGTTTTGAGTTCGGAAGGAACCACTGCTACTTCTGAAATAGTCGAAAACGTGAACGACTTGGCAGAACAAAGTTTGAAGGATCGTTTGCCAGCCATTACCGCCCGCGCAATCGCCAGATTGGTTGCCAAAGGGGTTGCTGTAAATGAAGCGAAGAAAAAAGGCGGGGATTTTGCCGGATTTGTGGCAAACATCGCGACCAATGTTTCCGAAAGGGCAGATACCAGAAGTTGGACATTGTTGCCCGGAAATATTTTGATGGCACGTTTGCCGCTGCCGGCAGGGAAGCATAAGCTGACCGCCACCTATTACAGCGCAAGTGGCAATGTGCTTGGATCGCATGATTTTGAAGTTGTGATTAAACCCGGACGGAAGACATTTGCTTCCGATTATTTCTTAAATTCATCAGACAACATCCGCGTAGCAGAGGGAGCGGAGACTCCTGCCGCACCGGCCAACGTTGCGCCGGCTGGAGGAGGTGTTCCTGTTGCGGCCATCGGACAATATGCCAGTGTGGCATTTACGTATGCGTTTAGTGCGGGTGGATACTGGCTCGGCTCGAAGGATTTAGAGCCCGGAGAATGGACAAAGTGGACCTCCTCTACAGGTCAGGCTTATGTGGCCGAAAAGGCATTCTTAAAAAAGGAAGAAAATGGAAACGAGTGGTGGCGAATAGTATTTAACACCAAAGAAAAAGAAAAGGACGCTTCAAAGCAACTTATATTTGAGGCTTTATTCGCCCCCCAGCGTGCCCGACTTCTGCGGCTACGAGCACAGTTTCCGGGTCAAGAAACGGGTGAAATTCCTGTGACAGAGCAACAGTATTACTTTCCCCCTTCAAAGCTAACAAGGGAAAGTATCGAAGGCGCTGTCGTTGGCAAGGAGAGCGTTCAGGTAGGCGCTGGACAATTTAATGCCAGCAAGGCCGTTTATAGCGTGATGGGTGCCGGCGTTTCTGAATGGTGGCTGACCGACAAGGTGCCTGGTGGAGTTGCCAAATACCTATTCAAGGCAAAAAAGGATGGTGCTCCTGCATTGGAAATGGAACTAGACTCCTATGGGAAGAACGCGAAGTCGGTTTTGGGTTCGTTTTAATCGGCGTTGTAATTCGCAATTGCAATCAAGACAGAACTAATTGTTTCAATTTGTGTAGCAAACATTAGGGAGGCTCAACATGGTTATTTCGCAAAATTATTTTAAGGCGTTGCTCTTCTCAGTCGCCTTTTTGCTTACATCCGGCGCTTGGGCGGGAACGCCCGATTGGGTTAATGGCAGCTCGCTGAAATACCGTGATGCTGAATATTTAACCGGACGCGGAGTCGGTTCGACTGAAGCGGAAGCACAGGATCGGGCGCGCGGCGATTTGGCTACGATTTTTGAAGTTCGTGTTCAGGTGGTAAATGACAGCTCAACCACCGTTGCCAAATCGGGTAAAAATGAACAGGTAAACAAATTGTCTTCGCAGCAAGTTTCCGCCAAGACAGACAAGGTGATTAGCGGGATAATCATCGCGGATCATTGGCAAGACCCCGTAACAAGGGACTATCATGCCCTTGCAGTTTTATCACGCGCGCAGGCTGGAACCAGTTTGCGTGAGGAGCTGGGCAAGATCGATGATGCCGTGCAGCTTCAATTGCAGACAGCCAAGGCTGCACAAGATCCGCTGCAAAAAGTGGGCGCACTTTCCCAGGCATTGGACGTGTCAATCAAACGCGATGGGTTTCAGGCTTCGCTCAAAGTTGTCGATCCTTCAGGACACGGCTTGGAAGCCCCGGTATCCCAAGCTTCCATTCAGTCCCAGATTAACGATATTTTGAAGCACGTCCGCATTGCACCTGAAGTGGCGGAAGATGCCGGAGCAGCGGAGTTCCCCGGAATTCTCAAAGGTGGTTTGGCTGCTGCCGGATTTCTTGCCACAGGTGGAGAGCAAGCGGATCTGGTCTTGGTCGGCAAACTTTCGTTGACCGATCTCGGTCGCCGTGACAATTGGAACTGGGTACGCGGAACACTCGAAGTTTCTTTGGTTGAAAAAGCATCGGGCCGTGTGCGCGGCAGCAAAACTTGGCCATTCAAAACTTCGGCTCAGGATCCCAAAACGGCCCGTTCACGTGCGCTGATTGAGGTGGAAAAGCAACTTAAAGAAGAATTGCGCACTGCGATTATCGAGTTCGCATCCAGTTAATGGGAAGCTGCTGCCCGCATGCTTGAACTATCGGTCGCTACCTATAACATCCATAAGGGCTTTTCGCAGTTTAATCGCCGTTTTGTATTGTATGAATTGCGTCAACGCTTGCGCGAACTGGATGCCGATATTGTTTTTTTGCAAGAAGTTCTGGGCGCGAACTCCCATTCCGCACTGCATGGCGTAGCCGATCTGGCACGTTCCCAGCACGAATTCCTTGCGCATGAAAAGTGGCCCTATCATGCTTACGGAAAAAACTCGGTATATGAGAGCGGGCATCATGGCAACGCAATTCTCAGCCGCTATCCGATTCTGAATTGGGGTAATCTGGATATTTCCGCGCATCGTTTTGAAAGTCGCGGCGTTTTGCATTGTGAATTGGCGCTACCACAGGGCAATAGTTTGCATTGCCTGTGTGTCCACTTGGGCCTTTTTAAACACGGGCGCAATCTGCAATTCGGCGCTTTAGTCGAACTTATCCGGCAAGCTATCCCGAAAGATGCGCCGCTAATTATTGCGGGCGATTTTAATGATTGGAATAACCATGCCCGACATTCGTTGGCCAATGAATTAGATTTGCGTGAAGTATTCGAGAGCGGCAGCGGTTCGTTGGCGCGCAGCTTTCCGGTGTCATTCCCGTTGCTGCGATTGGACCGGATTTATGTGCGCGGACTCAGCGTAAAAAACAGTGCCGTTCATGCACAGCATCCGTGGAATAAAATTTCAGACCACGCAGCACTTTCCGCGAGTCTGAGTTTGCCATGAGTAGTGTGCATGAGGTCTCGGGCAACCAGCTAACGTTGTTGCGTAGCGGTGAAGAATATTTTCCGTGTTTGCTGGCGGCGATACATTCGGCCCGGCGTTCAATTTACCTTGAAAGCTATATTTTTGCCGCCGACAAAATCGGTCGGTTGGTGAAAGAAGCACTGGAAAGCGCTGCGGTTCGTGAAGTGGCTGTTCATGTCGTGTTGGACGGTTTCGGGGCGGCAGACTTCCCACCGCTTTGGCTGGACGAAATGCGCATGCTCGGGGTGCAAGTATTGTGGTTTCGACCCGAGGTGGCGCGGTTGAGTTTTCGCCGCCAGCGCCTGCGGCGCATGCATCGAAAACTGGTATTAATAGATGAGCATGTCGCATTTGTCGGGGGCATCAACATAATCGACGACATGTCGAATCAAACTCATGCAAAGCGATTGGATTATGCGGTTGAGGTGCGGGGTCCCGTTGTTGCCCAAATCACTCACGCCATGTGCAAGTTGTGGCAACTTGTTTCCTGGACTAATCTTCGCAGTACCGGTACTCGTGTAAAAAAATTGGCACGACAAAAGTCCGCGCATCACGAAGTTGTTTTTTTGATTCGCGATAATTTGCGCTATCGCCGGAATATTGAACATGCTTATTTGAACGCGATCCGGCATGCGAAACACGAGATTATCATCGCCAATGCCTATTTCCTTCCGGGAGTGCATTTTCGGGATGCACTGAGGGACGCAGCAAAGCGGGGGGTGCGTGTTGTTTTGCTGCTGCAAGGCAAGGTGGATCATGTTTTCATGCACTATGCCACGCTGTCTCTTTACGAAGAGCTGCTGCGGGCAGGTATTGAGATACATGAATGTATCCAAAATTTATTGCACGCCAAGGTGGCAGTCATCGACAATAATTGGTCTACGGTCGGTTCTTCCAATATCGATCCGTTTAGCTTGTGGCTGGCCCGCGAGGCGAATTTGGTTGTACAAGACAGCGGGTTTGCCGGAGCACTACGCGAAAGCTTGTTGCACGAGATTCAACACGGATCAAAACCGGTAGCACGCACCGATTGGAGTAAGCAAACCATCTGGATAAGGCTTTTCGCCCGATTTGGTTATGCTTGGGCAAAATTTTTGGCAGGAATGACCGGCTATGCCAGAAAACATGACAATATTTGACCGGCTTCATTCATGAGGTAATATTGATGCGCTCAATTGGTTCTGCTTGGTAGCGGCGAATATGCTGCCAAGCCTTACTCTTCCTGATAGCATTGAGCGCATCAAGACAATTGCTTTGGATTGAAATATGGCAAAACTTAAGAATATAAAACTGCATGCTTTAGTGACAAGACTATTATTGGCGCCATGGCAAATATACGCCGTGCTGGCAATTGAGATATTTATTGTCATGAGATGGATTGCGCCCGCGCTTTATCTCGCACCGGTCTTGGCACCCATAGGCCGTAATCTTTTTGGCTATGCCCCCGTAGTGGCTTTCGTCTTCGTGATTTTTGCCGTAGCCTCATTTTTGTTAAATGATCAATCATTAATTTCAATAGATCAGTCCGCAAGCGAAAAAATTGAAAACGTAAATTTGGAAGCTGAAGATTATCCGTCCGAGTGGTCAATCGATTTGTTGCAATCACTTGACTGGCACCGGTTTCAAATGCTTTTTGCCGAGTATTTTCGTGTGCTTGGCAAGCGGGTAGAAACAATTAATCGGGGTGGGGATGGTGGCATCGAAGCCAGAATCTATGCGCGGAATTCACAAACTCTCGAATATGCAGTTCAGAGCAAAGTATTGAATGAAATAGTTGGCATAAAACAAATTTGTGAACTCTACGGCGTTATGGCTCATGAATCCGCGGGCAAGGGCATATTTGTCACATCCGGTACTTTTTCCGAAGAAGCACTGAAATTTGCGGAGGAACGCAAAGACAAGCTTTTTCTGATAGACGGGCAGAGATTCATTTCGATGATTACAATTTTGCCCGAAGCGAAGAAAGACAAACTGCTTGCCTTTGCAACCGAAGGTGAATACACCGTCCCCACCTGTGCGTTGTGCGGGGATAAAATGATTTGGCGCCCGAATGAAAAATTTTGGGGATGCCGCAATTATCCAAAATGTAACTTTATTTTAAAAACAGCCAATATTCGCGCGAATGCTTAGGTTGAAATTATCGTTCGAATATATGTTCAGCATCCCGGTCATAAATATAATGTAAACATGGCTTGAGATAAGGAAAATTGTGAGATGACGACGTGTTTTTTTGTGATCGGAAGTTATATGAACGCCAATTTTATGCAACTGGCGCGATTGCCGATTGAGGGCGAATCGTTGCAGGCGCATGGGGTGTGGCAAGAGCATGGTGGCAAAGGGCTGAATTTGGGCGTGGGGCTGCATCGCCTGGGTGTGCCGGTCAAAATGCTGCTCGGCGTGGGCAATGACGACGCGGGCAAGGCCGTCAGTGAGGTGCTCAAACATGAGGGCATGGACACTGGCGCAGTAATCTATCTGGGCGCGCATTCAGGCTACGGAGTGGGTTTTGTCGGCGTGCGGGGAGAAAATTTTTTGGCGGCATTTCAGGGCGCGAATGCGCTGGTAAATGCGCAGCATGTGCAGCAGCACTTTGCAGATGTGACCGCCTCTGATTGGGTATGTGCACAATTTGAAGCGCCGCAAGAAGCAATCTTGGCCGCATTTGAACTCGCGCGAAATAACCATGCCAAAACTTATCTTAATCCCTCGCCCTGGCGCATGCCCAGCCGCGAGATGCTGGCGCTGACCGATGTGTTGGTAGTCAATGAGACCGAAGCATCCTTGATGTTTGCGCTACCGGCTGCGGCCAATTGGGATGCCAGCACCTGGCAACAGCAGTTGCCGGGCTTGGTTCAACAATTGGCGCTGACTTGCGAACTGCTTGTGGTGACTTTGGGTGTTAATGGCGCTGTCGCTTATACCAATAAAGGAGAGACACATTTCCAACCTGCCTGGCCGATTGTGCAACTGGATGCAACCGGAGCGGGCGACGCTTTTGGCTGCGGCTTGTTATGGGGCTGGTCACAGGGATTGTCTTTGGAACAAACTCTATCCTTTGCCAACGCTTGCGGCGCGTTAGTTGCGTCGGCGCAGGGCGTATTGGTCGTATTGCCGGATATAGCCCGTGTAGAGAATTTTCGCGCGGCAAATAAGCTCAACAAACAGCCGATCAGCTAATATCCAGATTAATGTTGTAGACATAAGCATCGCCCCGAAATGTACCTTCGACGTATTCGATAATCTGCCCGCTTGAGCCGAAGGTTTTACGTTTGAACAGCAGGCAGGGGCTTGGCTTGTCAAAACCGAACACCTGCGTTTCTTCAGGGCTGCTCAATATCGCTTCAACAGTCTGCTCGGCATTGGTCAGGTGAATATTGCACACACCTTGCAGGTATTGATAAATCGAACCTTGCGTATCCCAGTCGGCCACCATCGGTGCGCTCTTTAAGTCATACCAGGCAACTTCGCGCGAGAGCGGCACTTCATCCCCCAGGCGCAAGCGCACGATGCGCAAAAATTGCGCATTCGATTGACGTCCGAAAATAGAGGCAATTGTGCGATCGGTTACCACTGCGCGTTCCAGCAAGCGTGAACTCGGGGTTAACCCCAGCTCTTTCATTTCTTCAGTAAAGCCTTTTAAGCGCCCGAGCTTGGGTTTCAAATTGGGCACGTCATGCACCACATAACCGGCTCGGCCTTTGCTGACCAAATGCTGCGCCGTGCGCAGCTCGTCATAGCAACGCCGTACCGTGGTGCGGCTGATGGCTAATTTTTCAGCCAAAACGCGCTCCGAAGGCAAGCTGTCATTACCCACAATCTCGCCGGAATTAATCAGGCTCAAAATATTGCGCATCAATTGTTGATAAACCGGCTCCGCCAGATTGCGATCCGGCCTTAATTTTTCTATCAGGTCTGAGGTGCGGCTATTTTTTGTCATTTTGCTTCCTTGCCATAACGTAATTTCATCACGGTAATCGCCGCAGTGAGCAGCACCATAACCGCGTTCGCCACGATAAGCGGCATATCGCCTTTAAAAATCCCATAGAGCAACCAAAGAAACAAGCCTATGGTGATAATGATGTAAGTCGGCAACGAAATGCCGCTGACATCTTTGGTGCGCCACGTTGTCCACACTTGTGGAATAAACGACGAGGTCGTGAATGTCGTTGCCACCAAACCCAATATATCCATTTTTTCCAATTGATCAACTCCTTTCCCAATGAACTTGGGATGATACCAATAGCGAATGAGCTTGTCTCCGGGGGTTTTGAGTGCATGTCTAATATGGCAACAATATGGTTATTTACACTGGTATCCAATTGGTATTACAATCGCTGTGCTAATTAAATGGTTATTGCGGGCAAATTGGATGTCTACTCAAGAAAAAAGTTATCGCTCAATGAGTTTAGACGTGTTGAACAACCGGATGAAATATCCCAACTGGTAAGGAAAGACTCTACAAAATGAAAATCAGTCTTAGCAAATTTATCGTTGGGATTGTTCCATTGGCAGCCCTCTCCCTTAGCGCCTGTCTGAGCGGCGCTGCTGCCCCACCCTCAAGTACACCCAGTCCCGCCAGCTCTCCATCAGGTTCCTCAAGTTCATCAGGTCGCCAGCTTCGGTTGCCGCAGGTGCTCAGCTTTTCTCGATTACCGTCGATCCGTCCGGCAGATATGTTTATGCAACAGACACCTCCGGTGCCACTGTCTTGCAATACTCGATAGGCTCTACCGGTGCTTTGTCACCTTTGGCGACACCCAGCGTAGCGGCTGGATCGGGACCTAAGTCTGTCAGCGTTGATCCCAGCGGCAAATACGTCTATGTGGCTGACATAGGCGGTCGTGTGCTTCAGTACGCCATCGGCGCGGGTGGCGTATTGAGTCCGCTGTCGACGGCATCCCTCTCGGTGGGTTCAAACCCGTATTGGGGCACGGTCGAAGCGGGCGGTCTTTATGCTTATGTCGCGGACTATGTCGGCAACAGCATTTTGCAATTCGTGATCGGCACAAATGGTGCGCTGACTTCAAATACCCCGGTGAGTCAACCGGCAGGCAATACACCGGTTTCTGTGGTTACCAGTGGAACTTGGCAATAGTAATATTATGAAATTTTACATGCCTGCCAAATTCGTTTTCAAGCACCCTATCAATATAGGATTTGCGATTTTTCTTGCTGCCTCCTTTTTGCTTTCTGGTTGCAGCGGGGGCGGAGGTGGAGGCAGTGGTAATGGCGGTAGTGGTAGCGCCGGTAATGGTAACGGTGGAAGTGGAAGTGGTAGTGGAAACGTGACCATTGGTGGCACACTCAGCGGCCTCGCAAGTAGTCAGCAAGTCATCCTTCAAGACAACGGTGGTAATGCGCTTACTGTGACATCAAATGGTGCCTTCACTTTTTCTGCTTCACTTGCCAGTTCAACAAGCTACTCAGTAACTGTTTCAACTCAGCCATCAGGTCAAATCTGCACAGTTGCCAACGGCTCCGGTACTGCAACAGCCAATATAAGTAATGTGTTGGTATCGTGTGTTACCGCTGCGTTGCTGGTTCAAAATAATCAGTTGCTGGACAGCAAGGGTAAGGTGGTTTTGTTTCGGGCTGTGAACGTGCCGGTTTATCAATCAGGCTATGCAGACGACCTGGTTGCTGTCGCCAATGCGGTGAAGTCGAGCGGCGCGAATGCCGTGCGCTTGGTGTGGTGGGGTAATACAGCAAACGGTTGGACGGCAGGTGCGCCCACGTATTACACGTTGACGAATCTGGATACGGCAATTCAAACCTATGCCAATTTGGGTATCTTGCCCATCATCGAGTTGCATGATGTGACATGCTATCTTGCAGTCGGCTTGACCGGCGGTGGTGCCCCTTGTAATGACACCACGATTTTCGCAAATCGCATCACCGGTTTTTGGACTAGTCCCTCTGTCGTGGCGCTTATAAAGAAGCACCAGAACCATTTGATCGTTGATCTGGCCAACGAGTGGGGCAGTGTTTATTCGGCCAGCGATGAAGCAAACTTCACCGGCAACTATGTTAGCGCCATCAGCGCAATACGGACAGCCTGGGCTAATGGCGGCGTTGGTAATCTACCCCTGATGGTAGATGCACCCAATGGTGGTACGGATGTCGCGGCGTTTACCGACCCATCCGCCACTGCCGGAAAAACGAACGGGCAACTTATTCTTGCGGCTGATCCGCTGGGTAACACGATGTTTTCAGTTCACTCCTACTGGGCTGCGGTGGACGGTATTACACACGCAAATATTGATTCCTATATGAGTTTAATCGCCAACAGCAATCTGAGTTTCGTGCTGGGTGAAGTGGGCGCGTTTGCGGACGGAGTTTGCGCCAATACGGTAGACCACCAATATGTATTGAATGCAGCGTATGCGCAAAATCTCGGAACAATCGCTTGGGCCTGGTATCAGGATGGTACATGTTCACCAGATGCAACCAATCTTACTCCTGATGGTATCACGATACCCGCCACCTCGCCCGGTTCACTCAGCTTCCAGAATCTTGTTCTTTACAGTAGTAGATATGGTCTTGTAACGGCGGCCTCTATCAACTTTGGCCCATAGGGAAGCAGCATTGTCGCTTTGTGCCGGTTCGATCAAGCGCTAACCTTATTTAACCCAGATTGTCCTTTAAAAAAACAACTTGGAGCACGATTTATCGAGCGACTTTTTGAGAGCTATCGCTCGTCACCCTAAAGGGTACAAGAACCTCTTAGAGGTAAATCGTGCTCCTTGCTACAGGCTAACGAATTTTTCGGGTTTGTTGGACAAGTTTGAAGAATCAAGAGCAGACACGCTACGAATTACAACAGGCTATTTGCAGACTGAAAACATTGATGCGGCAATTTCTCTTTTTTGCGCACTTGCCTGCGGGTCAGTCACAATATTTAGCATGTCTTCACAGTGACTTCTGCATCCCATCTTGGTCCACAATTGAGCATACGGATAATGATTCTGGTCGGCAGAATATTTTCCGACGGCTTTCTGATAAGCAACTTCGCATTTCTCGTTAATTGTCTGCGCAGTTGGTTGAGCAGAATTGCTTACGTTTGCGTTTTGCAGCGCATGACTTTTAACACTGCCTGTACTTGAATACGGAGAACTTTTTTGTCGCTCTGTCATTGCTTTTTTTTCTGTGTGTTCGCATGGCACATTTGTTAGCACACTTGAACCCAAGTCATCGACGCAAGAGTACATGGCTGCGAAAGCCGAGCCGCTTTTCAGAATCAACAGCGCAATAACGCCCAGTGTGTTTGCCATCTTCCCCAATTGCAACCCCGATAAGTACAATACTCATGCTTCACCTTATCATTATTGGATATTTTTTGGTATATGCCATTTGGCCTATATCTCTCTATACGGCTAACTATATACTCACCCCATTTCACTGGGCGGGATTGATGTCGATATCTAGCATGGCCAGTAAAATCAGGGATGGCTCGGTAGATTTTCCGACAATGCGGCGGGCATTCAACATTATTTTGTGGTGGCCGATGGTTGGAAAATCATGTTCCACCAGATACCCTTCAATGATTTTGTCGCGCGGTAAAATGATCTCCAACAGTTCACGCAAGGCCGGGATATTCCATTGCCTGTCTCCCAAGTCGTAAACTTTACGGCCGACTGTGTCCGTGGCGACGACTTGAAAGTATTGGTAGAAAGCCCGGTTGGCGGAGACTACCTGTAGTTTGTTGTCCAGTACCAGCAGCGGCTCGCGTATAGTTTCGACGATGTTCTCGGCGAGTTCTCGTGCCAACTGCACCGCAGCCTCTGCCTCTATGCGTTTGCTGATGTCGGTGAAAGTGAGCACGACCCCCTGAATGATATTATCCAATGTGCGATAAGGTTGAATGCGTACCAGATACCAGGCCCGGTTATGAGTCAGAATTTCCTGCTCAAACGGCACCAGTGAATCGAGGACAGATTGGGCCTTGCTGAGCAGTTCTTCCCCGTCAAAATTGGCTTTAATGTCGGCAAGCGGACGCCCTACATCGGAAGGCGCAAAGCGGTAGATATTGGTGGCATCGCGGGTGAAGCGACGAATGATCAATTTGTCATCGAGAAACACGGTGCCGATATTGGTATTGTCGAGCAGATTTTTCATGTCATTCTGCATGCCGGTCAGTTGCTCGATCTTGGATTGAAATTCGGCATTGACCGTGATTAATTCCTCATTGACCGATTGCAGCTCTTCCTTGGATGTTTCCAATTCTTCGTTGGTCGACTGGAGTTCTTCGTTGGTGGATTGTGATTCCTCGTTGGACGACTTGAGCTCTTCGTTGGATGCCTGCTGTTCTTCGATCGTGGCCTGAAGGTTTTCTTTTGTATACGCCAGTTCATGTTCCAGTTCTTCGATGCGCCCAATCTCTGCGGGTTGGCTTACAACTTTTCGCTTTGGTTTGGCGTTGGCGACATCCTGAAAACTAATCATCAACAGGCTTTGATTGCCTTCCGGTGCAGGCAAGGGGCGCACACTCAGGCTTACAGTTGTAAAGCCGCCATTGGTCTTGACCTGAATTTCCTTATTCAAAGTGGGCTGCTCTGAACTGGCAGCCAGATAAATTGCTGTACGCAACTCCTGTTCCAAACCTTCGCGCGCCATTTCAATCACGTTAAGGCTGGCTTGGCCGGGCGCGGGCCGCAGGTATTTCCCCGTGTCGCCATACACGTAAAGAGTGTCGCCCTTCTGGTCGGTAATAACTGAGGCAGGGGCAAAGCATTGCAGCAGCATGCGCCGGGTTAATTCAGAAAAATTGGTATCTTTGGGTTTCTTCATGGCTTCCTCGGGTGCTTTACCTCCGCTTGCTGCAGTCCAGACAAGCGGGCTGGTCATCATTGCGCGTGCGGCAGCGGCAGTATGTGTGGCGCGATAAAACTTCCACTTGCGATTGATAGGTGAAAACAGTTCCGTATGATTTCCAATGCTTTCGGACGGTGACAGAAATAGTACCCCGCCCGGTTTGAGAGAATAGTGGAATGCGGGAATCAGCCGATTTTGCAATTCGGGTTCAAGATAGATCATCAAATTGCGGCAGGTGAGCAAATCAAGTTTGGTGAACGGGGGGTCTTTGATGACATTCTGAACTGCAAACACAACCATCTCGCGAATACTTTTTTTCATCCGGTAGCCGGCATCTTCCTTGGAGAAAAAACGGCGCAGACGCTCGGGGCCGATGTCGGTAACGATGTTGGGTGGAAAAAGTCCGGTGCGGGCAATGGCGATCGCTTCATCGTCAAGGTCGGTGCTATAGATTTGAATTTTGAATTCCTGATGATTCTCGTCCAGCCACTCGCGCAGCAGAATAGCAATGGAATAAGCCTCTTCACCTGTAGCGCAACCGGCTACCCAAACACGGAATATATAGTCCTCCGCTTTATCTTTGCAAAGTTCCGGCAGGATGTCTTTTTGCAGTACATCAAAAGCTTCTTTGTCGCGAAAAAAGCTGGTGACATTGATTAGCAACTCTTTGAACAGCGTGCGTACTTCATCCGGATTTTCCTTGAGGTAACGGGCATAAATTTCGATATCTTCAATATTGTGTTGTGCCATGCGCCTTTCTATACGACGCGAGATGGTACTTTTTTTATACAGCGAAAAGTCATGGCCGGTGGCAATGCGTAATTGCATCAGGATACGCGTCATGCCGCCTGCTGAAACAGGTGCGAGTGGCGCTGAGTGGAGATGCTCCTGAGTGTGTGTGCCGGAAATCAGCACGCCGGGCATTTTTTCAACCGGCAGAACGTGAGTGGCATATCCGGCCTGGATAGTGCTGGACGGCATGCCGTCATATTTGCAAGATGTCGGCTCTTGCACTAAAGATATACCCCCGGCACCAATGATGGCGCGCAATCCCAGAGTGCCGTCAGTGCCAGTACCGGAGAGGATAATACCGATGGAATTTTCGCCCCGATCTTCGGCTAAGGAGCGAAAAAAAGCATCAATTGGCATACGTGTAGCATGTGGCACATCGGGAATGCTGAGTTGAAGCTTGCCATGGAAAATCGCCAAGTCGCGGTTAGGCGGTATGACATAAACGCGATTCGCAGCCACTTTTACTTGATCCAGCACAGTGGTCACCGCCATTGTGGTGGTGCGCTGAAGAATTTCGGTCAGCAGGCTGTCGTGGTTTGGGTCGAGATGGGTTACCAGCACAAAAGCCATACCGCTATCGGTTGGCATATTGCGGAAAAACAACTCCATAGCTTCCAGTCCCCCGGCGGAAGCTCCGATGCCGACAATGGTAAGTTTGTCAGCGCTATTTTTTTGCTTTGCAGTTGCCTTTGCAGATGCGGATGGAGCTGTGGTCGGCGGATGTTTTTTTGTAGTCAAAGCGAGCCTGTAACACTGACTTAAGGTGTCAAGAGGCTATCACATCTTATGGCGTGCTTTCAAACAATCGGATTTGCAGCCGTATTTTCTGCTAATGCGGTTGCACTGCGGCGGCTGTGAATAGTCTGGTAAAACGTCAACATGCGTTCAGCCTGCTTGCTTGCCGACCAGCTAAGTGCGTAGTCGCGGCCTAACTCTCCCACAGTTTTACGCGCGTCGGTATCTTTAAGCATCTTGACGACTTTACCGGAAAAGTCTTCCAAATCTTCTTTGGCAATCCAGACACCCAAGCCATCACGCAATACATCGCGGGTCCCCAGCTCTGCCGTAGATACAACGGGAATACCCTGTGCCATGGCTTCCAGCAGAACCAGACCCTGAGTTTCAGTTCGGGATGAAAATATAAAAATATCGGCGGCACGATAGCAATGGTTCAATTCGGTATGGCGATCCAGATAGCCAATGAAGTTGATATTGTCATTGAGGCCAAGCGCCTTGGCCTCATTTTCCAAACTGGCCCTGGCAGGGCCTTCTCCCGCAACCAGAAACAACACATCAGTGATCTCTTTTCTAATGTGAGTCAGCACTTTTAGCAGGAACCCGATATTCTTTTCATGAGCAACGCGTCCCAGAAAAAGCAATACCGGACGTTCTTGGGAAATATTATAGTTGTTGCGAAAAGATTCACGATCTCCAAGCACAAAACTTGCCGGCTCGATTCCCGTCGGAATGACTTCGGCGTGGGTGATGACGCCATATTCTTTTAGCACGTGCAGCATGGGGTGCGACGGCACGACCATACCATCCAGGCTATTTCCCTGATGACGGGAAAAACGCTTGGCAATCGACTTCATGATGCTTTTGTGAATCAATGGCACGTAGTGATACAGATATTCTTCAAAGAAGGTGTGGTAGGTCTCTACGCAGGGGATGACGAGCAAGCGGGACAGCTTCGTTCCCAAATAATGGGCCACAAACGGGGTTTGTATGTGGATGATGTCATATTTTTCGGCGCGAATTTTATCGAGATGTTTCATGACCCAACCGTAACTCATCAGCCGATCTTCAGGATCGAAAGGCAAATGCCGTGAAGGAACACGCATGATGTCTGTTTCATCGGGACTGGGGCTTTGGTAATCGGGGGCGATCAAGTGTACGGTATGTCCCAGCGCGCGCAAATTCCGGCGGAAAGTTTCGATTGATGTCGAAACGCCGTTGATGCGGGGGAAATAGACATCGGAGATAAAAAGAATTTTCATGGGCGCATTCGATTTTCAGTTAGTTCAACAATACCAGAGTCCAAACAATGATTAGATTCACAAGGCTAATTAAAACAGCCGCGCTGCCGATGTCTTTGGCACGCTTGGCGAGATTATGGTCATCCAGAGAAATGCGATCCACCGTCGCCTCAATCGCCGAGTTGAGCAGCTCGATGATGATGACTAACACTACGCACGCAATCATCAGGGCGCGCCCCAGCATTTCATGGTGAAGAAAAAATGCAAGGGGAATCAAAATGACGGCGAGCCACACTTCCGTGCGAAATGCATCTTCATTGCGGTAGGCTTCTTTAAGCCCTGCGCATGAATACTTGAAGGCGTTGATGAGTCTTGTGAAGCCTGTTTTACCTTTGTAGGGACTTTCCATTTAATTATTCAATTCTCTTTGGTTGATTGTTGGGTTGGATATGCCCGGAAGCGGCATTCCACAAAATTAATTCCATGCGACCATCCATATGTTCAACGATTGCGGTGCAACTGTCCACCCAGTCACCGCAATTTATGTAGGTCAACCCCTCAACTTCTTTAATCATGGGCCAGTGAATGTGACCACAAATTGCTCCGTCAAGCCCGAGTTCGCGGGCATGGTGAATGACCGATTCCTCAAAACTGAATATAAAACTGACCGCCGTTTTTATCTTGCGCTTGGCGTATCCGGCAAGTGACCAGTACCCCGGGCGTTTGAGTGTGCGCCGGAACCAGGATAAGTAAATGTTCATATTGACCAATAAATCGTAAGCCTTGTCACCCAAAATGGCGACCCATCTATGATGCCGTGTTACCTGATCAAATTCGTCGCCGTGCAACAACAAGTAGCGGCGTCCGTCAGCGGCGGTGTGAATGTAATCATTCGTCACCACCACATTACCGAATGACGTGCCCACATATTCGCGTATGGCCTCATCATGGTTGCCGGGAATGAAAATTACTTTTTCACCATGGCGTGCGCGACGCAGCATTTTTTGCACGAAAGTATTTTGCGCGGGTGACCAATATACCCCGCCACGGCTCATCGCCCATAAATCAACGATATCACCCAGTAGAAATACGTATTCTGAGGAATATTCTTTCAGGAATTCAAGCAAGTGATTTGCCTGACAGGCTTTGGTTCCCAAATGTATATCAGACAGAAATATTGAGCGAACTTGCTGCATGATCAATCTTTAACCAAGAAAAAACGGATGTGGACGGAGGTGTCCAGGCAACCAGCGCTGTTGAAAAGTGGCAGATTAGTGATGAAACAAAGATGCAACTCAAAGACTGAATTTTTCATGCGCGCAGAATCGCACAGGAACATTTCCAAATTGTTACAGTTTTGTTTAGGAAATATGAATTACATTGAGATGATATTTATTGAGGAAGCGAATACAAAATGAGAAAACATGCTTGGAACACGCAAGAACCGTAGCACAGTTCAAAAACGAGCGGGGTATTATCTGTCTAAAACTAATGAATGCCTCCGGCTGCTCTTTCGGTTGGCAGTCATACGATTTCAATTTCATTGATTTGGTGCCAGTTGGCAAGATTCCGTCCTTCGATCTTCTAAATAGCAAGCGTCAACTCTGAGCCTAAAGTTTTCATAAGTTCGTCAGCGCGCATTTGCCTTACCTTTGAATAAGCTTCACCTGCCCAAAGACTTTGGTATTCACCATTATTCGTTTTTAAGGCTAACTGTCTAAGCGAAGCAGTCATCGTGTTTTGCATTGGGAAAGGCAGGGTTGTTTGATTTGCCATTAGTCTAATAAACTCGTTTTCAATACCTCTTGCCATTCTGCCTGAAAAGCCTTTTGTGAAGACAGAACCCCTTTCTTGCTTGTTAAGCAGGTAATCTCTGTGTGCGGTAGATGTGCTTGCCTCTTCACAACATAAGAATGCCGTTCCCATTTGTGCAGCAGTAGCTCCAACAGCCAAGATATTTTTAATGTCTCCACCGCGCATAATTCCTCCTGCTGCAACAATAGGAATAGAACAATTCTTTGCCAATAGTTCTGTTAAAGCGATGGTACTTAATTTCTCGTCTTCAGAATTTGGCTCAAATATTCCCCTATGCCCACCTGCTTCAATCCCTTGCGACACTATAAAATTAGCACCAGCAGTTTGAATAGCAATTGCTTCTTTCAAGCTGGTAGCAGTAATGCCCACACTAATTCCAAGTGCGTGTGCCTTTTCAATCACTTTCGCAGGAGGTATCCCAAAATGGAAAGTCAGGATTGCTGGACGATGTTCCCATATTGGCTCTAATTGCTCCTCTATATTTGGGAAAAATGGTGGCTGCGGAATTGAGACGGAATATTCCTCTTCAATAGGCAATCGCTTTAATGCTTCAACTGCTTGTCGCTGAATAATTTGTATTGGTAACTCAACAGGATTGAATACAAAGAAATTTGCATTTATAGAACCGTTCGTCAGTGCCTTGGTTGCGATCAAATCTTCACTAATTTTTTGTGGGGTATTGTAGGCAAATCCAAAGCTGCCAACACCACCAGCGTTGGTCACAACGGATGCCAATTGTGGCGTGTTGATGCCACCCGCCATTGGGGCCTGAATAATAGGGAATTTTAATTGCGCGAAGTTAAACATCATGATTCCAATACTTTCAATTTAAGTCACTAATGCCTTAATTTGGACATCATTTCCCAATTGTGCGGTTTCGACCGGCGGCTTTCGCTGCGTAAAGTCGTTCGTCAGCCAAATGCAACATGGCTTCCACATTCTCCTGCTTCAAGTTGGACGAAATTCCAATGCTCACTGTAATAGGCAATGTACTGTTATCAATTGGGAGGGGGTGGGAAGCCACATGCTTGCGTAAACGCTCGGCATATTGGAAACCGGCTTGTTCATCGGTACTTGAACAGATCACCAAAAATTCTTCTCCGCCCAGACGACATACAACATCTTGCTTCCTTGCTGCCTGCCGCAAACTTGCAGCGACTGATTTGAGCGCCTCATCTCCCAATTGGTGGCCGTACGTGTCGTTGATCGATTTGAACCGGTCTATATCCACCATCATGCAACAAAAGGGGCGGCTACTGCGTGTTGCTATTGCCCATTCTTGTTCCAAACGTTCAATTCCGTGGCGGCGATTGGGTAGTCCGGTTAATACGTCTGTCAGTGCCATATCTTGCAGACGCTGATTGGAGAGTGCCAGCTCGTTCGCAAACTGGCGCAGTTGCAAACGGTCTTCCTCCATCGCTTCCTGCATTTGAACGATGCGTTGCGCGGCACGCAAGCGGGCTGCCAACACTTTTGGATTGATCGGTTTCGGAAGGTAATCATCAACCCCGGCTTCAAAAGCTTCGATCAGTTTTTCCGTGCCTTCCTGCGAGGTAACGATGAAAACGTAAATTTTGTTCCATTCGGGATTTTTGCGTAGTGTTTTGCAAAACTCTATCCCATCCATTTCAGGCATCACCCAATCGCTAATAATAAGCTGGGGTGGGTTGGCTTTGACAATTTCCAACGCGTCCCGCCCGTTATTGGCCGTAGTGACATGGTGTCCGGATTTCTCAAGTAAGCTTTTGTAGAGCAATCGCATTGAGCGGTCATCCTCAACCAGCAAAATGCGCAATTTAAAAGTGGAGGGGGATGTCCCGGGTAAGGCCTCAATCCCCGTTAGTTCCGGAGCGATTGATGCTGTATTAAGCAATTCAATAAATGGAGGAAGATTGGGAGTTGCTATGTTGAGAAGGGAACTCCACTCGCTTAACCCGCGAATAACCAAGTCGCCGATTTCAATCAGCGTATCTGTTTCTATGCCCACATGGGTAGCCAGGAGCATTAGTTTCGGCACTTTATGGAATCTTTCGGACGGACTCAACGTGCAAAGAACCGCAAGATTGTTCGCCAAATGAAATAATTGCAGCAATCGCCAACTTCGGCTTTCTTCAGCGAATTGGCTTTGATCAGGATGTTCAATATGCAATGCAATGTCCTGGAAGAGCGTTGGCATGCCCCAGTCGGCCAGCATTAATGCGGTGATCTGATTATGATCAAGGCCAAAAGTGTCGCTTTCCAGCTTGCTCAAGTTATTTGTGCCTGCAACGCGGCTCAATATTTGTGAATATTGTTCCGGGAAAACGGTACATAATGTTAGTCGGCCAATTTGGGAGAGCAATCCCAACAAAAATGCCTCGTCTGCAATGCCGATACTCATTTTTGCGACAAGCTGTTGTGCCGAGATTCCGCAGCAAATTGAATGAGCCCAAAATTTTTGATAATCAAAACCCGCGCAAGTGCCCGAGCTAAAGTCCGCGACTAAAGAAAGGCTCAGCGCCAATTGGCGTACAGATTTGAATCCGAGAACAGTGACTGCATCAATAATTGATGAAACCGGACGCCCCTCGCGACGCACAAGCAAATTTGCGGATTTGAGAATGCGGCTCGCCAGTGCGGGATCATTGTTAATCAGCCGGGCTACTTGCTGGGCCGTGACTTCATTTTGCTCGGTCAAATGGATAACCTGCAATGCCACCCCGCGCGGCGACGGAAGCTTGCCATGCGCGTTAAACTTTTCAAATTGCTGACTGATTGATTGATCCATGAGATCACCGCGATATGAGTAGCAGAACTTGCATGCCGAGTCCGGATTGTTCCATATTTGCCTGAGGATGACAAAGGGTTAGATTGGGCTGTGCAGGGGATGCTGAGGTAGTTCTTTTGTAGAGGCGACTAATTTAACGGGCAAGGCATAAGCAAATATATTCCATGTGCTTGTTGCATCACCAAATAAAAGCCGCTATATTCTCATCCATGCACTTCTCACGCCACATTTCGCAATCGCACTCCACCGCTAGTTTACTCGCGGCGCTGACGCTGCGCGTCGCGCGCTAAATATACCACTCATAAGTATCAAAGCAGACGGCTTGGTTGGCAAGAGCCGCGGATAAACAATTGCGATGGAGCACAACATGACTGACAAATTAATTATATTCGATACCACCTTGCGCGACGGCGAGCAAAGTCCGGGCGCTTCCATGACCAAAGAAGAGAAGTTACGTATCGCGCGCCAGTTGGAAAAACTGGGCGTGGACGTGATTGAGGCGGGCTTTGCGGCTGCCAGTCCCGGTGACGCAGAGGCGATTTTGAGTATTGCCAAAGTGATCGAGCGTTCTACTGTTTGTTCCTTGGCACGCGCCAACGAGCGCGATGTGCGGGCGGCGGGTGAGGCGATCAAACCGGCAAAACACGGACGCATACACGTATTTATCGCAACTTCGCCTATTCATATGGAGAAGAAATTGCGTATGACACCGGACGAAGTGGTGGAACGCGCCGTTGCCGCTGTGAAGTTGGCGCGTGAATATACCGATGATATCGAATTTTCTGCCGAAGATGCAGTTCGTTCGGAATTGGATTTTCTCGTGCGTATTTTTGATGAAGTCATCAAGGCCGGTGCAACAACACTGAATGTGCCTGATACAGTGGGTTACAGTATTCCCGTTTTATGGGGCGAGCGCATCAAGCAATTGATTTCGCGCGTGCCTAACAGTGACAAGGTTGTTTGGTCCACACACTGTCACAATGATTTGGGCATGGCTTCGGCTAATTCCCTGGCTGCGGTGATGAATGGAGCGCGTCAGGTGGAATGTACCATTAATGGCCTGGGTGAGCGTGCAGGAAATGCCGCGCTGGAAGAAGTGGTAATGGCAGTGCGCACGCGTCGCGATATTTTTAATTGCGATTGCCGCATTGATGCCACGCAGATCGTGCCGACTTCGAAACTGGTTTCCAGTATTACCGGCTACCCGGTGCAGCCGAACAAGGCAATCGTCGGCGCGAATGCTTTTTCACACGAATCCGGAATTCATCAGGACGGCGTGCTTAAACATCGCGAAACTTACGAGATTATGCGCGCCGAAGATGTGGGCTGGGGCGCGAACAAGCTGACTCTGGGCAAGCTTTCCGGGCGCAACGCATTCCGCACGCGTTTGCAGGAGTTGGGTATCGTTTTGGAAAACGAAGACGCCTTGAATGCCGCTTTTGCCCGCTTTAAAGATTTGGCAGATCGCAAGAGCGAAATTTTCGACGAAGATATCCAGGCCTTGGTCAGCGACGAAGAGGTTTCGCAAATTAGTGAGCACTACCGTTTAATAGCGATGGGTGCGCATTCTGAAACCGGCGTTTTGCCGGTAGCCCGCGTGGTGATGAGCATCGGCGGCGCAGAGCATCAGGCGGATGCTCAAGGCGGCGGGCCGGTGGATGCCACGTTCAAGGCTATCGAGCAGATTGTTAAGAGTGGTACAGAACTGCAACTGTACTCGGTGAACAACATCACCAGCGGCACGGATGCGCAGGGTGAAGTGACGGTGCGTTTGACCAAGGGGGGCAGAGTGGTCAACGGACAGGGTGCCGATACCGACATCGTGGTGGCTTCAGCCAAGGCCTATCTGAATGCATTGAACAAGCTTGATACCGGAGTAGAGCGCGCGCATCCGCAGGTTTAAAGTACTTGTAGAGCACGATTGACCTCGAAGAGGTTCTAGGGTGACTGGCGATTCTTTGCGCTCAATCGCCCGATAAATCGTGCTCCTGCAAAAACGCGCGGAAGGTTGGACTCTACGGGATATTAATTTGTTGCCTTGCTAATTGCGCATCCAAAATCGGAACAGCGGATTGGATGCGCAATGTTCTTTCCCCGTAACGGATGTCGAACCCATCACAGTCAATGCCGATCAGCTCAGCTTTGAATTCATCTTGAGCAGTGTGCCGACGAATTGCGTCTTCATGTTGGCTATTCAATTCGGCAAGGAGGTCGAGTTCTTGCGAAATTAACGGGTAGTTTGCAACGCTATAATTTTCCGCCTTTACCCAATGGATATTACCGAATCCTCCAATGTAGCGAATATTCTGCGGAACGATGCGATAGAAAGAAAAGTCGTGCATGGCAAAATAAGTTTGTGCTTCGGGGAAGTAACGAAGATAGCGTTTGCCAGCATCTTCCCGATTACTCACCACTGCTGCCGAACCCAGCACGGTGACGCGTCCCTGGGTTTGAATATGGGCATTTTCCTGGTTGTGGGTAATTAGGCTGACACGCGGATCGTGTTGGATATTCCTGGTGTGCTCCGCCAATGTGCTGATGAGGATGAGCAAGCTGCCATCATGGTCGACCAAGTAAGGGGTGATGGAGCCGAAGGGATGGCCGTTAAATTTTTTCGATAAAGTGCAAAGTGCACCGTAGCGGTGAGACCGTAACAGTTGCCGGGCTTCAAGTGCAGTGGCTGTTTTTTCATTGTCAGTTATCATGTGCGAATTGTTTGCGAGTAAGTAGGGGTAGTCAATAAGATGAAAATTTCAGGACACAATATAATTCACTTTTCACATTATGTGGCCGGTAAATTTAAACACGACAAGTGTACACAGATGGCTGCAAGCCTGACGTTCGATACATTATTGTCGTTGGTTCCGCTGATCACCATCGCCCTCACGTTATTTTCCACTTTTCCGTTGTTCGCCAATTTTGCAGAGCAGATCAAACATTTTCTGCTGAGTAATATGTTGCCGGAGACCGGCGGCAAAATGATCTCGCACTATGTAGAACAGTTTGCCGACAGTGCATCCAAGCTCACTGCGGTGGGGTTGGTGTTTTTGGCGCTGACGGGCATGCTGGTCATGGTCACAATCGATAATGCGTTTAATACTATTTGGCGAGTTTCAAAGCAGCGCCCGCTATTTACACGTGTGCTGGTGTATTGGTCAGTCCTCACACTCGCGCCCTTGTTGATCGGAGGGAGCTTGTCGTTGACTTCATGGCTGGTAGGGTTGTCTATCGGTTACACCCAGCAAGCGCCCATCTTCGGCGTGATAACGCTGAAAGTCGTGCCAATCATTTTGACCACTTTTGCGTTTAGCATTTTGTTTAGAGTCATGCCCAACCGCTATGTGCCAACACGTCATGCCTTCATCGGTGGCGTGGTGGCGGCAGCAGCTTTTGAAACCATGAACCGGGGCTTTGGTGTTTTCATCGAGTATGTTCCCACTTACAAACTGGTTTACGGCGCATTCGCCAGTATTCCAATTTTCTTGTTTTGGATATATCTATCGTGGCTCACTATCTTGTTTGGAGCGCTCATTACCGCTTCATTGTCTCGTTGGCAGCATCGGGGGGCGCATCAGCTCAATAATGTTGCGCAATTTTATTTTGCTGTGAGTATGTTGAGTACGATGCAGGAAGGATTGGATACGGGAGAAGTGCAATCTATTGCATCTTTATCCGACCGCCTACATCTGGCTTTTGAAGAGACCGAAGATATTTTGGACAAATTGCAGACTGCTAAAATTGTACGCCAGCTTTCGGGAGCAGACTGGTTAATGATCCGCAATTCAGAACATATTTCAGTGCATGAGTTGACTGAACTTTTCCTGCTTGATTTAAACACACTGCCTTCTCGTGAAGGTGATGCGGATATTTGTGCCTGGTTTGCGCTGCTTGCCAAACATATGGAAGAACCGAACAGCAGGACGTTGCAAAGTCTCATCGGCAGATAGTTTTATAATTCGGGTATGCGTAATCGGTGGTTGTGTTAGTACATTCGATTTCTAAACAACCAGCCTGCGATAGTAAGCGAAACCACGCCGATCATCGCCATCGGCCAAAACTGATGAATCAAGAGTTCGAATGGCATTCCTTCAAGAAACACACCGCGCAGAACTAACATGAAATAACGCATCGGGTTAATCAAAGTAATGTATTGAACAATTTCCGGCATGTTTCTGATCGGTGTGGCGAAGCCTGACAAAATAATGGATGGCACCATGAAGATGAAGGCACCTAACAGCCCCTGCTGCTGGGTTACCGCAAAAGAGGAAATCATCAATCCCACGCCAACCCCGGATAGCAAAAAAAGAATGATGCCGGTATACAGTGTCACCAGGCTGCCCAGCAACGGCACCTTGAACCAGAACACCGCAGCCAGAATGATGATGCTTGCCTCCCCCAGCCCGATCAAAAAACCGGGCAACACTTTACCGATCAGAATTTCCACGGGGCGCAAGGGTGTAACCAACAGTTGATCAAAAGTGCCTTGTTCACGTTCACGCGCAACGGAAAGCGCCGTGACAAGCATGGTAATGAGCAGGGTCAGAATGCCGACAATGCCGGGAAGAAAGAACCAGCGGCTTTCCAGATTGGGATTGAACCAGGCGCGAATTTCAATGTGGGACGGTAGCAAAGCTCCCCCATGACTTGCCGCCCAAGCGCGATTGAAATTATCAACGATGATGCGGGTGTCGTTGATTGCCAGCATCGCAGAATTTGAATTCCGCCCGTCAACAATCACCTGCAAAGCAGCGGGCTGCCCGCTTAACAGATTCGCGCTGAAATTCTGCCCGACATGCACCACCATCATTATTTTTTTGCCATCAATGAGCGGCGCAATCTCGCTCTCATGGGTGATTTGAACGACCTTGGTGAAGGTGGGAGAACCGTTAAATGATGCAATCAGATCGCGCGAGGCATTGCCGTTGTCTTCGTCGTACACCGCAAAGGGAACATTCTTCAAATCGAAAGTTGCGGCATAACCAAAAACGATCAACTGAATCAGGGGCGGACCTATCAGTACAAATCGGCTCCGCTTGTCTTTCAATAACGTTAGAAGTTCTTTAATCACTAATGCGAAGATGCGTCCGAACATATTTTTAGAGTACCCGTAATCTGTGGTTGATTTAGGTTTGCGGTTAAGGTCTCAAAACGCCCCACGCCTAAACCGCAAGGCGAAATATCCCAGTGACTGCGCCTCATAGAACAGCCGATGGGCTAAGCGAATTCATTACCCGATAGGGACGTTAAAGGGTTCTGCAATCTGTGACAAATTCTTTCCCTTTACATTATTCAAATTTATTTGTACTCTTCTGCGACCAATTGATACTTCTGCATTTTGTGATAAAGCGTTTGCTTGGGGAGTCCAAGTGTTTCGCATACGGGGCCGACATTGCCGCGATATTTGCGCAACTCAACCTCTATCAATGCACGTTCGAAATGACGGACTTGGTCTGCAAGTGGAGCCACTTGAATCGAGTGTTGAAGAACAGAATCTTCCTTTCCTGGAATTCCGAGCACAAAGCGGTCGGCGATATTGCGAAGTTCGCGCACATTTCCCGGCCATGAATGGGCAATTAACCTGTGCATCTGCGCACTGGATACAAGTGGCGCGGCGCGGTTGTAACGGGCAGCAGCCAGCAAGACAAAATGCTCAAACAATTCCGGAATATCTTCGCGCCGTTCACTTAGCGGCGGCAGATTCAGAACGATCAAGTTCAAACGGTAGTACAAGTCAGAGCGGAATTTTTGCTGATCCGACAACTCCTTCAGATCCAGCTTGGCAGCAGCAATAACACGAACATTGACAGATACCAGTTCATTTGAACCCAGGCGCTCTATTTTTCGCTCTTGTAATGCGCGCAGCAGCTTGATTTGAAGCGGCATGGGCAGGCTTTCGATTTCATCAAGGAACAACGTTCCCTTGTCGGCGAATTCCATCTTGCCAACTTGCCGTTTCGAAGCCCCCGTAAAAGAACCGGATTCATGCCCGAAAATTTCGCTCTCGAAAATGGTTTCCGGAATCGCACCGCAGTTGATGGCAACAAAATTATTCTTCTGGCGATGGCTGTAATCATGCAGGCATCGTGCAACCATTTCCTTTCCCGTGCCGGTGTCGCCATAGATAAGAATGTCGGCCCCGGTGTCTGCGATATCCAGTATCAAGCGCCGAATCTCCTGCATTGCGGGCGACTTTCCAAGTAGTGTCGCCCCAATGCCTTTACGTCCTTCCAGTTGGCGCCGCAATGAATGTACTTCGAGCAACAGGCCGCGTGCTTCCAGCGCACGCCGAGCTACCTCTACCAATTGTTCAGACGAGTATGGTTTCTCGATGAAATCATATGCGCCGCCGCGCATGGCCTGAACAGCCATGGTGATATCTCCGTGTCCGGTGACCAGAATAACCGGCACACCTTGGTCAATCGACTTGACGAGGGCTAACAACTCCAAACCGCTCATGCCCGGCAGCTTGACATCGCTGATGACGATGCCGGAAAAGTCTGGCGTGATGTGTTTCCGCACCAGTTCCGCAGAGGAAAAAGCTTCAACGTTCAGGCCCGCCAATTGGAACGCCTGTTCGCTGCCAGCCCTGACGATGGGATCATCCTCAACCAGCAAGATTCTGAGACTGTCATACATGCTTATCTCCTACGTTGCCGCGCGCAACTCGACCGTGAATACAGCGCCACTATCCGGTGCATTTGCTCCGCTTAATATGCCCTCGAATTCACGTACTATTTGCTCCGAAATAACCAATCCGAGCCCTAAGCCGACACCTTGCTCCTTGGTGGTGAAGAATGGCTCGAAAAGATGATTTAACACCTCTTCAGGAATACCCGGTCCGGTGTCTGTTACCGAGATGAATATTCGTCCTTCCATGTCGTGGACTTCCACTGTCAGGCAGCGGTTCGTGCTGTTCTGCATTGAGTCCAGCGCGTTATTAAAGAGATTCACCAACACTTGTTCAAGGCGATTACTGTCGCCCAACGCAAACACTTCGTTATTTGGAACGAATTGCTTGAAACTGACTTTCTCAAGTTGTATACGCTGATCCACCAGAAGCATGGCATTCATTATAGCTTTTCGGATTGGCACTGCGGCCAATGAGGATGTCGATTTGCGCGCAAATACTTTCAGTTGCCGGGTGATCTTTCCCATGCGCTCTATGATTTGCAGGATGGTAGAGAGATTATTTTTGGCCGCTTCAATATTTCCACGATCAAGTAGCACCAACGCATTGTCTGTCATTGTATGCAGCGCAGTTAGTGGTTGATTCAATTCATGTGTTATGCCCGCCGACATTTGCCCGAGTACTGCCATTTTTCCGGCTTGTATCAGTTCATTCTGTGTGGTTTGCAGCGCTTTTTGAGCTTGATATCGTTCGGCAATTTCCTGTGTTAGATTACGTGTCGTCAAATTGAGAGCAGAGGTTCTTTCCGCAACCATCAACTCAAGATTGTCGTATGCATGCTGCAATGCTTCCTTCGCGGCAATATTTTGTGTGGTTGCCAAGTGTCGTTGGCGCATATAGAGAAACACAAACATCAGGAGCACAAATATCACCATTGCAAAAGCACCTGTTGTACCCGCACTTGTTTGTACCTTGCCAAAGTCCGAAAGCAGGATGAAGCGCCAGTTGGCCTGCGACATTGTCCTTCCTTCCGTGACCAAATATGATTCGGACGGATTTTCCGGACTTGTTTTTCTGCCGTCTTCCTTGATTGAAATAACGCGGGTTCCATCGGGTAAAAATTCCGCATTGATAAAACGGATGGGGTCAAGATTTTGTTTAAAGTACTGGTGTGTTTCATTCAGGTGATTGAGGGTCTGCTGTTCTAGACGCCCTATGGTTCTATATTTCAATTTCGGAACCGAACTCAGGAAAATGACGTTATTCTCGTCTACGAGCATGACAGGATCGTTACCTTGTGACCAGTTTTTTTCCAACTCGTCCAGACTGATCTTTACTGCCGCGACCCCCAGTATTTTTCCGTTTCGATAAATTCCATGCGCGAAATAATAACCGGCCTGATTACTTGTCGTGCCTATACCATAGAACCTGCCGGGAATATTGTGCAGCGCTTCCTGGAAATAGGGACGATATGACAGATTGATACCAACAAAACTATTCGGCTGGCTCCAATTACTCGAAGCGAGGGTGATGCCATCCAAACCGATCACATAGATCACATTGGATTTTGCCTGCTCATTAATTTGTTCCAGATATTGATTGACTGTTGCAACCAGTTTTTTATCGTGCGGGTTTTGAAGAAGCATGAATACATCTTTATTCAATTCGAGCGTCTTTGGCAGATAGTCGTATTTATCCAACACGTTTTCCAGACTGCTCACATACACTTCGAGCCGCTTCTTTCCAGTCTCATTCAGACTGTCGATTCCGCTTTTTAAGCTCCAGAAATATATTGAGTACGTAACTGTCACGAACAGAATGAATACAGCACTCCAACCGATAATATTCCTGTCCAGTTCGGGAACGAAGCTGCGAAGTCGGGAAGTCAGTCCACTGGATGATTGGAGTTTGATCATTTTGTAGTCACATAATTGTGCATGACATTCTTCTATTTCAGTTCAGATAAACCTTTGGCATATTTCTGAAAGTGTAAAGGAAAATACATTTTTTAAATGTATTTTGACTGATTCCTGTGCCGGTATACGTTCGGTACGCTTCAGTGTGTTTTAACCCCCGCCACAGCCAGCGCACTCATATTCACAATACGTCTGACTGTCGCGGTCGAGGTCAGTATATGCACCGACTTGCCCGCACCCAG